>Ga0105053_10006613_pt1 | contig 15888 bp, 13 predicted proteins | sample BON01_FD_78093 | JGI IMG/M metagenome (GOLD analysis project Ga0105053, IMG submission 78093) | Freshwater microbial communities from Lake Bonney liftoff mats and glacier meltwater in Antarctica - BON-01 | ecosystem: Environmental > Aquatic > Freshwater > Ice > Glacier meltwater | place: Lake...
AGATGCGACCCACGCTTGACGGCGAGATGCCCATGGCTTCGGCCATCAGGGCACGGCTCCAGTGCGTGGCATTGGGCGGCGTCTCCTGCACCGTCTTGGTGATCACCTTCAGCCTTGTTTCCATGGGCAGCGGCGGAACACGCGAGGGCCTTGTCTTGTCGCGCTTGAGGCCCGCCACGCCCTCATCGAGATACCGCTCCTGCCAGCGCCAGACCGTGGGCTTTGAGGTGCGGGCGCGCCGCATGATCTCGAAGGTGCCGTGACCGCCCGCTGTCGCCAGCACGATCTCGGCCCGCCGGACAAGCTTGCGCGCAGTGTTGCGGTTGGTGATCCGGCAAAAGCGAAATCGTCAAGGCCCCGGCCATTGCGCCGGGGCTTTTTTGTGGGTTGGCGTTGCTCTCGGGGGCAGAGGCGGGGCAGGGCCGCCTCACCCGGCCATCGCCTTTGTGAGGGCGTCATGGGCCTTCAGTTGCCCCAGCAGGCCCTCCAGCGCGTCCAGTTGCACCATGTTCGCGCCATCGGAGGGCGATCTGGCCGGCTCTTCGTGGGTCTCGATGAACACCGCCGCACAGCCCACGGCAACCGCAGCGCGGGCCAGCACCGGCACGAATTCGGCTTCGCCCCCGCTGGACCCCCCCTGCCCCCCGGGAAGCTGGACCGAATGGGTCGCATCGAACACCACGGGATACCCGGTTTCAGCCATGATCGGCAGGGCGCGGAAGTCGGAGACCAGCATGTTGTACCCGAAGGTCGCGCCCCGTTCGCAAAGCAGGATATTGTCGTTTCCGGTGGATGCGATCTTGGCGGCCACGTTCGCCATGTCCCGGGGCGCGAGGAACTGCCCCTTCTTCACGTTGATCGCCTTTCCCGTTTCGCCCGCAGCCAGCAGAAGATCGGTCTGGCGGCACAGAAATGCGGGGATCTGCAGAACGTCCACCACCTCTGCCGCCTGTCGCACCTGCCCTGTGTCATGGACGTCGGTCAACACCGGAATCGCGAACTCCTGCCTGATGCGGCCAAGAACGTCGAGGCCCTTGCCGATGCCAAGGCCCCGCACGCCGTTCAGGGACGACCGGTTCGCCTTGTCGAAACTCGCCTTGAACACGAAGGGAATGCCGAGGCGTGCCGCCATTTCGCCGATCCGTCCGGCAAGCATCCGCGCGTGATCGAGGCTTTCCAGTTGGCAGGGCCCGGCGATCAGCACGAAAGGCAGGTCGTTGGCAAGGGTGACGGTGCCGATCTGCACCCTGCGCGAAACCCTGCCGGTCACTCCAGAACCTTTTCGATCCGGGCGATGTCGGCAGGATTGTTCAGTTCCCAGAACACCCGCCCGCGTGCATCGACCTCGACACATTTCAGCCGCGCGCCGTTTTCGAGAAAGCGAAGCTGTTCCAGCCCTTCGAGGGTCTCAAGCTGCCCCTCGCGCCAGTTGCTGTAGGCGATCAGGGCATGCGGCCGGTAGGCATAGATGCCGACATGATGAAAGACCGGCACCGAAAGATCGTCGGGAAAGACGCGCTCGCCGAAATGCGGGATCACCTCCTTGGAGAAATAGAGGGCGTCCATGGCCTCGTCGAAGACCGCGGTCGTTCCTCCGACCCGGCCTTCGCGACGGTCGTCGAGAAAATTCTTCAGGGTTGCGCGGTCACAGCGCAGAACCGGGGTTGCCGCATCCAGTTCGGGGGTTTCGTCCATGGCGCGGGCCAGTTCCGAGATGAACCAGGGCGGCGTCAGCGGCGCATCGCCCTGCAGATTGATCACCAGATCGGGGGAAAGTCCGGCACGCTGGATCGCATCCGCGCAACGCTCGGTGCCGTTCCGACAGCTCTCGCTGGTCATGATCACGTCGGCGCCGAAATCCCTTGCGACATCGGCGATCCGGTCGTCATCCGTGGCGACATAGACGGCCTCGGCCTCTTTCACCATGCGGCCAACGTCCCATGTCCACTGGATCAGCGGCTTGACCACGCCCCCGATACTCCTGAGCGGGGCCAGCGGTTTTCCGGGATAGCGTCTCGACGCGTATCGCGCCGGTATGATGATGATCATCGACCGGCCCCTGCCTGAATGGCCCGTGGCAAGGCTCGCCTCCCCGGGATGCGGGTTTCCCCGTCTGCGGTCGGTATGGCCGGCGTGACCCGGCCCCCCCTGCGCACAGATGCTGCCGCAGGGGGGCAGCACGACCGGGCTGGCTGCGGTGTGCCAGTTGCCGGCCCCCCTGCCGTTTCGTTTTGCAAACCTCTGGCAGACAGGCGATGGGCAGGGCCCGTTGCGCCGTGCAACCGCGCGACATCCTGCCCGATCCCCCCGCCGACAGTGAAACCCAGTCTTGCCATCGTCATCAAACCTTCATCCATGTTTGCCCCGGAGCCGACCGAACACGAAAATTGCCGTCAACGCCACCCTCCGTCTCCTCAGGCAGGTGTCGTGGCCCGAACCGCCCTGCCCAGGGGCAGGCCGCATTCAAATGACGTCACTCGCCCGACCCCGTTGTCTCAGCCTTGAATATCAACAGGTTCAACCAGACATGATCGGGGCTTTTCCCGTAAGGCGATGAATGCCCGACCGCCTGCAATCCCGCCGCATCCGCCCGCGGGACGTGGTCCGGGTCGGAGTTGTCGTTGCCCCGGTTTCGTGACGGTTCGGGCATGTTGCAGGCAGCCATGATCCCGCAGCGGCCCCTCCGGGCACCTTGGGCCTGTTCCTGCCGCTGGTTCCGGGCCCAATCGCCCATATCCCGTTCGGCCAGGCAAAGCGCAGTGCAATCGACATCCTCACGCACGGCAGATCGATGCAATTCAGCGCATCACGCTATGGCGTTTCGGGAATCCTTGAAACGCCCATGTCTCGGGTTGTTCGCGAATCGCCTCAATCGGGCTGCTGGCGCAACAGCGCCAGCAGATTTTCTCGAATCTCCCTGCTCTCCGTCAGCAGTTCGCGGTTTCGGGCGAGATCGCCAATCGCGACAATATCACCCGGTACAGTTTGCCCTTCGGCCCCTGCAACTTCTTCCACCCGTTCCGGGTTCGGCGGCAGTGTGCCGGACAGGGTTTGAAGCTGATCCGCACGGGCTCTCAATTCATTTGCCGTCTCCGAGGCCAGGCCAGTCAGATAACTCATCGCCACGCTGCGCTTGCTTTCGAGAATTGCAATCTCGGCGAGGACATGGCGCTCATCCTCGCTCGGGATGTCCGCGCGGGTGCCAAGGGCTGCCCGCGCCTCGCCAGCCAGGCCAAGTTGCACCAGCCGGGATGCGACGGCCAGCCGGGCCCCCTCTGCAATCTGCCCGTTCATCGACAGACGCATGGCGGTCTTGAGAAACGCCACGTCATCGGCGGTCTCGGCAAGCTTCGTGAGCGCCTGCGCCATCAGCCGGTCCGCCGTCCGGGCATCGATGCGATTGCGCGCCGTGAAATTCGAGAGCTGGTCAAGGGCTTCATCGAATTGGGACTGGTGAATCAGCGCTTGGATGATGGCAATCCGAAGCCGCGCCGCTTGTGGATCATCGCCGGCTTCAAAGGCCATGGCGGCTGCCTGTTCGATCAGGCCATCCGACACCCCCCTGCCGGCCGCAATCTGGTTTTCGATCAACAGTGTCAGCGCATCGGCCGCCTGCACACTGCGAGACGCCGCAACTTCGACAAGGCCGGAATTGGCCGCCAGTTCATCGCCTGCCGCCCGGTCCAGACGGGCCTGAAGCATCTTGACCTCGGGCAGGTCTTCACTGCCTCCGCGCTCGACGGCATTGCGGATCTGAAGAGCAGATTCGCGGTCTCCCATATCGACAAACTTCTGCGCAATGCGCGGACCCAGATGCTGGCGCAAATGGTCTGGAAACGAGGACAGGCTTCGCACGATCGCCGCTTCGTTCACCTCTGCCCGGCCTCTGGCTTGCGGACTGGCCAAAAGCGCCCAGAGTGCAGCAGGCGATTCGCAATTCGCCTGCGAATGCAGGATCGGCGTATCATTCAAGGCATCGCCCTCCACCAGCGTCGCCAGTTCCGTCAGAACGCCACGATTCGGAATGGAGGCCGGGCCTTGCGCAAGAACGGCGCGCGCCTCGAGACCGAAGGTAAGGTAAATCAGCATCCGGGCGAGTATTGCATGTGCCTCGGGGTCAGGGCGGTCACGGACATCCAGAAGATTCATCCGTGCCTCGCCCAGCATGTCGAGGACGGCGTCATCGAAAAACCATGCCCCGACATCGACAAGACGCGGGTCGACGCATTCGGACATCTGCTCGCGAATCCGGTTCCCCTTTGCGGCGCGGCCATCCCGATCCAGTTGCGTTTCGATCAGGATGTTCGATGCCAGGGGTTGGGCGAGATCGGCGGGCAGATCATCTGCCACAACCCCTGAAGTCTGCTTCTGCCTGTCTTCTGCCCTGGGCCGGACAATGATCGCCGCTTCGCGTTCGAGCGAGATAAGGCCCTGAGTGGCGGCCCGCGCAGTCTGTTCGAGCAATCCCGTCTGCAGATTCCTTACCCGGCTCAACTCGGACTCAGTCAAGACGTCCTCAGTCCTGCCGGACAATTGGCCAAGAGCGAGCTTCGCAGGCAGGGCGGGCAGGATAACCGGCAAAAGGGAAGAACGGTCCTGTTCCAACGACGCTGGACGGCCCTGCGGCGCGAGACCCTGCACCGTCTGGATGGGCCCCGCCCAAGGATTGTCTGGTGTCGGGGGGCCGTCCGCAACATCGATCAACAACCCTTCATTCGGCAAGACCTCGACAGAAAGCGCACAATCGCAGATCAGTTCGATGGCCAATCGACCTTGGCCAAGATCGCGCAACCCGGCGATGCGCCGTCCCTGAAGCCGGCGGAAAGCGTCGGACAGGTCGAACCTCACGTCCGGGTCGTCCAGCTTCAATTCGTACCCGTCACCGCTGCGCCCCAGGTTCCAATCCGGCCTTTGCCTGAAATCGACGACGATTCGAGTGAAATCGCCATGTTCTCCCGTGCGCACCGATACCGCCTGGGCAGAGGCAGAAGCGAGCGACAGCACGGTCGCAATACACACAGCCAGAATGGCGCAACCCGCGTTGCTCACGAAACCGGTCATGCGGCCTTCACCCCTTTCAACGCTTCTTCAAGCTCGGCAAAGGCAGGGCGCATGTGGTGTGGAGCGTTCTGGCGTCCGACCTCGATGCAGATGTTGGCCGAGTGATTGTGCATGTTCGCGACAAGGACTTCGCGGATCAGCTGGTATAAGTGGGCATCCTCCTCGATAACCGTCTTGACCTTCGTGGCAAAAGGACCGACCAGACCATAGGCAAGGAAAACGCCGAGAAACGTCCCGACCAGCGCGCCGCCGATCATCCTCCCCAGAATTTCCGGAGGTTGATCGATGGATGCCATCGTCTTGATCACCCCCAGGACGGCCGCGACAATTCCCAATGCGGGCAGTCCGTCTGCCATGATCTGAAGGGTGTGACTGCCGTGCAACGCGTGGTGAAGGTTCGCGTCCATGCGTTTTTCCAGCACCTCTTCGACCTGATGAGGGTCGTCGTAATTCATCGAGGCCGAACGCAACGTATCGCAGATCAGTTCGACGGCTTCGTGATCCGCGCGCAACCGGGGATAGCGCGCAAATATCTCGCTGGTTTCAGGCGACTCGATGTGCTCTTCCAACTGGACCGGATTCTGTTTGGCCAGCCTGATCAGCTCGTACAGAAGACAAAGCAGATCGCGATAGTCCGCAGGCTTCCATTTGGGGCCCTTGAAGACAAGCTTCAGATCCTTCAGCGTGCTTTTGACTCCGGCTGAATCATTGGACAGCAGGAATGCGCCGATGGCGGCGCCACCGATCATTGCCAATTCGAACGGCAGGGCCTTCAAGATGATTCCCATCTTTCCGCCAGCGGCCAGATAGCCGCCGAAAACCATGACGAAGATGACAGCGATCCCAATTATTCCAAGCATGGAAAATCATTCCCCCGGTTTATGCAGCACAATTTCAGGTGTCGCAGGTCGGCATTAAGAAAGCGTCTCCACGGCCGTTTCGGCGCGGAAAACTTCTAGTTCTTGGGAACGTTGGCGTTGCGTCCGGCAAGCAGGACGCTGATCGAATAGGCAACGTCCGGCGTCAGGCCTTCTACAACCTTCGCAGCGGCTTCGGGGCGCATCCGTCCCAGGAACCCTGCGGCAAAGACCGGCGACATGGTTTCAAACAGGAGCGCGGCTTCTTTCGGCTTCATGCTTTCGTAGACTGCCGTGAGGCGCGCCAGATCATCCTCTGCCGCATTCACGGCCAGGGCCAACGTCGATTCAAGTCGGGCTTCGGCCTGTTCAAGCATCCCGAGCTGTCGCTCGATCTGCGTTTCGGCATCGGCCATGGCAACAGATCGTTTCGCGAAATGGTCCTCCCGCTCGGCAAGCCGCGATTCGCGCGTTGCCAGGGCGTCGAGCACCGCCGCAACGTCCGGCGGCGTCTCGCAGCGCAAGGAATCGCCTGGCACGGCCTTTTCCGAGCGGATGTCGCTGACCTCTTTCGCGATGGCTGTCGCAGGTCCACCCAGGAACCGCAGCAATCCGGAGACGAACAACAGGATCGCCAATACCGAAAGCGGCCCAAGGCTCTGGCCGATCGTCTTTCGACGGAAAAACTTCATCGTCGGCACTCCTTTCAACTGTGGCGATGACTGGAGAAGAATGACTGGACAGGCGGGCTGCCCTTGATCTTCGGCTGCTCGGCAGCGGCTTTGGCAGGCTCGGGCTCGGTGCGGCGGAACGCCACAGGGGCGGCAGCGTCAGGCAGGGGATCGCCGGGCTCCTCAAGGTCGTGCAGGGCGGCGACATGCAATTCCAGCCGCCGCGCCACGTCCTCGGCACGCATGGTCAGTTCTTCCAGTGTCTTGCCCGATGAAGCCGCCTGGACCTGGGCCGCCTGCAAGGTGCGGGTCATATCGTCGACCTGCGCCGACAGGACCGCGATCGCGCCACCCACGCCTTTCTCCAGATCGGTAAACCGCGTCAGGCGGCGCGACAGGACGACGCAGTAGAAGGCCACCCCGAGGGCGCCCCCAATCAACAGAATATCGGAAATCAGTGTCATCGGCTGTCCTCAGTTCAAGACGAATTCCATGATCAGCAGGTCGCGCACGCGCCCCTCGCCAGTCACGAGCTGGGCCCGGCGCAACATCTGCGCGCGCAGGCGGGTCAGGGCGCCGGGCTGCTCCAGTTCGGCAGGTTCGATGGCGCGCAGATAGCTGTTGAGCACATCCACCACCCGCGGCAAGAGCATCGTCACATCCGCGACATGGGCCTTGCCCACCTCAAGCTGGGCCTGAAACCGCAGGTGGCGCGCGTTCGCACCCGGCCCGATGGACACGAGAAACGGCGCAATCGGGACAAATGCGATGTTGGGCATTCCCGGCACGTCGGCCACCGGCGGCGCCTCGTTCTGATCCGGCGGCGCCAGAACAAGGCCAGACCATACCGCATAGAACCCGCCGCCACCCAGAAGGATGGCCAGCACGACCCCGATCATCATGCCCTTCAGGCCCGACTTTCGCGGTGGTGCGGCGGTGGGCATGTCTGCTTCTGCGTTTGCCATGGTGTCCCCGGCTTTTGTGTCTCGAATCCCTTTTAACCTCCATCTGACTAACCGAATGTTAAGGCCCGCCAACGCAGGTTGACGGCAAGACGGGGCAGAAGCCCGATTCATCAGGAGGATGGTCTTGCAACAGATTCTTTCGGCTTGGTCCGGGTTGACCGTACAGCGCCAGGTGGTTGCGGCGCTGGCGGCGGTTGCCATGGTGATCGCCGTTGTCGGCCTGGCGCGGATGGCCACCACGCCGTCCATGACACTCCTCTATGCGGGCCTGGAAAACGGTGCCGCGGGCGAAGTTGTGCAGGCACTGGAAGCCCAGGGCGCCGCCTATGAGATTCGCGGATCGTCGATCTTTGTCGACAGCACGATGCGCGATGAACTGCGCCTCACGCTTGCCTCGGAAGGTTTGCCCAGCAGCAACGCACAGGGTTATGAATTGCTTGATTCCCTGACCGGATTCGGCACCACGTCGCAGATGTTCGATGCCGCCTACTGGCGCGCCAAGGAAGGCGAACTTGCCCGCACCATCGTGGCCAGCCCGACGATCCAGAATGCCCGCGTCCACATCGCCAACCAAAGCAACAAGCCGTTCCAGCGCGACGTGCCGCCGACCGCCGCCGTCACGGTGACGACAACCAATGGCGGGTTGTCGCCCAGCCAGGCCCGCGCGATCCGCTTTCTCGTCTCCTCCGCCGTGGCCGGGCTGGCCGTCGAGAACGTGTCGGTCATCGATTCGCGGGGGGGCGTCGTGCTGTCAGCCGACGGCGAAGGAATGGCGCGGGGCCAGACCGACGACAAGGCCGTTGACATCAAACGCAATGTCGAACGTCTGCTCGAAGCCCGGGTGGGGTTCGGCAAGGCGGTTGTCGAGGTCAACGTCGAGACGGTGACGGAGCGCGAACAGATCACCGAACGGCGATTCGATCCCGACGGCCGCGTCGCGATCAGTTCGGACACCGAGGAAACCTCGACCTCTTCCTCGGATCAGGGCGGTGGCGGTGTCACGGTGGCCAGCAACCTGCCCGATGGCGATGCGGCTGGTGGCAACGACAGATCGCAGGCCGAAAACACGCAGACCCGCGAGCGGGTGAATTACGAAGTCTCGGAAACCCAACGCGAAATACTGCGCACGCCGGGCGCGATCAAGCGGCTGTCGGTGGCCGTGCTTGTCGACGGCATCCGCAGCACCGACGACGCAGGCGTCCAGACCTGGCAGCCGCGCCCCGAAGACGAGATGCAGGCGCTGCGCGAACTGGTCGCATCGGCGGTGGGCTTCAACGAGGAGCGGGGCGACAGCCTGACCCTCAAGACCATGGAGTTCGAACCGCTGGCCGCCGAGGGAACGCCGCCCGTGCCCGGCATGTTCGGGCCCATCGCCGTTGACGCCATGCGCCTGGCACAGCTTGCCATTCTGGGTCTGGTCACGGTTCTGCTCGGCCTTTTTGTCGTGCGACCGATCCTGTCGCCGCCGACGCGCCCCCAACCCTTTGCGCTCGTCCCTCCCGCACCCGGCGTCGCCCGTTCCGCCCAGGCTCTGACGGGCGAAATCGACGAAGGCTCTCCAGGCCCGATGCAGACCATCGGTGCAGGCAGGGCCGCCGCCGCCGGTGCCCTGGGCGGTCCGTTGGCCGATGCCGGGCCCGACCCGGTCGACCGCTTGCGCAAGCTGATCGACGAGCGGCAGGAGGAATCGCTTGAGATCCTGAAAAGCTGGATGGAAGACACAGAGGAGCCTGCCTGATGCCATCGACCCTGCGACTTGAAGATTTCGGCGCCGCCACCCTGGCCGCCCGCCCGACAAGCGCCTTGCCCAATCTCGCCGACCCGACACCGGTGTCGCAGGAACAGGCCCTCGCCGCCTATGACAAGGGTTATGCTGCGGGCTGGGAGGATGCGACCCAGGCCGCCAGCCAGAGCCAGGACAGGCTGGATGCAGCGATGGCGAACAACCTGGAGGATCTGGGCTTCACCTATCACGAGGCGCGCGCGCATGTGATGCGTTCGCTGACGCCCCTGCTCGACGGCATGCTGACAAAGCTGCTGCCCCGGGTGATCCGCGACAGTCTGGGGGCCCGGATCATGGAAGAAATCGGCGGTCTGGCCCAACACGGTGCCGAAAACCCGATCGAACTCCTGGTTTGCCCCTCGGACGCCGAACAACTGACCCCGATCATCGCAAGGATCACCTCTTTGCCACTGGTTCTGGTGCCCGAAGACACGGTGCCGCAGGGCCAGATATTCCTGCGCATCGGCAACGTGGAACGCGAAATCGATCTTGAGGGCGCGATGGCCTCGATTGCACGCGCCGTGAACGCTCTGGATGAACTCAACAAGGAGACCGCCAAACATGGATGACCCCCTCGTCAATGCCGGCCCGCCGAATGGCACCGACTCGGCCAAACCGCCCCACCCCTTCACCCAGGTGCCCATCGAGATCACGATTTCCGTCGGCAAGGCGCGTCCGCTCCTGCGCGACCTGCTGCGGCTGGGCAAGGATGCGATCCTGCCGCTGGACACGAAGGTCGACGATCCCGTCGATCTCTATGTGGGCAACCGGTTGATCGCCCGAGGAGAGTTGCATGAACTGGACGGCGATCAGGCCGGTCAGCTTGCCGTGCGGCTGACCGAAGTGGCCGACCTCAAGAACGGTCTCTGAGCATGACGCGCCTCTGGGCCCTGGCCGGGCTGGCCCTGCTGCTGCTGGCAGGGCCGGGTCTGGCGCAGGAAATCTCCATCGACCTCGGCGGCGACTCCTCGCTGACCGCCCGGTCCGTCCAGTTGCTGGCGCTGATCACGCTGCTCAGCCTGGTGCCGGGCCTGGCGATCATGATCACCTGTTTTCCGTTCATCGTGACGGTCCTTTCGATCCTGCGCCAGGGCATCGGGCTGCAACAGTCGCCGCCCAACATGCTGATCGTCACTCTGGCGCTGTTCCTGACCTATTTCGTGATGGAGCCCGTTTTTCTGGAGGCCTGGAACACCGCGATCAATCCGCTGATCGAGGGTACGTTGAGTGTCGAGGTTGCCATTCCGCGCGCTTTGGAGCCGTTTCGCGTCTTCATGGTGGGTCGGATCGACCCGGGCACCTATGAAACCCTGACCACCCTGCGCCCGGACGTGACCGACGCCACCTTGCGACCCGAGTCGCCGCTGTCGCTGATCGTGCCGTCGTTCCTGCTTTCGGAAATCGAGCGGGCATTTCAGGTCGGTTTTCTGATCTTCCTGCCGTTCCTGATCATCGACCTGGTGGTGGCCGCGATCCTGATGTCGATGGGGATGATGATGGTCCCGCCCGCCATCGTCTCGCTGCCGTTCAAGCTTGCGTTCTTCGCGGTTGCCGACGGCTGGACCCTGATCTCGGGCGCATTGGTCAGCAGCTATTTCTGACGCGTTTCGGGAAATGTCTAAACCATGGTTGATCGCCATTGTCGCAAGAGCGCGACAGGGCATGGGCGATTCGGATTTTTCGCGGAATACCAGAGGTGACCCGGGTCGCACCGGACCACAAGGCCTGCATCCGGGCGAAGCTTTGCCTGGATGTCATCGCGGTGCAGATGAGCCCCTCGCACGCGATCATCCCCTTGCCGCCCGCAACTGTGTCGGGAAATCCCATCTGAACGGTCTGACCGTTCTTGCCCTCGGGCCAAGCTATCCCCTGCGCCAACAGGTCGACGATTTCTGAACCCAGGTCGGGGCGCGCCTGCGCAGCGATTATCGGGGCTACAGCCTCGATGCCCTGCGCCTGATGGCGGGGATGGGCATGGGCGTGGCGTTCCTGCCCGCGCTCTATGTCCGCTCGGACATCCGGTCCGATGACCCGGATGTCCGTGTTGTTCCGCTTGAGCGGCCTCGACCGCTGCGATCCGTCGGTCTGCTGGCGCGCAAGACAAGCGAAAGCGGCGAAGCGTTCTCGATCATCGCCAGCCTGATCCAGTCGGTCGCCCGCTCTGCCTTTGGCTGCGTCCTGATCAGGGAGGAAAGTGTCGACACCGCGTCGCACCGTGGCCGTGACCCCGACGAGACCAGGCCATAGTCAGGAATGCGGTCCCGGACCATCGGGCACCGCAACCCTGTGTGCCGGTCCGCCCACCGCCGGTTCTCAGGCCACCAACGCCACCGCCTTCTTCAGATCGACCGAGACAAGCTGGCTCACCCCCTGCTCGCCCATGGTCACGCCGAACAGCCGGTCCATCCGCGCCATCGTCACCCCGTGGTGGGTGATCACAAGAAAGCGTGTGTCGGTCTGGCGGGTCATCTCGTCCAGCATGTCGCAGAACCGGGTGACGTTGGCATCGTCCAGCGGTGCGTCCACCTCGTCCAGCACACAGATCGGCGCCGGATTGGCCAGGAACACTGCAAAGATCAGCGCAAGTGCGGTCAGCGTCTGTTCGCCCCCGCTCAGCAGCGACAGCGTGGACAGCTTCTTGCCGGGTGGCTGGCACATGATCTCCAGCCCTGCATCCAGCGGATCGTCGGATTCCACCAGTTCCAGCTTGGCCTCGCCACCGCCGAACAGATGGGTGAACAGCATGGCGAAATTGCTGTTCACCTGCTCGAACGCCGTCAGCAGCCGCTCGCGCCCCTCGCGGTTCAGCCCGGCGATGCCGCCGCGCAAGGCGCGGATCGCCTCTTCCAGATCGGCCTTTTCGCGAACCAGCAGGTCGTGTTCGTCCTGCACCGCCTTGGCGTCCTCCTCGGCGCGCAGGTTCACCGCGCCCAGCGCGTCGCGCTGCCGCTTGAGGCGGTTCACCTCGGCCTCGATCTGCTCGGCGGGGGGCATGGCGTCGGGGTCGGCCTCCAGCGTTTCCAGCAATGCCTCGGGCGTCACCTCCAGCGCCTCGCCGATCCGCTCGGCGGCCTGTGTCACCGCCGCAACCGCCGCCTCGGCCCGCGCCTCGGCCCCGGCCCGCGCCTCGCGCGCCTCGCCCGCCGCCCGCTCGCCATCGCGCGCGGCGATCACCGCCTGGCGCTGCGCCGTCTCGGCACCCGCCAACGCATCGCCCGCCGCCGCCCGCCGCGCCGTGGCCACGGCGAACCCTTCGTCCAGCGCCGCCCGCTTGCCCGCGATCTCGCCGGGCAGCCCCCGCGCGGCGCCAAGTTCGCCCCGCGCGGCGGCCAGCCGCGCGTCCAACTCGCCGATCCGGCGCCCCGCCGTGTCAAGCCGCGCCCGCCAGCCGCCCAGTTCCTTCTCGACCGCCTGCACCCGGCGCGCCCGCCCCTCGCCCTCGCGGCGCATCTCGTCATGGGCCGAGCGGCGCTGCATCATCGTCAGGCGCGACGCCTCGACGGTCAGCTTCACATCCTCGACCACACCCCGCAGCGCCCCCAGATCGTCCAACCCCGCCACCGCCGCCTCGGCTTCGCGCAACTGCGCCCGCGCGCCCATCGCCTCGTCCTCGTGGCGCGCCACGGCCAGCCGCGCGCTTTCCAGCTTGCCTGCGGCGATGTTGCGGTCGGCCTCGGCCCGGCTCAGTGTCCGGTTCGCCTCGGACACCTGCGCATCCGCCCCGCGCCGCGCGCCCCGCGCCTCGGCATCGGCCTTCGTCAGGGCCTCCAGCCGCGCCTTGAGGTTCTCATGGGCCGCCGCCGCCCCCGCCGCCTGCGCGCCCACGCGCTCCATCTCCTGCTTCAACGCCTCAAGCCGGTTCATCTGCTGCAACCGCAAAGCCGCCGCCGAAGGCGCATCCTCGGCCCCGGCGCGAAACCCGTCCCAGCGCCACAGATCGCCTTCGATGCTGACCAGCCGCTGACCGGGCAGCAACCGCCCCTGCATCTGCGCGCCCTCGTCCCGGTCCACCATACCGATCTGCCCGATCCGCCGCGCCAGCACCTCGGGCACCTGCACATGGTCGGCCAGTGGCACGATTCCTTCGGGCAGCGCCTGCTCCACCCCGTATCCGGGCAACGGCGCCCAGCCCGAAACACCGCCAACCCCAATGGCTGGCGCGCGCAGATCGTCGGCCAGGGCCGCGCCCAGCGCCGTTTCATAGCCCGGCGCCACCGACAACAGGTCCATCACCTGCCCGCCCTCGGCGGTATCGCGCGCCACCAGACGGGCCAGCGCCGCCGCCTCGGCCCGCAGCGCGCCCAACTCGCCCTCGGCAGCGCTGCGGCTTGCGCGCGCATCCGCCTCGCGCGCCTGCGCCTCGCCGCGCGCCGCGTCCGCCTCGGCCAGCGCCGCCTCGACCCGTGCCGCAAGATCGACCGCCGCGCCCTGCGCCACCTCGGCCGCCGCAAACGCCGCGGCCGCCCCGGCCAGCGCCGCCTCTGCGGCACTCACCTGCGCGCCCGCCGTCTCGGCTTCGCGCTCGGCCCGGTCCCGCGTGCGCCGGGTGTCCTCCAGCAACCGCTGCGCCGACTGATGCCGCGCCGACAGCCGTGCCACCTCTTCAAGCTGGGACGAAAGCGCCGCCTCGCGCGCTGCCAGAACCTCGCCCGCGTCTTTCGCCGCAACAGCCGCAGCCGCCAACCGCCCGTCCTGCCCCTCCATCGAACGGGCCAGCCGCTCGAGTTCGCCCTCCAGCCGGGCAATCGTCTCGCCCGCGTCGCTGTTCAGCGTCTCCTCGCGCGCCGCATCCTGTTCCAGTTGGGCGATCCGCGCGGCCAGCGTGTCGATCTGCGCCTGCGCCCGCTCCGCCGCACCGGCCAGTTGATCCCGCTCGACCGCCAGCCGCTGCACCACCGCCGCCGCAATCGCCTCTTCCTCGCGCAGGGGGGGCAGCGCCGCATCCGCCGCGTCCCGCGCCGCGTCCGCCGCCCGCGCCGCGCGCTCGGCCTCGCCCGCCGCCGTCAGTCGCAACCGCAAGTGTTCTGTCGCCGCCGCCCGCGCCACATCGGCCTCGCGCCAGCGGCGATACAACAGCAACCCCTCGGCACGCCGCAAGTCGGCCCCGATCTCGCGATACCGTGTCGCCTGCCGGGCCTGACGCGCAAGCTGGGCCAGTTGCGCCGCCAGCGCCTCGACCACATCGTCGACGCGCAGCAGGTTCGCCTCGGCGCCCCTCAGCTTCAGTTCGGCTTCATGGCGCCGCTGGTACAGACCGGAAATCCCCGCCGCTTCCTCAAGAATCCGCCGCCGCGCCTTGGGCCTGGCGTTGATCAGTTCCGAAATCTGGCCCTGCCGCACCAAGGCCGGGCTGTGCGCGCCCGTCGAGGCATCGGCGAACAGCATCTGCACGTCGCGCGCCCGCACCTCACGGCCATTCGCCTTGTAGGCCGACCCGGCATCCCGGGTGATCCGCCGCGTCACCTCCAGCACATCGGCATCGTTGAACCCGGTGGGCGCCAGCCGCTCGCCGTTGTCGATATGCAGAACCACCTCGGCAAAGTTGCGCGCAGGCCGGGTGGCCGCACCGGCAAAGATCACATCCTCCATGCCGCCACCGCGCATGGCGCTGGCGCGGTTCTCGCCCATCACCCAGCGCAACGCCTCAAGCAGGTTGGATTTGCCGCAGCCGTTCGGCCCGACCACCCCGGTCAGACCATCGGAAATCACCAGATCCGTCGGGTCGACAAAGGATTTGAAGCCATTCAGTTTCAACCGGGTGAATCGCACGCGCCACAGGCCCCTTGTCGGTCACAGGATGCCATCCTGCCCAATCCCGCGGGCAAAAGTCAACGCACCGCCGCAGCATCTGGCGTGTTCGCGCCACTTATCCCCAAGATATCGCGTTCGCCCCGCTTGCCAAACCCGCAGGCGGCCCGCCATAGTTCTGCGGCAACCCTTTCAGCCACGGTGTTACTTGGCATTCCGCTTCGTCCACACAGCCGATCTGCATCTGGACTCGCCCCTCAAGGCGATGGCCCTGCGCGACGGCGATCTGGCCGACCAGATCGGCATCGCAACACGCACGGCCTTTTCGCGCATCGTCGACATGTGCATCGCGGAAACCGTCGCATTCCTTCTGATTTCCGGCGATCTCTGGGACAAGGAACACAGCTCGACCAAGACGCCGCGCTTTCTCAAGCAGGAGTTGTTGCGCCTGACCGCGCAGGGCATCGGCTGTTTCATCATCCGCGGAAATCACGACGCTTTGGCCAGACAGACCGGCGAACTTGATCTGCCCGGGGGCGTCACCCTGTTCGGCGGTCGGCCCGCCACGGTCGAACAGGACATCGACGGCCAGCGCGTCGCCATTCATGGCCTCAGCTTTCGCGACGGCCACGCCCCCGAAAGCCTGCTGCCCCGCTATCCGGCGGCGGTGCCCGGCGCCTTCAACATCGGCATGATGCACACCAGCCTGAACGGCAGCCCGGGCCATGACAACTATGCGCCCTGCAGCATCGCCAATCTTGAGGCACACGGTTACGACTACTGGGCGCTGGGCCATATCCACC
>Ga0105053_10006622_pt1 | contig 15875 bp, 15 predicted proteins | sample BON01_FD_78093 | JGI IMG/M metagenome (GOLD analysis project Ga0105053, IMG submission 78093) | Freshwater microbial communities from Lake Bonney liftoff mats and glacier meltwater in Antarctica - BON-01 | ecosystem: Environmental > Aquatic > Freshwater > Ice > Glacier meltwater | place: Lake...
TCCCGCATCGTCAGCCGCAATTCCACCCGGCGCAGCGCCGCGGGGGTGCGGCAGCGCTGCAAGCATCTGCCGCCACGCGCGGCGCTAGTCCCGCATCGTCAGCCGCAATTCCACCCGGCGCAACGCACGTAACACCCGGTCCGCCTGCATCTGCGGCATCAGCGCCATTTTCAACTGCGTCGCCAGCACCGCCAGCACCGCCGCCGACAAACCCCATTTGAGCGCCAGCAACACATCGCTCGCCATATAAAACCGCCAGCCCGCCCAGACGCCAGCCCCCGCACCAACCTGCGTCGTGCGACCCTGCCCTGCACATCCCGCGCAGCAATTCGGGTCACGATCCGCAACGCCCAGGGCAGAAACGCATGATCATCCTGCAATCCGCGCAACCCGCGCAATATCTGGACCCAGGCCTCCTGCACGATATCGCGCGCCGCCTCGGCATCATCCGACAGGCGTCTTGCATGCGCAAACAGACGCGGCCCACGCCCACGAGGTCAGACAGCGCCCGCGCATCGCCCATGCGGGCCGCGGCCACCAGATAGGCCTCCACTGCACGCGCCCGCTCGGTCATCACCCCGCCTCATGCAACGACGCCCCAGAGGCATCCTGTCATATAGGTGCGCCCTTGGGCGGTTCCGGTTCAAACAACGGCGGAAAATTTGCTCAAACCCGCAGCATATGCCGCCGATACACCTCAATCATCCAGCCCAGCATCAACGCATTCAGGATATGCCACATGAAATGCGTCCCCAGCGGGATCGCCGGGCACAACGCCGCATCGACCGACCGGAACGTCAGCGACAGCACCAGAATCGCGGCCCCAAGCGCCAACCCGGCCGCCACCTGCGGCACCCGGTCCCGCAACAGCATGGCATAGATGGCGATCAACAGCGGCACAGGCCAATAACCCGCCGACACGGTAAAGAACGGCAACGCGGCAAAACCCTGCCCCACAATCACCGCATAAGGAATGAACGCCAGCGCACCCAGCGCCGCCACCCACCAGCGCCAGCGCCAGACATGCAGATTGATCGCGTAAACATAGGTCAGGATATAAAGGGCGATCGGCATGCTATCGGCCACCCCGGCCCAGACCTGCGCATGGGTATGAAACAGATAGCTGCCCACCCCGATCACAAACAGGATCAGGCACAGCACCCGCGCCAAAGGCAGCCCTGCGGTTCTGCGCCACATGATCAGCGCCGCAATCAGAAACGCGGCATTGGTCAGCGCATTGACCGGCTCTGCCCAATATTCCGGCCCGGTCCGCTCGCAATAGGCATCAACCGCCCGCATCCAATCCATCTGGCTTCTTTCCCCGCTTTGCCTATCCTGCCCACCAACCTAGGAGGAACCAGATGAAAATCACATGGCTCGGCCACTCCGGCTTTCGGCTCGACATCGGCGATCAGGTGCTGCTTATCGACCCATGGTTAAAAGGCAACCCGGTTTTCCCCGCAGAACAGGAAGCACAAGCAATCGCAGGCACCACCGCGATCCTGCTGACCCATGCGCATGGCGACCACGCCGCCGACGCGCCTCGACTGGCACGCGCCACCGGTGCCCCCATTTGCGCAATCCATGAAATTGCAGATGCCTGGAGCCAAAAGACCGACATCTCCACCACCGGTTTCGGCAAGGGCGGCACGCTCACCCTTGGCGAGGTCAAGGTCAGCATGGTCCCCGCCAGCCATTCCTCCAGCTTCGACATGAACCCCGCCGCACTCGGCGTCGCAGGCTCCGAGGCCGGCTTCATGATCGCAGGCGAAGGGCACATGATTTATATGTCGGGCGACACCGGCATCATGGCCGACATGGGCTGGATGGGCGAATATTACCAACCCGATATCGGCATCCTCTGCGCAGGCGGGCATTACACGATGGACATGGAAGGCGCGGGCTGGGCGGCCAAACGGTTCTTCAACTTCAAGACCGTAATTCCCTGCCATTACAAAACCTCCGGGCTACTGGCACAATCCGCCGACGCGCTTGTGGCCGCCCTGCCCGGCATCAACGTCCTGACACCCGAAGTGATGGAAGTCATCACCATCTGAGCTTTGATAGAGGCGTCGGCACCGATCAGCCTTGTGTCCAGTGAACAGAAGGCCGGTGACTTGCCCGCAGGCGCAAGCCAGAGGGCGAGCAGGAGGGCAAACACTTTGAAAGGCAAACCGCAACGATGCCAATCGGGGCGCGCGTGCCTGGGCGGGCGCAACGCGCCTGCCTCCGGCAGGCAGGCGCATCCCAATTTGTCTCGTGCCAAATCGGGTAAGAAGTCAAAACCTTCAAAACAGAATCAGCCGCTACCCCCGCGCCGCTACCCCCCGCGCCGCCTCGGCCAGTTCATGCACCAGCGTCGCCGCCATTGAGCGCATCGCCATCACCTCGATCACCTCCGGCGCGATCCGGGTCAGGGTCACGGTCATGTGGCCCAGCATGGTGCGCGCCGTCGCCCCCTCGGCAAAGGCACGCAGTCGCAGATCGACCGGCACCAACCGGGCCAGCACCGCCTCGACCTGCGCCCCGGCAACCCTGACCACCGCCATGCTGTCCGACTGATCCACAACCGCCGCCAACCCCGCCAAAGTCTCCGGAACCGGCGCACCGATCAGCAAGGCGCGGCCGATCCCGGCCCAGACCACCCGCACATCCCCTTGCGACAGGCTCTCGTTCGGCCCAGCAAACCCGAGCCCGAACGCCGCCTGCAACGCCTGCGAAACCGCTTGCTCACGGCCCCGGAATGGAGCGAGCGAAGTGACGGGACCAAGGGCAACCTCCGACATCTCCACCCCGCCAATGCTCAGGGGCAACAACCCGGCACAGGGCGTGACCGCAATCAGATCAACCACGCAACCGCCCTCCCTCAGGATCGACAAACACCGGATCGCAAACCACACATTCCGTCTCGATCCCGCGCAGATGATCGACCAGCCTTATCACTTCGCCATGCCGGGCACGGCCACGCGCCAAAAACCCGAGGCCCAGCATCCGGCCAACCGTCGGCGAATACCCGACCGAGGTGACATAACCCTGATCATTCTCACGCACCGCCGCCTGACCGGCACCAAACAGATGCGCGCCCGCCGTCATCTGCCCTGTCGACGCAACCGGTTTCAGCCCGACCATCTGCTCGCGGCTCTCCTCCAGCAGACCCGGCCGGCGCGACGCTGCCTGCCCGATGCAATCCTTCTTCAGCGCCACCAACCGGTCCATACCAATATCAAAAGCCGTCACACGGCCATGTATTTCCGCGTGAGTGATAAAGCCTTTCTCAATCCGCAACACATTGAGCGCCTCCATCCCATACGCACCACCCCCCAGCGTCTCCGCCTGCGCCACCAACAGCCGAAACAGACCGGCGCCATAGCGTGCAGGCACCGCCACCTCATAGGCATGCTCGCCCGAGAACGAGATTCGGAACAACCGGCCCGGCTCACCACAGACGCCCACAGGCCCACAGGCCATATAGGGAAAGCTGTCATTATCCACAGCCCGGTCCAGCACCCCATTGACCAATTCCCGCGCCTTCGGCCCTGCCACCGAAAACTGCGCCCATTGCTCCGTCACCGACTGGATCTGCACATCAAGTTCGGGGCGCAACACCTGCGCCACAAAATCCAGATGTCGCATCACCGGCCCCGCCGCCGCCGTGGTGGTGGTCATTACATAATGCTGCGGCCCCAACCGGGCGCAGGTGCCGTCATCCATCACATGCCCGTCCTCGCGCAGCATCAGGCCATAGCGGACCCGACCCTCGGCCAGCGTCGAAAACGTATTGGCATAAACGAAATCCAAGAGTTGCGCCGCATCCGGCCCCTGAATGTCGATCTTGCCCAATGTGGACACATCGCAGACCCCGACCGAACCGCGCACCATCCCGACCTCGCGGTCACAGGACTCGCGCCACGTCACCTCGCCCGGCTGCGGGAAATAGCTCGGGCGATACCACAGCCCCGCCTCGATCATCGGCGCACCGCGCGCCAGCGCCGCCTGATGCGAGGTGGTAAACCGCTCCGGCGCAAATCCCTTGCCCTGCGACCCCGCCCCCATCGCGGCAATACTGACCGGACTATAAGGCGGGCGGAACGTCGTCGTCCCCGTCTCGGGTATCGCGCGCCCGGTCGCATCCGCAAGCACCGCCAACGCCGCCACGTTCGAGCTTTTGCCCTGATCCGTCGCCATCCCCTGCGTGGTATAACGCTTCATATGCTCGACCGAACGGTAATTCTCCTGCGCCGCCAGCCGCACATCTTTGACCGTCACATCGTTCTGGAAATCGAGCCATTTGCGACCCTTGCCTTCAACCGCCCACAGCGCCTGCACGCGATAAGGCGCATCCTCCGCCTCGGGCAGATCGACCTGCGGCCCCGCAAAACCCAGATCGCTCAGCGCAGCAGCAGCCAAGCGGGCACCCTCCGCCAGACAACCGGCGGTCGAAAACACGCCATTCGCCGCCCCAGCCACATCCATCCCCGGCACGGCACCGGGCTTGGGGACAAACGACAGGATCGGCTCATGCCACACCGGCCTGCCATTCATATGACAGGTCAGATGCACCGACGGATTCCAGCCGCCCGACATTGCCAGACAATCGGTGCGGATCACCCGCTGACCGCCCTGATGCGCCACGGTGATCGTCTCCAGCCCCAGCCGTCCGGTCGTGGCAATCACGCGCCCGCCTGTAAACACAGGATAATCCGCGCTCACCTGCACATCATCCCTCGCATCGATCAGCCCGGCAACCCGCACCCCCGCCGCCACCAGATCGCGCGCCGTGCGATGGGCATCGTCGTTATTGCCATAGATCGTGACCTCGCGGCCCGGCGCCACGCCCCAGCGATTGAGATAGGCGCGCACCGCCCCCGCCGTCATGATCCCCGGCCGGTCATTGTCGGGAAAGGCGACAGGACGCTCCAGCGCCCCAGCACACAGAACCGACCGTTTCGCCACAATGCGCCAAAAACACTCGCGCGGCAGATGCGGATCGTCCGGCAGATGCAGGCCCACCCGCTCCAACGCGCCGAACGTGCCCTGATCATAGGCGCCCGTCACCGTGGTCCGGGTCATCAACCTGACATTGGGCAGCGCCGCCAATTCGGCCAGAACATCACCCACCCACAGATGCCCCGGCTTGCCCGCTACATTTCCGGTCTCGGCCAGCAACCGCCCCCCCATCCGCGCATCCTCGTCGGCCAGGATCACATCCGCACCGGCACGGCCAGCAACCAGCGCCGCCATCAGGCCCGCAGGCCCGGCACCAATCACCAGCAGATCGCAAAACGCGAATGCCTTCTCATAGATATCCGCGTTGTGCGCCCCCGACAGCGCCCCCAATCCCGCCGCCCGGCGGATAATCGGCTCATAAAGCCGCTCCCAAAACGCGCGCGGCCACATGAAGGTCTTGTAATAGAACCCCGCACTCAGAAACGGCGCGATCAGATCATTCACGCTCATCACATCGCGGCGCAGATTGGGCCAGCGGTTCTGGCTCGTGGCCTCCAACCCGGCAAACACCTCCTGCACTGTCGCGCGCACGTTCGGCACCGCCGCCGGACCTCGACCAATGGTCATCAGCGCATTCGGCTCTTCCGACCCGGCACTCAGCACGCCACGCGGACGGTGATATTTGAACGACCGCGCCACGAGGCGCACATCATTCGCCAAGAGCGCAGAGGCCAGCGTATCGCCCTCAAGCCCCTGAAACGCCTGCCCGTCAAAGCGGAACGCAACCGGTTTCGCCGCCCCCAGTATACCCTTGCCAGCGATCCTCATGGCGCAGTCCCGATCTCACGCAAATCGCCTTCGTCATAAACGAACTTGGACTGCTGCCGCGCCACATCTGCCGTCAGCGCGGACGCATGCACCGCATGGGTGACATTATTGCGGCGCACCACCATCCAGGCCCCGCAGGGATCGTGATACCACAACTCCCGCACCTCCCCGGCACGGTTCTCGCGCAGATGCAGATACTCGTCCCAGGCCGCCTCACCGGCATCCCGCTCCGGACGATCAAACGCCAGCGCATCGCCCTGCCAGGTAAACTCGCGCCGGTCCCGCTCGCCGCAACAAGGGCATGTGATCCGCATTTTCTCGTCCTAATCCGTTTCATTCTGGCAGAAATACTCAGCTTTCTTGCCGTGTTTTCAGTGCAGATTATGCTGCGATCCGTTGCCTTCTTCATCCATGATCCCGCGCCCGGTGCGAAACCGGTCCAGCCGGAACCGCGCGGCGGGCGCATGATGCTGCCCCGTCGCGATCAGATGGGCATAGGAAAATCCAGACCCCGGCACCGCTTTGAACCCGCCATAATTCCAACCGCAATTGATAAACAGCCCCTCGACCCCGGTCTTGTCGATAAAGGGCGATCCGTCAGGCGACATATCCATGATCCCGCCCCAGGAGCGCAGCACCTTCGCCTTGCCGATCATCGGCATCAGGGTCATCGCGGCATCCATCACATGCTCTTTCATCGGCAGATTGCCCCGCGCCGCGTAGGAGGTGTAGAAATCCAGATCACCGCCAAAGACGAGGCCACCCTTGTCCGACTGGCTGATATAGAAATGGCCCATCCCGAAACTGACCACATGGTCAATCACCGGCTTCAGCCCCTCGGTGACAAAGGCCTGCAAGACATGGCTCTCGATCGGCAGGCGCATCCCCGCCATCGCCGCCACCTGACTCGACCGGCCCGCCACGACAATCGCCACCTTCTTCGCACGGATCGGGCCGCGCGAAGTCTGCACCCCGGTCACGCGGCCCGCGTCGATATCGATACCGGTCACTTCGCAATTCTGGAGCAGATCGACACCCCTACTATCGGCCCCCCTTGCATAGCCCCATGCCACCGCATCATGCCGCGCCGTACCGCCACGCGGATGCAAAAGGCCGCCATAAATCGGAAACCGCGTATTGTCGAAATCGAGATAGGGCAGATAACTGCGCACGCCCTCGCGGTCCAGCAGCACCGCATCATCGCCCTGATTGATCATCGCATTGCCGCGCCGGGCAAAGGCATCGCGCTGCCCGTCCGAATGAAACAGGTTGATCAGCCCGCGCTGGCTATGCATCACATTGTAATTCAGGTCGCGTTCCAACCCTTCCCACAGTTTCAGGGAATGCGAATAGAACTCCGAATTGCCGGGAAGAAAGTAATTGGCCCGTACGATCGTGGTATTGCGGCCCACGTTGCCGCCACCCAGATAACCTTTTTCCAGCACCGCGATATTGCGCAGGCCATGTTCCTTGGCGAGGTAGTAGGCCGTCGACAGTCCGTGCCCACCGCCACCGATGATGATGATGTCATATTCCGGCTTCGGTTCGGGATCGCGCCAGACGGGTTTCCACCCCTTCTGGCCGGTCAATCCCTCCCAGATCACGCGAAACCCTGAATATCCCATCGCCTGCACGCCCCCGCCCCCGAATCCGGTTCACCAGGAACCAGGTCAAGGCGACCTTAGCGACGCTGACGCCAGTCGCAATCGCCCCGCCGCGACAAATCCTGTCGCAGCAGCACAATCAGGTCAGCGGCAACCGATCACAACCCCTTGGCGCGGTAACTCTGCGCCACGCGGCCAATCGCCACCAGATAGGCGGCGGTGCGCAGGTCATGCACATCTTTATGGCCATGCCAGACCTCGCGCATCGACTGATAGGCCGCACGCATCGTGTCATCGAGGCCGGACCGAACCAGTTCCAACTCTCCCGCCCCGCGCAAATATTCGGTCTTGAACCCCGGCGACAGGGTCCAGCCGAGTTCCTTATCCGCCGAAAGCCGTTCCAACTCGTTGACCAGCATCAGCGTGCGCGATTCCTCGGCCCGGCGTTGCATCCGGCCAAAGCGGATATGCGACAGGTTCTTGACCCATTCAAAATAGCTGACCGTGACACCGCCCGCGTTGGCATACATGTCGGGTACGATCACCACACCCTTCTTGCGCAATATCTCGTCTGCACCGGCGGTTACCGGACCATTGGCCGCTTCGATGATCAGCGCCGCCTTGATCCGGTCGGCATTGCCCATGTTGATAACCCCTTCGAGCGCCGCCGGAATCAGGATATCGCATGCTGTCTCCAGCACCGGCGCGCCCTCAGGCACATGGGTCGCATCGGGATAGCCGGTCACACCGCCATGCTTGGCAATCCATTGGCGGATCGCCTCGATATTGAGGCCTTTTTCATCGACCAGCGCCCCGTCCCGCTCGATAATGGCAATCACCGTGCAGCCATCCTCCTCGCTCAGGAACTTGGCCGCGTGATAACCCACATTGCCCAGACCCTGAACTACGACACGCTTGCCATCAAGGCTACCCGTCAGGCCCGCCGCTGCCACATCCTCGGGATGGCGGAACATCTCGCGCAGCGCATATTGCACACCCCGTCCCGTCGCCTCGACCCGGCCGTGGATGCCCCCCGCGTTCAGCGGCTTGCCGGTCACGCAGGCGCGCGCATTGATGTCGGTCGTGTTCATCCGGGCATACTGGTCCGCGATCCAGGCCATCTCGCGCTCGCCCGTGCCCATATCCGGTGCAGGCACGTTCTGGCTCGGATGGATCAGATCGCGCTTGATCAGCTCATAGGCAAAGCGGCGGGTGATCTGCTCCAGTTCATGCTCGTCCCAGGCCCGCGGATCAAGGCAAAGGCCCCCCTTCGAGCCGCCAAACGGCGCCTCCACCAGCGCGCATTTATAGGTCATCAGCGCGGCCAGCGCCTCCACCTCGTCCTGGCTGACGCCCAGCGAATAGCGGATCCCGCCCTTGACCGGCTCCATATGTTCGGAATGGACCGACCGGTAGCCGGTGAACGTGTGGATCGACCCGCGCAGACGCACGCCAAAACGGACCGTATAGGTCGCATTGCAGACCCGGATCTTTTCCTCAAGCCCCGGTGACAGGTCCATCAGCGCCACTGCGCGGTTGAACATGATATCAACCGACTCGCGAAAGCTCGGCTCGGCCGCGTTAACTGTGCTCATCAAATTCTCCTTCTCTGCCCTGAAATCGGGCACTCCCCTTGCCCGTCCTGGGGCATCCAGCGTGACCCGCACCGGCGGGCGGACTCGACCCAGCAGCCGAATCCCAACCCCAGCCTAGTCCTGATTCGGAAACATCACCGCAAAAACCTAAGAAACCGGCAATTCCGGGCGGTTCGGCCGGTCTGACGACAGCAGTCAAGGCAAGATTGCGGCCCTATCGTTTCCAAATTGTCTAAAATCCATCGCATCCCGGCGGCACTGTCGGCGCGGCACGCCATCAATGGCCCGGAAGCGGCGGGGAGCTGCCCAAATTATGCCACATGTCAATGTGCTTATCGTGCAAGTCGTATTGCGCCAACCGAACCGCCAATCAGGCGCAGACCCGGTTCCGGCCGGGCGAAAGTTGTGACGAGGAAGGGTTTGAATATGCAGAACACGCAGAAAAAGGCCAATGGCCGTCTCGGCGCCCGGGTCTTGCGGCATCTCACTCTGTTCCGGCGCGACGAAGAGGGATCGATGATCATCTTCGCCATGTTCATCTTCATCACCATGCTGATCGTCGCGGGGATCGCGGTCGATCTGATGCGCTTTGAATCCAACCGGTCCCGGCTGCAGGCCACGCTCGACCGGGCGGTTCTGGCCTCCTCCGACCTCGAGCAAACCCTCGACCCCGAATCCGTTGTGCGCGACTATTTCGACAAGGCCGGCCTGCTGAACCAGCTTGACAGCATCGTCGTTACCGAGGGCTTCAATTCGCGGTCGGTCCAGGCGACAGCCAGCCTCGGCGTGGACATGATGTTCATGCCGCTGATCGGCATCGACCATATGACGGCGCCTGCCGCAGGTACTGCGATCGAGACTGTCGAGAACATCGAGATCAGCCTCGTGCTCGATATCTCGGGCTCCATGCGGGATTTCAACCGGATGAACCGGCTGCGGCCGGCGGCGTCGGAGTTTGTCTCGACCGTGATCAGTGCCGCCGAACCGGACACGTTGTCAATCAATCTGGTACCCTATGCGGGACAAACCAATCCCGGCCCAATTATGTTCAGTTACCTCAATGGCGTGCGCTATCCGCAGCCGATGATTGCGAACCTTGCCACGGCCGATCCCAACGATTTGATTCCGTTTCCTAGCAATTCGTCATGCCTTGAAGTACCGCCAACGGCCTTTAATGACAATCTGCCGACCAATGGACTGGCACAGACACCAATGTTCATGAACTGGGCCATCGCAGCAAATGTCATGGACTGGGGCTGGTGCCCAACCGACAGCAACAGCATCATCTATGCCAGCAACAATATCGCGGCACTAACCGGGCGCATCAACAGCATGCGCATGCATGACGGCACCGGCACCCACTACGCGATGCGCTGGGGCGTGTCCCTGCTCAACCCCAATGCGCGACCTGCTTTTGCCCATCTGGCCAGCCAAGGCGCCATTTCGTCGGTCTTCGCGGGCATCCGCCCTTTAGCTTACAACAGCACCGACGGTATGAAGGTCATCGTGCTGATGACAGATGGCCAGATCACCGAACAGACCCGCCCGGTGCAGCACCAGCACGCGCTGAACCCTTTCACCGAGCTTCAGCGGCGACCAAGCAATCAGCGCATCAACATCACCTCTGCCAACACCAACGTGAACAGTTTCTACACGATGTGCAATTTGGCCAAGTCCGACGGCATCATCATCTTTACCATCGCCTTCGAGGCGCCCGGCGCGGCAAGCACCCAGATGGCGAACTGTGCCAGTAGTCCGTCGCATTTCTATAGTGTGTCGGGGCTCGATATCGGGACGGCTTTCCGCTCCATCGCCAACCAGATCAACTCGCTACGGCTGATCCAATGACCATGGCCCGCCATCCCGTCAGCCGGTTCCTGCGCCACTTTGGCCAGGACGAGTCAGGCAATGGCACGATCGAATTCGTTCTGATCCTGCCCGCCTTCATCGCCATCTTCCTCTCGACTTTCGAGTTGGGGATGCTGATGTCACGGCAGGTGATGCTTGACCGGGGGCTGGACATGGCCGTGCGTCAGGTGCGGCTCGGTCTTGTCTCTGCCGATGCCGAAAACAGCCTGCATGACGTGCTCAAGGCCCGGATCTGCGACAATACCGCGCTGATCCCCAATTGCCTGAACGAGATCCGGCTCGAGATGCAGCCGATCGATCCGCGAAACTGGTCGATCATCCCCGATGCGGTCGATTGCGTCGACCGTGACGACCCGTCCCAGGCGGCGCGGACCTTTGTCGCGGGCCTCTCGAACCAGCTGATGATCCTTCGGGCCTGCGCACTCTTCGATCCCTATTTCCCGACCACGGGACTTGGGGCCGCCCTGCCGCGGATGAGCGGCGGCGCCTACGGCCTCATCTCTGTGTCATCCTTCGTGATCGAGCCCAATTCATGACTGCGCTACGCCGCCTTGTCACCCGCCTCAAGTGGTTCCGCCACTCCGAAGATGGCTCCATCTCGGTCGAGGCGATGCTGATCCTGCCGATACTCATCTGGGCCTATATGGGCACATTCGTCTTTTTCGACGCGTTCCGGGCGCAGGCGACCAATATCAAGGCGGGCTATACCATCGCCGATACGATCAGCCGGGAGACCGGCTATATCACGCCTGCCTATATGAACAGCCTCTACAACCTGCAACAATTCCTCGTCGATACCGAAGAAGAGGTGCAGATGCGCGTCACCATCTTCACCTACCGGGAAAGCGATGACAGCTACCGGGTGCGCTGGTCGCAAACGCGCGGCGGCGGGTCAGGCATGACCAATGCAGTGCTGGCGCAGTTGCGGCCAAACCTGCCGGTGATGCCGAATGGCGAAGTGGCGATCATGGTCGAAACCCGCGTCGGCTATGTGCCCGACTTCTCGGTCGGCCTGAACGACTTCACCTTCGAGGATCTGGTCGTGACCCGACCCCGCTTTGCCGGTCAGGTCTGCATGAACACCTCCAACACCGGCGGCGTCGCAACCGCCACCTGCTAAAGGGGGATACGCGCGGCAATAACCTCCGCCATCGCCGCCGTCTCGCGCCGCGCGGTCACGCCGCCAACACCCAACCTGCGACCGATCCGCCACCACATCCCCGGAGCCCAGCCAAAGGGCGCGCGCTCGCGCAAACGCAGGACAAAGCCATTGGTCGGGCGGACGGCAAATGTCCCCCGCTCCACAGCCAGCATATCCTCCCACCGGGCGAGGACGCGGCCCGCGCTATCCACCAGTCCCTCGGGACCCAACTCGAACGACAGCGCCGTCACCCGGCGCAGCCGCTCACCCAGCCACAGCGCCCCGGCCCCCATGACCACCAACATGATCAGAAACGCCGGCGCCGGCGGCTGCATCAGCGCCAGCCAGATCAGCAGCGCACCCAGCAGATAAAATACCGCCACCGCAAACACGCGTCGCGGCGGTGAGGCCGACAGACGCATCCGCAGGTCTGGCATCGCATCATCATCCGTCACCAACAGCCCTCCCCCGGCGCAAATTCGCCACCGGCGGGCCATAGCACAGGCTCAGCGCAGCGGCACCACCTCATAGCCACGCTCTTCCGGCTCATCATCCACCATCTCCGCAGGAAACCCCGGAGCGGTAATATCAAGCCCGGTCGCCGCTTCCAGCCGCTCGATGATCCGGTCCGATTGCGCACGCGACCCATATCGGGCAATACCTTCGTCAAAGATCGACACCATCAGCGGGCTGATCTCCAGCGGCACCCCCGCCTCATCGGCGATCTTCTGGAACAGGCCGATATCCTTCTTCACCAGATCCATGGTGAAATTGATGTCGCGACAGCCGTTCAGGATCATCTGGCTCTCGGTCTCGTGCACAAACGACGTACCAGAGGATATCTTGATCGCCTCATAGGTCGTCGCCAGATCAAGCCCCGCCGCCTTCATCGTCACCAACGCCTCGCAACAGGTCAGCAGATTGGCGGTGGCGAGGTAATTGGTCATCACCTTGAGCGTGCTGGCCGACCCCACCGGCCCGGTATGCAAGATGCGACGGCCCAGAATGGTCAGCAGCGGAAACACCTTGTCAAACGTCGCGCGGTCGCACCCGGCAAAGATGCTGATATTGCCGGTATCCGCCCGGTGACAGCCTCCCGATACCGGACATTCCGCTGCGGTGCCGCCCTGTGCCGCCACCACCGCCGCCAGACGCATCATCTCGCCCGCATCCGTGGTGGACATCTCGATCCAGGTCTTGCCGGGGCCAATTTCCGGCAACATCGCCTCCACCACAGCGGCACAGGCAGCAGGCGAGGGCAGACAGGTGATGACCACATCACAATCCCGCATCAGCGGCGCAGCACCGCCACCATCCCGCGCGCCGCGCGCCACAAACCCCGCAACCAGGCCAGGGTCCAGATCATGCACCGCCAGGTCAATCCCGTTACGCATGAGGCTCCCCGCCAGCTTGCCGCCAACATTGCCCAACCCGATAAATCCGACCTGCATCCCCGCCTCCCATGTCATTTGGCGCGACCCTCACCCCCGGCCCGGACCGACGCATGTCTCAAAACGACATGATCCCGGTTTCATTCTGGCAAAAATACTCAAACACGACCTCTGCCATCCCGCACCACCCGCCTGCAACGGTGCACAAAGCGCGCCGTTGCCGCAAGGCAACGCCGCGCTTATCTCAAGGGGCAAAGGAGAACCGCCATGTCGATCCGTCCCACCCTCGAAACCCGCGCCGCCATTCCCACGATGGAAGGGGCCGGCGTCAAACTGCACCGCGCCTTCGGCTTTGCGGACCCGAGCGAGCTTGACCCTTTCCTGCTCTTCGACGACTTCCGCAACGACCGGCAGCAGGACTTCCAAAAGGGCTTTCCATGGCACCCGCACCGCGGGATCGAAACCATCACCTATGTCCTCGAAGGGACCGTCGATCACGCGGATTCCCTCGGCAACCGGGGCGCGCTGGGGGCTGGCTCCGTGCAATGGATGACCGCCGGGCGCGGTATCCTGCATCAGGAAATGCCGCGCGGCAACGCGCGTGGGCAAATGCACGGGTTTCAGCTTTGGGCAAACCTGCCCGGCAGCCTCAAGATGACCGCCCCGCGCTACCAGGACGTAACCGCCAAGGATATCCCGACCGTCACCGATGACGACGGCACCACCGTGCGGGTGATCACCGGTGCATTCTGGGGGGCCAGTGGGCCGGTGGACGGCATCGCCGCCGATCCGCAATACCTCGACATCACCGTGCCCGCCGGCCTGCGCAAAACCTTCCGGATCGACACCTACCGGCGCGCCTTCGCCTATGTTTTCGCAGGCAGAGGCGCCTTTGCCGACGCCTCGCAACCCTCCGGCGTGCTCTTGGAAAAAGAGGTGATGGGAGAAGAGGTCAACATCCGCGACATGTCCGGCAACCGCACCCTGATCCGCTTCGGCACCGGGGATGAAGTCACCGTGCAGGCAGGCCCCGAAGGCATCCGCTTCCTGCTGATCTCCGGCGCACCGATCAACGAACCCATTGCCTGGCACGGCCCGATCGTGATGAACACCCAAGCCGAATTGCGCCAGGCCATCCGCGAGTTGAACAACGGCACCTTCATCAAACCGGCGCATTGAGGTCAGGCAATACATCCCCGGCGGCTGAATAAAATGCGATCGACCCGCCGGGGACAACAACCAGTAGCCGCATTTCCAATCTCTGTTTCAGGCCTCGTCATGCGGCCCGCCGGCAATCAGTTGTTCGCCGTCAACGGATCAATGATCTGCGGCACTTCCGTTATCTTGCGCACCGGAATTCCGGGGTCGGACCTGCTGCTGCGTGGCCGCTCCGGGCTCAAGCCCACTGCGGACCTCGCGCGCGCACCCAAGAACCTCAAGGTCGCGTTCGCGGCACTGGACCGGGTGACGGCAACGCTCGATTTCCAACGCGTGACCGAAATCCACATCGTCGCCGATCCGGACCGGGCGGGTGCAGGAATTTGCGTTGTCGGCCAAAGCCGCAGGCTTTCGGATTCCCGACACCACGCTCACCGCTTCAATTGGCGGGTGCGTCGCTTTTCGTGTTCGACCTGACGCTCAGGGAATGGAACCGCGGTGTTGTCGCCATGGGTCAGGACAACCGGCGCGCGGCCCATCAGCGCTGCTACGCCGACAAGGGACGCTCGGTCGATGACTGGCGCCGCCGGGTGTGGGAGCTTTATCTGGCGGCAGAATCTGGCGGCAGCGCGTGCCAACCCCGACAGCCGCGACATGACGACCGATGTGTTTCGCACCTGTCTGGACGGCGAAATCAACAGTTTCGTCAACACAGCCTTCAACGACGACCAATCCCGGTTTCACGAAGGATCGCGCACCGGGCTTTGGTCCATGGGCTTCAACCGGGTCACAGCCGAGGCGCCGGTCGCCGAACACAAGACCGCACTCAAGCTGCTGCTCGAAGGCTCCGGCACCCCGCTTGCCGATCTGTCATCGCATCATGCGGCGATTGCCGGCTCGCTTCTCTGGGGCACTGCATTTGACGCGCCGGACGCAACAAACGCTCCGGTCAGCGTGACCGCTCCGGACATGGTCGGGCACAGCGTTGATTTCCGTGATGGATCCACCGGCGGATGGTCCGGTTATTTCGCAAGCCCGGGCAATCCCGGCACCGGCGGCCCTGACGGAGCAGGCTACCTCTCGGCCTTCACCCCCGGCGACGGGACAACCGGCTATTTCGTGGCCCCTGTCACGCTGCCTGGCGATCGGACAGGCTTTGGCAGCCTCCGGATCACCCTGCGGACCGGCACCGGCGACTATGCCGATCCCTATGCTTGCGGCAGGGCAATCGCTTTTGGAAATCTGAGAATCAAAAAGGTGAACATAAGAAGAACTTTTCGGCTCTCTCGTTGCGTTCGTATTCAGGTTTTGATGATTTTCGATCCCGATGCGACGCTACAAA
>Ga0105053_10006628_pt1 | contig 15871 bp, 12 predicted proteins | sample BON01_FD_78093 | JGI IMG/M metagenome (GOLD analysis project Ga0105053, IMG submission 78093) | Freshwater microbial communities from Lake Bonney liftoff mats and glacier meltwater in Antarctica - BON-01 | ecosystem: Environmental > Aquatic > Freshwater > Ice > Glacier meltwater | place: Lake...
AATTCAGAAAAGTGATCTGTCGATTCGTCCGATCTGGCATCAGAAAGAGGATCGAGTGCTGGCACATATTTTTGTGTGCTTCATCGCTTATGTGCTTTGGAAATCGCTCGGGCAACTTTGCATAAAAGCGGGTCTCGGCAACGAGCCCCGCCGCGTGCTGGACGAGCTGTCCGAGATCCATTCGATGGATGTCGTCCTGCCGACAAAATCGGGTCTGGAGATCCGCACTCGCTGCGTTTCGAAACCGACAGATCACCAACAAATCCTGCTGGACAAACTGGGCCTGAATCTGCCGTCCAAAATTAATTTGAAACAAATGTAGTGAGAAAAAACACCCCAAAAACCCCGAAACCACAGTGCTTTTTCGCCGAGTTGAGGAAGTTGGGTTAGCTTACCTTCACATTCACCGATCCGGGCGAGCCGGATGAGGTCTTTGACCGAAACTTGGGACAGTTGAACCAACTTGACTGCGTGACTTTGTGGATCGATCAACGAACAGTAATCTTGATATCGCTCCTCAGCGATTATTGAACGCTCGATGCGTTACCTGCTGTACCAACTGCACAGAATCGGGATCTGCTGCATCCTGGCAAGTTGCTTGATGCGATTCTTCGCGGCCGCCATGCCCAGCGCGGGGGAATAGCCGAAGTTGTGATCGATCGTGGCCAGCGCGGCTTGCACGTCGGGCAGTGAGATCACTTTTCGGCCATCGCGAGCGGCTCGCATGCGGGCGACCCACAATGTTGCCGGATACATCAGTGCCAGACTGCGAAAACCATCGATGAAGGACATGTCGTAGAAGGCCGGTCCGCAGAAGTGCATGCCCTGCAACTTGACGCGAAAGTAACGCACAAACAGTTCATCGAATTCCGCGTTGCGTCCGCCAAAGTCATTTTCCAGTTGCGCAAAAGTTGGCATTGCTGCAGTTGCATCGCTGGTTGGTTTTGATGAACCAGCATCGGATCGTGAAAATGCAACTCGGACTGAAATTGGATCGGCAACTTCAGGCACACGACCTCGCCCAAACGTAAATTTCAATCCGTCACTCAGCAATCGAAGACGCCCCTTCAGACCGCCACGGGCCGTCAATTCCGTATCGTGGCGTAGCAGTTGAGCGATCCATTGCCGAAACATCAAGCGCGCGATGCCAGACGGCTGAACCACAGGCAGTTCATCGTCCGGCAGTGCCCGGGCGGACGCTTCGTGAAGTAGCGGCAGTAGTTGACTGAGTTCGCTCGAATGTAGTCCAACTTGTGGAGATTGTTGCAAGAGTTCGGTCCAACTTAGAACGCGAAGTAGTCGTGTAGCAAAGTTGGCCTTTCCGATCGACAAACCCCGTTCAATAAATGCAAGCAACAGTGTCACACTGTCCCATGAAATGAACTGCCCTTGTGAACCAAGTCGCGGTGCGGTTGGCTCAGTGTAGCCTGACGGAACAATTTCTTTCACCAGTTCTTCGACGGCGCGCCGTCGTTTAACGACAGGTTCACCCAGATTTTGCACAACCGACGGGCAGCTGAAACGGAGGCTCACCGTCACAGAGTTTCCGGCCGGATGCACGGCGTACGGATAAGTTCGGCACGCCAGCGGTTTGGCCGCTTCACCGAACTTGGCGTGAATCCGACAGAGTCCCCGTTCGTCAAGAAAAACGCACGCTCCATCTGCCTGATGGCTAAGGCGAAAATCCTTGCCGTGAGCGACGATCAATGGACGGTCGGCAATGACGCCATCTGCCGCCGTCCACTTTTGCTTATCGATGCGATTCTTTTCGGCGGCTGTGATGACGATCTGATGTTCCCGGCAGCAGCCACCGCAATTGTGACAACTCCAGTTCTGCAGAATCGGAAGTATGACGCCCGGCCGAGCCATGATGTCTCAATCCGCCGGAGTTCCCAGTTGCACGACCTGGATATTCTTCGCGACTTCGTCATCCACATAATCGCTGTGGCAATCACCTTTGCCGTCATCAGCACCCACGGATTTCTTGGTCTTGCTGGCCAGCCGATGAATTTCATCCGGTGACAACACGCCGCGCTTCTCAAGAATCTCACGCTGCTCAGCCGTAAGAGCCGCAGTGACCTTGGCATTTTCCCATTCGAATTCTTTGGCTTTGCCGCTGGCGAATTCCTGAATCTCCTTGCTGATGCGAACGCTGCACCAGTCATGGCCGCACATGGCGCAGAAGTCAGTATCGACATCCAGATCCTCGTCGTGATACGCGCGTGCTATGTCTGGGTCGAAGCTCAGATCGAAATGCTTCTGCCAGTTCAGTGCGGCGCGGGCTCGCGTGAGCTCATCGTCGCGATCACGAGTTCCCGGAATTCCCAACGCAACGTCGGCAGCGTGAGCGGCAATCTTGTAGGCCACACAGCCCTGCTTGACGTCGTCTTTTTTGGGCAGGCCGAGATGTTCTTTCGGCGTGACGTAGCACAACATGCTGGCACCGTGCCATGCAGCGTTCGTCGCGCCGATGCAACTGGTGATATGGTCGTAGCCGGGGAAAATGTCCGTCACCAACGGTCCAAGCACGTAGAACGGAGCACCGTGACACAGATTTCTCTGCAGCTTCATGTTGAATTCAATCTGGTCCAGCGGCACATGGCCAGGACCTTCCACCATGACCTGCACGCCTTTGCGCCAGGCACGTTCGGTGAGTTCACCCAGCGTCGAAAGTTCTGCCAGTTGAGCGACGTCGGTTGCATCTGCCAGACCGCCGGGACGCAAACCATCACCAATGCTGAACGTCACGTCGTGCCGGCGCAACACGTCACAGATCTCTTCCCAGTGCGTGTACATCAGATTCTGTTTGTTGTGGTGAATCATCCACTTAGCCAGCAGCGAACCGCCTCGGCTAACGATACCGATCAGGCGATCTCTGACATATTGCAGGTGCTCGAACAGCACGCCGGCATGAATTGTAAAATAGTCCACGCCCTGTTGAGCCTGATGCTCAAGAGTTTCCAACACCATTTCGATGGTGAGAACTTCAATGCGTTGACCGATGATCATCGAGTAGATCGGCACCGTACCGATTGGAACCGAGCTGTTGCGAATGAGGGCATCACGGCAGGCGTCCAGATCGCCACCAGTGGAAAGATCCATCACAGTGTCCGCGCCCCAGCGTTCTGCCCAGCGAAGTTTTTCAACTTCTTCGTCAGTGCCCGATGAAACTGGTGAAGCACCCATGTTAGCGTTGACTTTGGTACGCGATGCACGACCGATGCACATCGGTTCCAGTTGGTATTTCAGATGCTGCTTGCTTGCTGGAATGACCATGCGACCAGCGGCAACTTCGTCACGGATCTGTTCGGCTGTGAGATGCTGTTCTCGTTCAGCCACCCGGTGCATTTCTGGCGTTGTGATACCCAGACGCGCGAATTCAAGTTGCGTTGAAGGTTCGAAATTCTCTGGCGTTTGCCAGGCTGCGGCGTGTTCGTAGTTGCCGTCGAAACCTGATCGCAGAGTCCAGTCAGTCGGCATGAAGTCCCATGCCGTTTTGTCGGACGCTGGCGGCATGCCCGGCGTATCAGGCGATGCGTACGTCAGAGCGCCTTTTCGTCCCGGTGCAATTCTTGGTGCGCGAGCGAAACTGCCGGGCGTAGTGCCAGCGTGACTGCTACTGGGGTCGGACGCTTCGATTTTTGGTAGAAATTCGGAAGCTCGTTCAACGTGATTCAGGCTCATCAGTTCTTCCCTGCCATTGACCATAGTTATCAGGTGGCGAACCCGTAACTTCAAATTTATATTCAAAATATCCGTCGATGTATTCGACTGAAATTTTATGCCTCAATGTGCATTGAAACGTGTGCCAATTTTGCACACACGGTCGAATCGTACTGGCCAGCCAGCAATTTGCAACGAGTTGTTGCGGGAAAGAGCAGAAAGGCCAAACCTGCGACGGTCACGGCCTCACTTTCACGGCCTGCAGGCGAACCTACTGTCGCCCGACGCTGGATACGAGACGGTTGAAGATGGCAGATCGAGATTCTTCAACATCTCGCGACGTTTTGCCGGGGCAAACCTGAGGAGTAGTTCCGAAATAACTTCCCGATTTTCCGTTGTCTATAAATCACAACCCGAAGCGTGAGTGAGGGATTGCTCTCAAAAACTCCGATCCCTCGCTCACGCTTCGGGTTGTGAAAAAACGGAACTTATTTTCGGACTGTTCCTAAGTCGGATGCACCGCGCTCAATCCAATGACATCTTCACGGCTGAGCGTGAAGTCTACAGTAGTTTTTAGACAAATCTTTCCATGTCGTGTATCTTGCTGCTGACATTGACCATGGAAACGAAACAACCGGTGATAAATCATCGAGATCCCGAGTCTGAAAGTATCACATGCAATTGGCCACGTTGGCTGCTGGATTTGTCGAAGCATTGGGACGACTGTCGGCGACATCGGACGAATATGTTCCATCGATTGTGACTCTGCTGCTCGATCAGGCCCGCAGCGCACGGGCGAGCGATATTCATCTGGTGCCCACAGAATCCGCGTTGATCGTCCAATGGCGTATTGATGGCGTGCTGCATCCGATTGCCGGCTTCGATCGCGATCTCGCCCCGCGCGTGGTGGCACGATTGAAAGTCATTTCCGGGCTGTTGACCTATAGAACAGACGTGCCGCAGGAAGGACGTGTGTCGCGAGAATTCAGTCGCTCGGAAGTTCGCGTGACAACATTTCCAACGCTGCACGGTGAAAAAGCCGCCATTCGCTTGTTCGCTGAAAATGACGAATTGCAGAATCTGAAACAGCTTGGACTGCCGGAAGAAGTTGAACAAGAACTGCGGGAACATCTTGCCGCGACTAATGGCGTTATCCTGCTGACAGGCCCTTCCGGCAGCGGCAAAACAACAACAGCGTATGCCTGCCTGCGTGATATTATCGCGGATTCCGCTGGAACTCGCTGCATCATGAGTCTGGAAGATCCGGTCGAAGTGGCGGTTGACGGAGCGACTCAATCGCAGGTGCGGCCCACAGCCGGATTTGATCTGGCGACCGGGTTGCGATCGTTGATGCGGCAAGACCCGGACGTCATTTTCGTCGGAGAAATTCGAGATCCCGCGACTGCTGAAGCGGCATTTCAGGCGGCATTGACTGGTCACTTAGTGCTGACAACGTTTCATGCGGGCAATTCGGCGGAAGCGATGACTCGGCTGCTGGAAATGCAGATTGAACCATATCTTATCCGCAGCGGACTTCGAACCGTCATTTGCCAGCGATTGCTGCGTCGAACCTGCCCCAACTGCCACGGCCAAACTACACGGTCCGAGATTATTTCTGCGCACGTCACGGAATCTGAAAGAACGATAAACAAATCCGAATCGCAGTCCGCTCAACGCACCGCGTGTAATGTCTGTGGCTCAACCGGTTACCACGGACGACTGGTTCTGGCGGAAATGCTGGACCCGAGTTCTCCTGAAGTCGCCAAGGCAATTTTGAACAAACTTGATGCTCCGGAAGTGGCACGACTGGCAGAATTATCCGGAATGAAGACACTGCTGCATCGTGCGGCAACGGCTGTGACCAGTGGTCAAACAAGTTATGACGAAGTCTTGAGAGTTCTTGGGAAGTTCTCGCAGGGCGAGTAGCGCAGATTTATGTGAGTCTGCATTAGAATCATTTTCGTTTAACCCGATGCCAAAGGCGAGGCTTTCCGGCGTAGTCCTCCTCTTTGAGTCGGGTTAAACGATTCAAATCATCCCGCACGTCAGAAAACATTTCATGTTCCAATCACAACTCAGCCTTGAAGACATGCAGGCACTGTCCGAAGAGATCAGTCATCTCGTGCGGGCTGGGATGCCACTGGAAGAATCTTTGGCTCAGGCAGGCATGGGACGTGGTACACGGCTCACGCATGTGATGAAGAAACTGTCCGACGGTTTGAATCAAGGCAAGCCGTTACCGGAACTCATCCAACAGGAATCCGTCGGCGCACCTCGCATGCTGGCATCGGCGATTGGGGCTGGAATTCAATCCAACAGCCTGAGTCTTGCCGTGGAAATGATGGGCGATTTTGCGGCCGATGTGATCGATCTTCGGAATCGTCTGCTGCAGGCTGCCGCGTATCCGCTCAGCGTTGTACTGATCGCCAGTGCGTTGCTGATTCTGTTTGTGCAGAACACATTAGAGATGTTTCTCGAAACAATTCAGTCGTGGAATCTGCAGGTCAACACGGTCCTGATGACTCTACTGGAATGGAACAAAGCCGCTCCGTGGTGGACCTATGTCGTTCCGGTTGGTTTATTGGTGCTGGCTGGCTTTTGGATCATTTCCGGCCGAGCGGCGACGATGGCATTTCGAGGCCCGGAGAAACTTTTTCTGTTACTGCCGGGCGTTCGCCCGCTTGTGCGCGACTTGCAGAATTATACGCTCACACGCATGTTGTCTTTGCTGACTGATCGCGGTCTCACGTTGCCTGATGCTTTGACGCTGGCGGGCGGTGCGTCCGGGTCTGCCAAATTGGAACGGGCGTGCAATGAAGTCTCAGCGAAGATCCGCAGTGGTGATGGAATCGGCGGTTCTGCTTCAGCCAACGCGCCGCAAGGCACCGTTCTTCAAGCCCAACGTCGATATTTGCTGCCTCCGTTGCTGGACGTCTGCCTGCAGCAGGTGCAATACAGTGAAGATCGACTGGTATTGCGTCTAAGGACCATTGCGGATTTTTATCGCAATCGCCTGGAACGTAACTTTGCATGGCTGCGTTTGTTGATGCCGTTCGTGATGTTTGTCGTCGTCGCAGGTGGATGTGCCTTGTTCTATTCACTGATGGTGTTCTGGCCAGTGGCTGAATTGTATCGACACCTGGGACAGTAGTTTTTCAATATGCCAACCTTCAAATATCAATCAGCACTTCCGACTGGCGTTTCGGTTTTCGGTATCTTTGATGCCGCAGACTCGAGCGCGTTGGCCGCCTATCTGCAGACTCGCGGAATGACGCTGGTGGAGTTTTCTGAGATCGCGATTGATAAACAACTGGCAACGCATATGGCCGCGATTCCGCGCGTGCTGCAACTGCGAATCGGTGAACGCATCCAGGAAGCGATGCTGACCGGTCTGCCTGCTCATGTGGCAATTGCGGCAATGGCCAACGAACCATTTGAACATCCGGTACTGATGGCGATGCCATGGATGACTTGCATGGCGGCGTGTTCTGTGATCGTTTCGATCATGCTGTCGATCGCGGTTCCGGAGTTTGCACTTGCCCTGATTCTCGCAGCCGTGCTGGCGTTTTTAACCTGCGTTGGAACATGGGTGCTTTTTCATTGGTGGTTACACGTTCGGCCTCGAGCTTTACTGCTGCGACTCTCGCGCCAAATGGCATCCGGCGGCGTGAATCCATTGCAGCAGGAAGCTTTTGTTCCGCTTGAAATACGCAGCATTATGAATTCCGAAATGGCCGCAGAACAGAAATCGCTGAGCGTTGCGGAGCTACTGCCTTCACTTGGCATTATGCAGGTGCAGAGACATCTGTTTGCTACAAAAATGGTGGCACCATTTTTAGCGGCGTTAATGCTGATGCCAGCGGCATACTGCATGTTGCTGATCGTGATACCAAAGTTCAAAGAGATCTTTATTGGATTTGGAGTGGAACTGCCACCACCGACATTGCTCGTCATTGCTGTCAGTGATTGGGTTGGCAGCATGGGAGTGCCGGGCCTGCTTGGCATCATTTTTTTGACGACCGCATCGGCTGTGATTTTCTATTTTATGATCATCTGGTCACCGGCTGCTGAACGGCTGAGTTCGGTGCCGATGTTGGGGACGTCTCTCAGATTGCTGATGCAGGCACGCGTGGCTCGTGTGTTGGGAGTGCTGGTGCGAAACCATGCTTCAGCGGCGGATGCAATTACAGTATCGACGCATGCCAGCGGTTTCACCGAAGTACGAAATCGCGGGAAGGAAATCGCTGCGGAACTTCGCAGCGGCAAGCCAGTGAATCTCGTCTGCACCGGGCTGCACGGACTTCCGCTGTCACTGTTGCTGCGTGTGCAAGGGGATTCCGTCCCGGAAAACGCACGGCAGGAAACAGCACAATCATTCATGATGTTCGCGTCTTCGCTGGAGGAGGCTTCATGGGGACACGGATCAATTCTGGCTGTGGCTGTAGAAATCACCGCAATTGTTATCACTGCGTTCCTGACGGGCATCTTTGTGATCTCCATGTTTATGCCGTTGATCAAACTGCTCAATGATTTGTCTGTTTGTGTCTTGCCATCTTATGTCTGCAGTTGGGGGGCATGGCTATGACGTTCATCCAGATGTGGTTGTTTATGACGAATCAGTCCGAGCCTCTGCGGCAGGCTTCGCTGTTGATGTTGCTGGCTGGTGGTGTCGGGCACGGGGATACATTGCTGCAGTCGCTGCGAGCACACGAACAGGAAAGCAAATCCATCTGGGCCAGCAAAGTCGGTCAATTAAGAATGCTGCTGGAACAGGGACATTCGCTGTCCGGGGCGCTGGCGATTGTTTCGGAGTTTTTGCCCGATCAAACGATCTCCGCAATTCGAGTTGCCGAAGGCACCGGCGCTCTGGCTGATGTTTTAATGGATGAAGCTCGACGACTGCACCAACAAGGCCGCGAGAAATCACTCACGGGAGGAAATCTGGAACGTGATCTGTTGTGGGCTGCGGCACTGATCGGGATAGCATCTTTTATTGTTTCATTTCTTATGATCTTTATTGTGCCAAAATTCAAAGAGATCTTTATAGGTTTTGGAGTGGAACTGCCGCCCGTCACCATGGCCGCGATTGAAGTCTCTGACTCTTTGATGTCGTATTGGTACCTGTTCTTCTTGCCTTGCATCGCCACAGTCTGCGCAATGTTCTGGTGGATGTATTCGTCGCTGCGGAAAAAACTGGTGCACGGCTATCCGCGATTTGCCGAAGCATGGCCACGATATTGGTTACCGGGAATTCTAAGAACACTCAGCCTGTCCGCCGCCAGCGGTCAGCCACTGGGGCGAGCTTTGGATTGTGTGATGCAGGATCTTCCACCCGGGCGCGCTGCAACTTTGGTGAGTCAGCTTCGGCATCGAGTTCACAACGGCGAGGACCCGATTGAGACCATGAAAAAAGTGGGTCTACTGCGAAATTCTGAGGCCGCATTTTTGACATCATCTTTGAAGACACATCATCTGGACTGGGGATTGCGGCATCTTGCGGATTCCGTCGAAAGGCGTCGCAGGAATTTCTTTCGACGTGCGACGCAGTTCATCGGGCCGGGAATTATTTTAGCCATGGGTTTCGTTGTGTTGTTCCTGGTCGTAGCGTTTTTCGCGCCGTTGATAAAACTGTTGAATGATTTGAGTTAAGGGTCGGATATTGAGAGTGGTTTTCCAAATGAAAAATCTTCGCATCACAAAACGACTTCTCCGCCGCCGGGGCTCGATGCTCACGGAAGGGATTATCGCTTGCCTGATTCTGGGCGTCGCGATCGGCATGTTGGTGCCAGGATTATCAGCAATCGGCCGGCAGCGTCAGGCCATGCGATTCGATACGCTCGCCATGATCGAATTGAATAACATCGCGGATGTCATCACAAAGACCGATGCAAAAACTGCTGACGTCAAAGTTTCTGCCTGGTTCGCAGGTCGCTATTCAGACGCGGTGTTCGAAATGGAACCACTGACGGCCGACGATGCCGTTTCTAAAGATCTGCTGAACGGTCTGCGGTTAACGATTCATCGCCCGCAGGCGGAAGGCATGCCGGATCAGAAAGTCAGCGTCGTCGTCTGGCACACAGCAGGAGCACCCGCGCCATGAAACGAAGTTGCTTCGATTCGAGCATCAAAACCAGCTGTCGTCGCGGGGCGTTGTTCCATTACTATCTGGCGTATCTTACGCTTGTTTCTTCCGTCTTTCTGATGGCTGGTACGGTTTTACATACCATTCTTCAAAGCGAACAGACGGATCGTCGCGTGTCGATGTTTCTGCATTCGTTGTTGCGTTGCGAACGCATTCTTCGTGCTGACGCGAACACAGCGACGCCAGCAATCGAATCCGATTCGGCAATGACGTTTACTCAGACAGACGGAGTGCAAATGCGTTGGTCTGCCGATCGCGGAATTTTGACTCGTACGGAGAAACAGGGCGATGAGACGCTAAAATCCGATCGTTTTCTTTTCCCGGCTGGTTCAACGATTGAAATCCAATCGCGTGACGACGGTGCCACGGTCTTCAGGTTTTTAGAACCGTCGTTTTTCGTCAAATACAGCGCTGTTGGCAGCGGAGCGTTGAATCGGCATAAACCGATCGATGAAGCGCTGCCGGCAACTCCCGCAGCAGCGGCCGTGCAGCCGGTGACGGAGATTATTTTAAGATAAAGAAATGGTTCGAAGTTATACGTTGCGTGGAATGGAATGAGGTGTTTCGAAGGTACGTATCGCGAGTCCCTTCTCCCCTTGGCAAGGGGGAGAAGGCGGCCGGAGGCCGGATGAGGGGTTGACGTGGAGTAAACAAAATGAACCAATAGGCGAACGATTTTTATTCCCCCTCACCCTAACGCCGTTAAAGATTTTTCTGCTTGCAATACTGGGTAAAACAAAAGCGAGCGATGCGATTCAGTCCAGGCAGGGACGGCGGCTCGATGCCGTCGGCGATAGCCGACGGATATGGTCGCTGATGATCCCAAAGTGCCGGCAGGGACGATAGCGAACGTCGCGAGAGTTGCTGTCGTCCCTCCGGGACTCTGGAATCTATAAGGGAAACGTGACCGGTGACTGTCGTCACCGGCGTCGAGCTATCGTCCCTACCGGGACTGAATGACTGAATCGCACTCTATAATACCATGATCAATACACGAAAAAATTAACTCTGGAATCCTTAACGGCGTTGCCCCTCACCCTCACCCTAACCCTCTCCCCCCCCGTGGAAAGCGTATAAAGTTGGGAAATCGAATGCGGGGGGAGAGGGGACATTCGCTTGTTCCGAGGCTCCAGCCTCGGAACACAATGCCTGGGAGGCTCCAGCCTCCTGAGGAAACAGTTGAGGCTGGAGCCTCCGAAACAGCGCGTTCCTGGGCTTTAACCCTGGAACGAGAGTAGGTAACGAAACAGACAATGAAACACAACACAACAATTCGATCACCGTTAACTGGTAAATTAACACACCGCCACGGCGCGGCCAGCATTGTTGCAATTGCGGTGCTGGCGATTCTCGCGGGAATTCTTGCACAGCAGACGCGGCGAGTTGTCATGGAACGTCGTCAGATGCGAAACGAAGTCGCGTACCTGCAGACAGAAAAGCTGGCCGAGGCCGGATTGCTGCTGGTTCAGACTTCGAAAGCGAAAGATCCGGCATGGTCCGGGGTGACGTGGAATCTGCCATCCGGTTCAATTCATCAGACAAATTCCGCTGAGGTCGTGATCACGGTACAGGAAGAATCCTGTACCGTCGTCGCTCGCTATCCGACCAATGCGGAGATCCCTTTTCAGGTTACTCGGACAAGAAAGTTGGCACCATGAATACAAGTGACTCATACGGCCTTCGGCCAACAATTCAAAAGGCATCACGGGACGGACGAAATCAGAATCAGCAACTCCTCGGCTTCACGCTGATTGAACTGCTGGTTGTGATCGCGATCATCGCGATTCTTATTGCATTGCTGCTGCCAGCCGTGCAGCAGGCACGAGAAGCCGCTCGCAGAACGCAGTGCAAGAACAACCTGATGCAAATCGGTCTGGCACTGCACAACTATGAAATGGCATTTGAAATGCTGCCGCCTGGTTGCGTGAACGAGACCGGCCCGATTCGCAACATTGAAGAAGGTTACCACATGTCATGGATTGTGCAGATTCTGCCATCAATGGAACAGGCAAGCCTCTTTGGCCAAATCAATTTCAACGTCAGTGCATATGCTGGAACGAATGGCGGCTTCCGCAAGATGGTGATTCCCACGTTGACATGTCCGTCCGACTGGCAACAACAAGTGAGTCAAGGCAATCAAACTTTGGCAATGAATAATTATGCCGCCTGTTTCGGTGGCGAAAACGTCCCGATTGATCTGAAAAATAACGGCGTGATGTTTTTGAACAGCAGCGTCGGCTTTCGACAAATCCGCGATGGTGCATCAAATACAATCATGGTGGGCGAAAAGTGTGTGATTGAAGATGCGAATGAGCTGGGATGGATGTCCGGCACAAAGTCCACGTTGCGAAACACGGGCGTTGCCATCAACAAAGGCTGGGACGTTGGCGGCGATGCACCGGGTGCAGCTCGATTTCGCAAAGCACTCCCGCCGCCATCGGACACGGATACCAGCGGATATTCCAGCTACCACGTCGGTGGCTCTCAGGTTGTGCTGGCCGATGGATCTGTGCGATTTTTGAGCGAGAATATCTTTCTGCCGCTCTATGCCAATCTTGGCAATCGAGCTGACATGGAATTCACTGGAGAATTCTGATGAAGTCCCTGCCGCCACGCTCAATGCGCCGCCTTCGTGGCTTCACATTGCTGGAACTATTGATAGTCATCGCGATCATCGCAATACTCATCGCTCTTTTACTGCCCGCGGTTCAGCAGGCCAGGGAAAACGCGCGACGGGTGCAATGTCAGAACAATCTGGCTCAGATTGGGATTGCTCTGCAGCACTACAATCAGACGTTTGGAGTTCTGCCGCCGGGATGTGTCAATGAGACCGGTCCGATCCTTGCTGACAGCAAAGGTTATCGAATCGGCTGGATGGCTCAAATTCTGCCGTACATTGGTCAGAACGGGCTGTGGTACAAACTGAATTTCAATGAACCGGAACGTTCGTTTATGTCGCCGGAAGAAAACGCAGGTTTGGATGAAGCACGATTGCTTTGGGACCAGATTCAATCAGGCGAAACGACTAAGGACGATGTTCTATTGGACAGGCGGCAAGCAGTGATCGGTGGCATGGGTCTCTCTGGGCAGATATACGACGTGACCCAAGGACGCCCCGCCCCGCCGGATCTGGCGATGAAGCTGTCCAGTTCTGCATACTCAACTTCTTTCATGACATGTCCGTCCAATCCACAAAGCCGCGGGGCATCGTCGAACTACGCGGGAGTTCATAACAGCTTCGAAAAACCGATCGACGTTGACGGCGATGGTTTGTTGTATCTGAACAGTTCAGAATCACTCGAATCCGTTCCCGATGGCACGTCGAATACGTTGCTCGTCGGAGAACATCTCAACAATCCCGCAGGCACCGCGTGGGTCTACGGAGATCGCAGCACTCTTCGAAACATCGACGACATCGGCGGTATCGGCGGCTATGCTCGTATCATGAATTACGATCCCGTCACAGGCGAAATGGAAGATACTCGCAATATGACGGAAGACGAACGCCTCGCCTATAAAGCACGTCAGAACCTGCGAGTCGGAACGTTTGGAAGCTATCACAGCTACCAAGTGCATTTTCTTCTGGCTGACGGCAGCGTGTGCGGAATTCGCAAAGACATTTCGCTGGACGTGCTACAGAAGCTGGCATCTCGCAAAGACGGTCAGCTGGTTTCCGCGAATGAATTCTGAATGGCACTTTATTCTTTAGGCGGTTTAAATCGAGTCGGTTAACCCGACTCGTAGAGGAGCTCGCGCGACCCGCTGTCTACCTCCTCGCTGAGTCGGGTTAAACGTATCTGTGCCCGTCGCAACCCTAATCATCAAGCGGGCGAATGTCTATGAAATCATGGCTCGTGAGATCGTCCTTATTCCTCTGTTGCGTTCTGCTGCAGGCCATATTCAGTCTTCCTCAACTTTCTGGCGAACAATTCGAATGGCCTGGCATACGTGGAGCAGAATGGAACGGAATTTCACACGAATCCGGAATCATGGATTCATGGCCCGAAAAAGGCCCGCCGGTTTTATGGACTCGCCAGCTGGGTCAGGGCTATTCTGCCTTCATTGCCTGGGGCGATCGCGTCGCAACTCAGTATCAAAGTCTGAGCGGCCAATATGTCATCTGCATGGATGCCAACACCGGCCAGACAATTTGGGAACATCGTTACGAATGGGCCTATGAGCCAGCTGGCGTTTATCCTGGACCTCGAGCAACTCCAACGTATTTCGATGGCTGCGTGTACTTCGCAAGTCCTGCAGGTCAGATTGGATGTCTCGACGCGGACACGGGCGACCAACTGTGGTCGGTGAAACTTGCAGATCAGTTTGGTTGCGAGCTGACCGGATTCGGCTATGCATGTTCTCCGACTTTGGTTGACGGCTTGGTCATTCTGCCAGTCGGATGCAAAGGTGCCAGCATGGTGGCGCTGGATGCCGCGACCGGGCAGGTGAAGTGGCAAGCAGGAAACGACGCTGGCAGTTACGCACCAGCGTTTCCGATTTCATTGGACGGTCGGCCACTGGTGCTGGGATATCTCGAAAACGTACTTGTCTGTCATGATCGCAAGACGGGTGAATTGCTCTGGCGGCATGAATTGTCACAAGGCTATGACGAGCACTCTTCATGGCCACTCTATCGCGAGCCGCATCTTTGGATCTCCAGTCCATTCAAAGCTGGCTCTGAAATGCTCGAACTTTCCGGTGATCCGGGAACGCCGGTGAAGTCTCTCGGCAAGCGAGTGTTGATGTCGAACGATATTTTCCCGAGCGTACTGCTTGATGGAGCGATCTACGGATTCGATGTTCGCGAGCCGCAGGCCAAAACACATCGCACGACGCGTGGAATCTTTCGCTGCGTGGATTTCGAGACGGGTGAAGAATACTGGTCAGTTGGAGATGGCCGTCCGATTCGTCAAAATGCAGGCGAGGCCACAGCAGCGACCATTTCCCAGGACGTGCCGCTGATCGGTCATGCAACGGTCATCGCTGTCGACGGCAAGTTAATTCTGTTCAATGATCTTGGCGAATTGATCCTGGCCCGTGCCACAAAGGAACGCTACGAAGAACTCGCGCGAGTTTCAGTCCTGGCCGGAGAAATTTGCTGGACGCAACCGGCACTTTCCAATGGCCGATTGTTCGTTCGCAATCAAAGCCGCGCGGCATGTTTGTTCCTCGGCGATCCAAAAACGCTGCAGTCGGAAGTTCGCAATCGCGCCGTGACAGCGGCTGAAATACCTCAAACGGCCTACTTCGACTGGGCCAGCGTGATTCTTGGAGTCGAACCGGAATATGCGTTCGATCTGCCGTCTATGGAATGGCTGCGGCGATGGTTTGAAGTCTGCCTGTTTGGAATCATGGGCGGCAGTCTTTTGTTGATAACGCTTTTGCAGTCACTACCGAAGTTTCGAAAATCGTCGCGGCAGTTTCAAGAATCAATCTTTTGGGGACTTGTCTTTCTTGTGGGAGCAGGTGGCACGACCTACTTCAGTCCGCTCATGAACGATTTTATTTTCACCTGGCCCGTCTGTTTGTTCGCGGCGTTTCAGTCACTCATGGACCGCATCGCATTGAAACACAAAAATCTGACCATTCGTGAGCGACTGAAATCCGGCGCTGCCTGTGCTGTCTTTCTGGCGGTTTGCCTGTTGTACTTTCTGGTCTGCCGCCGCTTGAGTCTGGTTTTTGAATGGGTGTTTCTGGGAGGCTTCTTTGGCGCAGTGCCGTTTTCGGTGGCTGCCAGACATTTGTTTCGCATCCGCCGTTGGTATGTCGTCTGGCAAGTGCTGGCAACAGCAGTTGCTTTCGCTGCGTTCTATTGGTCGTCCGTGGCATTCCTGCATCTTCGTGTGCGTTGAAGACATTTGCGATCAGGCACAGCACGACGGTCGCCAGGCGCCCTCCCTTTGGATCTCATTGACGTAGAGAAAATGAGATCTACACTTTGCCAGTAGCTGTCCATTTCCACGTTGAAACTGGGGTTTTGTAGTTTTGCGGTGTGTGATAGACACCGTGTATGAATGGGAAAGGTCAACAACCGAGCTACGCTGAGCTGACGTCACTGGTGGTGCA
>Ga0105053_10006631_pt1 | contig 15867 bp, 12 predicted proteins | sample BON01_FD_78093 | JGI IMG/M metagenome (GOLD analysis project Ga0105053, IMG submission 78093) | Freshwater microbial communities from Lake Bonney liftoff mats and glacier meltwater in Antarctica - BON-01 | ecosystem: Environmental > Aquatic > Freshwater > Ice > Glacier meltwater | place: Lake...
AACATTTACACAACGTGCACTGGCAGTAGTAACAGCCATTGATAGCTATCTTCATGATTTCTGTGTTGGCAAGGACGTTGACAATATCGAAGATATGTGGAATTCGTGTTATGTTAGTTCTTACTGGCGTAACGGTGGGGTATTAAATAATGCATTAAGCGGACTGGATGAAGCGCTTTGGGATATAAAAGGTAAACGAGCAAATATGCCCGTTTATCAGCTTTTAGGTGGGAAATCGCGATTCGCCATTCCATGCTATGGACACGCTGGAGGGAATGCCCCTGAAGCTGTAGCCGAAAGCGTTCAAAAATTCATGGCTGAGGGATATAAATATGTCAGGATTCAACAGGGTGGTTACGGTGCTGTAGGTGCAAATTCTAAACAACCTGATTTTAAGGAGGCCGGCTTTGGCTATGAAGGAGATAACTATATGGATGAACGTGCCTATCTTAAGGGGGTTCCTAAAATGTTTGAAACCGTCAGAAGGGTCTGTGGAGACGAGGTTGAATTGTTACATGATATTCACGAGCGTACTCAGCCTATGGACTCTATTAACCTGATTAAACAGCTAGAGCAATATCGGCCATTCTTTATTGAAGACCCTTTTTCTCCAGAAAATATGGAATGGTTCAAGCTTCTTCGTGAAAGTACTACTGTGCCGATTGCCATGGGAGAATTGTTTAATAACATTAATGAATTTAAAATGCCGATGGTGAATCAATGGTTTGATTATATCAGGTGCCATGTTTCACAGATAGGGGGAATTACTCCGGCCATGAAAATTGCCAGATTAGGGGAGTGGTTTAATGTTAAAACCGCATGGCATGGCCCAGGCGATGTTTCTCCTGTTGGTCATGCAGCCCATGCTCACATTGACCTTGCTGTTTGGAACTTCGGTATTCAGGAGGCAAGTATAATTTCGGAACAGTCAAGGGCCATATTCCCTGGTGCTCCAACAATGAAAAACGGTTATATGTATGTAAATGAAGTGCCTGGCCTAGGAGTAGAGGTGAATGAAAAAGAAGCCTCTAAATATCCTATTGGTACAAAGTCTAATTGGCAGGTTAGAAAAACTGATGGAACCATTATAAGGCCATAATTATTCTTAACTAAAGAATTAATATTGACAAATGGAACTCAAAATTAAAATCCTATTTTATTTTAAATTAAAATTATAGTCGGACGATTTATAAGGATAAAAAACCGGGAAGTGTTTGCCCACTTTCCCGGAAATTATCTGGTTCCCAGATTATCCAATCACCGATTGAAGAATCATGTTTAACTCAAACTAAATAATCATGAAATTTAATTCTAAAGTCATTCCCCGGAACGAATAATCTATCCAAAATTTTAAATATTAAAGGGCCTTATCAAATGATTGCACCATAAAAAGATTAATTTGAATTAGTTTAAAATTATAATCAAATGAAATCAACAACTAAGAAATATGAAATTTCCCGTCGCGCTGCAATACAGTCAGTTTTAGGCGTTGCAGGGATGGGGATAATGGCTTTACCTGAATCTTCCTATGCAACAGGTGTTGGAAATAAATTATCGGCATCCACAATAGAGCAAATTAAAGGTAATGGAGAAGTTAAAATTACCAAACTTGAAACATTTCTAGTAAAGCCCCGCTGGATTTTTCTAAAAATTCATACAGATGTTGGAATATTTGGCTTGGGTGAACCTTTATTAGAAGGAAGAGCATTGACAATTCAAACAGCTATTAAGGAGATAGAGCCATATTTAATTGGTAAAGACCCCAGAAATGTAGTACATCATTGGCAAGCAATATATAGGCATGCTTTCTATCGTGGAGGCCCAATTCTTACAAGTGCATTAAGTGGAATTGATCAGGCCTTGTGGGATATCAAGGGGAAACTTTTAAATGTCCCGGTCTATGAATTATTGGGTGGTCCTACACGCGATCGTGTAAGGGTATATGGACGTGCAAGCACTCCAGAGCAAATGAAACAGCAAAAGGAAGCAGGCTTTACTGTAGTTAAAACTGGGGTTGCAAAAAAAACTCATGCAAATATTGTCGAAAACCCAAGATTTATTAAATACGCCATAGATAATTTTGCTTCTTTAAGAGATGCCGGCGGCGATGATATGGATATAGGAATTGATTTTCATGGAAGTATTTCTCCTCAAACTGCAAAAATTCTGATTAAAGAACTAGAAGTTTACCAGCCAATGTTTATTGAAGAGCCTTGTCAATGTCAAAATATTGATATCATGGCCGACATTGCTAGGGGAACACATATCCCAATAGCAACCGGAGAAAGAATTTTTACGAAATGGGGTTTCCGAGAAATACTTGAAAAAGGGGCTGCAAGTATACTTCAGCCAGATCTTTGTCATGCAGGCGGTATTACTGAGGGACGGATTATAGCAGGTATGGCCGAAGCTTATTATGTTCCAATTGCGCCTCATAATCCAATGGGGCCAATATCTTTAGCTGTAGGCTTACAATTAGCAGCTAGTATTCCTAATTTTTTAGTACAGGAACAAGTTTCATTAGGCGAGGGATATTTAAAAAACCCTTTTAAATTACAAAAGGATGGGACTGTTCTTGTTCCTAAAGGACCGGGATTAGGAGTTGAATTGGATGAAGCGTTAATGGCTGATAAAATTGGACATGATTGGAAAAATCCAGAAACTTATAATGCACTTGACGGCTCTGTAGTAGACTGGTAAATCGAATTATTTACAATTTAAATTAATAAATAATGAAAAGTATTATTAAACAAATAGCTGAAAGTAACAGAGCAAATGAGAAAGCTGAAGTTGCAGCAGTACAAGCAGAGATTAATAACCCGAAAACTACGGATAACCGACGTGATTTTTTAAAGAAAACAGCTATTGGGGGTATATCATTGGGTGGCCTCATGGGATTGTCTATTGGAGATACCTTAGCAGAGACAACTTCAAATGTAAAACGATCTTCAAACCCTTCCGATTTGAAGATCACAGATATGCGTTATTGCCTGACTAATGTAATGGGAGGAACAGCAATCATCAGGATAGATACCAATCAAGGAATTTATGGACTGGGTGAGGTAAGAGATGCTGCCGATGCCCGTTATGCGCTGATGCTAAAAAGCCGTATTCTTGGAATGAATCCTTGTAATGTGGAAATGATTTTTAAAAGTATCAAACAATTTGGTGGGCCAGCCCGACAGGCAGGAGGTGTTTGCGCAGTAGAAATGGCTTTATGGGATCTTTGCGGCAAGGCTTACGATGTTCCGGCTTGGCAATTGTTGGGTGGTAGATACCGTGATAAAATAAGATTGTATGCAGATACTCCTGAAGCCAGTTCTCCTGCAGAACAGGAAAAACTGATAAAATATCGTATCAATGACCAAGGGTATACTTGGTTAAAGATGGATGTGTCCATTAGAGAACTAAAGGGCAAACCCGGCACACTTGTGAATTCTCAATTTTGGGATAATTTAGGCGGTAATCAGAGTAATTACATGTCATATAATAATACAATGCATCCGTTTACTCAAATTCAGATAACCGATAAAGGTTTAGAAGAATTAGCTCAGATTGTAGAAAACATACGAAACGTAGTGGGTTATGAAATTCCTATTTCTACCGACCATTACGGTCATTTTGATTTAAATAATGGTATCCGCTTAGGTAAGGCATTGGAAAAATACAGACTGGCCTGGCTAGAGGATATGGTTCCATGGCAATATACTGAGCAGTGGAAAACAATTACTGCTGCTCTTGAAACTCCTACTCTTACAGGAGAAGACATCTATCTACTAGAGAATTTTAAGCCACTTATACATGGGAGAGCTGTAGATATTATTCACCCTGATTTAGCATCATCTGGTGGGCTTTTAGAAACCAAAAGAATTGGTGATTATGCCGAGGAATTTGGAATAGCCATGGCAATGCACCAGGCAGGAACACCTGTTTCCTTTATGGCTAATGTACATTGTGCTGCCGCTACCCAGAATTTTCTTGCATTAGAGCATCATTCGGTAGACCTTCCTTGGTGGGAAGATTTGGTAAAAACCACCGATGGCAGAAAAATGATCGAAAAGGGATATGCAAATGTCCCGCTTAATGCCCCAGGATTAGGTATTGAACTGAATGAAGATGTACTGAAGCAACATTTAAAATCTACTGATAAGAGCTATTTTGCCCCTACTACAGAATGGAATGATAAACGTTCTCATGATAGAACCTATAGTTAAGAATATTATAATCGAAAGTGTAATTATCTAATTCACTTTCGATTATTTATGGTATTGCCAAAATACAATTAATACTGACGTTAAAATGAAAGATAATCGCAGAGATTTCCTTAAAAAAAGTGCATCCATTGCAGCTGCGCTTTCTGTGGGAGGTATAAATACAGCTATATCGAAACCGCTTGTTCAAAATGCAGCTTTTAATTTAGAATTAAACTCATTGGCAAAAGATGCCGGCATGGAAATGAGTAATGCTTATTTTTCAGGAATGGAAGCAAATAGGCAACTGATTGAACTTGCAAAACAGATGGGTGCATTTGGTGCAATCGCAGGAATTGATATGAGGCTAACAGGATTAACAGACGCAAAACCATGGGAGTACAATGCTATAATGGGGGTAAGGGAATCATGGAAAAAGGTCGGACTGAATTATAATACGGTAGAAGGTCCGCCCTCTCTTGGTGAAAAGACCAAACTTGGCCTTGAAGGTAGAGATGAGGAAATAGCAAATTTCATAACTTTCATGAAAAATCTCAAGCGTTCAGGTGTTGATGTAATCTGTTATAATTGGATGCCGGTAATCAGTTGGGCACGTACACAAATGGACCGCCCCGGTCGAGGAGGAGCACTTGTTACCGCTTTTGATTATGAAGAGATAAAAAATCGGCCATTAACAAAATATGGTGAAGTTTCTCCTGATAGCATGTGGAAGAACCTGGAATATTTCCTGAAGGCAGTTGTTCCTGAGGCAGAAAAAATTGAAATGAAACTAGCACTACACCCAGATGATCCTCAGGTTAACAGTATTCAGGGGATTCCTCGAATTATGAATACGGTTGATAATTTCGATAGAATGTTAAAAATCATGCCTAGTGATTTTAACGGAGTTACACTTTGTCAGGGTAATTTTTCCCTGATGGGTGCCGATATTCCTTCCTTGGTAAAAAGATGGGGAAAAGCAGGTAAAATTCATTTTGTTCATTTCAGGAATGTTCAGGACCTAAGTGGTGTATTACCCAGTACCAAATTTACTGAAACCTTCCATGATGAAGGACAGATTGATATGTATGCTGCCATGAAGGCATATTACGATATTGGTTTTAAAGGTCCTATCCGTGCTGACCATGTTCCTACTATGGCCGGTGAAGAGAATACTAGACCAGGATATATGACACTAGGAAACCTTTTTGCCATAGGATACATGAGGGGTCTTGCTGAAGCAGTAGCAAAAGAAAAAAGAATATAAATTATTAATCAGAACAGCATTTTAACTGTAAAAAATAAAAAATAACTAAATCCTAAATCATGAAAAAAACAATAGTGCTTCTAATTTTTCTAATTTCTAGTAGTTTTTTGTCCTACGCTCAGCGCATTGGCTCGACTCCTGAATATGTACAACAAATGACCGCCTTATGGACAGGTGAGCGCACAGCTGATGGTCGCCCGAAGGTGTCAGATCTTTTACTTGAAAGACTTCAGTATAACACCCTCGAACAGATATGGGGTTATCTTGGTGGTAAAGGCTATCGCAACCAATTGGAGAAAAACTGGGTTATCCTGAAAACAGGACAGACTATGGTTGGGCGTGTGGTAACTGCTCAGTTTATGCCATCACGTCCTGATCTCGATACTCTGGTGAGAGTACAAGGCCGAAAGGAAGGACGATCACAGCGTGGAGGATTTAATATATGGCCGATTGATATTTTAACTAAAGGAGATGTTTATGTGGCTGATGGTTTTGGAAAGGTGAAGGACGGAACCCTGATCGGATCTAGCCTTGGAAATTCAGTTTATGCTAAAACCGGAAATGGTGTAATTTTTAATGGATCTATAAGAGATATGCAGGAGTTGAGAGATACTGAAGGCTTTAATGCTTGGGTGAAGGGGCATGATCCCTCATATATTAAAGACTTGACACCAACTTCAATTAATGCACCGATCCGTATTGGCGAAGTAACTGTACTTCCGGGTGATATTGTGTTTGCAAATGACTATGGGGTTATATTTATTCCGGCTCATCTTGTTGAAGCCCTCGTAAAGGCAAATGAACTGACTGGTCTGCGTGATGAATTTGAACGTTTATTGCTGAAACAGGGAAAATACCTTTCAGGAGAAATCCATGGCGACTGGTCTGATGGAATAAAAAACGAATTCAGGGCATGGCTGGCAAAATATCCCAAAAAGACTATGTACACTCCCGAACAACTTGATACCTATCTGGGGAAGAAGCACTGATATTTTATTAATCCACAATTAAAAAGTTATGAAAAATACTTTACAGCAATTGATTTCTAAAAACAGGGAAGAAGAAAAAGTCTATACTATTTCGAGACAGGCTGAAATAAATAATCCTGAAACCGGAACAAACCGGAGAGATTTTCTAAAAAAAACGGCTTTGGGCGGTATTGCCTTAGGGGGATTGATGAATCTCTCTATTGAAGACACCATCGCCCAAACCTCACAGAATGTAAAAAGATCTTCGAATCCATCGGATCTGAAGATCACAGATATGCGTTATTGCCTCACCAATGTAATGGGTGGAACGGCCATCATTAAGATAGATACGAATCAGGGGATTTATGGACTAGGTGAGGTAAGGGATGCAGCAGATGCTCGATATGCTTTGATGTTAAAGAGCCGTATTCTGGGACGTAATCCATGTAATGTAGAGATGATTTTCAAGATCATCAAGCAGTTTGGCGGACCTGCTCGTCAGGCTGGGGGAGTGTGTGCTGTAGAAATGGCATTATGGGATCTTTGTGGTAAAGCCTATGGCGTTCCTGCTTTGCAGTTATTAGGTGGAAGATACCGTGATAAGGTAAGACTATACGCCGATACACCGGAAGCTTCTAGTCCGGCGGAACAACAAAAGCTAATCAATTACAGGATCAAAGATCAGGGTTATACCTGGCTGAAGATGGATATTTCAATCAGTGAATTAAAAGGGAAACCTAATACCGTGGTGAATTCAAAATTCTGGGAGAATTCCAAAGGGGATTTGGCACAATGGGGTGATCAGCAAAATCCAATGTCCTATGGCAATACTGCACATCCATTTACTCAGATTCAGATTACTGAGAAGGGTTTGGAGGATTTAGCAGAGAATGTAAATGCTATTCGGAATATGGTTGGTTATGAACTTCCGATTTCTACTGACCATTATGGTCATTTTGACCTAAATAATAGCATCCGCTTAGGTAAGGCAATGGAAAAATACAGATTGGCTTGGTTTGAAGATATGGTCCCTTGGACCTATACCGAACAATGGAAAACCATTTCTGATGCATTGGAGACTCCTACAACAACCGGTGAAGATATTTATTTACTGAAAGATTTCAAGCCATTGATTCATGCCAGAGCAGTAGATATTATTCACCCGGATCTTGCCTCTTCCGGGGGCCTGCTTGAAACTAAGAGAATTGGAGATTATGCTGAAGAGTATGGAGTAGCTATGGCTATGCATCAGGCCGGTACACCTGTCTCTTTCATGGCTAGCGTACACTGTGCTGCTGCTACCCAGAATTTTCTTGCTTTGGAGCATCATTCCGTAGATATTCCATGGTGGGAGGATCTTGTAAAAACCACCGATGGAAGGAAGATGATCGAAAAGGGTTATGCCAATGTGCCACTTGATGCCCCTGGATTGGGTATTGAACTTAATGAAGATGTACTCAAGCAACACTTAAAATCTACTGATAAAAGCTATTTTGCCCCTACAACAGAATGGAATGATAAACGCTCTCATGACCGGACTTATAGTTAAGAAATATAATTAATTGTTAATCTTCTAATGCTGGCGCACGCCTGTGGCGTGTGCCGTGGTGAATTAGCCTAGGCCACACGCGGCACGCGTGCGCCAGCAATAATTACCGCGCCAGCAATTGATTTTATGATTAATTTTCCACAGCTGTGCAAAATGTTTGATTTGTTCTTGCTTACATTATGATCAATTTAGATTATGCACAGATCGAAAGTTATTCTGGTTTTCTTAGGCCTTTTTTTATGTTTATACACTTCTTGTAAAAGTAAAAAGATTCTTACTGATGCTTCCAAAGCTAAATCTATAGATAAGGGAAGTCTGACAGAACGTTATGCAGCTTTATTGAACGTAAAGGAGAAAGAGCTCGAAAATGAGAAACTGTATCGTTTTATTGACAGTTGGATAGGGGTTCCACATCGTTTAGGGGGTATTGATAAAAAAGGAGTGGATTGCTCTGGATTTACTTTCCTGTTAGAAAATGAGGTTTATAACAGAGATTTACCTCGAACCGCACGTACGATGGCAGAAAAAGTGAAGCGAAAATATGAGCAGGATTTGAAAGAAGGTGATCTCGTTTTCTTTGATTTCGACGGTCAAAAATTCAGCCATGTTGGGGTTTATCTTCATAATAATAAGTTTGTCCATGCATCTACTTCGAAAGGGGTCATAATCAGTGATTTAAAAGACCCTTGGTATTATAAATATTTTAGCAGAGCAGGGAGCATCAAACCGTAGGCTCAATTCTTTCATGGAATATCTGTTTTAATCAGTAATTTTGATTAAAATTATTCCAGGCATATTTATGAGCACAGAAAAAGGCGACTATACATTCTGGAAGAAATATAAGCGCTTTGCCACAACAGAAATTCTGATGTACCTCATTATGATACTGGGTATTTTGGCAGGCATCATAATCTTTAGTTAATCGCATGAAATTAAACCTTAAACGTCCGCTTGCTTTTTTTGATCTTGAAACAACCGGTGTCAATGTGGCTTCTGATCGCATTGTTGAAATCTCTATACTGAAGGCTTTGCCTGATGGATCAGAGGATGTAAAAACCCTGCGAATCAATCCTGGAATACCGATTCCGCTGGAATCATCACTTATTCATGGCATTTATGATGAGGATATTCGTAATAAAAAAACATTTAAGCAGGCCGGTGAGGAATTAGCTCGATTTTTGGATGATTGCGACCTCGCAGGATACAACTCTAATCGCTTCGATATACCGGTTCTGATGGAAGAATTTTTACGTGCCGGAATAGATTTCGATATTGAAAACAGACATTTTGTGGATGTGCAGAATGTTTTTCATCAGATGGAACAGCGCACGCTAAAGGCTGCATATAAGTTTTATTGTGGTAAGGATATAGAAAATGCTCACTCAGCAGAAGCTGATATTAAAGCAACATATGAAGTTCTCAAAGCACAAATTGAGCGCTATGAAAATCAGGAATGGGAGAATAAGAAGGGTGAAATTTCGAAGCCAGTTCAAAATAATATTGAGGCACTCCATGAGTTTACAAACCTCAATAAACCAGTAGATTTCGCTGCCAGGATGGTTTATAATGAAGATGGAGTTGAAGTAATTAATTTTGGAAAACATAAAGGGAGACCCGTTGAAGACGTGTTTCAATCAGAACCAAGTTATTATAACTGGATGTTGAATGGTGATTTTCCATTATATACCAAGCGTTGTCTCCAGAAAATATGGAATCGTTTTAATTCTAAAAAGGAACAGTTAAAAACAGACCGCCAGGCAGCAGAGGCCGCTCAGCGTCCTGAACAAAGCCCTCCGAACAATATTAAAGCCGAAGCAAAACCAATTACAAATGATCATTTGGAGCAGTTGAAGATGAAATTTGGGAAATAGATTTTAATTGACTGTTGACAGTTGAGAATTGAGAGTAGATAGTCTATAAAACAAGTATGTTTACAATGAACCAATATCTTTCTAACAACCAACCAACTAACCAACAATTTCCAATAAACAAATCATTTACTGATAACCGACAACACATAAATCCTATTCCACTGGATAAAATTGTTTCTCAATAATTCCTTCATCGCTTAAAAGCGGATGTAAAGTTTCTGATTGAAGTATTTCCTTCAGGCTGGACTTTTTTCCATTAACCCATAACTTATTCTGTATCAGTCGGATGCCGTGACTGTAGTCCACATGATCAGTAGTATGCCCGTTATAAAGTGGTTGGATGGCCTTCCCATTGGGTTTATGCCAACCATAAATAACAAGCCTGAGTTGATTTTTGGCATTGAATATCATATTGGAGATTACTACGTCTTTTTTATTACCGGCCACTAGGCTTCCTAAGGGAAATTTCCTTATTGATTGTTTCCTTTGCTGATTTACCATTCTTGTATGTTTTTCAAATACAGGAACTGTAATCATAGCTTTGGAAGGAGGTATTGGCTGGGGCATCATTTTGACTGCTGCATTCTGATAAATCCTATCTGAAATCTTTCTTGTGGGAAGGCTGCAGTTGAGTAAATCGGCCAATCTTTGGGCTAATTGTGGTCTCATGGGGCAATAAAAATAATCAGAATCAGAGCCGATAGCTAGAAAATCAGGCAGCACGTAATATTTGATTGTAAGTGTTTGTCCATTGGTTATTACCGTATCTCTGATTACAGATAGTTTTCTATAAAAGTTGGGGATATTGCCGGAACGGATTTCCTCAAAAATGATATCTTCCCGTTCCTCCAGTAGTAAAGTGCTGTCACTGATGCTTTTTGAAAATCCAGAACCACTGACTGCGTCTACCGCTCTCTTTTTAAATTTCAGTCGCTGTGAATGGCAATCTACTGCACAAATAGAAAAAAATACTAGTAAAATATATTTCATCTGTTAATTTTTATTGTTTTTTATCCCGCATGTAAGAGATGGAACCTTTGATGAATGTAAGCGGGTGCTGAAAACACCAACCGCAGGAAATGTTTATTTTAATCATGTTGGGTTCATTTAATAAATTTAAGAAAAGCTTTATCTCTTATCCAAACCAATGAGATTTGCCATATACGATTCACTTATAGGGATTTGAAGGTCTTTAATATGTACTTGATGTCTTTCAATCTTGTTAATTGCAGCTAAAGCGACCATATAGGAGCGATGGATTCTGATAAATTTATTCTTTGGTAGGATCACTTCCAGTTCGGCGAAGGTCATTCGCGAAAGCAGACTTTTATTATTCAGGACAAAATTGACATAATTCCCGGCTGCTTCCAAGTATAGTACATCCTCAAATTGTACTTTTTCCTGTTCGTATCCCGTTTTTAGAAAGATGAAATCCGCACTGCCACTTTTATTTCTAAGTTGATAAAGTTCATAAGCTTTATTACATCCCTTGATAAAACGGCTCAGAGAGAATGGCTTAAGCAGGTAATCAATTGCATCCAGTTCAAAGCTAGTGACTGCATGTTCAGAATATGCAGTTGTGAAGATGACCATCGGCTTTTTATTAAGGCTGTTCATAAAATCAATCCCCGAAATATCGGGCATTTTAATATCCAAGAATATCAGGTCGATATTTTCTTTCTGAATGTATTCCATCGCCTTGAAAGCATCGGTGAATTCGGCCTTCAGGTTCAGAAAGGGAACTTTTGAAGCATGGCTACGCACTACTTCAAGTGCTAAAGGTTCATCGTCGAGTGCAATGGCATTCATTGTATAAATGTATCATTAAAATGAGTCTTTTCGTTGAAACTGTTCATTCCTGATGCCAATGGAATGTGATTTTTTAGAAAATGACCCATACTTTTTCGATTTAGCCATTCATTTATGAAATGGCATTTACTTTCTGAAATAGAATGCCTGGAATCTGTCTGATAATCTATAATTAAGGAAATTTCATCTTTATCGCTTTCCCCTTTGCAGGATTCTGAGCATAAATTTTCACCACATACATTGAATAACAGGCCAATGATCAGCATGCACAATACACTTTTCATTATTACCGAATTAGTCTAAATGAATAGTCAGGTGAACAAAAAACTCTTTTCCGCTTTCACGAATGGATAACTCATGTTTGCCGGGATATATAAGTCTCAGCCTTTGCTGCACATTATTTAAGCCTATTCCGTTATTGTCTTTTTCGGGATCATTCAAAGGCTTTAGATGAATACTGTTGGAAATATCAAAATAGAGGGTTTTGTCTTTGCAAACGAGACTAATTCGAATGTTTGATGGCTCCTTCAGACTGATGCCGTGTTTAAAAGCATTTTCAATAAAGGGGATTAGCAACATGGGTGCAATTTGCAGCATACCAGTATGCTCCTCTATTTCTGAATGAATCTGTATGTCAGGCGAAGACAGGGTACGAAGGGTTTGAAGTCCGATATAATTGTTTAGATATTCAATTTCCCTCGTTAGTGAAATTTTTTCCTGAAGGTTTTCACGGAGCATAAAGCGCATCATATCGCCTAGCTTCTGAATGCCCTCGGAGGTTCGTTCTGCTTTTTCCTGAAGAGCTGTACCATATAAGGTATTCAGTACATTGAACAAAAAATGTGGATTTATTTGTGAGCGAAGGAAATTCAGGTCGGCTGTTGAGCGCCCCAAAGCAGTCTGAAGTCCTTTGATCTCATAATCAACATTGGTTCTGTGTTTGTAAACGTACCAAGCCAATGGTGCGGTAAATAAAAGCTGAAATCCGATATTGAATATGGCGGTCAGAAATGCTATTTCGTTATGACGATTTGGAATCAAGACCAGAAGTATTGTGAAGACTGGTACAGTGCTAAGTAAAACAAACAGGAAAAAGTCTTTCAGGTAAGTTTTAAATGGTTTGGTCTTTTTGTAAATTTCAGGTAATATGGCATACATCGAATAGCAGTAAAGAAATATACCGGCCAGAGAACATATCGCAATAACCATTACAACCTCAGCGTTGCTCTGTCCAATCAGTAAAAGGAAGAGACCAATCATCCAGAAGATAAATGCATAGATGCCATCCCGGGTGATCACTCTGTATTTTGACTGGATGAGATCCGAATTTTCAAGCAGATAGATCGCAAATAATTTTATGATATTATATAATGCGAGCATCATCATTAGCCAGAAAGCATAGATAGCACTTTCCTGGAAGAGTTTTGAATATAGATCATCTTCTGTATACTTAGTAAACAGATAAGCCTTGGTCCAGGTATCGCTTATAGCAAGTACGACACTGATGAGGTAAAATATTACCAGAGTGAATATAATATTTAAAGTAATATTCTCTTTGCGGCTGAGCGGAGGGATGATTACAAATGTGAGAAGGCAGTAACTAGTATAAAACGTGAAGTAACGGCATAATGATGGCAGAAAATAGTTATTGAAATAAGAATATTGCTGATGTGCCTCATCGAATTCATTTTTACCAGGCTGCCAGCTATTGTTTATTGCACCTGATACAAGGAAGAATACGGAGAATACAATCATAGTGCTTGCAGCCCAGAATTCTATCCTGTTAATATCTGAAGGATTTTTTATTAAATTTTTCATCGGTATTTCTATTGCTGATCAATTATTATTTATTAAACAATTATACAGCAAGCGGAATTTATGTACTAATAAATGTGACAGGATAGTGGATAAATGTGATGAGTTGGCTTAAGTTCTAAATTTTGTGCTTTCTGCAAGCTTTACAACCTCTTTAAAAAATCAATATTCCTTTTTAAGCCGCTGTACTTTGTTCTTTTTACAGCAGAGTTTTTAAACACTTTATTAAATGTTTCTTCAGTAAGTTCTTGCCAGTCTGCCTCATTGAGTCCGAGAAGATCTTCCTGCGGACTGAAATTTTGTTCTGTATTTACTACAGAAAACTTATTCCAGGGGCAAACATCCTGACAAATGTCGCAGCCGAACATCCAGTTTTCCATTTTTTCTTTGAACTCGGCAGGTAATTCATTTTTTAACTCGATAGTTAGATATGAGATGCAGCGGCTTCCATCTACCATATAAGGAGCTACAATTGCTTCTGTAGGACAAGCATCAATACAACGGGTACAGGTTCCACAATGATCTTTTGTTGGATTTTCATCATAATCAAGCTCCAAGTCGGTGATCAGTTCGGCCAGAAAGAAGAATGAGCCGATATCCTTATTGATTAGATTACTATGTTTCCCAATCCAGCCGATTCCAGCTTTTTTTGCCCAAACCTTATCCAGAACAGGTGCTGAATCTACAAATGCCCGACCGTTTACTTCTCCAATTTCTGTCCTTATTGCCTCCATAAGGTGTTTCAGCTTATCTTTTATCACAAAATGATAATCTGTACCATAGGCATACTTGCTGATTTTTGGAGCGTTGGAATCTTCTTGCTTATGATCGGTAAAGTAATTTAGGGAAAGAGAAATGACCGAACGGGCACCTTCAACAAGTTTGCGCGGATCCAGCCTTTTATCAAAATGATTCTCCATATAACTCATTTCGCCATGGAAACCACTTTTTAGCCAATTTTCCAGCTTTGTGGCTTCTTCTTCCAGAAATCCGGCTTTAGAAATGCCACAAAACTGAAAGCCAAGTTTATGGGCTTCATTCTTTATGAATTTTGAGTATTGTGACCTATTGACCATTATTTAGTCCAAAGATAGGAAATAAGAATACTAGGTTCATCGGTTCAGAAATAGCGTTAAGATTAATTAATAGGCTTATTTGTCTTTATGGTATAGCATTTGCACTAGACTATCAAAATAAACATTTATTATGAAAACACATTTTTTAAAACTATCAGCGATAGCACTCAGCTTAGTTGCAACAGCCGGAGCGAACGCTCAGGACAAATCTGAGAGTCCTAAATTATTCTCTCCTTCATCGGCATTCAATACTTGGTCTTTTGGGATTAGTGGTGGTATACTTGCACCTACGGTAATCAGTGGACAGAACGATTTTACAAATTGGAAAGCCGATCTTGGTTATGGAGCTACTTTAAAAAATCAAATTTTACCTGCATTAGGAATCCAGGCCGACTTTTTAGCCGGAAAGCTGAAGGCAGATAATAGTAGAAAGTGGGATAATGGGATGCCGCCTGCAAGTCCGTTCGCTTCTTATGAAACCAAACTTGCTTATGCTGCAAGTTTAAGTGCGAATTTAACTCTTGCTAATATTTACTGGATGAATCGTGTAAATGTTGTAAGACCATACATGACTGCGGGATACGGTTTGATGGGTTATAAAATAACTCAAAAAAATAATGCGGGAGTGGAAACTAAATTTAGAGCTGGTGAAAATATTAAAAACGCTTACTTGCCAGTAGGGCTTGGAATTAAGTTCGGTATATCTAATTCGATTAATCTGGATATGGGTTATACTATGAACTTTGTTGACGGTGATAATATGGATGGATACTATGCAGGCATTCAAAATGATAAGTTTTCTTATTCACATATAGGACTTGAGTTCGCTTTAGGAAAGAGTACAAGAACTCAATTATCTTCATATAACCCGGTAGCGGCCTTACAGGATGATTATATCACTAGAAATGCAGCACTTCAGGCGAGTCTTGATGCCGACAGAGCTATGCATGCAGCGCATATGGAAGAAATGAATAAGGATAGAATGCGTTTTCTAAATGATAGCGATAAGGATGGTGTTTCTGATTACTTTGATAAATGCCCGAATACTCCTATTGGAATACAAGTTGATGGTGCTGGTTGTGAAATTAAAGTAACAACAACTACTGTAGTGAACCCTGTTCGTGTTGTAGTTACCGAAGAAGACAGAAGAATAGTTGCTGATGCAATTCGTAATCTGGAATTTGATTTTGGCAAATCGACTTTACGTTCAACTTCATATCCAACTTTGAACAGAGTATCCGACTTATTGAAATCTAAAGACTTCAGTCTGAAATTAGCAGGACATACAGATTATGTAGGCAGTGATGCTGCAAACATGAAGC
>Ga0105053_10006639_pt1 | contig 15852 bp, 18 predicted proteins | sample BON01_FD_78093 | JGI IMG/M metagenome (GOLD analysis project Ga0105053, IMG submission 78093) | Freshwater microbial communities from Lake Bonney liftoff mats and glacier meltwater in Antarctica - BON-01 | ecosystem: Environmental > Aquatic > Freshwater > Ice > Glacier meltwater | place: Lake...
GGTCAAAGACTCCAGCGCCCGGTGGTCCCCAAAAAACGTATATTGATCAGTGCTCATATTGAATGGTTATAAAGAGTCGTATCCAGTTGGCAACCAATTAGTTGCTATTTATAGGAGTTCCCAAAAGTTTAGATATCGATGCGCTCGATGATATCGACCTCCAGCCCTCGAATCGCGCGATTCGCAAGAGCTAATCGATGTAGGGCGAGAGCAATCCAATCCATTAGGTGCCAACGAATAGCAGGGATTGATGTAGGGCGGGGATTCCGATCCCCGCCGTAGAATACCAAAAGACGACAAAGGCGGGATCAGCGATCCCGCCCTGAAATTGATACCTCATCCGCAATGAGCGATTGGGCTTATTCGCCATAAATCCCATCCCGGCATTGTCGCGCGATTCGAATCTGGTAGACGTGGTGAATGCCGCGTTTACCTACCATTGTTCATATCGATGCCGATGCGTTTTTCGTATCGTGTGAACAAGCGGTTCAACCGGAACTACGCGGCACCAAATGTGCCTGTGGGGGAGGAGATCGCGGGATCATCTCTTCGGCGAGCTACGAAGCTCGCGCCTGTGGAGTTTACACTCCCATGCCCACGGCCCGCGCGCTCAAAGTCTGCCCCGATCTCATTCTGATTAAGCACACCTCGGGACTCTACGGGAAGGTTTCGCAGCAAATGTTTGATCTGTGCGAAACGCTGACCCCGCATGTTCAACGCAATTCCGTAGATGAAGGTTATCTTGATCTCACGCCATGTGGGTATCGTTCCACCGAGGAAATTGTCGCGGTGATGCGCGGTCTGCAAAAGCGAATGTGGGAGGAGCTGCGCATTCCGATTTCGATTGGCATCGCCACGAATAAATTAGTCGCACAGGTCGCTTCGAAATATCGCAAACCGCAGGGATTTGAAGTAATTAAACCGGGTAAAGAGCAAGAATTTTTCGCGCCGTTGTCGATTGGTGAATTGCCGGGCGTGGGTAAGAAAAGTCAGCTCATGCTCAAGGAGCGAGGTATCATCAAGATGGGTGATGTGCTCCAGCGAAATGAGAGTGAACTTCAGTCACTTTTCGGTCGCGATTGGCGCAACATGCTGGCGCGAGCTCGAGGAGAGGACGACAGTGTGGTGCACACCGATCACGATGATGCGAAAAGCTATTCGCATCAGGAAACGTTTACCCAAGACATCAGCGATTTTGAAGAAATTGAGCGCGTGGCGAAGCGAATGGTGGACAGTCTTCTCACTAAGATTCGGGCCGACAGAAAAACCACGCGCACGATGACCCTGAAAGTGCGTTATCCGGATTTCACGCAAGAGTCGCACGGTCGCAGTTTGCCGGAAGCGACTGATCTCGAATCATTATTCTATCCTCTGATCGCTCCCTTGCTCAAAGCCTCATGGCGAAAACGGCGACCACTCCGATTGATTAGCATTCGCTTTTCCGGCATTGAGGAAGGTGCGCGCCAGTTGGATATGTTTGCTGCTGGTGATGAGAAGCGCCGCAAACTCGCGGCGGTGATGGATAAATTAAACGAAACTAACGGCGGCCAAGTGGTGACCCGCGGACACCAGCTACCATCCCGCATGAGGATGAAGAGGTCTCGCGACGACCGCGACGATTTTGGGGCACCGAGGTGAGTTATTCTGAACCTACAAACCGTATTTTAAACACTGAATGCACGGGCCAATCTTATTGCGAACCTCATCTCATCGGCCCTCGTGGCACAAGCCCAGGCTTCGCTCGTCGGGATCAGCACCACACCGATGCGGGGTGAGGTCACGCCACCGCTAAGTTTACTCAAAATCACCCCTTTGATAGCCCGAATAGTGAACCGGGTGATCCCTCCCCAAACGGACTATCCAGACGCTCTTTGAACACAGATTCAATGCCATTGCCGCTACGAAAAAGGGGGCGACTCAACTTCGCCCAATCCACGGATCGGGCCATGCTCAATCTCTTCACTTCCTGAAGTTGACGCACATGCTCTGAGCGGGATCAGGATCGCTATGACAAGACAGAGCTGCCGCGGCAGTTCATTCATTCGGGTTCTTTACATCGCGCGACACATTCTTCGTGCTATCGCGATGCAACTGCACCCCCAGGCCAAGCGCCTGCCTTTCGCACATTATGGACCATTCGTTACGACAGGTGACGGCGGTGTCCTCTGTTACGATGCACATCATGCTCATCGCAGTCATGACGAGGGCGTGACTTGGGATTCGTTTCCCTTGTTTAGTGATCAGACGAAATACCGCACGAGCATCGAACGCGCACTGCTCCGCACCCGCGACGGCACGACGATCGCCGCTTGGGTTAATCTCGAGGAAAAACAACACGTTAAAGATTTCCGCTGGGGTGGGCCACCAGAGGAATTCGCTCAATGGATTCTGCCCTGTTACGTGAGTCGCAGTCATGACGACGGGCTGACTTGGGACGATCCGCTCTTACTCAATCGGCCTTGGTGCGGTTGCGTGCATTCGATTATTCAAACTCGCAGCGGGCGTGTCGTGCTCGTCGGGCAGGAAATCATTCCTGAATGGCGCCACGCTACCGTCATGTTTGTCTCAGTCGACGAAGGCGCGACTTGGCAACGCAGCAACATCCTCGACAACGGCATCGGTCGCCACGATCACGCCGGTTCTTGCGAAGCCACCGTCATTCAACGCCCGGACGATTCGCTCTATCTACTTTTGCGCAATGAATCGGGATTCCTTACCGAATCCATTTCCACTGACGACGGCCTGACGTGGTCCGAACAGGAAATTACGACTATTCCGAGTGTCACCTGTTGCGCCCAGATGAACACGTTGACTGACGGCACAGCGACTCTGCTTTGGAATCCACCACCACGCTACGATCCCGCTTCTCCGGCCGCTCATGATGAAATGGCAGGTCGCCCCGAGTTGGCTGCTCGCGACGAGCTCGCGTTGGCTCTCTCGCACGATGGCGGAGTGTCGTGGGAGAATAGCGGCATCGTCGCGGCTGATTATAGTCGAGTGCGCGACCTTCCTGAATATATCAGGGCTTCATACCCGTATCTCTACGAACGTCGCCCCGGAGAGGTCTGGATCACCACCATGTTTGGCGATGTGCGCCTAAAACTCGATCCTGCGAATCTCCATGCCGGCGAGATACCGCTACCACCACTTGTCATTTTGTTCGGAGATTCCACCACGGCTCGACGACCCGACGAAGTGAAGTCCGTTTACGCCGATCGCCTTAAGGGAAATCTCGTCGCAGCCGGGATCGATCACACGGTCGCTAATCGCGGAGTGCCCGCCAATGATACGAACCACGCCATGGCGCGTTTTGACCGCGATGTGCTCGCGTTTAATCCGTCTCTCGTCGTCATCCAATTCGGGCTCAACGATTCCGCGGTCGATGTCTGGCGTAAGCCTCCAGCCACCGCGCCCCGGGTCTCCCCAGCAGACTATATCGCCAATCTCGAATCGATGATTAGGCAGCTCAAAAAGAAGGGAATACCCGTGATCCTCATGACGCCGAATCGCATGTATTGGTCACCGCTGCTACTCGAACGCTACGATCAAGCACCCTACGACGGATCGAATGCTGAGAGCTTCAACGAACTCCATCTCGATAACTACGCCGCCGCGATGCGTGAACTCGCCGCCCGCGAAAACGTGCCGTTGATCGATATCAATCAGGCCTACCTCGATTCCGGCGATCCACGCCAATTTCTACTCGAACGTTGCATGCAGCATCCGAATGACGTGGGCCACAAACTCGTCGCCGATCTCCTCGCGCCAGTCGTGATCAACTTGCTTCAGGCGGCTCCGGCAAAACTTTGAGGTAACGTCTCCTCACACCGCTTCTACCGCGGAAGGGCTTGCGCTCACTCGCTTCGCCATAGGCCTGCCGTCGATAACCACCGAGCGTAGGATCAGCTGCGCAATCGATTTGAAACTGCTGCATGCGATCAAAGATCGAGTGCAGCTGCTTGGGTAGAGTGTAACGGTCTAATCCGGTTTTTTCCAAAACAGTGAGCAACTCGTGCATGGACTCCAGGGTCGATAGGCACCCCTGCTGGGGTTGGTGCTTGATCACATAACGACTCGGTGCCGTGGGGATAAACATGATGCGCGGCAGTCGTTGTAGAGTAGGGCTGATTCGCAGCATCTTGCGCGCACCGCTCCACGTCGCATCAATTAAGAAAACCTGCAAAGGCTTGCGGGTAAGCTCGTCGGGCAGAGGAGCCTCCGATGAGAGGTTATGCGCTTCCAGCCCCGGATAGAGAAGCACCGAATGATAGCGCGGATCAGCAATCTGTCTTTGCACGACCGCATGGTCATCAAAACCCATCCCCATCTGAATTTCACTATTCGGCAGACAGAGATGGGCCAGTCGACCGGTGTTCGCTTTCTCGCGTTTAAACTCCTTCGGATGCATCAGCAGCACGAATTTAGTGCGCGTGGGCATCGGTGTGATCGAATCACACCAGCACAGCCTCTGCGGCCAGAAGCAACGATAGCAGGTCACGCGTCCCATAAATAATTACTCCGTCAGGCTAACCGTCGGTGGCGTCGTTCTAAGTGCTTCGGTCACCTCGGCAGTGTGGCTATGATAATAGAGCGCGAGTCCCCCTTGGTAGATCAACGTCACGAGAAGCACGGTAATATACATAGTGTAGAAGGCGATTTTCACCAACGGCAAAACATCGCTCATCATGATACCGGATTCGGCCAACAACCGCTCCATATCGGCCGTCATGTTTCCCATCGCTAATTCTGGATCAAAACTTGCCAGCCGAGAAACCGCATAAACCCAGACTGTCCCCAACACGACCCATTGCCCTCTCACCAGCCAACTCATTCCATCGGGCAATCTTCGACCCAACATCCGGCGCCCCCGCAACTCCATCACGCCGCCCAACGTCACCATCAATCCCACGGCGGCGCCTCCGGCTGCACCCGTCAACAGGGAGAACAAGGTGCTAAGACCAGCAAAGACCGCGACGCTCCAACCATTAACCGCGGCAATGCGTCGCACTCGCTTGAGCACATCTTGTGGAGATCGTTTGGCCATGATCTTTAGATGAAGCCTCGCATTTAGCGATGCAATCCAGGAAGCCACATCGATCTCGCCAAAGTCTCATAATCGGTAAAAGCTGGACTGTCACGACGGCGCTTCCTCTGCCAAACTCACCCGATGTCCTCATCAGAAAAACAGGCCCCGATTCTCATTCGCCACTGCCGCGCGATTTGCGCGGATCACGTGTTACCCGAAGCAGCCATAGTCATCGAAGACGGTTTGATCACCGCGATGGGTTCTGATGCCGAAATCCGGATTGATGGCGCCACGGTGATTGATGTGCAGGGCCAATACCTTGCTCCGGGCTTTGTGGACGTGCATTGCCATGGCGACGGCACGAACCGCTTCTTTGACGATCCGGCTACCGTATCGAGCAATCTTCTGAAACAAGGCACTACGACTGTGCTAGCGACCCTCGGTTATCCGGACATGCAATCCGGAAACGTTGACGGGCAACTTCGCGATTTTCGAGAAACCACCCAATCATTCAGCTCATCAAACATCGCGGGAATTCACCTGGAGGGCCCTTACGTGAATCCGAAATACGGTGCGCAGACTAATCGCGGCGTAATCAAAGACCCCGATGCTAATGAGTATCGCGCTTGGCTCGATGAACACGGCGATCTGATCAAGTGGTGGACCTGCGCTCCTGAATTGCCCGGTGCGATTCCATTTATCGCAACAGCCGTGCGACGTGGCGGCGTGGTGGGGGCAGGGCATAGCGAAGCTACTGCGGAAGAAATGCAGGCCGCCATCAATGCCGGCCTGCGCGTCGTCACGCATTGGACCAATGCCACCGGCAATCCCATTGCGGCGAAATACCGGGGCACCCGTTATCCCGGCATCGACGAAGTCGCGCTGGTATCAGACGAACTCACTGCCGAAATCATTCCCGATGAAAAGGGTCTCCACGTGCACCCGATCATGGCCCAACTCCTTTACAAAGCGAAGGGCCCGGAACGCATCATGATTATCACCGATGCCGGTTACAGCCGCGAAGACGATCCGGTTGGAAACGGTGGGCAATGCGATGTCTCCATTGATGCTAATGGCGACCTCGCGGGTTCGCGTCTCACGATGTCCGGGGCCTGCCGCAATTTCCGCCGTTTCACGAATTGCACCTGGCCCGAACTCTTTCGGATGGCTGCGCTCAATCCCGCCGTCATGCTTGGCCTCGATCAGGAGATCGGCTCTTTGGAGTTAGGTAAGCGCGCCAATCTGATTCTCTTCGATAACGAATTGAACGTATCGAAAGTCTGCTTACGCGGCGTGTTTACGTCAATGTAGCGCTGCGCTGCACTCCCGTGCTCGAGGAGTAGGGCTGATCACACTTCGATTACCGGCAATCTAGCCATCAGCTCGCGTGGGCTTTGCTCCACGATGATTTCCGCATCGGGATCCTGCTGACGAAGTGAACCGCGCTGTTCTTCCAATGCCTGAGTCAGCAGAACCATGCATTCGGAACGAAACTCCGCGGCATTCTTACCCCGAAAAGCCAGTTTGATCGTTTTACGGCTCACGACATCGGAGGTGCCTTTCTGCGTGTCCCTCACCACGAGATCGGCGTGAAACGTGTGGCGACCTACGAAAGGGATCAGCGGGTCAGTGATACGCACATTAGTCTCGATCAAATAAGCGCGTTTCGGCGCGAAAACATGCTGGGTGAGCCGATAAACTAACCAACCCACCAAAATCACGGCCAATGCGATAAACCCCCAGGTAAGATCAATCGTGATCCGGCTCATCGATAATCCCACGACCACCAATCCAATCACCATAATGCCCAGGAGGAGCCAGGGAAGAAATTTGAATCGGAAAGACATGCGAAGGCAGGGAAAAAAAATCTACAAATGGTGTGGAATCAGTGACGAGATATAATCCCATCATTTCATTCCGCGCAAGCTCCACTCGAAACTGAAACTAAACAAACAATAGAAATCACGCTCCGATCTCCTTGTGTTGAGCCAACTGCTCTGCGAGTGTGCCTCCGCCTTTAAACCCCCAGCTCGACTTCGCCCATGCCCCAAGACCCTAACTCCGAGTTTGACCACTCTGTTCTCGATAAGATCGAATTCAGCCCCATTGGTGCCGTCGCCACCACCCCGTCCTATCAGGATGCGCTGAGACGCCTTTACGAGGCGCGCCAAATATACGCGAATGCTGATCATAAAGAGGGCCATGTGACCGCACGTTCACTGAGCGCGTTGCCCATCTTTTTCGCGGCCAATCTCGATAAATTCATTGCGAGTGCGATCACCGACGAAGAACTAGAAACCAACGCCAGTATCTACGATCGCTACGTCCAGTCACTTGAGCCCGCTCTGCAACCTCAAGCCGAGGAGAGTCGAGTCATGGTGATTGGCAAACCCGCGCACCATCGCGCCAAACATGGAGCCGAAATCGTCCACGATCCCATGCACATGCTCTTCCTGGTGCCGGGAGCCGGCCCGCATCCTGGCATCGCGGGAAATTACCTCCACGGATCCGTCTTTCACATCGGTGCCGACGAAGCCACGGGGGCGTGGGTAGTCAACGTGCACGATTCCGATGATGGGGCGTCCGAGTTTCGCACCCAGAAACTAGCTGATGCCTTGGCGATGCTCGAAGATGTCCTCGCGAGTGCGCCTTTTCATTTGGACGAACTCGACTCGCTCGGGTTTAAGATGAACTAGCACTTTCGATTCCAGAAAGAATATCCAGAATTCAAATTTGCGTGCAACTTTCAGACCGTGTCATGAGTTATAGATAACAATGGGATTCCTGCGCTTCATGCTCACCATCTTGCTCGCCGTCTTCGCCTTGATTGCGGGCTTCTTCGCGATGTTGCTCGTTGTTATCACCGGAATCTTCGCGTCGGTATTCGGGGGGCCGCGCAGAAGGCATCCCGGCCGGCGCAATCCGCGCCCCCAGTCGCGCCCGCAAACTCAACCTCGTGAGCGCCAATCCCGCAGCATCGATGCCGATGTAATCGACGTCGATGCCAGTGAAATCTCGGATAGTTCGAAATGAGCGGTAAGCTTTAAGCGATCAGCAGTATGCTGGTCAGTGACCAGCGGAAATTTCCGTAGGAGTGGTTAGCTCTTATCAACCAATCGCCGCAGCTCATTCACAATCTCCAGAGCCGGATCATCGGCCTTGAAGAGATTACGCGTAAGACCCACCGCGATTTCACGCGAACGATCCGCAAACCCGATCGCGCCACCGTGTCCACCCACGCCAAAGGCCGCTTTCGTATCGCCCAGAATATTCCCTGGCTCCCCCACCAAGTAGCCCATGCCCCAACCAAAAGTTGGACTACTATCGAGTCCGGGTAGGGTAGGGGAAATTTGAGTTGTCGCCCGATTCACCCGCTCCGGCGGCAGTAGCTCCACCCCATCAATTCCACCGGGTAGCAGCGCCGCATAGTGCCGGGCCAAGGCTTCGGCCGACATGAGTCCGTTACCCGCCGGCATACACGTGTGACGACTCTCGATTCGATTCATCCAGGCGAAGAGTGGCTGCATCGAAGGCGGCACAACCCGTGGGGTGCCATCATTTTCAGGCACTTCCGCTTCGGGATGTTCGAGCCAGGCCACTTGCGAAACGGAATCTTCAGGTAGTCCCACAAACATAGTCTGTATGCCAAGCGGCGCGCAGATGTTTTCCTGAATCAATTGCGAAAACGAGCGTCCCGATACGCGCTGGGCGACTTCTCCGAGAATCCACCCGTAAGTAAGCCCATGATATTCGCAACGCGTCCCGGGTTCCCATTGTGCGGGTAATCCTGCGATCGTCGTGCAAATCGCATCCCAATTACACGTCTCTTCATAACTCGTGTCGGCGGGCAGGGTGGTGATTCCAGCCGTGTGCCGCAACATTTGCTCAATCGTCATCGCCTGCTTCCCATCGGCCCCAAACTCCGGCCATACTTCGGCGATCCGCGTCTCATAGGTGAGCAATCCACTCTCGACGAGTTGATGAATCACGGTCGCCACGAGCCCCTTGGTTACCGAGAACACCGGAAACAACGTGTCGCTCGAAACCAAGGTGCCCGTGCGCTCATCCGCCACTCCGGCGAACGCATTCACGATCAGCTCGCCGCGATGATAGGCTGCGACTTGGATCCCACGCTCGCGGCCCGCCGCACACAAACGCTTTAGCAGCTCTTGGATATTCTGTTGGATTTGGTTCATAGGAATTTGACCACAAAGATCACGAAGACCCCAAAGATTCAAAACACTTAGTTACGGCTTTAGATAGATCCATCAATTGATCCCCTTATCAATCCGCTCTTCGTGTCCTAAGTGGTGAATGAAAACATGCAACGGTGTTGAGCTCAGCGCTGCACCGGTTTTGCGGGCTGTCCGGTGCGAGCCGATTCGTAGATCGCGTCCATCAATTCACTTTGCACGATTCCGTTTTGAATCGAAGTGCGCGGTTTACCGCGCCCGAGGATCGCATCGACGAAGTTATCGTTAGGCGTCTGTGGTTCTCCGGGGATCACGGGATATTTCACCAGCTCATCGCCTTTCCAGACCTTGATCCATTTGCCTTCCCATCCATCGATATCGATCCGCCCATGCTCAAACATGAAGTGCAGATCGGCGCCATTGGTCGCGCAATTTCCACTTACGACCACGCTCGCCATCACGCCATTGGCGAATCGCAGATTAATCGACGAATTGATGTCCACCGCAGTGCCGTGGTTATCGAGAAACGTAAACACCTCCGCGATGTTCGATTCCACACTCCAGCAAAGTGAATTGAGTAAATGCGCACCGCTGTCGTAGGCTTGGCCGCCTCCAGACAATTCCGGCTTTTGACGCCAAGTCCCTTTGGTCGCCTTCATCCAGTTCTGCGAAAGATAGCCGGTCACCAATTCCAATTTACCCAACGTCCTGTTGCGGATCGTCGAGCGCAGGAAATCAAACTCCGGCATGCATGGCGTGTTGTAGCCCACGATGAAAACCTTCCCGAGTTCGCCGAATCGCTGGGCGAGCGCATGAGCCTGTTCCGACGAAGTCACCATGGGCTTCTCCATAAACACATGGAGCCCTGCATCAGCCGCGAGCATCGCATGATCGTAGTGTAGCGTATGTGGAGTGATGATGATCACCGCATCCAATACGGCCTCACTGAACAACCTGGATGCATCTGTAAACATCGCCGGAGCGGGTGCATAAGTATCGAGGCCCGTGCGCGTCTTGTATTTCTCGATCACCTCCATCGACACATCGCACAACGCGGCGATGACAACATCGGGATTGTTCTTAAAACGCTCGGCATGCACACCGGCCATTCCGCCGGTGCCGAGGATAGCTAATCGAATTTTTGTCATGGGGTAGAGGGTAAAAAGACTAGCTCGACGACAGCCTATTCCATATCCCAAGCAAATCTATTCAGCACCTGGCTCTAACCCCTGTCCTGAGCAAGACGCAGTGTGATTTAAACCGCTGATAACCGCTAATAGGCACTCATCCTACCGACGTTTTCTCCCTCTGCTACCTCCGGGGGAATAGTCCGATTTCGTGTCTTTCGTGGTGACACAATCAAACGGTCCGCAATTTCTACTCCGCTTTGATCCAATCAATATCGAGCGAAAAGGCGCCCGAGGTCTTGTCCCCAAGCAGAAAACCGATGGATCGGATCTCTTCCGGCTGGATCGGATCCACGTCCTTAAATTTGCGCCCGCGCCAGCCCGGAACGAAATCAGCGATGAGCAGATGATGCGTCTGCCATTCGCCGACTTTGGTTTGAAACTCAGCGCTGAAGTCTGGCACCCTCCAGCCGGTGCGAGAGCGCAAGCGGAGTTGATAGCGGCGACCATCGCCCTTTACCCGGAGACTGATCGTATCGATCCCCGCGAGGTCGGGTATTTGTCCGGTGGCCCGCGCCGAGGCGAAGCCCCCATTGTTATCGAGGGAAAGCTCTCCGCTGAATCTCACGACCTGATCCGATACCCGGAGCAGACGACTGGTCGAGATCCCGCCCATCACGCTGTCGTTGACGATCTGCCAGTTCAGCGAAACCGCATCCGCCTTGAAGTCCTCGATCACGACCTCCGCTCCAGAAGAAGCCGCCACCGTGGCTAACGAGCACCATCCCAAGGAACGAAACATTCGCTTTAACATTCCACACCATCCTCCGCCCGCACGAATCGTCAAATGATGGAGCCACGATCAACCACCGCGATCACCCCATGCTTATTGCCCACGGGCAAAGCGCGGCAGCGCGGAGATGGTGAATCGTAAAACGATTTGTCTTGGAGTGAAACGGAAGGGTGATCGCAATCGGAATCCCTTTGGGCAGATGAGTGAACGACACACCGAAGGCACGAAATTACTAACCACGAAACGCACGAAACCGAAAGGTAGGGCGAAACCCGTCCCCGGTGAGCCGCAGACTACCTAACTCCTGCCTTCTAAACGTCCACGCCATGCAAGTTCGTCGCGGCGGTGGTGCATCACAGCAAAGACGACGATTTGATCGCCATCGATCAGATAGAGCACCCGATGTGGATACTTCCATAAGAGTGCGCGGCGTGTGCCGGTCTCAGCATCAACGACAACTTGCGCTGTGGGCTGCATTTCAATCTTAGTGAAGGCCACATTCACAGCTAACAGAAAATTTCCTGAAGCCTGTATGCTGCGTTCACGATACCATGCCACTGATTGGTTAATATCGGACTTAGCCTCGGGAGTGAGGAAAATCCGCATTACTAAAGCCCATGTTGCTTGCGAATATCTGCTTCAGCCACTGCCCATGATTCGATAGCTTCTGGATTCTGGCGGTAGGCACTGACACGTTCCGCTACTACTTGTTTTTCCTGATCCGTAAGTGGAGCGGCGGCATCGATGTCATCGAGCCGGGAGCGAACAGCGTCGCGTTCCTCAAAGGTAAGTCGGGAAAGTTGTGAAAGTATTTCCAACGTGCTCATGGAATTTATTGATAGCGAAAAACCCTTCGACCGCAAGCAGGAGAATAAGGGTGCATAGCTATAAATCGTCAGCTCTAAACGGTAGGCCGTCTGCTTGCAGGCACTTGAAGTTCATCGTGCGTGAGCCAGCTCGCAGCCTACGACTGACGCCTTCAGAAAATAACCAGTAAGAGACAACTAATAACCACTTAGATGCACCGCATTTCCACTTCCTCTCTGCGCCTCCGCATGAAAAAATGCCTTTTCCGGATTAGTGCCTATTAGCGTCCATTAGTGGTTTAAAATGCCTTAACTCCAGCGCGTTAGCATCAGGATCGTTCCGAGAAATCCGCGGTGAAAGATCAGCATTGAGATTTGCCCGAATGCCACAAGCGTCGCCTTTTTCATGAACACACCTTCTTTCCAAACTCAGTCCCTTTTAGTTGATCTAATTGATATTTACGGCGGCACCCAAACCCGTGTCGCCACGAACGATGATGCGATCGAAAGCTACGCCGATGAGATGGAGCGGGGTGCCATTTTTCCTCCGATCACCGTCTTCTATGATGGCTCGAAACATTGGCTCGCCGACGGTTTCCATCGTCTGCTGGCCGTGAAGCGTAACCAGGGCGAGGAAATCCCGGCAGAAGTCAGACCTGGCAGCCGCACTGATGCGCTCCGCTACGCCTTGGGGGCCAATGCTACTAACGGACTCTACCGCACCAATGGCGACAAACGAAACGTCGCCGATATCGCTCTACGCGAATGGCCCGATCTCTCGAATGCGTTTATCGCCGAAGTCTGCAAAGTCTCCGGCGAACTCGTGCGCAACGTGCGCAAAGAACTCACGCAGAAAGGCGAAATCCAGAAGGTCGAAATGGTCACCGGCCGCGACGGCAAACAATACCCGACTGAGATGGAGCACAAGGCACGAGGAAAGTCCGAAGAGCGCACCTCCGAATCTGAAGGCGGAGGCGGAGGTCCCGGCAAAAGCAAGCCGGAGATGGGCGCGCCGGGCGGAGCGATTAAGGAACTCGAATTCGAAGCCCGTTCAATGATCCGCAAAGGAGAAATGAACCCCTTCGAACTGCCCACCTTGATGACTGCGACCGGCCACGATTACGCCGCCACAATCATCACCTTACTCGAAGGCATGAAGCCCGAAATCAAAGACCGCACCGAATCCCTCGAACGCCTGAAGCGCTGGATCGATAAATCCCTCGCCGCGGGATAAGGTATCAGAGAATTTTCGATCCCACGCATCCAGTCCGAGACACCGCTCTGCGTAATCTGCGGTTAGTTACTCTGAGGAGATAGTAGATATGTGAACCTCTTCTGTGAGGCAGTGCTTATTTAACCACAGATTAACACAGCTCCACCTCCGCGTCTCCGCGTCTCTGCGTTAGAAATCTGAGCCCCTAATCCTGCCGGCGTTTTTATCTGCGGCCATTTACGTATTCTGCGGTTAACCATACCGCGAGGCAGACTGTTTTTTACCACGGATTACACGGATTAACACAGATCCAAACCTCCCAGAGGCAGGGCTTTTTTAACCACAGATGTTTACAGATTTCGATCCACTGATCCTTCCTGTAAAAACCAAATCCACCTCAGCGTCTCTGCGTTAAAAATCAGAGCCACGCATCCAGTCCGGGATATCTGACTGCGGAGATCGGTGTAATCTGTGGCTAAGTTTTCACGAAAAAAACCAATAGGTAATAACCATTAACCAATTACATAAACCGCGGCTCGGTTTATTTAATTTCCAGCAATTCGACTTCGAAGATCAGCGTGGATTGGGCTGGGATCTTGGGTCGTGATTGCACGCCGTAGCCTAGATTGGCGGGCACATAGAGTTTCCATTTATCGCCGACTGACATCAGTTGCAGCGCCTCAGTCCAAGCGGGGATCACTCGCATGAGAGGAAATTCAGATGGGGTGCCGCGATCTACCGAGCTATCGAAAACAGAGCCATCGAGCAGCGTGCCATGATAATGCACGCTCACGGTGCTTTCCGCGGTGGGCTTAGGGCCACCATCACCCGATGCGAGCACCTCATATTGTAGACCCGATGCAGTTACGCTGACTTCGGGACGCTGTTTATTCGTCTCCAAAAAAGCCTTACCCTCCGCGAGGTTCTTTTCGCCGACCTTGGCCATCTCAGCCATGACCTTCTCTTGCACCGCCGCAAACGCTGCCTGGATTTCCTCTTCGTTGATTCGTGGTTCTGTCTGCGAAAGTGCATCCGCTATTCCCGCCACCAAAGCCGTCTGATCGATTGACAAGCCCGGCTGAGCGGCCATGTCGCGTCCGATATTGTAGCCGACACCATAGCTCACCTTTTGCTCAACGGTGGATAGATCCGCCTCACCGGATGCAACAGGAGCGGAAACAGCTGTATTGGAAGATTCATTTTTTCCACAGGCCGTAAACAGAACGGCGATAGAAGCAAAGGCGATTGTGACCGCCACGCGGTAAGCAGAGAAGGGGGAGAGTTTAGATGACATCATGGGTAAGCGACATGGAGAATTGTCCAAAGGTTCCTGACAAGAAGGATTCATAGTTAAGCGCAAAATATGAAAAATACCGAAGGAGTTGATTAACGCGGAGGCGCAGAGACGTTGAGTTTATAACCACAGATAGCCCACGATCGAAGTGCGGCTGCGCGCAGCTAGCCAAAATACGAAACGATTTGTCCTGGAGCGAAGCGGAAGGGTGATCGCAATCAGCCTGCCCTGCGTCTTGTCCCCCATAGCCTCGCGAGTGGGCTGGGGCGACGGCGTAATCTTCATGCGAAGGTGGGGTGCCTACTGGGCAGACGCGTAAACCTCACAATCCCGATCTATTTTCAACCGCTGATTCCCACTCATATACACCCATTCAGCATTAGTGCGCCTCCGTGAAATCAGTGGCAAAAACTGCCTTAGCCGAGGCTTCAGGAAGAAGCCCCGGAAGGGATAAGCTCGAATGCCTCCTCCGTCTCGGAGTCGGCGTAAGTGTCCTCATTTTCCGCTTCCTCGATCGGGGCGAAACGCTCCGCTTTGAAGCCCAGCTCCGCAGCGGAGCAATAAGGGTCGGGTGGGTTATGCAGCTCTTCCACTAGCAGATAGATTTCCGGATGGTTATCACCCGCGCCGTTTTGAACCGGCTTGCCGTCGACGATATGGACCGGTTTACCCCGCCCCGGAGACATGGACCTCACGGTATAGATATCCCCCTTGACCGGTAAGGCGGTGTAAGACTGCTGGGCCCACGTCGGGAAGACATCATCGACACAAGTCACTTTGGAACCGGTTTGCATAAGGAAGAATGAAAGCAGTCCCTGAATTTATTCAATCACACTAAGTGCGATTTTATCGATAAGCTCACGCGATGGATAAGAGGTAGTTCAAACAGTCCCTGCTACGTAACCTTCGAAGTCGGGCGAAGGTGGACCCGCAAACCATTAGATATTCGTCATTCGGCTCTCTCCGTAAATCCGCATTTCAAAATCGGCAATCACACGTGTTCATTCATCTGCCCAAGGGCCCCCGTGCTAATCGGCTCTTCAAGCCACCGAATGAAATACGGTGCCCTCTTCGGGCTCTCTCGCCCTACGTCAGATCTCCCCTCCGCTTCACTCCAGGGCACATCGCTAACGCGCGCACCATCTCCACATTTTTGCGCTCCCTCATCAATAGCTTTCGCTTCGCCTGATCACAACCAGACCACAACCCAGCCCCCATCCTCGGTCACGTTATAGTTTTCGACGGTCGCAGTCTCCGGTGCCTTGGCTACATCGGCCGGTTGAACGAAGCCGCTTTGCGGCGGAGTGAAGCGGGTGTTTTGGGGCTGGGGTAAGTCACCGGGGATAGGCGTGAGGGAGAGGGGTTTAGGGGCAAGGATGGTCGGTGATATGAATAAAAAC
>Ga0105053_10006642_pt1 | contig 15849 bp, 6 predicted proteins | sample BON01_FD_78093 | JGI IMG/M metagenome (GOLD analysis project Ga0105053, IMG submission 78093) | Freshwater microbial communities from Lake Bonney liftoff mats and glacier meltwater in Antarctica - BON-01 | ecosystem: Environmental > Aquatic > Freshwater > Ice > Glacier meltwater | place: Lake...
CTTGGACTTGCGTCGATCAACAGGTTATGCCGGTAGAGTAGTGCAGAGCAAGCATTAGCAGCATCTGAGGATAAACTGCCCTCACCATAAGCGCCTACATTCCAAGAACGCATTCGCTTACTATCTCAAAGTCAACAACAGAGCGCCGTGCCTCTTAATGTAAGAACAGGGAGGCGAGAGGGTAGGACACGGCCGCTAGGTTAGCGAAGCGTTACCGGATTTCACAAACATTAACGCAATGAAATCCATGTCATACAAACAGTGCCTTGAATCCTTATGTACAGTGTATTGCGGAATGCGGGAATAACAACGAGGCATCCCCTTGGGGTCTATATATACATCCCAACCAAGGCCGAAACCGAGACCACATCACCACCACGGACGCCCATCACCGTCGCCCCCAAAGCCATCAAACCGATTGACCTCGGCCTGTGTGGCATCTACCCTACCCTCAGCCTGGCCAAAGCGTCGCTCCACAATCGCGGCAATAGCCATCTCCTGCTCGCCACCCGACTCCTCCAATGCGCTGGTGATCTCCTCTACGGTCACGTCAAGACCGTACTGCTGCAGAAGGCCCATCATCACTGCAACGCTAGCACCTCCTCCGATTGGAGCCGCGGCGGCCGCTGACTCCAAAACCCTCTCTCGGTTACACATCTACAAGGCAAAACAGGGGCGTTAACCCGCCAAAAGGAGTTCGTCAATGGTGAGAGTCCATGTAAGCAACATCAACAATCACGCGACAGCAACAAAAAGGCCTCGTCTTACCTTGCAATTCACGTGGTGCCAAACGTTGGACGATGTGCAGCTGGGGCACGTCCAAACGTTTCCCTCTGCCACACGATGCAAGTCATAAACATCCTCGACCTGACGCACACGTTAATACACAAGGTGACAAAAAGGCAACGGGGAGCATGTGATGAAAGAAACAGGGAGCGGGGGTGGGGGATTGTAAGGTGAGGAAACGTTTGCGAAAGGACTTGCACATCGAGTGATGTCAGTGGTATTGATGTTATGCTGCTGCTATTTGAAATTGGCGGCGAAAGCATCGATTCAATGGTCACTCAGCGATACGTACCTCCATCCGGCCCATGCACTGCGCCCACACGGTAACTGACCGCAATTCCACCCCCTGCATAAACCGCTCATTTGCAGAGCCCCCCACCACTAGACCCTCGATAATGGACAGGCTGAGGGGCCCATCGAGTGCCACCTCGGCAATATCGGACATGGGAGCAAAGGCTTCCCCATCGATGTAGCAGGTGACACCCATACGGGCACTGACTGCAAACGTCAGGTGTTGCCACTGTCCATACTTGACGCGCCCCAGACCCGCATCACAAAGGGCCCCGATGCCAATCTGCCCGTCAGCGTCGTATCCCAGCTCTGACGCTTCAGCAAAGCTGGTAGGCTTCGCCGTGCGAATGAGAGCGGCGCGCACCGGAGGCCTGGCAGTGACACGAACGTCCATGGCGACTGCGGCACACGAGCAACAATGTTAGCGATTGGCTAGCGATTGGCAAGCGATTGGCACAAGCGCATATGAACCCCACACACAGGCAACTTGCAAGCGCCTCACCGGTGTACTCATTGATGTGAACGCCATCGGTGGAGGCCGGCGCCAAGTGATGCAGCGGCAGCACCAGGTAACTCCTGGGCTCCACACGAAGGGACGAGCTGCCGTCAACCTGTGCTTGCCAGTCCATGGAGCCAAAGGCCTCGGTTTTCTTCGGCAGGCGTTGCTGCATAAAGTTGAAGATGAGCCGACCGGGCGACACATCCGGGTTTGGCTTGATGCCCGCTGCTCTATCAGCATCGTCGCGCTCCTTCTCCAGGGCGTCTGCGCGCGCCTCCTCCATGGCGTAGTATTCCCGAAGCTCCTCCCTGGCCTTGCGGGCTGCCTCCTTGTCCTGCGACTTCCACATGCCGGCTAGCTCCTCCTCGCCCTTGGCAACAAGAACCACCTCGTCCACGTTGATGCGTATCACTTGCTGAGGCGACGCCGCCATCAACTGCTTGTCCAGTCTCAGCAACTCCTCGTCACTCCAGCGCAACATTTGGGCAAACTCCCCCCACCCTAGGTTGCAGTCGCCATCCGTGTCGTTGGTTCGCATGAGGTCAATCACGTCCGATGACGTGACTGGCACGCCAAGGAACTCGAGGGCTGCCCACAGCTCGCCGGCGGAGAGGAGGCCGTTGTTGTCGATGTCGAACAGCTTAAATGCTTCAAAGTAAGTCAAGTCCCGCTGCAGGATCGCCAGACGCATCCGGATAACCTGCGCACGCTGCTGCAGCAAGTGGAACTCCGACCGCAGCGTAAACACCTTGGACAGCGGCGTGGCTTCCCATTTGCGCCGCAGCCGCCGCCTACAACCCATAACCTGCTCAAAGAAGAGCTGCCGCTGGTTGCAGGAGGAGCCCTGCAGCGCACGTAGCAGGACATTGATGTCCTGCTCGGTGTACGTTAGCTCGCCGTCGAAGAAGCGCAGAGCTTGGTGAACAACAAGGGCTTGGTATGCGCTGTCGTCCTCGGGGATCGGCAGCTGGCGCTCGCGAGAGGGGACGATGCAGTCAATGGTGCTGAAGCCGATGGGCAGCACATGCAATTTCATCTCCACGTCAATATCCCCCGCACGCAAGTGCATAATGCGCCGCACAGTCTCCGCCTCTGCCATCGACAGGGCGACATAGTGGCGGCCATCTTCCTGCGGCCGCAGGTGGTCGCTCAGGAGAAAGTCGCGGAGGGAGTCAATGGTGAAGTGGCCCTCAGCATCGGAAAACTGTGCCATGATGTGCTCTAGTTCCCACTCCGACACCGGCTTGTCGATGGCAGCGTGCACAACATGATTGAGCAGCGCCTGGTCTATTTGCTGCTCTCCCTTGATGTCGAGCAGCGCAAAAGCCTTCTCTAGTGTGGTGATGCTGTTGACGGAGAGCTGGCGACCGACGGGATCGAGTTCACCATCACCGGCGCTGCCAGCCGAGGCAAAGTCGGGGCTGGAGACCTCCGACATGAAGTCGGCGCTGGAGATTGACCGAAGGACCTGCATGGTACTCATTGTGCGAAGCAGAGTCACCTGTGGGACAAACTCTAGAACACAGACGACATTTTTCAGCCGGCGCTCGCCCGACCATCGCGGGTTGAAATAGTTGGAGGAAATGGCGATGCAGGCGGGGAATTCAATGGGGTTGCGCTTGTACAGACGGAAAGTCTTTGCCTCGTAGAAGGGGGCGGTTTCATCATTGACATCCTCCACGTTCCTACACGGCGACTGGCGGATAACGTCGTCAAACCGCCAGTGAACCGGCTCCTCCATATCACGGCTATACTGCAAATCCACAAACTTTTCAATCTCCACCTCCCGCTCTTTCTCCTGCTCCTGCTCCTGCTCCTGCTCCTGCTCCGCCTCCTGGATCATCTGCGCTTGCAGCGCAATCTCTAGCGCAGAGTCGTTCCTGGCTGCGGCGCGAAGCGCCTCCAAGCGGGCAGCCCTGTCAATGTCGCTCTCACCCTCCTGGATCGGGGCGATAGGAGCAATCACCGCCGAGAGCTTCTTGATCCGCTGGATGACCATCATGTCCTCGCGAGAGACAACAAAGTCCTTATGGTCGGCCACAAGATCGGCGATGACGGTGGTAAGATCACGACCTTCCACAATGCTGTCGGCAATGTTGAAATCAATCGGCTCTTTGAAGCACTGGACAGCGTCCTTGGCGCCGATCTTCTGCAGGACGTCATCCCCCCCATCGCCGGTGGAAGGGCCTTCGATGGCTGCGGCTGCGGCACGGACCGATTGCTCGCCCTTCAGCAGAACCTGAAACGCGTTCTTCCGCCACACGTTGGCGGCGTTCTGCATTTGCAGGGCCTGGAACTGCAGCTTCTCGGAGCGCATGGCGTTGATGACGAGCCAGGCACACAGCGCGCACAGCCGGGCCGGCGAGTCCACGTCGGGCGCCAGCAGATGCTTGCTCTGGGCCTGATCCAGCTCCCGGCCCATCAGCTCATACACCTCCGGGATGACAAAGATGTGGATGGTGTGGCCGCGTTGCAGCCGCCGCATGCGCCAAGCGCCCTGCACAAAGTCCCGCCACACCATGTCCTTCCCCACCGTCTGGACGGCCTTGGCATTGAAGGTGGAGAGGAACGGCAGGTCCGTGCCAGTGGTATGGACCTGGTCATACAGGGCAAAAAGTTTGCCGGCCTGGATGCCACACTGGTCCAACTCCACCACGCGACGGGTCGCGCGTACAAGGACCATCTTGCGGTCGTTGTCATCCAGGAACACGACACCGTCGCACCACTTCAGGCCGTTATCCAGCAGGAACGTCGCCACTTCCACATTTGTCATCCCGGTGATAAGTGCACCCGTGTCGATGAGGGCAGAGTACTTATCCGCCTCGGGCTGCTTGGCAATCTTCAGCAGCACGGACGTTGGGCTCCAGTCATCCTCAACCACCGCCAGCGACACAATTTCCGGGTCCGTCATGGCCGTGAGCATAAGCCCATCGGAGCCCTTCTCAAACTGAGTTTCGCCCATCTCAAGCGGCAGGAGGGATGATGGGGTGCCGGAGAAGCCGATGCGGCGCTTGAACATGATCTCGCCGCCAATCTCCTGCCCCGACGCGGACAGCTTCATCGTTTGGTAGCGGAGGAAGGTGGGGAATACCATCTCCTGAAGGTAGTAATCCACCACCTGCGTTGACTGCTTGAGCACCTCGAACAGTTTCTGCATCTGCTCATCGTCGGACCGCTTCAGCAAGTTCAGTGGGACCACTTCCCGGTCGTTCTCCTCTGCCTCGGCATCAAACACCTCCTCTGCATTGGTGTGGATGTTGGTTCTCTTGATGACCCCACCCGCGCGGGTGACAAACTGGTGGTACAGCTTGTACGCCGTTCGCTCTCGCATGGGGCCCACCTCCTTGGTCAGTTGGGCGCGTAGCTCCGAGATCACCTCCTCAAAGTCCTCGTAGCGAAGGCCCTGATACCGGTACGCGAGGAACGTCAGCGAGATGACAACGTCTGGGTGGGCAAACTCGCTGCTCCGAGAGGGCACGTCCTTGGACACAAACGGGATGGCCAGCTTCCAGCGCGTCCGAGGCATCATCGGATCGATCTCCATCGCCTTAATTCGATCCTCCTCGTTCATGGTGCCAAACGTGACGCGGTCAATCTTCTTCATGGCGTGCGGGAAGAACGAGACGAGCCAGTCGTGGCACATGTTGATCTGCTTCATGTACTTCTGGAACTCGTTATCCTCGCCGGCATCCTCGGGCGGGGGCGGCATCAAATACTTGTTGACGAGGACCTCACGGATCGGCCGCCCCTGCAGCACGGCCGGGTCGAAGTGCTGCTGCTCCAACCAGCACACTGTCAACTCCACGAAGATGGGCCGCAGCGACGTGGCATAGAAGCCGTCGTCCAGGAGCACCATATGCGGCACTCGCTGCAGCGCCCGCTGTCCGTATCCTGTTTTAAGCGCCTCGACAAGCAACAGCGTCTGCTCGAGAACCCTCTTGGATTCCTTGGCCAGCGGCACACTCTCGCCGATGGCCGTGCTGGCGACATCCGTGGCCAGGCCCACACAACCATTGGCGCAGAGCAGGATGTTCAGGATAAACATTGGGTACGTCCAGCGCGCCGGGGCAAAGTCAAGCCCAAACTTCTCGCCGACGGGGAAGTTTAGCTCGGAACGTAGCGGGTGCAGCAGCAGATCAATCTCGTCGCAGAGGAGGATGCCCTGCTCGACAAGCAGACGCAGTGCCTCCACCAGCTTACCCTGGTTGGCCAGGAAGCGCTCGTAGCGACGCGACTTAGCCAGCGAGGCGTTAGTGCTCTTGTTGCGTAGGATAAACAGATTCTCAATATAGCGCAGCAGAAGCGCCTTGATGGCTGTCGGCGTTGTCATGACGACCCCGGCGTCATCTCGCGCCGTGCGGAGCTTTTTCAGTGTCGCCTCGGACATGATGCTGGAGCGATCAAACGTGAAGGTGTAGACGCGCTTCTGTAGGATGGAGGAGAACGAGGAGCGCAGCACGGATCGCGAAAATTCCAGCAGGGCCGGCGGGACGGCTTCCACGACAAGGTGCTTCTTGTCCGCCAGCATGAGGCAGAGCAGGGGCGACACGCACGTGGTTTTGCCGCTGCCCATGATCAGCTGCCGCACGAGTGAGCCGCCACCGTCCACGGTGTGCTTGAATTCCCTGACCATCTCCAGCTGGGCCTTGAACAGCATAATGTTCCAGACAAACTCAAACACGAGGAAGCGCGGGTCAAACGCGCCGTCTTCGGCATTGACGTAGTGGCGCTCCGCGGTGAGCTCTCGCACAAGGGTCTCCTCCTGCTGCATCAGCCGCACCTTTGCGCCTTCGGTTAGTTCCACGTGTGCAGCGGGGTCCCCTAGCAACGTCACAATCTTGCGGCACTGTGAGAGGACGCGGTTGACTTGCCCAATGCGTGTGGCCCGGGCGATTGCCAGCGCCGCCAGGGTAAGTATCTCTTGGGAGTGCGTTACATCCAGAAATGGATTAACCTTGGACAGGTCTGTGACGGCCTCCGTCGAAGTCAAAGCGCCCACGATGTAGTCGACAAGCAGCCAAGTCTCCTGACCGGCGTAGCGGGACAGGCTAAAGTCCAGCGACGTGGTGGATGAGGCAACGGCCAGCTGTGTATCGACCCCTTCGCCCTGGGGGATGTAGTTGCCACAGGTGTTCAGCAGGCTAAAAGCTGCCTGGACGTAGCGCAGGTCGTCAGCGCGTTGCACCAACGCGCGCGCCTCCAAATCCTTTAGCAGGGCCAACTTGTCCACCACGCTGACGTCGTTGGAGCGCAGATCCACCGTCAGCCGCGTTCGGACCTTGGCATTAAGCTGATCCTCGTAGTTTTTGAGGTCTGCGTGGAGACGTGCTGTCATTTGGACCGCGACGGGCGTATGTGCCTCGGGGTGTGCCGAGACATCAAACGGCATGCTGAGGCTGACGCGCTCCGATTCCGCAATGGCCGCAGAAGTAACGAACTGATCCAGGCCGAGGCCGGCGAGGGGCTGACCCGAGATGCTCTTCAGCGTGGCCTCGTCAGCCGCTAAGCTGCTGCGCAGCTGCTGCTCTGATAGCCGGACTCCCGGCGAGCGGCTATGCTGCGCTAGCTGCAACAGCAGTTCAAGATCCGGCAGCAACAGGCGACGAGAGTCGCACATAAAGTTGCTGATCTTGGGCCGCCGCAGGGCGCGATCATCGTTAACGGTGGAATACACCACAACCGTTCGCTCGTCCGCCGAAGGTGGCTGCAACTTAGGCAGACTGCTCACGTCCAAGGGCGGGGTGATGTAATCGGTGCCAGCTAGCGATTCTAAAATGGGGATAAGATCCTGCATGAGATTGTCCAGCGGGCAGTCGGGCTGTTCGTCCGTCTTTTTGCCAAGTAAGACTGGCACTTTCACGCGCCGCGTGTCTCGAAAGTGGGGCAGCATCTCAAGAAGCATGGGGTTGGATGCAATCAGCGACAGCACGGAGGACCACACAGATCCCCGCTTGTGGGCGCCATCGTAGTAGTGCCAGAGGAGGCGTGCCATGGTGAAGGAGTCGTCGTGGGCGCCGACCTTGCACCGAATGGAGCCCGTGAACGCCTCATAGAGGAAGAGGAACCCGTGATGAGAAGGATCGCCAGTCATGCCCTCGTTGTAGCCCATGATGGCGCTGGCGGACTTGAACAGCAGGGGCCCCCGCGGCGATACCCGGTCGTACTGCATTTCCACCTCGGACCAAGCTCCCTCAGAGCTGGTCAGCGCGGTATCGTCAAACCACCATTGCCAGTTGGTCGTCTGGTTGCGGGTCGGCAGCTCCAAGACAACCGGTTGGCCAACGGCGGTCTGAAGCCAGGCCCGGCGGTTGCGCAGCGTGCCCTTCATCATGTCGGTACGCACCAGCTGCAGCTTGGGAATCAGCTGCTTGATCTCCTCGTGGCTTACGGAGTCGGGATCAAGCCCCAAGTCCTCCTCAATCGCCGTCTGGATCTGCTCCAGCATGCCGTCAAAACGCTGCTTCTCCGTGAAAGAAATCTCCTCCGCCGCCTCCGGGTCAAACAGGTACGCCATGAATCGCTTGATAACCTTCTCGTCCCAGCGTTGTAGCATCCGCTTGATGACCATCTCCTTGGCGATCTGGTCCAGGGCCAGCTGGATGCACGTCAACTCCTGCTCGACGTCCAGCAGAGAGAACATGCTGACATACGAAAGTTTGCTCAGATACTTGTAGATCTCGTTGGGCACATCCCAGGCAAGCATCCCCTTGACCCCTTGCGGCGCGTCAATTAGCGCCATGGTCAAATGCATCCGGGTAGCGTGCGCATCCGGGTGTGCATCTTTGACGGCTGCAATCTCTCTCAGGACGGCGCTCTCCTCGCCCGTGAGCTCAGAGTCGCTGCCGACCGACGGAACCAGCCGCAGGACGTCCTGATAGTTGCGGCTGAGGAGCCGCAGAAGGAGCAAGTACAATGCCGACGCCAAGGTGGGCGTGCGGATGAAGGAGAGCGAGACGTGGATGGGAAGGAGGAGGTAGCGTGTGGCCAGCGATCCCCAGTTGATGCGGTCCTGCACCAATTCCGTAGTGAAGGGCGACGACTGGATGGCCGGGCGCGCCGGCCGGTCAAGTGGGAGGAGCACATTGGGCTCGTCATTGGAGTTGACGAGCACCAGCGAGTGAGGGATGCCCTGCACCAACTTGACAATCTCCGGCCGCTGCGACAGATACTCCTCGTCGCAGATGAACAGATCGGCGTGGTCCACAGAGAAAAGGCGCCCGTTCTGCTCACGCAGGGAGATGCGTAAGCGCGGGAGCTCAACGAGATGGAGTTCCGCGGCCGCGTCGTTCTCCCCGCGGTTCCAAAAGAGCATGTGTGAGAGTGCCTCAACACGCGCCAGACACCGCGCCGCTCGCCGTAGCTTGGAGTTTTTATCGGCATAAAATACATCCTGCAGGAAAAGCTCGTCCGCCTCCGAGTAGGTTCCCCGATCCAGCTCGCGCGAGGACTTTGTGGGGCGCTTTCGGCTGCCCTTTTCGTTGTGAAGGCCAGTCTCCTCCTCCGTGGTCTCGGACAACATGCCCAGATGCGCTAGCTCCGCATCGGTCCACTCCGCACGAACGGCGGTCAGGAACCGCTTGGCGACGGTGGCGCGCTTGCTGGTCTTGTCGATGGTGACGAACAGGACGTACTCGTACAGCTCCGTCTTCTCGTCGCGCGCCCGGGGGTACCCACGGAGGGTGTCGTTGTCATCCAGCCAGTAGTCGTGGCCGTCCAGGAGCGCAGCCGGCAGGACGCCATAGAGGTAACGTGCAGGCACAAACATCTCTGCCGTGCCCGCCAGATTGTCGGCCAAGGTGGCCTCGCGGGTAATGACTGATGACGGGATGGGCTGTGGCAGGGTGGCTTTGCCGGCTTCATAGCGGCCCCACTGGGGCCACATACTGCGACGGTCCTCCCAGCTGGGCTGCAGGAACCGCAGGGAGAACCGGGCATCGGACGCATAGCACTGCGTGCGCCAGAATCTCCGGCCAAAGCTTTCGACGAGGTATATGTTGACGCACTGCAGCGACTTGCAGAGGACCACCTCAATGATATTGCCCCCCTCCGCTGGGTGAAGGCCAATGAGTACGGCAATGTCATCGTCAGGCGAGGTGACCCGCTCTGGCAAGACAAACGGGATGGGCTCCTGGACGGCCGGTGGAACGTAGTAGCTGAGGCGGATTGGCTCAAACAGCTGCGCGATCCACGTCTCGCTGGGCAACATGTCCCCCGGGTCGTAATCACGGTCCCACTCCTGCACATCGGTGCGGGTGTCTGCGTCCCAGTACTCCAGGTCGTGTTGCCTGCCAATCATGCGATACCACTGCCGGTGCTGCGCCTTCTCCACCACAGCCACCTGCAGCGAGCGCACGCCGAAGATGGTCACTACGTCGTAGTCCGAGGACATGGGCTGGTTCAGCGCCTCCAGGTGGTTGGACTTCAATGACAGTTGGCTGAGCTGGAGGTTAATCTCCACGCCCATGTCCGTCATCGGCCGCGACTCGTCGATGACGGAGACGGCGCGGTGAGGGTTTGTGCCGGAGAGGAGGGCGCACTTGGCGGAGGATTCACACACGCCGTAGCGCCCCTGCTGCCGGGAGTCTGGCACATCCAGCGTGCTGATAGATTTGTACACGCCCCAACCGCGGGCAATGGCAAGTTGCTCCGAATCTGCCACCAGGGATGTGATGGACTCCATGAAGTCGTTGGTAGCCGGTAGGCTGAGATTCTGCACGAAATGGATAATGTCGCGCCGGCAATTCTGATACACCTCGAACAGCTCCGGCTCCGGGAAGGAGAGCAGGTTGGCATTCCATGTGTGCCGGGTCGACAGGAAAGTGAAGAAGGACGAGAAACGCCGCACCTTTTCAATGGTCCAGCTGTCGGGCGGGCAGTTCCGGAAGCATAGAATGACATGAGCGCGAAGGTCGCTCACAATGGCAAACAGCCGGTCAAAATCTGAGGCAGACTCCCGCTTGGATTCATCAAACACCTTCTTGAACTTCTTCCTCGCCGCCGCCCCCAGCACGGGCTCGCCCTGGACGGCCGCCGCCTCCGCCCGTCGCTGGTGCTCGTGCTTGTTTTCCTCCTGCAGGGCGTCAGCGCGGGCCAAACACTCGCGCGTCCACACCAGCAGCATGTACTGACAGCGGCCCTCCAGGAGTGTGCGCAGCTCGGCGCGTGCCTCCCTCAGGTATGCGACGATGCCAGCGTCAACTACAGTGTCACGCATCCGAAACGCCTTATGCAGTTTGCCGTCGGCGTACTGTAGGACGAAGTCGACGAAGTTCTCGATGCGACAGGCGAAGCGGACGAGGTAGAGAATAATATCCGATTGCGAGGCGAAGTAGGAGCCCGTGTCCAGTGAGAGGGCGAGCTTCAACAGGGTGATGGTCGCCTTCATGACCTGGTGCGGTGACCGCGCCAGCTCGTTCAGCAGCAGACCGTATGGCGTATTGAGCAACGTCTCGTCCTTGGCGGGCACAAACACAGGGGCCGTAGCGGCATCCTTTGGCAGATACCGTGAGGGCTCAAAGACAACGCTGTCCAGCAGGTGCTGCAACGTCTCCGACTTAAGGGCGTGCACGCGGTCCTCCGTGGCGAAAAATGACACCACAATCGGGATACGCAGGTAAGGGGTGGTGAGGGCGCTGAGCAGTAGCTCCGAGTCGCGCTGACCGAGACATTTGTCGAAGTCCGGCAGCTCCTTGATGTGCAGGATGTCGTCCTCGTTCTGCGCCTGTCGCGGCTGGGTGAAGCGGTTGGCGATGGCAAACGAGGGCCAGCGGTGGCCCTTGGCTGCGCAGGTGAGCTGCATGCGAAATGCAGCGACGATAAACTGCCCCTGCTGAAACTGCCACCGCAGCTCGGCGTCCTTCTGGGAGTGGGGGGCGATCGGGGGTTTGGCCTTCTTGTCCGTGCCGAGAAAGAACTTGAAGTGAAAGACAATGTCGCGAAAGAACTCAAACTCCGGGAAGTTCTTGACGACATACCACTGCTCTCCAGTGACGTACCGGGGTGTGTGTTCTGGGGAATGGGGGAATCCCATCTCCGAGCACACAAGATTGACAAAGTTGGACGTGCTCTCGTCGCATGCCAGCGTGTCATTGAAGTTGAAGATGCAGCGCTCCTCAGGAATGCTGAGGCCAGCCCAGTAGTCGAGGACATCGGTACGGGTGATGTTGAGCTCTGGCATTGTCACGAGGATGGTCTCGCTCTGCTCATCAAACGGGCTAACTTTAATGCCAAACTGGTGTTTGTTCCATGCGCTGCTGACCTCCGACGGAATGTCAGTGGCAATCTTGCGCAGCAGGCAGTCAGCTAGAGTCGTCATGGCCGCCGACACGACTATCTTCACGGCATCAAACTCCTTTGTGGCGCGGATCGCATATACCGAGGCGGCAAAATGCTCCATCAGCCGCTTCAGCAGAAGAGTGATATCCAGCTGCTGCGCGTACAGGACCGGAACGCTCCAGATGCAGTCCGGAGACGAGTCGCTCTTGGGCACCGGCACGATCTTGGTAAACACGTGCTGGATCAGGGCAGCCTTCATGAACCATGGGTTCTTCACGTGCCTAACCTGCACCGACAATAGCGTGCACAGTTTGTCTGCCCACCGCAAGGCGGCAAGGCCCTCCGCAAAAGTGGTGGCACGCTCCGGCAGCAGGAGGAAGTCAATCGGCACATATCCCGGGTTGGTGATGGCGGGCCCAGCAAGGCCGTTGACGTCCTCCAGGCGAAGGAAGCGCTCAAACGTGGTGTGCTCACAGTCTCTCTTCGCGATGCGAGCGGCGGCGGCCGCGGCCAAGCCCGCAGTTGTTGTATCCCAGGGGAAGCCCACCCCGTCGGAATCCTGCATGATCGCCTGTCTGGCCTGAGAGTTGATAATTTCGAGGTTGGCATCGAGCATGAAAAGCGATGGAATCCCCTGCGGATCAAATAGCTCTGATAGGGTCTGGCGACGGGCCGTGTCACTGTAGGGAACGGCGATCCACGGCATGGTGGCAAAGTACTCCTCAAATGCCTCAGCGGATCTGTCCATGGAGACAAAGACAATTTGCCACTGCTTGCCGCTGCCCGTGAGCCGATTGAACAGCTCGGCCAGAACGGGTGTGAACTCCCGGCACGGGCCACACCAGTGAGCGGAGAAGTACACCGCCACGTTCTTGCCGCGAAACGAGTCCGCAGACACGACCTCGCCACCCTGCCCGACAAATAGGGTGGAGAGGGCAGCAGCGATAGATTGGGTGCGCAGAGAGAGCGCCCTGGTCGCCGCCCCGTAGGACATCACGTTCAGCCGCTTGATGCGCTCCTCCACGCCCTTGGCAGAGTCATCAATGTCCAGCAGCTGCTCGGGAAGAAATGATGGCAAATCTGACTTCTTTAGCTTGCGCGTCGCACGATGCGCCATTTGCTTGGTACTTAGCCTGATGAGCTGCAGATCGCTCTCCGTGACCGTGTTGACAAGATGCAAGTCGTTGAGGAGCATCTTCAGCCACTGCCGCTGGTAGTTGAGGTACACCTGACCTGAGTGCCGAGAGGTGACGCCATGCCGGTTGAGATAGTACATCCACGCCTCGCGAACACAACGGTACCCTGAAAGGTTGGCTCGCTCATTTGTGCGCAGTGGGCTGACAGTGTCGTCCAGATCACACCGCGCCTCCAGCATCGCCGTATCCAGCGGCAGACCAAGCAGTAGTGGCAGCAGATCATTGTAGAACTTATCGGCAGTGTTGAAATCGGCCGGCGAAAACCCCATGCGAAAGAACATGAACCACCACGCATCATCCACAACCTTGTCTCGCGGCACGTTGCTGAAGGACATCGTGAAGCGTGTCTGGATCTTCGGTGGGGCAGACGTGGGGCTGGAGATGTGAAACTCAGCGGAGCCATGGGTTGTGTTGACAACTGTGACTTGAAACGCATCCTCCTTCGTGCGTTCCAGGACAAGCGCGAACGGGTTGAACGACTTTTTCAGCGTGAAGGCGCCTGGTACTATCAAGGTGCCGCCAACGGCAAGGTCTTCAAGCCGGTCGCGGAACTTGCGGATAAAGGCGAACAGCTGGTTGACGTTCTTCCGCGACAGCATATATAGACGCGCAAGGGTGCATGACTCCTCCAAAACTGCCAGCGAGCCCTCGACGGCGGCCAGTTCCTGCGGCGAGAGGGCCTCGAGGCCTGGCTGTTGCTGCTCCCACATCTGCTTGGCAACCAGGTGAATGACCCGGATGGAGGAGTAGACGGTGCTGGCACCCTCCAGCCCAGTGCCTTCCACTGTTGCGTCGCCAAACTCGCAAACATATGCGGGGTCCTGCACACACAGAACAGGGTGAGCGGATCTGTAACGCCGTGAAACAGGTCGGGTCAGCAATCATAGAGGCGGATCAACGGTCAGGCAAGCCATCAAGCAGCTTGCACAACCCCCTCCTCCCTTTCGTACCTGCCACACCAACGGTGGCCGCTTGTAAAGTGAGGCTAAGGACAACTCTGCGTATGACGCGGCCTTGTTCTTCACGGCCTCCGCTTGCCATTGCGAGAAAATGGACTCATGCTGTGCCTTGCGGACTTCCTCATCTGAGAGACACATGCCGTGGAACTCCAGATATCGAATGTGAACTCCTGCCATCTCCTCTTGGTTCTGCGTGCCAAGCGGCGAGCAGCATTCGGATTCAAGTTAGAGAGGCGAGAGAGAGATGTAAAGACGCATTGATCGGTGATTACACGACGAAATAAATGGGGATCCTTACAAGGGAGGAGAACAACATAAACCCTTCCTTGGGAATCGCATATCGGCCGTTCTCTTGCTGAAACACGCCTTTCTGGATTTCGACGCTCTTCTTGTCATTTATGAAGACGGTAAACTAGCAGCATATTGGCATTCGCGTGAGCATCAATAAGCAGCTGTAGAGCACTCGAGTAGTATTCGAGAGAGGGACAATATACCTTCTTCTGTCCTGGCAGGCCACCAAATCTGAACGAGAGGCGGGTCCATCTTCCGGGTTTGATCCAGTGCTTGCTGTCAGTCTGCGGGACGCCAATAAATCACAATGTTACAAGACTACCAACTCCATCGTCGCTATCTACTAATAACATCCAATTCAGCACGCCAACACGCCTGGCTACCCGGATGTGCAGTGTTCCGGCCCCTGCGAAGTAGACAAGGAGAGATCGGGCAGAGATCGGGCAGCCGACCGCGCGGGCCATGCTGGAAGACACTCGGCGTTCTGACACCAGTGACCATAGTGGGAGACGTAAGTGAGTTGCAGCATGCACTCACCTGCGCAACCTCTTCAAACGCGGATACCGCCCCCATTGGATAGAGTAGCTGGAAAGGGGGGGGGTTGCACACGACAAATTAGGACACAAAAGCACAGCAGAAAGGCCAGCTAAATCTGTGAATGATTGGGGTGGGGTTGATCGGATGTGACGTAATGTGCGGCAAAAAAACGAGCTGGCCCGGCGAGCAGACAAGAGCGCAGGCAGGGGGCACAGCCAAGGTGCACAAATAGACACACCGCTTCGACATTTTCACGGGGCACATCGGGGTCCTGGTGGCATTGCAATATACTCTGCCGGTCCAACGGCAACTCATCAAACTTCACGTCCATCGTGATGGTCCACTGTGCAGTGCGCATATCATGTAGGGGATGTTAGCGAAAAACTACCGGCTACCAGCTCCCGGCAACACAAAGGAACAGCTGGCCTGCTGAACCACGTGTAGGATAGCGCATGGGCACACTGTCGGATGTCTGCTGAGTTCGTTAGCTTCGTCCGGTGCAACACTCACGTCGTTGAAATCAGCCTTGTCGGCGCCGGGGGCAAGGTCCGAAAGGTCAACTGCAAGGCAGAGCACATGATATGTAAGCGGACAAAAGGTCAACTGCAAGGCAGAGCACATGATAGACAAAAGGTCGACTGCAAGGCAGAGCACATGATATGTAAGCGGACAAAGGTCATGGTGCGGCGTGAAGTAGTTGACGGGAAGGAGAAATGATTGTGCAGCAGCCGAGGACCTACCCCGCATGCAGGAACCCGGGTTGACGTAGATGCTGCTTGCAATGCCCTCTTCCTTGCGCTGGATGAAACATTCCGACCGATCATACCTAATGGGCAATGCGAGTAAGCAGCGAGATTGGCCGCAATTCGGTCTAAACTTCCCCCCCCACCGGTCTTTACCCATTCCCAATTACTCCGAAGCCAACACGACCAGGCAGCAGCAACAGCAACAGTAATAGTAATAGTAATAGTAATAGTAATAGCAATATCAATAGCTAATAGCAGTGGCAACAGCA
>Ga0105053_10006644_pt1 | contig 15847 bp, 14 predicted proteins | sample BON01_FD_78093 | JGI IMG/M metagenome (GOLD analysis project Ga0105053, IMG submission 78093) | Freshwater microbial communities from Lake Bonney liftoff mats and glacier meltwater in Antarctica - BON-01 | ecosystem: Environmental > Aquatic > Freshwater > Ice > Glacier meltwater | place: Lake...
AAAATGCGGGTAAAAATGACAAATTCAACTTAAAACCGACTGTTTTTGTTTTATTTCAGGTAAAAATAGCCAGATTAAAGGACAAACCCGCATTGATCTTTTTTTTTCCGATCAATTTAGGGTTAACGTCAGTGTTGATTTTAAGTGAGGAAAATAGTATGTCGCTATATGTGTTTAAAGTGTACTCAGTGTAGTTTTTTTGTATGGCACTGATGTTTGATAGGCTTTGAGAGCTTATTAAAGCATGAGCCGCAGGTGCGGCTCATCCAAGGTGATAGTCTTAGTGTTTCGCCAACGCCAAGCTTTTAAGAATGGTTAAGGCTGCGTAGAGCTGGTAATCATCATAGAGCAACGCTTTTTCATCGGCTTTAATTTTGGCTTTGCTTGCTGATGAGATTTTTGTGCCGTTTTTCAAGTGTCCATGTAAATCCGCTTCACTGAAGTTTGCGATGGGATTTGTTTCTGATGTTTTAGGCATGGAGAGCGCATCAATATTGATGTCGGGTTTGATGCCTTGAGCCTGGATGGAAATCCCGGCGGGGGTGTAATACAGTGCTGTCGTGAGTTTGATACCACTTTTATTATCAAGCGGTAAAACTGTTTGGACCGAGCCTTTACCAAAGCTAGGCTTACCAAGGATCACGGCACGTTTATGGTCTTTCAGTGCTCCGGCTACAATCTCAGAAGCTGAGGCCGAACCGCTGTTGATTAAAACGACCATGGGTGCGTTGTGTAAGACATCACCTGGGTTTGCAACGGCTGTGAAGCGAGAGCCTGGTAGACGTCCTTCGGTATAGACGATGAGCTGTTCTTTATCCGTCGGTTTTTTATCGATGAAGGCGTCGGCAACTTGGATCGCCGAGTCCAACAAACCGCCCGGGTTGTTACGCAAATCTAAAACAAGGCCTTTCAATTGTCCGCCTGATTCTTTTTTGAGTTTTTCAATGCCTATGAGCATATCCTGAGATGTTAAGGCCTGGAATTGTGCAAGGCGGATGTACCCGTAGTTATTATCGAGTAGCTTCATATCGACGCTTTTGATCTGAATATTTTCACGTACAAGTTTAAACGATAGAGGTTGCTTCTCACCTTTACGCAAAACCGTAAGTGTGACCGGTTCACCGATTTTTCCTCGCATTAAACCTACGGCTTGGCGGAGATCGATGCCTTGCACCGCGTGTGAATCGACTTTTGCAATGTAGTCACCGGCTTGGATCCCAGCTTTCATGGCGGGGGCACCGATGAGCGGTGAAATCACTTTGATAAGTCCATCTTCCATGGTGACTTCAATGCCCAACCCACCAAACTCACCGCTGGTGGATGTTTGTAAATCCAGAAATTCTTCTTCGTTGAGATAATTTGAATGTGGATCGAGGCCGGCTAACATGCCACGAATCGCGTTATCAAATAATTCTTTGTCACTGACGGGGTTTACGTAGTATTGTTTTATTTGCGCAATGGCATTAGAAAAGCGTTGAACATCTTCCATCGGAATGCCACGGGTGTCTTTGTTCTCTGTCGGTGCCAAAGGAATAGCGTAGGCAACGGAAGACAATGACACAGGGACGGCGAGTAGTAACGCAAGGGTGAGTCGAGACATCGCATGGTGAATCATAGGTGTTCTCCTTGGCAAATGCAGCTCAGTAGGCGTGCATCAAGACATCCATTGACGAGTAGGAACGGCCCTTCCTCGCCTTCTTACTTCGAAGTATAGACCGTTTTCTCGAAGTCCACCGGTGTGTCCAACGGTGGCGATTTGCTGACCTTGTTTTACAGATGCACCTTGTGATGTAAAAAGTGAGGAATTATGGGCATACAGGGTTAATAATCCCTCGCCATGATCAACAATAATTAATAATCCGTAGCCTTTGAGCCAGTCACTAAAAATAACTTTTCCGGATAAAACAGCAACAACAGGCGTGCCTTCGCGTGCTAAAAATACAATGCCTTGATTCAGTGGTTTGGTTTCTTTTTTACGGCTTTTGAGGGGGTAGGGCAAATGTGAGCGCTCAAAATTAAATGCTTTATGTTGTGGTCGATATTTTTTTCTGGCCAATGTTTTAAGTAAAGCACGTAAACGCGCTTTATCTTGTTGGTAGGCTTTAAGTTGATCGTGTTTGCTTTGAATCGTTTTATTTAAATCGTCAATCAGGCCGTGTTGCTCATGTTTCATGTGTGATAGGTGTTCTTGATGATGCATGACGTCATCTTCGAGTTTTTGCAGTGCTTTTTGCTCATGGGTTAAAACGCGTTGGTTTTTTTCTAAGCTTTGGGTTGTTTGGCGAATATCTTCAATCAATTGTTGATCGGCTTTAAATAAATAATGATAAAATACAAATAAACGTGCGATGGTGCGTGGTGCTTCTTGATGAAGTAGCCATTCCCACGGGTGAAGTGCACCCAGTCGATGTCGGGCACGTACGTGGTTGCTGAGGGCGAGTTGTTGGGTTTTAAGTTGTTGGTTGAGAGGCTCGATACGTTTAACCAACGCGATAATTCCCTGTTTTTTTTGTTCTTCTTGCTGACCCAGGATATGCAATTGATGCAGGTCCGCCCCTAATTTTTTTTCTGTGCGTGCTAAATCCTGATAGATCTTACTTCGTGATTTTTTATCCGTGATAATTTGGCTTTTAATACGCATCATACTGCTTTCAATTTGGCTGAGTTGTAGTTGTGCGTTTTTTTCAGACGGTGCGCCGGCCCAGGTATGCGTATTAAGCATGAGGCTTGTGATAAGGAGCAATGCGTATCTATTCATCATGAAGCATCACGCGATATGAGCGATTGACCGGTCATGGCTTCGGGGGGGGATATTCCGAGCAGTGCGAGTATCGTGGGTGCGACATCGATGAGCGAGCCTTGGGCGTGCGTAAAGTGCAAACCAGGTTCTCCAACATAAAGCAGGGGCACAGGCCCGCTTGTGTGTGCGGTGTGCGGTTGCCCTGTGGTCTGATTAAACATCGATTCGGCGTTGCCGTGGTCTGCAGTAATCAAGAGCTGTCCTCCTACATGTTTAAGCGCTTCACCGATGCTGTGCATCGCGCGATCGAGTGCTTCAATCGCTTGTACTGCGGCGTTAAAATTTCCGGTATGCCCGACCATATCAGCGTTTGCGTAATTACAAATGATCACATCATGCGTTTTGTTCTGAATGGCTTGTGTGATGATATTCGTAATTTCAGGAGCGCTCATTTCAGGTTTTAAATCATAGGTAGCGACGTCGCTGGGCGACGGTACCAGAATACGATCTTCGCCTGGAAAGGCAACTTCTGAGCCGCCATTAAAAAAGAACGTAACGTGCGCATATTTTTCTGTTTCGGCAACGCGTAATTGGCGCAAATGATGCTGCGATAAAACTTCACCCAGGGTTTGTTGAATGCACGACGGGGAAAAAACGGGGGTTGTTTTTAAGTTTTCGGCATATTGGGTCATGCTGATAAAATGTGAAAGTTTAGGGCGTGTGTTGCGAGGGAAACCATCAAAATTATCAGAAATAAAAGCGTGTGTTATTTCGCGTGCACGGTCAGCTCTAAAATTGAAAAAGAAGACGGCATCACCGTCTTGCATGGGCCTTGCATCGGAAATTTGGGTGGGGGGAATAAATTCATCGTAAATATTTTTTTGGTAAAAAAACTCAAGGGCTTCTTCTGCGTGATTAAAATAGTTTTCTGCATGGCCTTCGGTCAATAATTGATAAACAGGGGCAACACGATCCCAGCGTGTATCTCTGTCGAGGGCGTAGTAGCGACCACACATCGAATGTATACGTATGTTAGGGTAAGGTTTTATGTGTTGATTAAGGCGTTCTAAGCTTGCTTTGGCACTTTGAGGCGGCGTATCTCGCCCGTCAAGAAATAAATGCAGTGCAATATGTTTTAAATTATTATGTTGTTTTGAGCATAATTCTAAAAAAGCAAACAGATGATTTTCATGGCTATGTACGCCGCCAGGTGATAATAATCCGAACACATGTAAGGTTTTGTTTGTTTGTTCGAGCTGATTGAGCATTTTTTTAAAAACAAGATTGCCGTCAAACGAACCATCATCAATGGCATGGTTAATACGTGTGAAGTCCTGGGGAATCATACGCCCAGCACCTAAATGCATGTGACCTACTTCGGAATTACCCATTTGCTTTTCCGGCAAACCGACCGGCTGGCCTGATGCATCGAGGAGCATATGAGGTTGTGTACGCCACCAAGCATCCCATTGAGGTGTCCTCGCTTGTGCAATGGCATTGTGCTCTAATTTTTCTGAATAACCCCAGCCATCAAGGACCATAAAAACAAGGGGGGGGAAGTTGGACATGTTTTCTCTTAAACTTTTGAGATAAAGAGGTTAGACTATAGGCCATTTTTTTCAACGGAAGAAGTAGTTTGAGCCAAATAATACCGCAGCATGTTGCGATTGTGATGGATGGCAACGGGCGCTGGGCTGAAAATCAAGGATTACCTCGCATCGAAGGGCATCGCTCCGGTGTCGAAGCCGTACGTGGTATGGTTGAAACGTGCCTTAAGAAAAAAATTTCAACGCTAAGTCTGTTTGCCTTTAGTCGTGAAAATTGGGCACGTCCAGCCGACGAAGTTAATTTTCTCATGGATTTGTTTATTCAATCACTCGATCGGGAATTAGATGCCTTGCATGAGCAAGGAGTTCGCTTGATGTTTATCGGTAACCGAGCAGAGCTCAGTGATATTTTACAAACGGCCATGCAGTCGGTTGAGCAACATACCGAGAATAATCAAGTCTTAATATTGAATATTGTGATTAATTATGGCGGGCGTTGGGATATCACGCAGGCAGCACGCGTGATTGCAAAGCGTGTGCAGTCAGGTGAGCTACTGCTTGAAGATATTACCGAGGATGTATTTTCTGATACACTCGCAACGCGTCAATTACCCGAGCCTGATTTGTTTATTCGGACCAGCGGTGAATGCCGTATTAGTAATTTTTTCTTATGGCAGTTAGCGTACTGTGAGCTGTATTTTACAGCGATACACTGGCCTGATTTTACAGCAGATGAGTTTGAACATGCGTTAACATGGTTTGCTACGCGTGAACGGCGGTACGGAAAAACTTCTAAGCAAATGATTGAAGAGAACGAGGAAAATCATGTTTAATTCGCTCCGAAAACGCTTTATCACCGCGTTGATTTTAATGCCGTTGGTATTGCTGGCGCTTCTTTTTGCACATCCGTTGGTTTTGGCTGTTATGGTTTTAGCTGTGCTGACGGTCGGGGTTTGGGAATGGTTGGCTTTAATTCCCCTCGTCAAAAAATGGCATCAGGTACTTTATGGAGTGTTGCTAATTCTATGCGTGGGCGCGTGTTTGGTTTGGTTTCCTGTATGGATTATTCTGAGTCTTGTCGTCTGGCTTGCGATTATAGCGGCCATATTAACCTATCCTCGTTCAGAGGCTATTTGGGGGCGACCGTTTGTGGTGGGCTTTCTGGGGGCGTTGTTGTTGCCTTTGTCAGGATGTGTTTTGGCGGCCATCTATGAAAACGTTTATGGCATTGGTTTAATTATTTACGTTTTAGGGCTGGTGATTGCGGCCGATTCAGGTGCCTATTTTGCGGGTAATCTTTGGGGAAAACATGCCTTAATTCCTCAGGTAAGCTCCGGAAAAACGATTGAAGGCTCATTAGGTGGCTTGGTCTTGCCCATGCTTGTGGCTTGGGGTGGGGCGCTGGTTTGGTCTCCGATATCATGGTTGGCTTGGTTTGGTCTTGCTTTGGTGACAACGGTGATGTCGATGTTTGGCGATTTGTTTATTAGTATGTTAAAGCGGCGAAGCCATGTAAAAGATACCGGTTCGCTTTTGCCAGGGCATGGCGGTGTGCTAGACAGAATCGATAGCTTGCTTGCAGCGTTGCCTTGTTTTTATATCGGGCTTTATTTTCTACCGCTTGGGTTTTAAGTATGTTGATGACCGCGGTTTATTTTTTCTTCGCCTTACTCTTACTGGTGACGCTTCATGAAGCAGGGCATTTTTTAGTTGCGCGCTGGTGTGGTGTTAAAGTTTTGCGGTTTTCCTTTGGGTTTGGCCCGGTATTATTTTCTTGGCGAGATAAATATAATACAGAATTTGCTTTTTCACTGTTTCCGCTGGGTGGCTATGTCAAAATGCTGGATGAAGCACAGGATGAGATGTTGCCTGAAGAAAAGAAAACAGCATTTAATACACAATCAATAGGGGTTCGAAGCGCGATTATTTTAGCGGGTCCGTTATTTAATTTTTTGTTTGCATTGATTGCGTTTTGGTTGGTTGCGGTCCTCGGTATGACCACGTTGGCACCGATTGTTCATGAGGTTCGCGCCGGCAGTGTGGCTCAATACGCAGGCCTTCAACCCCAAGATGAGTTTGTGGGTGTGGATGGTTTGAGTGTCGCAAGCTGGCGTGACGTACGTTATGCTTTGATGCCGCATATGGGGGCGAAAGGAGTGGTTGAAGTAGAGGTTATTTCACCCAATAAAACAGCACACCAGCATTTAAGTGTGCCGTTGGGGGCATGGTCTGTACCCGAGCCGAAGGTTGACCCGTTGGAGCAGCTGGGTATAACGCCGTTATTACCTATTATTCCGCCACGTGTGGCTGAGGTGTTTCCCGATACCCCTGCAGAAAAAGCGGGCCTTAGGGTGGGTGACGAGGTGTTAAAAATCGACGGGCATGCAATAACTGATTGGCGAGAACTTGTAATTTATGTTAAAAACCATCCCGACCAGTTAATAACGCTTGTGCGTAAACACGGTGAACATGAATCACATGTGGCCGTTCACCTAGGTCACCAGATGCATGATAAAACCTTGGAAGGTGTGCTTGGCGTGCGCTCGGCTCAGGGGAATTGGCCTAAACACATGGTTCGCCTGCAGCATGAAGGGCCGGTGGACGCGTTGATAACCGCATCAAAGCAAACGTGGTTATTGACCGAGTCTACGGTTGTTTGGATGGGGCGGATGCTGGTGGGCGATTTACCTCTTCATAATTTGAGTGGTCCCTTGGGGATTGCCGAAGGTGCTGGGAGTTCTGCGCGAGGAGGATTGGTATATTATCTGTCGTTTTTAGGACTGTTGAGTATTGGGCTGGGCGTTTTAAATTTACTGCCTATCCCCATGTTGGACGGTGGGCAGCTGATGTATTGCTTGATTGAATGGATAACAGGACGTCCTTTGCCTGACCGTTTTAAAGCGGTGGGCATTTCATTAGGACTTTTTTTCTTGATGGCGTTAACCGTCGTCGCACTGAAGAATGATTTGATCCGCTTAGCGGGATCATGACTTGGATGTAAGATTGATCATGAAGATAATAAACAAAAAAAACGTGTTGATGTGGTGTTGTTCGGTGATGCTTATGTGGTCTGCTGGACTATCTGCGGCTTCGTACCGATTTGTCGTGAAAGATATTAAAATCACAGGTCTTCAGCGTGTCAGTATGGGTACGGTGCTCAATTATCTTCCGGTCCAAGTCGGCGAAGAAATCGGTCCTGAGGCAACGCCTGGTATTATTCGAGCCTTGTATGACACGGGGTTTTTTCAGTCGGTTGTTTTAGAGCGCGAGGGTGGTACCTTAATTGTTCAGGTGGTTGAGCGAGCAACGATAGGTTCGGTGTCCGTGACAGGAAATAAAGAAATTCCCGCGGATAAAATGAAAGATATTTTGAAAGAGCTAGGGCTTATCAAAGGACGTGTATTCCAACGTGCCTCACTAGAGCGGCTCGAGAAAGAAATGAAGCAGGCGTATAATGCGCGCGGAAAGTATAATGCGCACATTGAATCAGCTGTCACGCCTTTGGCCGAAAATAGGGTGAATATTCGCGTGACTATTTCAGAAGGTCGTGTTTCACGCATAAAATCGATTCAAATTATTGGTAATCATGATTTTAAAGATGAAGAACTTGAAGCTGAATTAGCGCTTTCAAATAGCAGTATGTTTACCTATTTCACAAAAAAAGATCAGTATTCAAAAGCAGCGATGGATGCCTCAATCGAAGCTTTGCGTTCATTTTATTTGAATCGAGGGTATTTGAAATTTGCGTTAGTGTCCTCCCAAGTATTGCTATCGCCTGATAAGAAAGATGTGTTTATTAATATTAATATTGAAGAAGGGGCGCAATATCATTTTTCTGGTTTTGCTATCTCGGGAAAAACCGTTTTATCTAAAGATAAGCTCGCATCACTGGTGAAAATCAAACCCGGTGATTCTTTTTCACGTAAAAAAGTAACCGAAAGTATATCTGATATTGGTTTGGCGCTCGGTGATGTCGGATTTGGTTTTCCGGCAATCAATGCGGATCCGCGTATTGATGAAAAAAATAAAACCGTGTTTATTACCTTCATGATAGATCCAGGTCGGCACGTGTACGTACGTCGCATTAATTTTCACGGCAACACAAAAACAGCGGACTATGTGTTGCGAAATATGATGCATCAAGACGAGGGTGGCTTGCTGTCGTTACATAATATCAAAGAATCTGAGCGGCAGTTACGCATGCTTAATTATATTAAAGATATTAATATTAAAACCACACCGGTTCCCAGAGCAAATAACTTGGTTGATTTGGACGTAAGCCTTGAAGAAACACCTTCAGCTGAGGCCAGTGCATCTGCCGGTTACGGTACGACAGGACCGCAATTTAATGCATCGGTGAACCAATATAACTTTATGGGAACCGGGCGGACGATTGGTTTTTCTGTGAATGCGACGTATTGGGGCCAGGATTTTAACTTTAATTATTATAATCCGTTTTATACTAATACGGGCGTTGGTCGCGGTATTGCCATGTATTACCAAAAAGTAAGCCCAACAAAATTAGATGTGAGTGCGTACAATGCCGATCGATTTGGGGGGGACGCCAATTATAACGTTTTATTGAGTGAGCGTAGCAGTTTCCAATTTGGGTATGGTTACCAAGCGCTTAATATTAAGTCGACCGGTGGGCTCTCGCAAATTCGAGATTTTGTACAAACCTTTGGCTATGATTTTTATCAGGTGCGTGTTACGGCCGGTTGGAATAGAAATAGCTATGATCAAATGCCTTATCCAAATAAAGGATTTAATCAACAGTCGGGTGTGTTGGTTGCTTTACCTGCAACGCATGATTCTTTTGAGTATTTCAAAGTTTCGTATCAAGCACGGGGATATCAACCGTTAGGAAAAGGGTTTATTTTCACGGCACTTGGAAATGTGGGATACGGTAATACGTTTCAACACCAAGGGCTTCCGTTTTATGAGAACTACTTTGCCGGGGGTATTGCGATGCCAGGCCAAGTACGTGGTTATGAAAGTTATTCGCTTGGTCCAAAAGATAGTAATGGAACAGCATTAGGAGCTAACTTATTAGCGAACGGAAGTGTTGGCTTGGTTTTGCCTTATCCATTGAGTCGTGAAAGTCTTCGAACCAGTTTGTTTATAGATGCCGGTAATGTGTTTGTTCAAGGAACGCCTGTACACTTGAGTGGTATTCAGGAAGGTCCTATGCGATATTCAGCAGGTGTTTCTGTCGAGTGGCGATCGCCGTTTGGACCGCTGGTATTCAGTGCTGCAAAACCGCTGAATAAACAAGCATTTGATACAGCACAGCCGTTCCAGTTCACCATGGCATCGGCATTTTAGAGTGTATCGCAAGTTATGGGGAACTATGCTAGCATCCAGCCGGTAAGGCTTAACACGTTAATATATTAATTGATTAACTAAAGGAGAGAAGGTCATGAAACGACAACTAGGAATTGCATTGGTATGCTTGTTGACAGCATTTTCAACAGCTGTATTGGCGGACGGATCAAAAATCGGTGTGGTTGATTTACAAAAAATCATGCAAACATCGGATGATGTGAAAACAATTCAGGCTACGCTCGAAGAAAAATTCAAGCCACGTCGTGATAAAATCATGGGGATGGAAGCTGATCTTAAAAAAGATATGGAAGCATTTAAGCGTGATAGCTCGGTGTTGAGTCAAGCTAAACGTAAAGAGCTCGAGCAAAAAATCATGATGGCGCAACAAACATTTGAGCAGCAAGGTCAGCAATATCAGCAAGAATTGAGTGCTGCGCACAATGAAGCCATGGAAAAATTTTATGATAAAATTCGCGCGGCTATCGCTAAAGTAGCTGAAGCTGAAAAATATGACTTAGTCTTTCAAAAAGATGCAGCGCCGTTTAGTGTTGATAAATTAGATGTGACTGCAAAAGTTATTAAAGCAGTTCAATAAGTAAGGGTTTTACATGACGACGATTGTCAATACAGAAGAAATTCTCAACTTAATACCTCATCGTTATCCATTTTTATTGGTGGATCGTGTTTTGGATTATACGCCGTTTGAGCATTTAACAGCGATAAAAAATGTGACCATGAATGAGCCTTGTTTTCAAGGTCATTTCCCAGGTAATCCGGTGATGCCTGGCGTTTTAATTCTTGAGGCGTTAGCGCAAGCCGCAGGAATTTTATCGAGCTTGTCACGGAAACCTAAAGACGGGTATCAATTTGTTTATTTTTTTGCAAGTATCGACAAAGTCAAATTTAAGCATGTGGTGACACCTGGCGATCAGTTGCGTCTTGAGGTGTCACTTTTGACCCGGAAAGGTGATTTTTGGCGTATCGAAGGTAAAGCTTACGTGGGTGATAAATTGGCATGTACAGCCGAAATGATGAGTGCTGCAAAGGAAGTTAAGTGTGATTAGTGAACAAGCGGTCATCGATCCTTCAGCTAAAATTGCTGCGGGTGTAACCATTGGGCCAGGTACGATTATTGGGGCTGATGTTATCATCGGAGAAGGAACCTGGATTGGCCCGCATGTGGTTATCCAAGGTCCTACGACGATTGGGAAAAATAATAAAATTTATCAGTTTGCATCGGTTGGAAACGATCCTCAAGATATTACGTACCGAGGTGAACCGACACGCCTTGAAATGGGTGACAACAATGTGATTCGTGAGTTTTGCATGATCAGTCGTGGAACTGTAAAAGGTGGTGGTGTCACCCGTGTAGGAAATCATGTTTTTTTGATGGCCTATGCTCATATCGCACATGATTGTATTATTGGCAATCATGTTTCCATGGTGAATTATGCTGCCCTTTCAGGACATGTCACGGTCGATGATTATGCAACCATTGGTGCCTATTCTGCCGTGCATCAATTTTGTAAGGTCGGAGCATATGCTTTTATTACAGGGGCAACATACGTGAAAAAAGATGTGCTTCCGTATGTGATTATTTCGGGTCAAGACACCACGGTGTATGGCATTAATACGGTGGGTCTTAAACGACGAGGTGTGTCTTCAGGTGCGGTTGATCTCTTACGTCGTGCATATAAAATTGTTTTTCGTAAAGGTTTGACGGTTCAAGAAGCACTGGTTGAGTTAGAGGTACTTGTATTGGAGTGCCCTGAAGTATCTTTGATGATTGAATCCTTGAAACAGTCAACGCGCGGTATTGTAAGGTAGGTTTTTTTATGCTTGATCCTCATATTCTACGAACAGATTCTAACGGGGTTGCCACGCGCCTTAAAACGCGGGGTTTTGATTTTGATGCTGCCGAGTATATGGCTTTAGATGAGGCGCGAAAAACGCTTCAAGTTGACACTCAGCATTTACAACAAGACCGTAATCAACAATCTAGATCCATCGGTCAAGCAAAAGCTCGAGGAGAAGATATTGCACCGTTACTTGCACAGGTTGCAAAGCTCGGTGAGGAACTCGACGAAAAAAAACAAGCACTTACTGCCTTACTTGAAAAAATCGAAAATATTGCATTAACACTACCGAATATACCCGATGCTTCGGTTCCCGTTGGGCGTTCCGAAGATGATAATCAAGAAATTTATGTTTCAGGTAAGCCTGTTGCCTTTGATTTTGAGCCACAAACACATGATGCCTTAGGTGAAGCTTTAGGGCAGATGGATTTTGGTATGGGCTCAAAACTTACAGGTAGTCGTTTTGTTGTGATGACCGGCCAACTTGCAAAGCTGCAGCGCGCACTCACACAATTTATGCTGGATGTTCAAACGAACATGCATGGCTACGAAGAAATCTACGTGCCCTATTTGGTGAATGCCGAGAGCTTGCAGGGTACAGGGCAATTGCCTAAGTTTGGTGATGAATTATTTAAAATCGAAGGTGATTTTCCTTATTATTTAATTCCAACCGCAGAAGTGCCTGTTACGAATACGGTTCGTGATATGATTTTGTCAGAAGACGCTCTGCCTAAACGATATGTTTGTCATTCTCCTTGTTTTCGTAGTGAAGCCGGTTCTTATGGTAAAGATACCAAAGGTTTAATACGCCAACATCAATTTGAAAAAGTGGAGCTTGTTTGGATAACAACACCTGAGAAATCAGCTGAGGCCTTGGAGTCTCTTCGCGGCCATGCCCAAGCAATTTTAGAGCAGCTTGGCTTGCCGTATCGAACCGTTGCTTTATGCACGGGCGATTTAGGCGCGAGTGCGATGAAAACGTATGATCTCGAAGTTTGGTTACCGAGCCAGAATACTTACCGTGAGATATCTTCGTGTAGCAATATGGGTGATTTTCAGGCGCGACGAATGCAGGCTAGATTTCGTGCAGAAGGAGCATCAGAAACTACGTTGTTACACACGCTTAATGGCTCAGGCCTTGCTGTCGGCCGTACGTTAGTGGCTGTACTAGAAAATTACCAAGATGCATCCGGTGTGATTCATATTCCAGAAGTTCTTCATGCTTATATGGGCGGGGTTAAGCAGTTGTTGCCAGGTTAAGCACTAAGCATAAACTGCAACAGCCGCCATCAGTAAGAATCCAACAATCACAAAACTAAAATCACGTAAATTACAGCAGCGCTGCACCATCACGCAGCGCTCCAGTCCGTGTAGCGTACCCAGGTATAAAAATGTTCCGGCAGATATCGCCATTAAGAGTGGATCGATAAACGAATGCGTCGATACGTCGCGACCCACATACCAACCAATACCAATGCCGAGAGGTGTCATCAAGGCAAAGCTAAGAAAGAGCGTGATAGCGGTTTTAGGGCTTAGCGTACTTTTGTTGAGTTGGACGGCAATTGCAAAGCTCTCGGCCCATTTGTGCGCAATAATCGCTAAAAACAACATGATTTGCATGGAGTAATCTTGGCTTAGACCCAGCGCTGTGCCGAGCACAAACGAATGGATCGAGAGCATCATCCAAGCCATGATGGCAAAAGCAGGATGCGTTGTGTGATCATCATGATGCGCATGATGTTCATGATCATCATGATGATAAAGCTCTTTGCCGAGGTGCTCGAACCACAGAAATAATAAGAATACGATGCCGGTCACCAATAAGGCAAACGGATAATGATAGCCCTGTTTCATAAATAACGTTTGTGCTTCTGGGAGCATATGGAGTAGGGCCGCACCTAAGAATACACCGGTGCCCAGGGTTTCACCCATCGGAAAATCGGTATGCTCTTGCTCTGCTTGGGCGAGGCGCTTCTTAAAAGGAAAATAGCCTGCAATAAGAATCATGGTCAGTGCACTTAATGAAAAGAAAAGGTTCAACGTGGCGGTGGTTGGCATCATACTTAATACATCTCTTAAAGGAGTTCGGGTGGGCATTGAATTCGAATGCACATGGGTTCTGAAAGCAGATTTAGATCGTCGGCCACACGCGTTTTTAATTGTGCTCGCGTGTCGCCATCTATATGCCCAATTAAATCGATGGTGAGCTTACCTTCTAAGTAGTGCAAGTGGCAAGTTTGTATTACAGGAAATTGTTCTTGCCATGCTGATATATACTGAACTTCGAGTGTTTTTCGATTAGGAAGGTGCTGGGATGGTTTATGAATTTCATCATCTTCAGGATCAATATGTACGGTGACGTCTTTAACGCCGGGTATATTTTTCATGAGTTTTTGGTGTACGTTTTGAGCTATGAAGTGCCCTTCTGAGACAGAAATCATGGGATCGACCTGAACGTGTAAATCGATAAAAATATCACTGCCCATCAACCGGCTGCGTAATTGATGTATTTTTCGAACGCCGTTTGTATCTTTGATGGTTTGTTTGATTTCAAGGCGTAGTTTCGTTTCAACACCGGTATCAATCAGTTCTTTGATGCTTCGCCAACCGTAATCGAATCCCATTTTGATGATCAGTAGACCGACGACAAACGCTGCAATACCATCCAGTGCCGGGTAGCCAGCAAAGCTTCCGAGAAGTCCTGCAAAAACAATCAGTGATGAGGCGGCATCTGAACGGTGGTGCCAAGCATTGGCAATCACCAGATCTGATTGAATGGCGCGTCCCACATGACGCGTGTACCAAAATAAAGCTTCGTTGGCGATGATGGAAACAAAAGCAATCGGCAGCGTGAGCAAACCGGGGTGTTCGAGTTGATGTTGGGTGAGATGACGTACGGCATCCCAAGCGATAGCTGCACCCGTGAGAATTAATAATAATGCGAGGATATAGGTTGTTGCTGTTTCAATACGTTGATGGCCGTAAGGATGCGCTTCGTCCGCTTCTTGGCTCCCGTATTTAGAGGCAACCAGAACCATTGCGTCGGTCAATAGGTCGGAAAGAGAATGAAAACCATCGGCAACGAGCGCGCTCGAATGAAACCACAACCCACCGAGTAATTTACTTACACCCAGTAAAGTATTGACCAAAGCTCCAATGATCGTCACGCGCTTGGCTTGTTGATAACGGGTTGTGTTTGGCATAAGTACACTCATCCATCAGATTGAAATTCGGTCATGATCGTATCAGGTTTGTCAAAAAGTTGATAGCCATGGTAAGCTAAATTCGGCTTGTGATTTGGAAAGCTCTTCAACGGATGGGATGAGAATATGAAGCGTTTAATCAGTGTAATAGGGTGCATAGCTGCGTTATGTTTATTGCCGGTACTTCATGCAAGTAGCCAGGCGGTTTTTACAATAATACCTACGTCTTCACCGATAATATCTTTACCCATCAATGGTGTTGCAACGCTTGATTATACGGTCAAAAATCACACTAAAATTTCACGCATGTTAACCATGGTGCCCATACAAGGCATCACACAAGTGATCACAGATGCAGGGGCTTGCGCCCAGCCGTTTACTCTTGAACCGAATCAATCGTGTACACTGAGACTATCAATCTCAGGCAGGCAAATTAATAATCAAACGATAGGTGGGCCTAGCGTTTGTAAAACTCAAGCGGATAATCTTACTGCCGATCCGTTTTTGTGCTCTCAGCCCAGTAAAACAGATATTTTAAATATTTCTAGAGCATTAATCGAACGCCCGGAGCTAACCGGAACGCCTGCGAGTATATTGTTTAATTTACCGTCCCAAACAAAAAGTTTTAGCGTAACCAATCACTCAACCACGGTCACGGCGGTGAATGTTCGAGGTATCACAACAGGTACGGTGTTAGAGGGTAATATTACACAAGATGCGAGTGATTGTAGCCAAGTTATCCCAGGTGCTTCCTGCATACTCTCTTTTACAACAGCGGCGACAGAGCAAGTGTCGCTACAACAAACGTTTCCTATCAAAGGCATCAATACAAAAATCGTACCCGCAACCATCACCATTCAGTTACCTCAAACAGCCATCATTACGGTAGATCCCACAGCAATTACTTTACAAGCAACGACAGGTATACCCGTCACGCAAAGCATCACGGTGACGAATACAACCGCGGGTATTACGGCAACAAATATTTCAGCAGATATCACTGACGCACTTGCCAACGCAGGTGTGACGCAAGATGCCTCAGCATGCGCAACACTCATGCCTATCCGGAAAGTGTATGTAACGTGTATTCAGTTTTAGGTTTGGCACGAACGCATGCGCCAAGCGCTCTAAAAAACATGGAATCCGGATCATGACGTCGATTAAATCTAAACGTGT
>Ga0105053_10006646_pt1 | contig 15841 bp, 15 predicted proteins | sample BON01_FD_78093 | JGI IMG/M metagenome (GOLD analysis project Ga0105053, IMG submission 78093) | Freshwater microbial communities from Lake Bonney liftoff mats and glacier meltwater in Antarctica - BON-01 | ecosystem: Environmental > Aquatic > Freshwater > Ice > Glacier meltwater | place: Lake...
AAGCGTCGGGGTTTTTGCAGTGCCATTTACACAAGCACGGATGACCGTTCAATAAACAGAGATTTCAGCCCAGCATGAATTTCTTAGGCCAATATATCTATTCATGTGTAGAGGCACAGTTCTTAAATATCCATAGGAAGATCAGAATTGTTAGCATGTATTATTTGATGCTAGCATATTTTAATGGTCATCAATGACTGTGTACGTGTTAGAAGAGCGCGATTCAAAAAAAAACACAGGCCGCACTGAGGTGAACAGGAACTAAGGACAAAGTACAAAAATATCCAGCATGATGTGTATGCAATCGACATGGTCGGCGTTCAGACTTGTTGTACTTGTAATGTTCTCAACAGCAGTGGCTACACAGTTGGTGTTTTTTTGTCTTCAGTGGGAAGCCTTCGGACCGCGTTCTGCAAGACCCACTCGCCTTGCATCAAAACTTCAGCAGAATTCTGACACACATAACAAGAGCTATGTACACGCACTGGAGCCTAGTCTGGGGTCGTTTCCATACACAGCGGATACTGCTGGGAGGGATTTTCCACCGTCGTCGTGTGCGTTTTTGTCCTGGCAAGAAAAACAGACACGCAATGCGTCGGGGGCCGTGCTGTGCAACTTGATACTAACTGATTTGTTCCGGGACTCGATAATGAACACGTCGTTGACTGTGGTGACTACAAGATTTCAACACTTGGACCAGTTTCCGTGGCACCGGTGTGTTGTTTTTGGCCGTTTTGCCAACGTCACCACAGTGGACATTGCGCAAGTTGCGGGAAACAGCATACAGCACTCGGTGCACAACAGGACATCCGTGTTTTCTTCTTTGGGACATGTTGTGTTGATGGAGCGGGCAGAGACTATGTCACAGATGCAATTGTTGGTGGAGTCTGCAGCTTTGCGGCGTGCCCCGAGCATTTTACTGATGGCAGATGAGCAGTGCAATCAGGACTACACGCGCTGGAGCACCGCGCGCACAGTCCTACGACACTACGTTTGTAACAGGGATACGTTGTCGACGTACGTGCCGAATGGATTCCGAGAATTGGCGTACGGAAAGTTTCCCGCTTTTCGTGCCAAGATTCTCCCGAATGCTACGTGTGGGGGCAGCATGTCCATCATTGCAGCATCCAGACGCACACACTTTTTCAACTACCAGGGGTCAATGCGCCGAGGGCAGGCAAAAATGGCAGCGTCAGTGAAATCGCAGTATGCAGTCAGCACCCTGTCGAGTGCCCGCTACTACTTTTCAAGTGCTCCAATTCCCAGACCATCGTTTCAGGCAGCAGTATTCAACAGCGTTTTTACGCTGTGTCCGTGTGGCAACAACATCGAGACACACCGGCTGTGGGAGGCCCTGATCGCAGGCTCAATCCCCGTGCAGGAGGATTGTTCAAGTGACGCTGAGAACAAGATCAATCTCTCTGAACGTCAATTTATTCGGTATCTCGAGCAACACTTGCCGCACGTCATTGTTATCAAGGAATGGGACTCGTTGTCGTCAATTCTCGCAGCGCACAGCAACAATAGTGCGGCGATAGACGCAAAGCAGAAATCTCTCTACATATCGTACATGAAGCTTCTGATGCAGATTGGCACGCAGTCGGCGGACTTGCTGCTGGTACCCGATTCCCGGACGAATGCAAAGTAGAGGCACATTTCAAACGTTTTATTAAATTGCACCAAACATACAATATAGTGTAAGCGTATTTACCCGACACGGTCTTGCTGTTCTTTTTGATGGGCAGTTGTTTTGGACACAACGACGAGCACGGTTGTCGCATTGTGAGGTGACGCGTAAATGTGATTACTGATTTAGAGATTCAAGGTATGCCACGGATTCCAAAACCGTCGCCTCGGTGTATTCTGGATTCTCGAAAGTAAGACTTACCTGGTCGAGATCGTACGGTGCATTGGTCTGGTAATTGTTCCAGCATCCTGCGGCGCTTGAAATCAGATTTTCATAAAAACCACATCGAAGGTATTCCAAATACGGATCGCCGACCGATCCGTTTTCACTGGTGCGGGTAATCGCAGTTGATCGAGTTCTCAAACGTACGGGACAAGAATAGGGCGTGTTGCCATTTGGAGTGATTAAGCTCGAGTCCCTGGTGTATTCTTCTACGCGTTCGTCCTCTTTGTGATTGTACCTCAACTTATCGAAAGCTATGGTTTTTTCTTTTTTCCACTGTCTCCAGACTGATAATTGTTGCACCGTTGTGAGAGCATATTGCATATTGACTTTTTCCATCAAGTGCTCCATAACTTTTATGCAGTGCATTTTTTCGACGACCGTGGCAGTTCCCGATGTGTAGCGTATGAAGAGTCTTTTTCCTTTGTTGCCTTGAAGATCGTCGTACGGTTCCATGTCAATGTCGTTGCGTAGATGAAAACACAGTTCTGTCAGATATTGTTTCGTCACTTGGCTGAAATGCTTCTGGAGGACGTACACGAATCGTTTAAACATCAAGGAAAACTCTGTGCTTATTTCCACGTCAAGTCCCCGGTAAAAAATCAACCTCAATTGCCACAAACTCTTTGTCGCGATGACAAGGAAACGAGATTCGTTGAACTCTTTTCCAAATTCCAAGGCCTTCTTACACAATTTTTGTGTTTGCATGTCTACAAGTTCTTGAAATCTGTTATGGTCGTCCTTCTTTAAACTCCCATGTTCAGCGTAATCCTCGGAAAACTTTTGCATGTGTTTGTTCAAAAGGACATTGTTATTGTCATTGATGAGTTTTACATATGAGGTTACATATTCTACCACGCTCTTCTCAGATGTCTCGTTTCTAATTGGGAAATCGTTCGACATACTTGTTGCACTTTGATGTTGATTTCAGTGTGTATTGTTGTGGCTGTTTATATACTAACAGTTCTCGGAATTTGTAGAAATTTGCGTAAAGTCCACACAAGGTCTATAAAGTGTGTTTTTTCATTCATATTCAATAAACGTGACAGTGTTGTGTGTCGAGTGTCCGCCGCAGAGCTTTGCAGGATGCAGGACCACGCGTTTTCTCAGCAGCGACACATATCTTGGGTGCTCGTGTTGTGGGTGACGGGGGTCAGTGTATTTTTGGCGGTACAAAGTGCTGCGAATCCCGATATCCTGCGGTGGGGACCCAACGCGTCTCTGGTGTTTGTCAATATTGTGATTGGAACATGGCAACGGTGGGGACTGCTCACATCTTTTATTTTTGCAACGCAGACTATCAAGATTTTTGCCGACGAGATCATTTCTCCCTTTATTACCAACTTGGTGATGGACCACAAAGAGCACCGTCTGCAGTTTTCGTACCGCGACACGCAATTGATCTGTCAGAGCTACTACATTTTCTCTGCCATCCACGGCGTCATGCTCGTGTCTGTGGCGACTTCACAAGTCGACATGATTCTGGTGCTCATCGCGACGGACGTGGCGGTGTCTACATACAAAACTCACGTTTTCCTGACGCACAAGCGTTATGCTGCCCCCTACTCTGCGACGGACTCCTGTGCAGCAGAGGAAAATGCCGGTCTGTTATGAAAAGTCCCGGAACTGGCCTTGCGCGCCGAAAAAACGCAGGAGAATGCGATAGTATGGCGACCATGCAAGTGCCAAGATGGCTAGAGAGGAGGCGTGCAATGTACTGGACACGACAGAGTGCTGCAACACACATTTTTGGTCGCATCATGCTTTTGCCCGACGACGTGTGCAGACACATACACTGTCACTTGATGGACCTGTATGAGCAGGAGAGGAAGCAGCTGTTTTTGCAGTACTGTTCCGGAGTGCGCATACAGGAAGAGTGTCGGGAGGATTGCAGCGAGCTGATCGGCATGCTGATGAGCTCGTTTGACATCCGTGAGTTTGGGTACAGTGCCAGCGTGGGAGCCAGTCCCTGTTGCGTGGCGAAACAGCTGGAGGGGGCCATTAAAAGGATGAAAACAAACCTCGCGAATCTCCGGAGCGAGTCCAGCGAATACTACATAGAAATCAACATCATGAACAATCTTTTGAAGAATTCGGTCCGCGTGCAGAAACAGATTGGCACCAAGCGCGGTGCGATCGTGCTGTCCAGGAGGTCGAATGGTACAGTGAAGCGGTCACTGTACAATAGCCGCAAAATGTCGTTTTTGGCCAAACAGTTGGGCTTTTCGTGAGTTTTGTGGGGAAGGATCACTTGATAACACGATGCTCTTTGATAATGTATATAAGATGGAAAATAAATACAAAGAAACGTGTGTCTTTTTCCCGGCGGTTTGTACAAGAATGAGCACCCAAAATGGTCTGGTCAATGGTAGTAACATGTGCTACCGGAACAGCGTTGTACAGTGCCTGATAGCATTGCCAGCGATCCGAAAACATCTCTCGACTACGTCGGAGGAGCATGACGACGGATTGTGCCGAATGCTACGAATCGTCGTGGCACTGTTTGACCAACAATCAGACGCCGTGGACATCGAGAGGAACGAGTTATTTCATGACATCCCAACCGACATTTTACGCAGAAATTCGCGGTACGAACAGATGGATGTGATGGAGTACTTTATTGATGCACTTGGCAACAAACAGGGAAAAATCATCAGGGACATGTTTAAGATTGATATGTTCGAAGTGGATGTGTATGGAACTCAGAACGGACCCTATAAAATAAACCGCCAGATCACCGACACACAACACATACTAGTTTTGGCAAACGACAAGATCACAGCGCAACATTTTTCGAAAGAATCAGTGGTCATGTTAGATAACAACACACAACAAACAACATATATATTTCCAATGAATAACCCAATGTTATTGTGTTTACAAATAGACAACCCACAAAATGAAATAAGAATAACAGAAACAATAATCGTGCAGCACGTCCGCAGACCAGAACAAGGAATGCTGAGGGGGGTCATCCAATATGATCTTCATGGAGCAATCTTTCGCAATGATGCAGACCCCGAGAGAGGTGGACATTTTGTAGCGTGTACTTGGACGCCTGAAGGATGGATGTGTCATGTAAGTCCACGTGCACTCCACTTTCCGTGTGTCGTGAAACTGTGTACTCTGATCACGCGAATTTGTTCTGATTTTTTTATTTTTACACAGAATGACAGCATACTACGAACTACCAAACTTGAAGAAATGGACACAGGATTGGTGACATTTGACGACACTATCCATTACATGTGTACGGCTCTTTTTTATCAAGGTAGTGTCGTCGAAGAAGTATGAATTCGGCTACGCGCACAGAGATGCACTGGGCATTCTCTCTGGGGTGCCTCTATCTATGACGGTGTGGTGGTTTTTGTTCTCATGGGTGTGTTTTCCTGCAGTTGGAACACTTGTGACAGTGCTCGGCGGCATGCAAGATGCTGTCGCGCATTTGTGCGCGACTCCATTGTGCGACCGAGGGGTTGGTGGCAAACGGGGGCAGGAACCATTTTTTCAGGGTGCCATTCCATTTTGCACGGTTGCAGGGGCGCACCGTGGCATTCTTCTTCTTGAAAGCTTGTAGGTCGGCAAACGGTACTGTCAAGATGGTCGAGGTCGTGTTAACGCCGAGGAGTATGATGTTGAGCAAACACGCATCCTTGTCAGCATATGAATTCGCCACGAGGTACTCGACGGCCCCAACGAGTCAAGCATATATTTCCTGTACGCCGTCGAAACGAGCGCAGACTCCTTCTCTAGCATTTTTTTGTTCTTGATGAGGTCGCTGTCTTTGATATAAAAGTCGCAGTAATACTGCTGCCCCCGTCGACCACCGCGTCCAATCATTTGCGAGATGGCCTGCACCGAAGTGGGCACGCCTACGCACACCACTTTCGAGATGAGAAGCATGTTCACGCCGAGCCCAAAGGAAGCTGCCGTGGCGACCAAAATGTCAATGTCGCCACGCACAAACCGGGTCTGCACTTCTGATCGGACGCAATCCTGCATGGCTCCGTGATAGTGCTCGACGATTTTGGCTGGTAGCATCTTTTGAAGGTAGGCGTGCATTTTCTCCACGTCGCTGCGACTGTTGCAAAAAACCAAAACTTCCCCGGGTCCCCAGAAGTTGACGGATTTGACAATGCTTTCACACCGCATGTCCGACTTGTGGTGCCACAGACAGTTTTTGCTCCCACACTGACAATGTTGGCACGTCTTGGAGGCGCTGTGGACGTTGAGGAAAAGATTCGTCTTTTCATGTTGGATGGCGAAGACTGCGGTATTGCGCAGCTTCAGGATGCTCCTGAGCTCGCTCTTGACAAAATCGTTGCAGGTGGCCGAAAAACACAAAATAGGTACGGCGGGAAAAGCGGTGCGGAGTAGGCCGACCTTTAAATAGTCATGGCGAAACGTGTTGCCAGACTCTACGATGAGGTGGGCCTCATCAAAGGTGAAGTATGCAAAGGGGGTGTGCTGGTGGATCTTCACTAGCTTGTCCAGAAACCCCGGCGTAGAGAGCCGTTCTGGTGTGCAAAAGAGAATGCGCGCACTCGGGACAGGATCTGATTCGTCGCCGATCGCAGTGTTGGTCGCGTCACACAAATCAAAGGCGATTTTCACGCCCGCTACGTTGTTGTTGAGCTGCTGCTGCTGGTCGTGAATCAACGAAAGCAGTGGAGAAATCACTAGAATAGTCCCCCCTCTCACCACTGCTGGAAGCAGATAGCACACTGATTTGCCGCTCCCCGTGGGAAATTCGCACACCAAATCGCGCGTCGCTTCTCCCGATACACCATAGGCAAGAACATGCTCGACCACCTCGTGTTGGCACGGTCTGAGCGCTTGAATCCCGAAAAATTCCTTTAAGACGGTTGCGGGATCAACACTCATGTTCCAGTGCCGTGGCCGCCCAAGCAGCACTAAAAACAGTTTGTGTATATGTGTATTCTTTTTTCATTGCGAGTCAATCTTGAATCCTTACTTCAATGCTCGAACTTGTTCAGCCGGTTTTTGCATGGGCATCACGGGGTGGCAGCATGGCCATCCACACCATCGATCTCTAAATGTTTATGGCAGTGTGTAAGAACTTCAATCGCTTTGCTTTCAAGAAGTTTTCTCGACGTATTCGTGCGGCCGGCAAAGATGTTGTAGATGAGCTTTGTATCTATGCAGCGTGTATTTTCCGGCAGCACTGCCACACCTGAAAGCACCTCCATACAAGACTGGAGCAAGATTTGTGCTACGCCGGGGACTCGCATGATGTCTTGCAAGGCCGAGATCATATTAACACCTGTATGCACAGACAGGACGGCCATATTGCTGGATGGTTCCGCAGTATTAGAAAGGCGATGCAGTGCAACTCCAGCAAGAGGCGACGACGCAAAGCACGCAGCATGGGCGGTTTGCAACACGATGAGAGAGACACGCGGTTCGACTTGGCAGTGGATCTGGGTGTACAAGGACTTGAGGAGGTCTACGACGTGAACGGCAACGTCCATGTCGTCCTCGGACCCCCTCTCCACAAAGTAGCGTGTGGTTGATAAACACATGTTGATGCCACAGGAAATCGTAAATAAATTTTGCCCGCGACTCGTTGCTGTCCTGGCACATTTCACAGAGCAGCAGGATGGATTTACAGAAACGGTCTGTGTTGTCGCAAATCATAGGAATGTTGGAGTAAGGACACATGTAGGACAAAATCCTTTGACCCAGCCACTCGGTTTGCACAATGTCGGGTTTCAACTGGTTCATGTCGTGCGCGTTGATAAGCTTGCGCAGGGAGTCGCGATGCTGTGCGCTGTCGAGTTTGGTGAAAGGTGGTCAACTCGCGTAATCTGTCTTCGTGGAAACGCACGTCTTCCTGACGTCTCAGCATTATTTCATTGAGACGATCCAATTTCCAGTATTGCGACATGTGTTTTCCACACGGACCGCCGTGGTGGACTTATGTATCAGACAATCACTCAGAACACAAAAAACCCGATGGGTTCTGATTTTTGACTGCGACGCAATATATTTGGTGTTTGCTACATCGTGTTGTGGACGATGCACACCGGCAGGAAATATTGTGATTGTTCTTTCTATCCAAATAAATAGCGCTCATCAGAAACATCAAGTCGTCTTGTAGCGCTTCTGTGGACTTGTATGCTTCGCGCCGACTGTTGGCGCCCATGTCTTCTTCCTATTGAGCGTGCACGAGGTTGAACACGACTGCGAGCGAATTTGCGCCATGTTCTCGGTATGGCTTGGTCAGGGCTAGATATTGCTCTACCACCGTAGAATGTACGGACAATGGCATGTTGTGTGTGGTCATGCCAAGACTGTAATTCAGGAGGATCGAGTCCATCGTGGAAACGATTCGATGCAAATAAACACCCGATACTGCTAAAGTCATGTGCGCAGTTGGCATAGCAGTTGGCATAGCTGTAATGTGATTCCCAAAGACCAGCACACACTGTTCTGCGTACACTAGAATTCTTTTTAGACATTTTGTAATATCATTATGTACCAGGTCCCAGTACTTGGACATTTCTAGCAGAAGAATAATCATAGTGTTGTCGACCATACGCATGTGTGACGACTCTCTGGCGATCTCTGTGTCCTTGTTGAGCATTCTGCGAAGACTGGTCCAGAGAAAGCGGTGTAGCGTTTGATTTTTCCCAACTGCATGCACTTGAACACCATACGAAAACTTGATGGGAACAATTTGGCCGTTTCTGGACGGCATTGAGATATATTTCAACATGATACCCGGGGAATTCACAAGGATCTGTAGCAGGATGGAAATGCAAATGGAGCAAGAGGGTATATTTTGTTCGGAGTTGCTGCTGTGGTACTCGGTTCCAATCGTCTCCATGAAAGTCGAGATTGGATTGGCTTCCAAAAACAGTTGCATGTTGTTTGTATTGGGCTCGTTTACAAAACGTTCCATCATGTTGCAGATGTGTGAGAGACACTCTGTGTACAGCAACAACACATCAGGGGGTTTTGTGAAACTGTCAAATACCATAATAAAATACCGCATGCTCCGCAACAAAAAATCCACACCAAACACAAGTTTAAAATTGTAAAAGGACTCTGGGTTACAAATACACAAGTGCAGGAACGTCCACAGGTTGTACACTCTGTTGTCTTCTGTCAAGCAGGGTATTCTTATGTTTACATCGTCAATCAGTTTCGATATGAATTGCATGTGTTGGCATGAAAGTGTGATGGTGTCAGAATTTTTCTGCGACAGATCGAGCAGCTGCTGGCTTCCCACCTGCAGATGAGTACGACTGTCCGAATTTTGTCGCATGTAGTCTATTATAATATCAATTGGCAGCCGAGTCGTGGTTTCTGGCAAGGACGGGGGGGCTTGCCATGTGGGCAGGAATACTCGTGAAATTGTGTCACAGGTGGAAATTAAACTCTTCCTTTCACTCCACTCGTCCTGGATATCAAACACCATCAACATGATGTCGTACCCGGTTTTTGTCACGTAGTTTTTCACGGTAGCTGCGTGAATTTTTTGTATCGATACAAGAATTAGTATCACGCACTTTACAGATTCAACATCGCGTTTTTTTTGCAACAAAATTTCAAATGCCAGTTGCACATGCAATTGATACATGTCGTTCGCATCGGATGTCGACACCCCCTGATATGTGTACATTTGCGCCAAGATTCCGAGTGTCACGTTCTGAATCACAGTATTGCGAGGGTGCGTTTGCATTACCTTTGTAATGATTCGAATATTATCCACGGTCGATGCATTTCTTATTTCTCCACAGACCTCCTCATAATGTACAGGACCATGATAATCTTCTTCTCCTGTCACGAATTTCATCAGACATTCTGTCGATTCTTCGTTGCGATAGTTCGTAGCGAGTCTGTCCATGAAAAATGTCCAGTGATGACCGCTGAACGGACGGTCGTAGTGTTGAATATGTTTCAAAAAAAACTGGCCATCGGCGAATTTACTCCAGTTCACGTCATTCCACTTTTTTTGTCGAATGTTCCGCCCTCTTTGGTCTGTCATGCCGAACATTGTGAACGAGACAAGTCCCTCGCGCGTCACTGGTATATGTTCCGAAATCATGCCTCGAACTTCCTCACAATCCCAGAAGTTAGGATGGGGAGTATTTGTAGGATCCATGCTATTTTGTCCATATAATATACAGCACACTTATATACGATTGCTCGATTGATATTCTAGAGTTGGGACGGCGCGTTTGCATATACATTTTAAAGGCGGATTTTCGCAAGATTCGTGTGAGAAATTCGCGTCTCAATATCTGGCATACAGGCGCTTTGAAAGGCTGGACATCTACAAAATAAGGGCCATGAAGTACCGCAAAGAAGATGGCGACACCAGTGTCAATGCCGCGCTGATTGTGACACAGAAAATATTTCGGGGGAAAACGGGGGGGGGGGAGACAACTGCATTGTGCTTGGAAGCATCTACTGGAAACGAGGGCCTGAAACAAGCACATAGTGAATCATATGAGAATTGTGGATTGAAGCGAAATTGTGTAGCACGCAGGTATATAAACACACCCAAAGGTTTCGAGTCTGAGAGTGTTTTTTCGGACACGATGTCACTTACGAAACTGAGCGTAGAATTAGTGGAAAAGATAGGAGGTCTTCTTAATACCCGGGAAGCCAATCATCCTGTGCATTTTACTCCACCTGTAAACAGTATACAGGGAGCGTTCAATCGGACGCTTGCCTTGCGGAATAATGAAATAAAGCGGACGAGTTTCGCGACGATTGCCGGAATGATACACCGAGACGACCTGATATCGGGAGGTGCGCTGTTCTACGCACTGTCTCGTGTTGCGCCCCCACATCATATTCTGGACATTATCGAACGATGCCCACAGGCTCTGTCAACTCGTGACATCAATCATAACAGCGTGCTTCATGTAGCGATCAAGGGAAAGTACAGACTCGAAGTACTGCAGCTGGTGTGCGGAGCTCCCGAAGACTGGAGAGCTAAAAAGATGGCTGTGAACAAGACTCAAATGACACCCATGCACATGGCGTTGGAAGCAAAAGCAGACTACGAAGTTATCGAATTCCTACTTGATGGTGGACGGGATGTGCTTAGCATGGAAAACACGAATGGAGACCTTCCTCTGCACTGTGCGATTCGGAACGTGGCTGCGCTGCGCGTGGTTGCATTGCTGATTGACACGGAGGATGGGCATGTGTTGATGTCGCAAAATCGGCAGGAAAATTTGCCGCTCCATTTGGCCGGGGAATTTGGGGTGTCAGAGAGAGGGGTGATTCCGCTGCTGAGTCTGCCAGAAATCCACTCTGATGTGAGGCAAAAGCTGAACGAAGACTCTCACACTCCACTCTACTTGGCAGTAAGTTCGAGGCAGGACATTTCAATTCTCAAATTGCTAATGGACTTGGACAAAAATGTGTTGACCATGGGACGGATACCCCTACATCTTGCTGTGTCGGAACGTGCATCGTTCGAGGTGACGAAGCTTTTGATTGATGCAGATAAAACAGTACTCACCAAGACGTGCTTGAGCTACTACCCGTTTCATATTGCGATCCAGTACAGGGCGAGTATGGAAATCATGGAACTGCTATTGGACGACGATTGGGTGTGCATACGAACGCCAATAAAAAACGGCAAAACTGCGCTGCATATCGCATGTGAAACAGGCTCGACGTTTGACGTGATACAATTCTTGGTAGAAAAGACAAGACGGTGCTGTCTTGCGAAAGCAATCACAATACGTATAATCAGACGCCGCTACATCTCGCTCTGTGTAACAGACGTGTTTGCATGTCTTTGGACAGTATTGCATGTATTGCGAATGCCAATCGTAGTGTTTTAAGAATAGTGAATTCGAAAAAAGAGACGCCGTTACATGTTGCGCTGATCAATCGGTTGGATGTCGGAATCATAGAGTTTTTGGCGAAAGCAGACCGATACCCACTGACGAAAAAGTCAAATCAAGATTTTACTCCGTTGCGACTTGCGGTCTGAATACATGGGAATTTCTCGATGGAGTACAAGAGCGTGATACCGCTTCTCATCGACGACAACGAGCATGTGCTGTTCGAGCAAGCCGCAAATTATCAACACCTACCACTCCTCCATTATGCTTTAAAATATAGAACGAAAGACAGCGTGCCTGGGAATTTCAAATTGTTCATTGACAGGGACAAAAGGGTGCTGTTGTATGCAGACTACGAAACTCGATATCCTCTACACGTGGCAATCGAATCGTGTCAGAACACGGAGACATTACAATTGCTGGTGGATGACCAGCGAACTATTCTGACAAGCACACCCGTACGAATTACCAACAAAGTTTACCAATGCTTTACCCCCCTCCACCACTTTTTGAAGCATAGTAAGACATACGACGTAGAAACAATCATGTTTCTGATGGACGCATCGAAGACGGTACTGACGACGCTCGACAGGGATGGCGAAGTGCCGCTACAATACGCAATCAGACACGGTAGCAAATTCCCCGATATCATTCCGCTGCTGATAGACATAGACAAAAACTGTTTGTTGCAATGCGGCCCGAGAGGGTGCCCGCTGCAAATCGCGATCCTATGCAAATGGGATGTAAAAATGCTACAGGTACTGGTTGACCCGCTGGGAAAAGTATTTCGTTTGTGTGGGGAAGAGAAGAACACACCATTGCATGCGTCCGTATTTTATAAATCTGATGACGCGACAGTTCGTTTTTTGGTGGAAAGCGATCCATATGTGCTCCAGACACAAAATGTGTACAAATACACGCCACTGCACGCGGCAATCGATAACAAAATGTGCGGCTTAAGTGAATACTGCAATAACACTGACAGAGAGCGGTACCACGAGTGGAATATCGACATGCTATTTCTTCTCGGAGCGAAGGATGAAAGTGTGTTGCTGGTGCCAAACATATACGGCCAAACGCCGCTATTTTCTGCCATAACCCGCGGGTTTCCGGTGCACGTATTGCAATACTTTCGAACTTGATCGATTGGGAAGGCAGTGTGCTGAGCTTGTCGACCGAGAGAAGGGCTATGCAACGGACTCCGTTGCAGCAATGCATCTGCGGTAGAGGCCGTGCAATGGCAGAAGACATTATCCGGTTACTGGTAGAACATGTGGGAGGACAAGACGCACTCATTATACCAGACCGTGATGGAGACACGCCACTGCACGCGGCAATCAAACTTCGGGTATCACCGCTAATCATTCAATTTCTGGCATACAAATCGATGCCCCCCGTGTGTTTTGGGCGGAACGGTCGTGTGATTCCTACTCTAGGATGCCAACATGCTCTTGGTATGCAAAACAGAAGCGGCCACACCCCTCTTCATGCGGCCATGTCGAATCTATACCTCGTACCGGAGTACGACACGGTGCTGTATCTGGTGCAGATTTACCCAACAGCTTTGGGCACAGTATGCCACTTCCAGAGAACGCCGCTCACAATGGCACTGTACCTGGTGCTCAAAAACGTAATGCCAGTTTCGGTGTTGGAACGGCTGGTACAGTCGTATCCACAAGCACTGCTAGTCAACGATCCCCGCGAAGGCTATTGCAAATTCCCACTTGTGTATGCCCTCAAAAATGTCAAAAATGCCGATTTTGCATACTCTCTGGACGTGGAAACACTGATTGAAGTTTTGGGACTGCTCATCGACAGCGACCGCGTGGTGATGCGCAGGCATGGGAATGCACTGACCCCCTATGAATTGGCGGTCAGGGAGCATCTGCCTCCGCGTGTGGAGGAGTTTTTGCTCGGCCACTAATGATTCACGAGTTGTTGCAGCGCAAGATGAATCCGAGGAAACATCACTTGCTTTTTTGACGACAGCAGCTGGCGCCAGGACGTATCCACCACAACTACAGTGTCCCCGTTATTTCGGCGCCCAGGGGAGCGAGACAAAAGTTTCCTTCGTCATAATGCTGCAACTCTGACCCTTAGTTTTGGACCTCGGGGCATTTGGATTTGCCATGGCCATGAATTGTTGAAAGCATTCTATTCTAAATTCTTGATTCCAGTCATGAAAACGTCTGAGCCCCCGTTTCCTCTATATACAAAAAAACAGAGGGTGGGGCCTTTTTGGACCTCGGGGCATTTGGATTTGCCATGGCCATGAATTGTTGAAAGCATTCGATTCTGATGCCCTCACTTAATCCATGGTGTCTGATTGGGCACTTCTGTGGCTCAGGTGCCGCGTCGCCAGAGTTCTCTTTCATGTATAATAAAAAATATATACACCGTACCCCAGATTTGGGAATCTACACAGACTCGAAGTAATTCAAATTAGTTTATTCATGTTTTAGTGCAAATCTCGGCAATCATCTGGGCGTATGCTTCGAGGTCATTTCCATCGACAAATCTTATTAATTTCCTCCTGGTCTCGAGTGTTACCACGACACAGTTATCAGGAGTGATTTTTTCCCCCGCGTCGATTGGCATCACAGTGTATACGCACTTTCTATCGCTATCAAATTCCGAAACCTTATCGTCGACTTCAGCTTGCGTCATTCCGATGGAAGTTTGTTTGAATTTCTTACTGTCTGTCCAGCACATCTTCCACTGCTGTAGGCGTCATTTTTGGTCGGGTTTGTTTCTCCGAACATTGTCTGCTTCGTAAATGTGTTTTTTGCAAATGTACCTAGTCCTCCCCGTTTTCGGGAAGAGGTCCAGCTTGATAAAGTTGTCGCACACCTTGCAGTAGCGCAGTCCGTCGGAGTCGAGTTTGTGCTCGAGCTCGTGCCGGTTGCACGTTGTTTGGTGCGTCGTGCCGTCCTTCCACACGAAGTAGTGCACGCGGATGTGTTTCTTGCATTTGACGCAGTACCCCCCTTTCTTGGGCGCCATTTCCTCGTCTCTCTCCTGCATAGTACAAGCGCCTCTTTTTCGGGGGTGTGTCTCCGACACCACACTATGAGTGTGTGTATATATATATTCTTTATTTCCAAACCCGGCGACGCACGCTCTCGCAAGCAAGAAAAATGCAATCAAACGCCCTCCCTCGCGCCTTCATCGAAAACACCCCCACGCTCTTTTTCCCGCCAAAATGTCTATACGTGCACAACCTCACTGGAAACCGGGGACGCACGCTCTCGGAAGCGAGAAAATGCAATCAAAGCAGCCTCCCTCGCGATTTCACTGAAACCCCCTTGTATTTCTCCGCAGGAAATGTCTATACATGTATTGGCATTCAATGGGGCCTCTGCTGTAACATTTCCACGAGTCTTTTCGCTTGATACAATGCGCTGTTATGCTCCGCAGAAGGAACCAGGTCGCGGATGTAGGCGTCCTGCGATAGCAATGTTTCCTGTAATTCTGTCAGTGTATTTTCTTCGCATGAGGGTAAATCTCGATGATCACGATACGATCTTTTAAAATGATCTTTAAGCATCGCGATGTTGCGTACCATTCTGTCCATTTTTGCGGCATCCATTGTCACTGCCGAATTGCGCTTGACATCTCAGAGGCCTTCTTACATATGAAACGCAAGCATGGCCCTTGTGGTAATACATAACATACAGACCAGAAATCACAGAAAGTGCAATCGATTGCCTTAATCGGCTCGATGTAGACGCTTTCGTCGTTTATTCCAAACCCGGCGACGCACGCTCTCGGGAGTGGGGATTTCGCGAGTGTTAGTCGTCGCGATTGACAACCATCTTGACGTACTCCTGGTGTATGCCTAGCGTTGTTGCGAGACGGTGGATGTGCTTGACGGAGACTCCGCGCTGCAGAAAGGAGTCCCTGTCCATGGAGCAGGGGTCGTTTTCGACCTTGAGGCTCTCCTCCTTGTCCTCGAAGCTGCGGCATCCGTAGAACCTGAAGCAAACCAAATAAAGGATTGCCCCCTCCTATCAACATCAATGCACTGGGTCGCTACACGAGCTGTGACTAAACCCACACCAACTAGCCTACTGCCAACTGCTCTGCAAATTGGACA
>Ga0105053_10006648_pt1:0-2500 | contig 15838 bp, 15 predicted proteins | sample BON01_FD_78093 | JGI IMG/M metagenome (GOLD analysis project Ga0105053, IMG submission 78093) | Freshwater microbial communities from Lake Bonney liftoff mats and glacier meltwater in Antarctica - BON-01 | ecosystem: Environmental > Aquatic > Freshwater > Ice > Glacier meltwater | place...
CGCTGCCTCTCTTTCAATTCTCGTGGCACTATTGATCTGCTTCAGTGCTCGTAATACTGCCCACGTTGGTGATCTGTATCCAGCTTCCTCCAACTCTTCTGTTCGTTTGGTCTCTTTCCGAATAGTTGTAATCAGCGCTTACTCGTGGCCTTCCCAACACTCTTGCTTTTTTAGAAAGTTTTTTACCTCGCCAGTGATTGTCCATCCTCGTCCTGGGTCCTGTCATGCAGTCAGACCTTGCGTCGTGATGATTCTCGTTTCGTCCACTCGCTCTTCCCATACCTGCGACGAGTCTTGGATTCTGACGAAACCACCTGCTGGAATCTCTTGGTCCAGAAACCAAGTCTTTCCTATCGCTAGTGGCGTTTCTTGCACACGAAGGAGGCGAGGGTCATATGCAGCCGTTGGCATCGAGGGCGCTTCCCACCGCATGCTTCTATGTATGAACTCCGAACCTTTCATGTCAGTTGGGTTGCTGACAATGAGTGGATGATGTGTTGAGCTTGGCTCCGAGGGCTCAATCTCTTTACTCCATTCACTGTGAAGCAGCGTCAGTGTCTGTTCAAGTTAGTGTCTGTGAAGCAGCGTTAGTGTCTGTTTTGATGTTGCAGCACTCTCGATTTTCATCCAAAATAAAGTCAGTGATCGCAGGCGCCAAGTTAGATGCAACTATGTGGTCACATTCCCCTTGGCTGCTGTGTAAATTCTCTGCTCTCACCTCGTGCTCTCCCCCACCTGTCAGTCTCAAAGGAAAGCCCATTTGCTCTGATGTGAGCCACAACCATGTTGACTCGTCCGCCAACTCCACATTAAAAACGATTGCTTCTCTAACTCTCTCCATCGTCATAATAGTGTCGCCGCCTTGCTTATCGTCTAATCTGCCAGCATACCTCGGATCTGCATGAGTGAAAATCATGCCGATCAGTGGCTGCTGTGGTTTTAGATTCGTCGTTCGGCTCCCTCCTTTGCATGCTAAGCACTTGCCCCCTCGACCCAGTTGCATCGAGTGAAAGTCCTTGTCAAGCTCCTTGACAACCTCGAACTGTGCACATTGCTTGCACCTCGCTCGGCGTGTTGGCTTTTGCCACCATCCTGCAATCTCCAACTCTAGCTCGTGCTGCCCACTCCACCAAGAGCCCGGTAAGAGTGTGAAAGGTCTATCCCTTTCGCATCTATTGGCGAGCTGCCAGTCTGAAAGACCCTGCCAGGCTTGGATTCTGCTTGGCCTTGTCGGTCGCTTCATGCCCATTTACCTGAGCCTTGAACTCCACCATGTCGGCCACCATGTCGGCCACCCCCTCAGCAATCTGCGCCTCTGCTATCTGCCGCACGTCTATTACCTTTCCGACGAAGCTTGTGCCCATCGTGTGCATGTTTACTGCTACCTGTTCACCGAGTCGTCTTCTTGTCGCTGCTCCTCTCTTGACTGAGCGACTCCTGTCAAGCTCTGCAATTTTTTTTGGTGCATGCTCATCGATTGCCTTCTTCTCCAATTCTTGGGCTCGATCCATATTGAATGCACCTCGTCAATGAGCTTAAACAACAGGTGTTCGATGTGTGTCGCTGCCTATTGGCCATCTCGCTTAGTACGTGCAGGCGATATTTGTCAAGAGGTGTTGCATTATTTCCCGGACCTCTTTTACGTCGTCTGCACCTACTCCCCGTAGCTTCATAATTTTGAGCAAGTCGGCGAGAGAATCCCATACGCTACCCTTAGCCAAGCTTCTGCAGCAAAACTTCACTGGGCTTTCATCTGATTTCCGCTTGCGTTCGGCTTTTGATGTCATATCATCGGACCCCTTGTCGTCTGACCTCTCGTTGCCTCTCTAAGATAACTTCGCGAGAGTTTCTTTCGGTTCAATCCACTTTGCCCACACCGTTGGGGAGTGCTCGAATTTCTTGACATTCGTTTTGCACCTTCTCTCTGTTGATGGTAGCTCGGGGCCTTCCTAATTATCTAGATGTAGGTACTCCTGCATAAGAAATAGGGTGGTGTGGTGGAGTCCTTGCGCATTGGGCACACGCACTTGAACTCTTTGCTCACCATTCGACGTTGCAGGCGACCTGGGCTGTGGTGGCAGATCCTGATATGCTTTTGAACTGAAGACTACGGCTGTCCTTGGTAGATCTTCGACGCTCTCAAACTCTACCTTCTTTGAGATCGGTAGGCCTTTCTTCATAGCCTCATCACCTGTCCACAACAGATTCCAGAATTGTACATCAAGGCCCCACGCAGTTGGCTCAGTGTCTACACGCGATCCCCTAATCTTCTCAATTCGTATTTTGCAATTCAGAATGGACTACGTTGCCGTTGCCCAGCTTTTCTTTTCAGACACAACCACTGAAGCGAGTTTTTGGTGCATTTTTCCTGCCTATGTGACTGACTCTTTTTGATTGTTCAACGACTTCGCCAATCGTGACTAGAAGTCTTTGTTTGTCACGTTCCAGTCCGACAGCTCCATTTTGTCAATCAAGTCAGTAAATGAATTGCAGTGCCACT
>Ga0105053_10006648_pt1:7500-15838 | contig 15838 bp, 15 predicted proteins | sample BON01_FD_78093 | JGI IMG/M metagenome (GOLD analysis project Ga0105053, IMG submission 78093) | Freshwater microbial communities from Lake Bonney liftoff mats and glacier meltwater in Antarctica - BON-01 | ecosystem: Environmental > Aquatic > Freshwater > Ice > Glacier meltwater...
CGTATGGTGGTGATCCTTTTCTTGTCAAGTTGCTACAGCATGCCATAGCACTCTAGCCCCAATTCACCCTTTTGCTTGTTCAGTCCAATGCATGAAAAATGTCGGCAGGCATCTGTATTCAACCCAATTATTCGTGTATATGAAATGCAAGGCTTCGCCCTGGGGAGAGATCTATGCTGTGGTAGATTCGCCATTACCAAACGCTTTTCCCAAATTGGCGGAGAGAACACATTTGTGTCTAGCTGGGTCAGCTGCATATAAAGCAATTGCACTTTGGCATCCATCTGCACATATGGCGTGGTCATTGATATCGTTTTTTGAAACTCATTGTTATCGTCTTTTGAAACTTAGATTACAATGACGCAGAGTCATCCGACAGCAATAATGATTTTTCATTCAACTTTTTCCCCAGTGAAGAAACCAACTTCTCACTGGCAGAATGTTTGGCTCCAAATCAATTCAATATTTAATCCATCAATACCGCTAGCAGCACGGTTTCAAAAAACCTTGCGAAGCGAGTTTTATTTTTTTCGGCGCCAGCCAAGGGGGTACCCGTATTTCCTTTTTCCTGACATACATGAGGGGTTGGTTCGTTGAGTGTTAGGTGAAACACTTAGGCTCTTCTCATAGAAAAGTATTTGTACCACAGACCTTTGTGTGGTGAAAAATATTTTAGAGAGCTTTTTTGGGCAAAAAACAAACAAAAGGAAACAAAACAATTGCGCTGAGCTTCCAAACACACCAAACAGAAAAGTCAATTTTGTTGTATCTCGCAGATATTTATCGTCACTGTATTGGGTGCGACATACTTCATGTGAGACAGAGATTTGTTTGTCCTTCGATGGGTGGATGTTTGTTTGCTCGAAAATTTTCGACTGTTTGAAAATATTTGCCGGGAATTTTGGATCCAAAAATCTTTTGTTCTGAAAAAAATGCGCAACGTGGGCAGTTTCAGATGAGGAGGTGGTGGGTTTGTCGGTTGGTTGGGTTTGTGCGCTACTTTTCGACGTGTATGTCATTTCTCAAAAATAGGAGTACCCCTTGCGCCAGCCGCGAATTTAAAAACATGATATTAGTAGCGCGTCGGAGAAAGCATTTCCGGGGGTTTTGGTCAATTTTTGTCCACGCTGAACTCCTTCAAAAAGAGGTGTCTTAGTGCACTAGAATTCACTCGTATCTTGTCAACTGGTGTCGTTACAGCATCACCACGCGCTCTGATTCGTTCTTTCAAACCAAGTAATCTGAATGCTTGGTAACTGTTGAGTTGACACTCCACACATACACACCTCTGAGGGAGACTCTCTGTTTTTTCAAAGTTGTTTGTTGTCCACCGTCACGATTACGCCAAGTGACTGGGATTGTGTCAATAGAATCGCTTCTCTCAAACAGTTTTGGTTACAATCCACAGACTTGAGCCGACGAGTACGATTCTTCGCATTCATACACGGGGTGCATGCGCAAAAAAGAAGTGGACCTTCGGCTCGGAATCGTTATGCCAGGAGATTAGGAAGAGGCGCTAACAAACAGCGCAGAAACTTAGAAGAATAAAGACAAGTCTAGTAATTGTGATGTTTATTTTACGTGTGTTGAACGACGTTGTTTCTTATAATTTTTTTTGGAATTGATTTTGTGTTGTGCGATTTGAATCTCACGAGGTTTGTTTTCACAAAGGGAATGTTATTTGACACTTTCTTCATTACTGTCTTGTAAAATTTGTGTCGTTGTGATCACTGAGTATTAGAGTATGAATCATTTTTACTACCAATGAATTGGTAGACAGAATAAGAATCTTTAAATCAATATAATTATTATCAAATGCTTCACAGAATGATTGAGATCAAGAATTTCAATGAAATTCGCCGTTGAAAGGATATGTTTACGAGACAAAATGCGCCACAGGCAAAACTTATCAAACAAAATGCGCCGCAGGCCAGATTTTTGGACTGAATCCTAATGGGTTGTTTTCCTCACTGATGTAGTAAGTAATTTACTTTTTGTATTTCACACTTCCACATCATATTTGTTTGATTAGTAAAACCTTTGGCCAGTCTAAATACGTTTGTTCCGCCTGCCTGTCTCAGGGAAATAGTATTTCCTTCGATGTGAGCCACAACCGTGGCATGTTGATTCGTCCATCAGCTCGAAATTGAAAGCAAGTGCTTTCCTAACTCTCTCCATTGTCACAGTATTGTTGCCACCTTGTTTGTCGTCTAATCTTAAATCTTAAAAAAACGGAGCAAAGAGAACTTCGAGCAAAGCTACTAGACTACTTCTTCTGGAGTAAAGAAAGAAACATCAAAGCAAAAATGTCAGCATACCTGGGCTCTGCATTGGGGGGGTAGACAGATGCGCACGGCGGCAACGATTAGTCTACAACGGATTAGGCATGAATGATCAAATCTCTTGCATCGAGCAATCCAGAAGAAACGCAAAGAGGTTTATTCGCTTACGTCCTCAAAAACTGAGTAAATTCAGAGAACAGGAAACGTGTTTGCAAACACCACAATAATCTTGATTTTTCAAAGAAAGATCCCCGCCGATCTTCAAGTCCTGTTTTTGGAAATTGACCAATCTTGGTGACGAATGTCACTATTAGGCCGGAGCTCAATACATCGAATTTTAACAGTTTTACTTCCGTTGACTCAAATCTTCTTGGGAGAGGTGATATCTTCAAACGCAGAAACTTGACAAGATTTCTTCATGTATATGTACGCATATAGCATACTTGCATACATATCTATTGTATATATACCGTGGGATATATGTATGTACATACGAATATGCTATTCAAAGTCAATCTCGACAACATCTCCCGTCTCAACTTTGTCCACCAGAAATCTAAACGGACGAAGGGAGTCGAACCGGCGTAAGACCGGAGGACAACCCCGCTAAGTCACAAGCTCTTGACCACTACGCTGTGGTTGTCAAATATCGGATATTCGACAACCACAGCTTAGTGGTCAAATGCTTCGGACTTAGCGGGGTTCTCCGGTCTTACGCCGCTTCGATTCCCTTCGTCCGTTCATAATTCATCCACTTCAAAAATTAGTGGTATTGGTTCACTGACCTGGAAGTTCTAGCCCAGGCAACTATCCATCACAGCACGGTTCAACAGTTATCCCAGAGGTCTGCGTACTCGGTAGTACAAGAAAGCCCCGTGGATTGATTACAATACGTGCGAATAGAAGGAGAGGACGAAAGACAATTACAGCTGTTGCCAACTGAGCTAAATGCCCAGTGAACACTGCAGATAGAATCAGATCTGATTCTATCTGCAGTGTTGACTTGGCAATCAGCTCGATTGGAAACAGCTGTAACTGTCAAAATCCCCTCCCCAGCACGTTGGCCTGCATGTTCGCCAGCCATGCGTTTCTCCCCGCATTGTCTGCCATTGCGCCAACCTCATCATGACATTGGACTCATTAGGGTAGATTGTAACTGGTGCAGTCCCACTGTACTAGGGAGCTGCCATACTCCAAAGCAAAGCGACAGGTGATTGACAGGGTCAGGGCTTTACAACCCGTTCCCGAGAAGATGAGACTCGAAATCATTATGGTCGAACTGAAATGGAAATCGAAATCCTCCATGGTCATCACAGGTCTTTTTTCAAACGGCTCATTTGGAAAGAGACCTAAACTTTGACCATCGAGGATTTCGATTCAAGTTCCATTCCAATGACCATTTCGAGTCTCGTTTTTTCGGGAATGGGCTGTACACAATCATCAATAAAAACTCTGCTATATTAAGTAAAATGTCACATTGTGTCCTGCGGACGTGATCCTTCATTCTAATGCCGACATGGTCGTGGTCGGCGCCGATTTAACAATCTGCTTTCATCCAAACCCTGGGCTGGTGCGCGGCGTGCAGAGTCAGAGATGCAGCGTGCATTGGGAGGGAAAGACAACTGCCAAACTTATACACATAAACTAACAATGCTATCGCGCCAGGGTGTGACTGTAGGTGGAAGTAGGAAGGAGTCAAATTTTTTTGTAATTGAGCGAGATACATTTTAGACATTGGGAGGTGTGCGTGCAGGGTTGTGTTGTGGGAGGGTGTCGTGTGTGGGACAGACACGTCGAACATGTGTTGTGTGGAATGGAAAGCAAAGCAGCGGGTGTCAGTCCCAAAAAACTTCAGGATTGGTTTGGTGCCAAGTTGTGCGACTTGTATCTGACGAGGATTGATTGATCTGACAAAGTGAATGTTGTTTGACATTCGCTTCATTGCTGTGTTTTAGATATTGTGCCGTGGTGAGCACTGGTCATTTGAATTCGAATTATTTTAACTACCAATAAATCGGTAAACTAAATAACATACTACAATAGAATGGCCCATGGACAAGATTTTTCTGTGAAACAAAATGCACCGCAGGCAAGAATCTTATTCTGAAAAAAATGCGCCGCAGGCAAGTTTTAGAAGGCAAATGGGGTGAAGGAAAGATTTTTTGACTGAATCCTGATAGGTAGTTTATCTTGTTGATGTAATATGATCAATATTCACAAATCACACCTGAGAATATTATCTGTTTGATTAATAAATTAACTTGTATAAATCAACCCATTTATTCATTAACCTTGGGCTGGCCCAGAGAACGTTTGTTTGCCTCACTGCAGTCATGTATATGAATATATGTTGGTAAATTATCATTTTTGTTATTACGATTATCATTATGTATATTGTTTTTATTTTATTCATGTTATTTGTTCTTTATTTTTATTACATATTTTTATTACATATATGTATATACACACGTTTCATATGCTATATATATCTATATATATATATACACATACATATATACGTGCATATACATATATATATATATATACATATATATGTATACAAAAACACATACTCATATACATATGTCACTAGTATATATATGTATATACATATATATATACGTATAAATGTTATTGTTATTATGATTTTTTGTACAGGAATCTTGATGTGCGTATACATGCATTCAGATATGTGTATGTATGTAGCTGGATGGAGTGGGCACGAAACACGGAAGTATACATGTAGATGAAGAAGATGCATTTGATTACGAAACTAAAGATGCATATGGACACATAATTGTACGTATATGGCTAGGAAGTATAGAAGCACGTGGGTAGGTGAATAGATGTATAGGAATGTTGGGTAATATTTACATGTGCGTAGGGAAACATAAATTCCCTGTGAAGTTTGGAAGGGAACGAGAACCCAGGAATGCGACGGTTCCCGTTTTCAGTTTGAGTTCCCAGAATCTTTCCGCATGGCGTTCTATAATTCCCACGATTCCCTGGGAATTATGGAATATGGGAACGCACACTCTCATTGCTACAATCAAAAACTCCATATTTCGCATAATTCAGAGCGATTGCGAAGTTCCATCAAGACCATCGACTGCTCATATAAACAGAACAAAATTTTCGCCGGTACAGATTTGTTCGCAGTCTTTCACTTAGTGGGTATGATTCAGCAAACCAATTGTTTAATGCTCTGGAATGGGGAAATTAGCAGGCAGGACAGCCTGTGTTAAGTGCAGGCAGCACATAAGTCAATTGATGAGTGCTTCAATCGCACAAGCTTTTGTATTTGAGTTGAGGCAGAACAGATGTAAGCTGGCGATGCTGTGCAAGAAAGTCATAGTCATACTCTCACCACTCATATGGCCCCACTGTTAATCAACGTTCTTTCCTGTTTTCTTTTTTGTTGGCGAACACCAAGCTTAATCACTGGACTTAGGCCGAACGTTAACACTCTCACTTTACTTGTCCCAACTTCTTTTAGTATTGTAAATCATTTTTAGTGGACGTAACGGTCGCGTATCGGGCGTGAAGTTGCGGAAGGAGTTACCAAGAATCCGGCACAAATATGGCCATATTTGTGTGGGATTCTTTAAGTCCTTCCACAACTTCAGTCCCAACTTCAACTTTTCTTTTCTTTCCCATACCAATTGTTGAGGAAAATGTGTGCAACACTCTGGGACTTGTTAGGGTCGACTTGTTAGGGTCGTTGGAACTTATTAGGGTCGACTTGTTAGGGCCGTAAACAAAGAAAGTTCGGGATTTCCAAGATGATTGTGCCAGCGTTTGATCTTGGTTGCTCCAGGAAGCGTACGAAAAATAAATATGTCAATCGAAGTTGAGACAAGCTCAGTGAAAGTGTCAACATTCGGCCTAATTGGGAGGTGCGCACCCAATTATCCTTTTAGGACCGTATCCGACCTATTTAAGGCCGACCTGCTGAGTGGGTAACAACAGTTCACAATGATCGTGGGCTGGCATGCATCCTCTTTCTTCCTTGGGTTGTAAATTCCCAACTTAAGGGTGGACCTTAACCCCTCAAACTTGAAAACAAAATCAACGAGATCTTGGGTTCGAAACGTGAGGACCGATTTTCGGACTCTTTTTTTGGATCTGGTACAAGATACCTGTTCAGTTCGTTTTTCGTATCTGTTTCCGCTCAATAATTTCTTTAGGCCCCGCGGGACATGCGAAAATTCCCGCACAAGTGCCAGAAGATAGCCAGTTGTTAAGAGTGTCGTTTATGGTTCCCGGAATCCGATCGCCTCGGAACCTGGCTCGTCCCCTCCGGAACGACCCGGTCTGGACAATACCACGAGTCAACCATGGTCTTACGCAATTTGCCTCTGACCACCTCTTCAAGTGCTTACATCCGCTTTGTCACGTTCTTTTTGTTTGAAAAGACAAGACAAAGTACTAGATACAATGGTACGGGGGCAAGTTGCGTCAGACCATGGTTGACTCGTATTACAATATATACCGGGTTGTTCCAGAGGGGATGAGCCAGGTTTCGAGGCGATCGGAGGTCGGGAACCATAAACAGCGCACTCTGAACAACCGGCTTTCTTTTGCGGGAACTTTCGCAGTGTCTGCGGGCCCTTACATAATCACCGTGCCGAAGCAGGTACAAAAAAACCTAACATAATTTTTGTACCAATTCATAAAAAAGGGGTGGAAAATCGGTCCTCTCTGATCGAACCCACGATCTGGTTGATTTCGTTTTCGAGTGGGTCCAGGTTCACCCTGCAGGTGGGATTGGGTATTTCTCGAATGAACGCGGATTGTCAGTGGAATCCAGTTTACACGCTATTTCATCCATTTTGTTGCTGTGTAAACGAAACATGTCGTCAGTAGTAATGTAAACGTGATCTTGACGCGGCAAACCTGTTCCCATCGCTCGAGCATGTCTGCGGGAAGTAAACGCCGAGCGCTAGAAAATGATTTTGGTGAGTGGATTTGAAATATGTTCCTAATATCTAAATGTAGAGGAGACTAAGATCTAGGTCTGTGCACTCTTTGGGGACTTGCCAGAAGAAAACCACTGCGCAATGACAAATTCCGATTCTTTCTGCGGGCGAAACACGTGATTTTTCGGAAGTCGCCATTGCGCAGCGGTTGTCTTTTTGCAGATATACAAAGAGTGCACAGACCTACTACGGATCTCAGTCTCCTCTACATTTTGATATTAGGAACATATGGCAAATTCGCTTGCCAAAATAATTTTCTAGCGCTCGGCGTTTGCTTTCAACAGCCCACTCGAGCGCTGGCCGCAGGTTTGCCGCATCAAGATCGCGTTTACATTACTACCGACGAATTGTTTCGTTAACCCAACAACAAATTCGATGAAATGTGTTGTAAGCTGGATTCTACTTAGAATGTGCGTTCGTTCGAGAAATATCCAACCCCACCATAATCACTGGACTCCCTGGGCTTGGTTTTTGGTGTTTGGTTTGTTATGCTGCCACACAGCTAGCACTTCAGTTACAGCAGGAACGCATACAAGTGGTGCGCAGTACAAAGGTAGTCCGCAGAATCACGATCAAATTGAAAGGCACTCCCGTAATGGACCTTGAATTTAAAGACATACGCATACGCAGATGTACAAGCAAAAGAGGAATAGAACAAAACACACATCCATAAACACGCTACATGCGCGACAAGCACACTTTCGAAACAAGAACTAGTTTTTTCATTTAATCGTATTTATTTAGGGCACTCGTGCACTGGACCTTGGACTTCAAGTCATACGCATACACAAATCAGTAACCAAAAGAGGAATAGAACAAAACACAAATCCATAAATACGTAACATGTATCAATAGCATACATCCGAAATAGGAATCGATTTGCATTTCAGCTCGTTATTTGATTTATTTGACTGCGTTCATTCATTTCTTTAGTAATATTTATGTTGTGTCAATACATATATATATGTAAATATATATATATATATATATATATATATATATATATATATATATATATATATATATATAAATATATATATATATATATATATATATATATATATATATATTTATATA
>Ga0105053_10006650_pt1 | contig 15834 bp, 10 predicted proteins | sample BON01_FD_78093 | JGI IMG/M metagenome (GOLD analysis project Ga0105053, IMG submission 78093) | Freshwater microbial communities from Lake Bonney liftoff mats and glacier meltwater in Antarctica - BON-01 | ecosystem: Environmental > Aquatic > Freshwater > Ice > Glacier meltwater | place: Lake...
TAACAAAAGCTATTTGCAATGAGGGCACCATACAGTTGTATTCCAGAAAATGATAAATAATTAAGTAGCGCGGCTGTGGATTTATTATGCTATGCTTTGTATTTTAATAAATGGCTGGAAATAGTACTTGCTTTTAGCCACTTGACGGTGATTCATTTGTAATTTTGAGCTGACATTATTTTGAACGATCAAGTGAGCATCTTGAAACTATTTTATTACATAATGGATTTAAGAAAACCCATGGAAGCACAAGATCTCACGAGTTCCATTGAACTATTAAATCCCTAATCATGATTTGTATCAGGTAGCGAACCAAACTGCGAGAATATGAAATCAAACAACGAATTCATGATTACCAATATCAATAATAGAAACTTTTTTTGAAGTGTCGAGAACGCCAGTAGAACTCTTGTGGGATACTTACTATGTACAAGATGTAGGGATAAGTTGTTCAGTTTGGAATTCGATTGAAAGCATGAGATAGTACACCAAAATAAGCGCAGCTACCTTTCAAATATATTATTACAATTCTATAAATTTGAAAAATGAATTCGAATAGTTTATAAATGTAGGATCACGAATACATATCAGAATGTGAAATTCAAAAACATGATTCTTGAAAGGGGGATGAATAAACGAAGGTTAGCAGTTTTCGGTAGCAGATGGGGTATAATTCCTGTAACGGCGAAAAGATCGTGATCGTAAAATTTGTTCGTTACACAACGGTGACTTTCTTGTGTCACCACAATTTCTTGATTTTGGTTGACATTATTGATTTGAGGTTCCAGAACAAAACACCACTCATAGGTAAGTGATACAGAACCTTTCCTCCTCATACAGACAGTGCTGCTACACACACGCTGATCTTGAGTCCTCATTGACATGCTGATACCTCCTTGATCTATAAAGGCATCAGCAAAGAAGAGGAAGGGGGACCATTACGTACGGTGTATACTAATTTGTGTTTTGGTGGTAGGAAATGGCTCATAAACGCATTACCAAAGAACTTAGTGATCTAGGAAAGGATCCTCCTGCAAATTGCTCGGCAGGGCCGAATAGTGATGATATCTTCCATTGGCAAGCCACCCTCATGGGACCAGCTGATAGTCCTTATCAGGGAGGGGTGTTCTTTTTGAATATCCATTTCCCACCTGACTACCCGTTTAAACCGCCTAAAGTTAAGTTCACCACCAGAATATATCATCCAAATATCAACGATAATGGAGGAATTTGTCTGGATATTCTCAAAGACCAATGGAGTCCAGCTCTTACTACCTCGAAGGTTCTCCTCTCCATTTGCTCCTTGTTAACCGACCCGAATCCTGATGATCCATTGGTGCCTGAGATAGCAAACATCTATAAGAACAATCGCGAAGCATTTAACAAGACTGCAAGGGAATGGACTCAAAAGTATGCCATGTAAAAAACAATAAGTTTACACCAAAGAATTATACAAGTTTTGATTTGTTGTGAATGGCGGACCTGTTCTTTACAGTTTTGGAAATATAAACATCACCGTAAAAGAATGATTTGCAACTGCTCAACGATATATCGCGGGTTGGGGAAACAATTCAGAACAGGACACAGAGCATCTTTCAATCAAAGGAATAACGCGCCCTATTTTGGTTTCCCGTTCCAACTCTTTGAGAATTGCTAAACAAGGGTCTCCGTCATAATCACCAGAACGAATATGTTGGCAAATATTTAAAAGCCTATCTCTCTGAATGTAAAAAACATACTATTTACACCGAATACAATTTGAAAAATAGGGTCTACTCTTTCAGTCAATCTATTTCGGAGCAACCGGGTGAGTGTGGATTCATGGAGTTTGATATAGGAGAGGCGCTTTGCTCTGTTTGCTTCGATGGAGATTCGACAGAGGAAGACCCCATACTAGGTTGTGACTCTTGTAGTGAGACAGTTCACCTCTCATGCTACGGTATTCCATGTGTGCCCACCAAAGATTGGTTTTGTAAGAGATGCAGTTTTAAGATTCAAGATAGCGTATCCTGTGACCTGTGTGGCCATTGTAATTTCCGAGGTGGTTTTGTGAAGGAGAAATTGGACGGTAAGAAGATGAATGTGCACAGGTGCTGTTGGCTTGCATATAAGAACGGTATAACACTAGATGAAGAGTGTGTAATCTGCAAAAAGCGCGGGAATACAACGCGTTGTACATCATGTCATAAAGTTTCTTTTCATTCTTTATGCGCAATGTATGATGGTATGTTCGTAGGTTTTACATTCCACTCGTGTCCCAAATGTGCTTTAAATATTAAGTTAGTCGAACAACGAAAGTATTTGATTGACTGTATTCAGAGAGATACCACTGATATAGGGCTTTTGAATATTTGCCAACATATCAGTTCTGGTGATTTTGACAGAGACCCTTGTTTAGCAACTCTCAAAGAATTGGAACGGGAAACCAAAATAGGTCGCGTTATTCCTTTGATTCAAAGATGCACAATGATGGCTGATATGTTTGCCAGTCGAGGTATTCGTGCGCAGCATGTTAGTGACTTGTTTCTGCGCAAAGTGGAAGAATTGGAGGCCAAAAATCTTCCTAAGCGAGCTTTGGTGCAATTATACCAAACCGTAGGAAACGCCGAGGTCTATTTATGTATGCAGAGGATGATTTACGCTATTGAAACAGTTCCCATGAGTAGCACACGTCTTGAGGATTCTCATGTTGAGGAACATATTCATGTATTGTTAGATATACAGGGTCTTCTTGAATGGGTGGATCATTCCAACGCTGGAACGAAGACCACGAAGAAGAAACTCGGAAAAATCATTAACGATTGTGCCACCATTTTGGAGAAAAATTTTGCAGTGTACATAAAACGCCTCATTATGAAGGTAAAATTGCAGTTTTTTGTACCAGATTATCAAAAACTTCCCATTTATTCTCTTTACGATGCGGATACCGATGAGATCCAGAGTGCTGATTCGTATGTAGGAAATACCGAGAAGCCAATATGCTTCTCAAAAGACTACAAGAAATTTCAGTTAGTTGAACAAGCTATCAAGCAAAATAGTATTTCAGAACCTTATTTGAGTGGTAAATGGAATAAGACAGCCTATCCAAGACGCGCTTATGAAGTTATTCCCGTATACGAACCTGCTAGGGACTTACCATTGGAATACCACCATGAATGCTTCAAGCTACTTTCCAGTGCCAAGACAGTTGATTGTTCCCAAGACACTGCCATTTGCGGCGCTCTTTGCAGATATGAGACAGAAACTGGTGAGTTTGTGGATGCCCCTGTTTGCAAAGCGAATAAGCTTGCTTATGGTGCTGCTCCTTTGACAGAAAAGGACGGTTTAATCCTGGGGAAAGACGTTGTAGAATCAGATGTATGGGGCTTTGATTGCCATACGAGGAGTAATATTCAAGCGGTGCTGAAAGTAGCTGCTGGTTTTGAATCTCTCGACCAGCAAGCATTATATGTTAAAACGTTACTATCTGTCGTTAATTGTCAGCCAGCCCATCGCGCTTACAATATCCGATTCTCTCTGTGTTCTATTCTGAATTGTTTCCCCAACCCCCGTAAGATACACTGGGACCACGCCAGGTATTACACACAAATTGACGATGAAAGTGTTCATATGCAGGTAAACACAATTATCTCACAAACGGACTTGACTGAGAAATTGTTGGAAAAGGCAACGCTTTCCATGCTGTTCTCATCTCGTAATTGGGGCCTTTCGGAATTCAGAATTCATCCTAAAGGGGTTGGAGTTATTAGCAAATCGAGCATTGTGAAATCAGGCACCTTTATCACTAACTATGTGGGCGAAGTATTTCCTCCTTGGAGATGGCATGAAAAGCAGGAACTTGTGAAAAAGACTCAGACAAAACTGCATTTCAAACCGATTTTACCTGACTTTTATAACATCATGCTGGAGAGAGACAATGATGATCCAGAAGGTTACGGGATAGCCTTTATCGATCCTACCACTAGAGGAAGTTATGCCTCAAGACTGAGTCATAGCTGCGAAGCCAATTGTGCAACAGTAGTTATGGTAGCAGATGGAAAGTATACTGTGTCAATGTATGCGATTCGGGACATTCAATTTGGAGATGAACTGACACACGACTACTCCTCTGTGACTGACGACAACACTGAATGTGTTCGAGCAACTTGTCTTTGTGGCGCCGTTCTTTGCAGGGGGTCGTTCCTTGACTATATTGGTGTTGAGGCACTAAACACGATCATCTCGGATAAACATACTATTTTACACCGAATTGCCATGACCGTCAAATCTATCAAGGTACAAAAAATTCACCCTGTGGATCTTGAGTTGCTTAGTCGTCATGGGATTAAAGATGTTGTGTTGCATGGTTTACCAGCCTGGCTGGTGAATTGGGCCGCGCATGCTTTAAAATTTGCGGTTGACGAGGAGAAACAGCTGAGCAACCTATTGTTGAACGACAAAGCGAGATATCCTTGCAGAAAACAAGCTGAAGATGAAGCCCATGGTGTCTACCAGAACAGGAAACAAAATTTAGTTATATGTCTCAGCACCCTTCGTCACTACTTGAATACAATGGTGGACAGCTCTAACGTCAAACCAGCCAAGTTGACTTCGAGAAAAGTGATTTTGGGTGAACTCTGGAATAATGATGGGTCATTGATCGAAAATCTGTTGATGACTGTGATCAAGTTGATAAATGGGTTTCTAGTCTCCAATGGGACTCAGGATTACTGGGAGATTCTTTTGAAGGTGTTCAAGGATCTATTAAGGATGCAACAGGAAAACAGAAACTTGTCGAATATCTCGGAGTTTAAATCTATCTTGTTTGTGGTACGGAATTTCTTCTGGGCCATCAGACAAAATCAAAATGCAGTGAAATTCAACTTCCAAATGGCTGGGGATATTTTGACCATGATATTGTTTACCAAAACGTATTTCACTCCAACTCAACTATCACCTGTGCGCTCCACATTCAAAACCAATATTCGAAATATGGATATTGGAAGAGACGGTAGTGTATTGGAGTCAGTGAACGGTAAGACATCTTCTATGTTAGAACATCCGCATGGCTCAGTGGAAGAGACTATCAACAAGTTAGCAGCTCCTTATTGGTACAAAGGGACGGTTGATGCTGTCACGCTATCTCTGTGCAAACAATCTCATTTCGTAAACGTTTCTATTGCTGTTACTAACGGTTTGGTTTCGAATTTCAAATTCGATGCACGTGATCACAGTGAATTTGAATCATACCAGACCCTTTCAATTCCGATGGTAGGTTGTTTCGCAGTATTTGTGTACGAGGACTTGAAAGGGATTTCGTGCTTTTCACAGGTGGAGCCTCAGGTGACCAGCCATGATTGGAACTGCACAGGGATCTTTTATTCGTTTTCGGCACATCTGCCAGGGTTGACTTGCCTTGAAGCTCCGGCGTTTGGAGGTAGATGTTTTGACATATTTGTGTTCAAAGATTCCTTTTTCAAAACTGCTGTGACTATTTCGGAGAAACAGAATTACCGATGTGAGATCGATGAAGAAATCGGTGGAGACAGTGTGGATCCGATGAGAATCATCTGTTCGGAGAATATGGAATATCGCCCTACTTTCATGTGGGAGCAGCTCACGACTTGGTTTCGACAGGACCCGTGCATTGAAAGCGATGATTTGTTCACCAAGTCTTCAGTTCTGTGCATGCCACTGCTAGTAGAGTCGTGTATGAGCGACGCAGCGCCTAAATACAACTCGAATAAGCTAACCGGCTTCATGAAATCCCAAGTCAAGGATCAATGGTCTGAAAGCATTCACGGGTTTCAATACCAACACGAGCCCCTAATATTCGGATCTCCTTTCTTCGACGATTTGATGCATTCTGGTAATTGCTTATTGCAGTGCAGGACTGCGATTGAAAATGCGTCAAAATGTCTCCTTCCAAATTTAGATTTAGAAATCACTGAAAAGTTGCCGGCATGGTTTGTTGCTGAATTTGAAACAATGAATTCAGTGTTCCCAGAAATCCCTGATGTTTTTATAAATGAAATTGTATACGAACTCATTGAGATGGTTGCAGCTTCACCTTCAGAAAGAAATCAGGCGGGAATTTCAAATCAAATGGACTTGGGTGTTGCATGCGAGAAATCCGTTTTGTCGCTGTTTCTTCCTCCAGAACAGATAGGACATAACCCTCCATTTTCACGACCAGGGTTGTTTTCGGACCCTCGTCTAGTAGAATCCTGTTTAAACCTTTTTAACTCCAGAATGATACCCGAACCGCCTTTTCGTTTGGTCGAGCTTGATGGCGAGAACGCAGTAATATTTCCAGATCCAATAGTAGATCAATATAAATCGATGCTGTTCAATAGCGAAGGGACCGATATATTCCCCTCTCCGCAGTCTCCTGATATAAATGGAATCGTCGAAAGTGTGCCAGATTCAATTTCAAAGGTTACTTCGAATCTCAAGGCCTCTCCAGTTGAATTTTTTTTCAAGTGGTTGAAATTCACTACATTGAAAAAATTCCCATCGTTTGGAAAACCAAAAATACACCGACGAGAACACAGCAAGAAAAGAAAAAAAAGAAAAAACGAATCAGTTTTAAAAACCGATGCTCAGAATAAGAAAGTCAAGGGTGATCCAACTGAAGCTATGCGCGAATTTGTTCTGAAGACCTTTGACGGGCACTCGTTTCATGCCGACAATATGTTTATGCTCCAAACAAATTGCGTATATGTTGTTGAATGGGGCAATCTGGGAAGCAATGAATGCTACACGAAGTTCACTCAAAAGAAATTCATATGCGCAGTTCCCTGCGATGCTGTGTTGGTTATGATGCTTCGACAAGAGAATGTTGTAATCAGAAGTACGCTGATTGATACTCGGCTTCAATTGAAAGTCGTTGGCCATGGTGCAAACGGTACGGAATATGATAAAACAAAGTGGGGTGATTGTCTAGAGGACATGATACATGCAATATACGAGTCATGTGCCGGGCGTGTACTTGGATTCCCTTGGCATTCTCGATTGATTCAATCAAGACTTCTCGAGATATTCCCCGACCTCCGAAAAACGTTCAAATTTATTCATCGACGCGAAGAAATTATGACATCAGAACTCAGTCAGCAAGTGGAAGAAATAAAGATTTTAGGAAGCGATTGAACTAAAAAGAAATATTCTAGAAATGAAGTATTTATTTGGTAGTGAGTGATTCCAACTCTCGAGTGAGTTTGAGCACCCATTCGTCACTTTCTAATGCCTTGGCTGTTTCTTCTGCAATATCTGTCTGCAGTGACGTAATACGCTGGGCAAGATTTGCGTTTGCGGCCTCTAAATCCTTCACTGTCTCTTGGTTGTCCGTTCCTGATAATTTAGAAGGGATCACTTCAGATTGAGTTTGTTTGCTATGCATTTCATTCACGATAGACTTCACGCTGATGCGCTTCCCTTCAGATCTAGCTATTTGGGAGGCAATTTCGTGCCCCAATTTTGCTGCAGCTGCGCCTTTACTAGCATCTGTGACATCTGCTACATCAGCCACTTTATTCACTGGGGCTTTCTTTGATCGAGCGACCAACTCATCGTAGCTAGGCATCGATACGTGGTGCTTTCCTGCTTCCTTCGCCACTTGCCTCACGCTAATTTTGCCTGATTTATTCGACTCTTGAAAACCTTTTGCTGAGGCAGCAATAGTAGCACCGATAGAAGCTGTCGCAAATCCGGAACCACCACCGCATGGATCTCCATTCGCTGACAGAAACATCATCCTCTCCTTTAAATCCATTGAGTTATTATGACTTTGAGCGCTGCTTTGAGCACTACTTTGATCACTCAAACTACGCGGAATTTTGCCTGAGGCCAAACCTGGTAATGCCATGGGAGGATCGTCACTGGTCTGACGGCTAACAACTGAAGCTGTATCAGCCGAATTACCGCCTTTTGCAACTGCTTCATACTGTGCCAAGCGTTCCTTCAAACTCATCCTACAAGGTGAGTTGAATGATTTTGCACCTTCTTATAGCATAAGGGGGGCTTTGCGCATCGCGAGTTCACTTTTACCAGGTATTCGGGCGTGGCGTGCATTTAATAAATATCCCACTGCCTATACACTGTGTGCATTTAGACAGCGCCTCGTGATACTGGTTGGTGGCATACGCCGAGTCTGGTATGTACGGCGAGAAGAAGTAAAATGTGCGTGCTTTTCTAATGTAGATAATGCTATATCATCTAACCCAATGTCTATATTGCGCTACCACCAAGAATGTGATAGAGTGTCTCCCTGATTCAGAGGAGTGTCAAATGCGAGAATTCTTTGCTGGTGCGTTTTGCATGCAAATAGTCCCTATGAATAATCTTTCTAAGCCTAATCGCAGGTATTTGGAAACTTTCGATTTTAAAGTTGACTGTTTATCAGCATAAATTTTCTTTCTTTTTCTATTTTAAAAAAAATTCAAACCAATTATGCTCTTTGTGCTCAACTCCAGGCTATTCCTCCAAAAACCTTCAACTGATGCATGCTACAAATACAGTAACGAAACGCAGTTCCCAAATGATTCCTTCCGTGTCCAGTGCTGATCTCCACAAATATCCACAAAATTGATTTTGGTTGTGTTTTGCTATTGAAGGACATTTAATTGACATTTCAGTATCGGTGATGTGAATAGCTTGTTTTGACAATGTTTCACTCATATCTCTTGCTACTGAGATTCTCAGTATTTCCAGAACTTCAAAATAGTTAATAATGATTTAATTTCCTGACAAACTGATAACAGACACGCTATGTCGTAAGGGAGATTTTTCACTAACCACTTCCTCGGCAGTTTGCGTATTCATTAGCGTTTTCAGGGGCATAAATCTCTGTAGCAACTTGGCTATCAATGGAGAAAGATTATTGATGTCGTTTTCATAAAAATACATCAAGACTGACATGGCTGCCGAAAACATCAGTATTTCACCATGAGGTAGTCTGAAGGCCATCTTATGGTCATATAAAATCATATACAGACTGTCCAGAGCCCTCGGAAAGACATAGAGTGCCAATTCCGATCGACGACTTTTCCTTTCCAACAAAATTGCAAATCCACTGAAGAGAGCTGCAACATAATACCATAATTTGTGATCAGTCAACTTGAAACGTTCCAAAAACATTCTCTGAATCACTATAAATAGTTGATACCCCCCACAGAAAGTTCCTAAGAAAAGAGTAGATTGAAAGGCTCCTGCAATTGCCTTGGCGAATATTGACACAGGGGCTTGAGCGAAATGTCGGAAGCGCAATACCACTGCAGGTACGAGAGCCAGCGACAAGTATACCGGGAATATCTGCTTGACAGTTCCTGTGAAAGCGCCCCATGCACTGATCCATGCCTTGGCTGTGTAAGGATGCAAGGCTCTTGAAGGAATGATCCTAGGTGTGTTGGAGCTCAAGTACGACTTGCATGCCTCCAGGGCTTCTTTTCCACCTGATTTCTCAATGTACGTATTTACCGCTGACAGATTAATTGGTCTACCTCGGTTGTTATCTCTCACTGCCTGAAGCATGACCTCATCAATGGGTCCTTGACGAACAATGAACTTATAATAGGACGGTGGTAGCGTTTCAGGCCTCATGACATATGCGTACATCACCTGCGCGGTGGAGGCAATGAACAGCAGCGAGTCGCCATGGCTCCAGCTGCTCCCCCAAAAGTGCCAATAGCCGTTCGTTTTCGCATAATTGTACATGCACTGAGCCATCCTTGTTGACATATACAAGGCCAGCGTTCGGTGCCAGTTCGGGTTCATGAATGCAAGCGACAAGCCTGCAAGATAGCCTCCCGCTACACTATGCCATCCAAGTCGCTTGCCACCAGATACGAGATGAGTCAAACTGTGTGTCACTGCCGCATAAATACCAGAGAAACCTCCGACAAAAAAACCAATTCGAACAGCTTCCACGCGAAACGACAATCCAGACTCGCCGAGGATTTTGTCCAGTGAAAGTAGATCTTTCGGTCGTTTCGCTGCCATTGTGATGGCTCTTAGTAGAACAGATATGCCTGCACGGATGTTGTATGCCATGAGAAAATTAGTAACAAAAATACGCAAGGCCTTTGACTCTACAAACATAATGCGAAACACCTGCAACATCGATAACTTCCGAATCACCGGCTTTGTCCCATCCTCTTGCTCCATCGATGGTCGGACGATCGTTTTTTTAAATTTAAATGTGACCACAAATCGTGATTTGTGATGTGACGTAGTTAGCAGACGTATTCCATGGATAACCCCCCCCCACAACATACTGCTCTACGGGTAATCCCCCTCATTCTCGTTTTATTGTTTCGATTGCCTGAAGGTCAAACTGATTCTTTCGTGGCCGAGAATATCTGATGGCGAGATAGCATGTGTCCATTTATATCGTGCTTCCGTCGTGACTAAATAGGACGGTTATGAATTAGTAATGAGTAAATGATTCAAGAAAGCATATGACCTACCAATGGAGAGAGACTTTCTAGGCAGCGATACTTTCACCTCTTTTTCACTGTTTTTGAATGTCATTTCACAATCAGAGAGCATCGACAAAGTGCACAAAATAGATCCTACATTTATAATGTTAATGAGGAAGAATTCAATATCTGACATTAAAAAGAAACTCTTACCCGATAATTTACGATCGTCATAGTGCGGCTTGAGAAAGTGACCGTCCTGTTTACGGTACCAATGAGCGTTGCATTCGTTAGGAGACCATTCAGATTTCAAGGATACTCCTTTGAGCTTAGAAAACGTGACTTTAGAAACGATCCCATCAGCGAGTTTACGTAACTTATCCGTGAGGTTCAATTCACTTGCAATAGGCGGTCTAACTACTCTCAGCACAAAGTCTGTTTTCACTCCAAATGACTTATTAAAGCAAACACCTGTCAGCGTGCCATTAGACCAAGGGTTCGAGGTCGCATGTAAGTGTTCAACCGTTTCCAGTTCTTCTTCATCGGTTATAAAATCAGGAAAAGTATATAAACCTGGAACCTGGTCAATACTGATCAATGAACTATTGAATATTTTCTTCGGGTTTGGTTCAGTTTTGAAAACATGAGAGTCAACGTGGCTATTAATGAAACTGGAAGCGACCAATTTGGAACAAATAGGGCATTCCAGCAGTTTCTCTTTTGTATCACCAAGCTCACTTGTCTTGTTATCTTTCCTCGCCACCTTACTTCTACCGTGATTCGCCTCTCCAAAGAATCGCTTCATCTACCAAGTTGCGGGGACTTCACCGTCTTCATGTATCCAATTTTTTTCCCGAAATCGGTCACATTTAAACAACTTCGATTGAGAATGAGCGAGGATTTAACACATGGTGCATTGCCTCCCTTGGTTGCGCTTCGATGCGACATTTGCAAGGAATACATGAAAGAACCTTCGACCCTGCCTTGCCTTCATTCCTTCTGTAAGTCGTGTCTTGATACATACAATGGCTGCGACACAGTTGAAGAGAGTGAAGAAGAAGAGGAAGAAGAAGAAGAAGGGGACGGGGCTGAAAAAGTAGTCCAGAAACCAGTGGTCAAGAAAGAGAAACCATTTTGCTGCCCTACTTGCAAGGATGCTTTACATCTTCCTGACTACATCTTTTTCTCAGTTCCATTTCGTAATGAAAGAGTTGCAAGAATAATTAAACTTCTTCAAGAGTCCAAAATATTGTGCCAGAATTGCGAGTCTACTGCTTCCGAGTATCGATGCAATGTTTGCGATGCCTACACTTGTGAAAGCTGCTGGAAACTGACTCATTCGGCACCGATATTCAAGTGCCATACCCCAGAGCGCCTTACCCATGAGGAGATGACATGCCTTCCTAAGTGCGATCTTCATCCTCTGAATGTAGTGGAGTATTTCTGTGCTGAAGATGAAATAGGAGTTTGCCAGGTGTGTCTATTAAAAGGAGAGTTCAAAGGCAAGGATTATTCGTTGACGCAAGACGTGAAAGCAGAGAGATTGGAGGAGGTGGAGAAAGGAGTCAGTAGGACTTTGTTACTAAGAGCTCAATTGCTAGAATCAAGGAAGGAAAATGAAAACACTCTCGCATCATTGTCGGAAAATTTAACCGCGCAACAATCCAAAGTGCGAGTAAATTTTGCGTCCATCAGAACTGCGTTAAGTGCTCGTGAAGATGAGACACTGTTAGCATTGCAGCGGCTTCATGATGCCAAGAAGCAAGTACTGGATGCACAAGTGGAAGCAATCGATGGCATAAATCGTAAAATAGAAGATGGAGTTGAAAATATCAATCTGGTGCTGAACTATTGCAATCCGTTGGAGCTGGTATACCTAACCTACGTGATACAGAATGCCATAAGGAATTTATGTGACATCCCATCAACAAGTCCTTTGGGTTCATTTGAGAAAGGGAGTGCTAACCATGAACCCGCGGTAGATGATGATCTCCCTGTCGTACTTAGTGACAAAGTGGTTGATCTCATTAAAGCATATGCTTCGGTGCCTGACTCCAATCTTGTAGAGCAAGTTGCCAATGGCAAGGCTTCACCCAGTGCCATATCGACAGTCTCGGGAACAAAAGAGCAACAGAAACTGCTTCAGCAAGTGACAGGGACGTCTGTGCAAGCCGAGGAGTACGGTTGCATAGTCCAGTAGTCCTGCTTTTATTAAATTACTAGTGATGTTTACATTTTTTAAAATCGTGCTTTCTGGAAGGAGGTTGAAACTTTCAATTTACTTCCTATGAGTTTCGGGGTTTTTGAATTTTGTCAGGGCGACAAGGATGACGATGCGGTCCCCGCACCCCTAGAGTGAAGGAACTGCGTTCATTAAAATATAGAAACCGTTACAGATGAGTTCTGCTGGTGTCAACTCGCTGGGGGTGCGATTCATTGCGCTTTGTCTCCATGCATTCTTCACATTCCTACTGTATGATGAGAAGGTGAGTATACAGTCGATATGCTGTAAAATAGTCTCATTTTGTTCAGTTCTATAACATCAGTTCCACACTTCGGAGTCAGCACTCCAGTTTATTTTTGGAAACATATTGGAAAATGAATTACAAGTAGGTCCCTATATATTCCAAACTGATGTATCTAAAGTTGAAATCAGCTATTCTCTACTCATTGCCACTTCACTTATTGTCAACTTCGTCGAGTTGCTGGCCATGACTTTAGGAGAAAGTTCTGTTACATCATCTTTCAATGTGCTCTCCATAATCCTTCATATGGGTGGAGCATTCACCATTTTCTTTATGATATTCCAATCATGGCCTATTGAAACTTTCACTCCCATATTCATGGTTTGCAGCTTATTACCCATGCTAATATCGCTCATTTTTTCAACTGATTACTTGGTACTCAAATCAAGCACCATGAAAAGACTTGATATTCGAATATAACTTTTGATAAAGAATCTTGTTGTCCATTATATTTATTATTATATTTGAGCTCTCAAGGCTTGTGATGAATTAAAAATTAGATCGGGGTTTTAAAATATATAGGTTGAAATCAGTGCAAGTAAGGATGGAAGATGGTGAAATCAGTCGAGTATTGGGCGCGATCCGAGATGAACTTAACTCAGTCTCTCCAGACCTGCGCGATTGCGAGCAAAACTTCACGCTGTATGATCAAGCACTTCGACAGCTAGAGACAGAAGCTCGAACCCAAGCAGACAGCAGCAGTCGGAAGGCCCTGATGAACAAAGCAAAACAATTCAAGGAAGACGCAAAATTACTTCGTAATAAATTCAATTCACTCAAGGAGAAAAGTGATCGCGGGAGGCTAACAGGCTGGAGCTCGGGCGACCAACAAGACCGACTGCTAAGTATGAATGAAAAGAGCAACCAAGGTACTGCAGCACTTGCAAACTCGGCAAGAGTGATGCTTGAGATCGAGGAAACTGCGATTGGAGTTACGGATCAGCTGAGTCAGAACCGAGCCTCCATCATGTCCACCAAAAGAAAGCTGGAGGAAACCAATTCAATGACAGGAACTGCCACACGGATACTCCGAAATATGGAGAAAAATGAACGCATGAAAAAAATATGCTCTTATATAGCTGTGTTCGTTGTAGCGATTGCTCTTTTGTATCTGCTGTTTAAATTAGTTCTCCCAAACAAAAAATTGTAGTGTCTAGAAACAATTATTTGTCATCTGCGTGTTGAGCGCTGGAGGCTTTGTTGATAGTTCTTCCTAAGAGATCCAATCCTTTTGTCATGGATGCTAAATATGTAATGAGTTTTGTATCATCCAATTCTTGGCGCAGTTCATTTTCGAAATGAAGAGATTTCATTTCAGGGAGATCGTGGCATATGGCAGCGATGGCACGTAAGACATCATGGTTCCAAGAAATTTCTCCAGATTTACAAAGTATTAAATAGCTTTCCAACAGACGCATCCGCTTTACCAGCATCTCACAGGAGCTTCGAAGATTGCCCACATGTGTAACGGAAGAAGATGCATGCGAACCACTTTTAACCACATGATCGATGGAGAGTCGCTCTGACTCAACAGTATCTAGACGAAAAGGGAGATCCACAAACGACATAGACGATGCATCTTGATGTCTGACGGCCTCAAAGAATTTAACAGGCAGTTCCTTGTCATCATCAGATATATTTGGATTCACTAGCATCACTAATGCGTTGCTGTTGAACTGGAAGAACGCTTGATGTATGAGCACATGGTGGGACTCAGCATCTGTAGCCGGTGTATACCATCCCACCAACTCATATGCTGGGAATACCGCCTTGTATTGCTCCATCTTCTTAGCAAGAAAGATAGCATCGAACTGGAATTGAGGTGAATCAATCACTACCATCTCAAACGAGTCGACCACTTGAATTGATTCACCTTGCACCATTCCGAACAAGGCTCCTACCACGAACTCATTAATGTCGCGTAACTTGCAACGTGTGTAATGATCCGAAACATTCACAAGAACAAGCTGATCATACATTCAATCCCAAAGCTCAATCCTTTCAATTCAATCACTTACTGGATGCACTCTCACTTCCTTCATCTTCGTAGCTAAAGTAGACCCTGAATTGCTTTCGTGGTAGACCATGAATTGATTCTTCCACCAGTCACTTTGCGATATATGATGGAACCGGCCAAGAAAAGAGCCAAGGGGAAACCAGAGTTGCCAGAGAGCATGGTGGTGAGGTTCAGACAGGTATCCAGTGACTCTAATGCTCCTGCATCGACGCAGCTCCCTCAACTGGATGTTCCGTTAGATTCCACAGTAAACCAGTTGGAAAGACTTGTCAACGAATTGCTTGGTAATGAAGACAGGGTTCCATTTGCATTCTATGTGGATTCGAATGAGATAGTTGGATCTTTGAAACTTGCCATCACCGATCACAAACTATCCACTGAGACTGTGATGAACATTCAATACGAGCCGTTGGCGTTGTTCCGAGTGCATCCTGTAACTCGTTGCACTGACTCCATGCCTGGACACACTGAAGCTCTTCTCCATGTATCCTTTAGTCCATGTGGTACCCAATTGGCTAGTGGTGGTGGTGATACAACCGTGCGATTTTGGGATGTGTCATCTCGTACACCAAAGTTTGTCTGTAAAGGGCACAAGAACCACGTCCTGTGCACAGCATGGTCCCCCAATGGTAAACGATTTGCATCAGCTGATAAAAATGGCGAGATTCGAGTGTGGGATCCAACCAATGGTCAGCAAATTGGCAAACCTCTGATAGGACATAAACGATGGGTGTCGAGCATATCATGGGAACCGTTTCATTTGAACAGCGCCTGTGAAAGACTAATAACAGGTTCTAAAGATGGAACAGCCAAGGTCTGGAATGTGAGGTCTGGTAGATGCGAAGCTACTCTAGGAGGACACAGCGACGCGGTTGAGTGCGTTCGTTGGGGAGGTGAA
>Ga0105053_10006652_pt1 | contig 15827 bp, 15 predicted proteins | sample BON01_FD_78093 | JGI IMG/M metagenome (GOLD analysis project Ga0105053, IMG submission 78093) | Freshwater microbial communities from Lake Bonney liftoff mats and glacier meltwater in Antarctica - BON-01 | ecosystem: Environmental > Aquatic > Freshwater > Ice > Glacier meltwater | place: Lake...
CACACATGGCGGATCGCCTGTAGGACCGATTAGAAGTATTGCGATCTGATGCAGACGTTACACCATCGTATTTTTTATGCGGCATCAACTCCGTTTTTGAAAACAACGCTACAGGTAACTTAACGGTCCGTTAAGTTTTTCATCGCTAGGTTTACCCAGTCACCTTCCCTGCTCGTGATTACCAGGTTGTGAAGCGACGGTTCACAAAGGGTTGTTAGCCAAGTCTGATCGACTATTTGATCGCAAGACAGTGCGGCTTGAGGGCGATCTGGTTTCCTGAATTGCCAATTTTTAGGTAGTACTCCAGATCATGCTCGACGATGTAAATGTGTTTGTACACCTTCCCATCTGCTCGAACTGTCTGGTAGAAGGTATCCCAATGTTTTTCTAACTCGTCAGCAGGCACGGCGAAGCAGACATTGAGATCGACCATGGCGAACAACATGACGCCATTCGCCGCTTGTTTTAAAAATGTCCTCTGCGGGTTGTCATGGTAGGCGTACCAGTAGGTTGTCTCTGTGCGATCGTATCGCTTGGAAACGGCAACCACAGCGTGTATGGCGTCGACGCTATCGCTATACATTGAGTGCTTGCGTTTGACGAGCGGCTTGCCGAAGCTTTCGCTGAGCGCTCGTATCGCCCCGTCCTTCTTGTTGGATATAACGTCACGGCTCGTTCGATCCTGAACGCGAACTGATTCATTCCCGGTGTCAGGTTCTTCCGCTTGTTCTGGAGACTCTGCAGCTTCGATCGCCTTGTCTTCTGTAGCAGCAAACATAACGTCCACGATTGCGTCAAGGCGGGTGTATTCCATCGGCTGCAGAATCGTGTGGATCTTGTCCGTCACTTCTGAACTCGTGGTTGCGAGATTGACCGCCATCAAACGGACTAGCGCGTCGATGCTGATGATCCGCATTGACCAGGCGTGTCTCGAACCCCTAACTTGCGCCTCTAGTGACTGCGTGTCGTTGCGACCGATGACCATCAAAACAGGTGCGTCACGTGGCACTCGACTCTCGTCAGCCAAACGATCGCGGTATCTGGCAACAGTGTCGAGCTTGATCGTATAGGCATCCGTAGTTTTTACCTCGACAACAATGGCGCGGTCGCCGCCGGGAATGCGCCAAATGCCGTCATAGCCAATTCCATTCCGAACACCTTGATAAAGTCCGTTCTCGACCTCGAAAGCGAGCCGCCGCCCGATCTCGTTGACGATGTCCTGCAAGACCTGACCACTGTTTGTGAATCCATCGTTCAGGCAATAATCCGCGTATTCCGCGAGCTTTTCACTTGGGATTTCTCGCAAATAGCGTCTGAACTCAGTGGACGTGTCGTTGCCGTCACGTAGCTTCCCTGTCGCTCCAGCCATATGAACGATGGCGACGAGGTTCATCGACAGGACCTCGTCTCGGTTCGACTCCCAGAATTTCAGTAGCGGCATTGTTGCTTTTCGTTGAGCCAGCAGTGACGGCTATGTTACAGATGCAATGCCATCCACGGACGATGTGTCGAAACCCGCAAGAATATGCCCGTTCAGTAAACGTTAGGTTCATTAAATTTACTTTAATCCCTTGCCGATTGACACTTGCCCTATCGAAAGCGACAGGGGAAATCAGATGGCAGTGTACGGCTACGTTAGGGTCTCGACGCTTACCCAGGCTCGCGAAGGTGAGTCGCTCGAAGCGCAACGGCGGCAGGTGATGGCATACGCCGCAAGCAAGGGGCTAGAACTCCTTGAGAGCGGCGTGCACGTGGAAGCCGGAATAAGCGGCGGGGTCGAGTTCCAGGAGCGCCCAGAGGGTCGCAGGCTGACCGAGCGGCTTCAGCCCGGCGACATGATCATTTTCCCGAAGTTGGACCGTGCCTTCCGGAACACGCGCAACGCGTTGAACGTGTTGCATGAAATGAAAGGTCGTGGCGTCCATGTGCATTTCATCGACCTCGGTGGCGATGTGACCGGAAACGGCATCGGCGCGATTGTGTTTACCATCCTCAGCGCCTTTGCCACTTTCGAACGCGACCGTATCGCAACCCGAATCCGCGAGGTCAAGCAGCTCAAAAAATCCCAGGGCAAATTCACTGGCGGCAAACGCGCCTTCGGCTACGATGTGATCGACGAGCGGAAGGTGCCGCGTGCAGATGAGCAACGTGTGATCAAGCGGATGATTGGATTACGAACCAAGGGCGCCAGCTACCGAAAGATAGAAAAGTGGCTGCGCGACACCCAGCAGATCCAACTCTCGTTCGTTGCTGTGCGTGATGTGCTGCTTAAAGCGTCGGCGGTGAATGGACGAACCTAAATGGGCATGACATTTCTCGGCTTTCAAAAGATGGTGAATGGCGGATGGCTGCTGTGATGAATGATCCAGCGATGGACGTTTTGCACGTTTACACGCGTGTATCAACATTGGCGCAAGCCGACCACGGTACGTCGTTAGATTCCCAACTCGAACTCGGAACTAAACGGGCGTCCGAACTGGGGTTTCTTGTCGAGCATTGGAACGAGGGCGGTAAGAGCTCTTTTCACGAAGACATTGCTGGTCGACCGAAGCTACACGCGCTGTTTTTGGCGATCAAGGCAGGGCAAGTAAAGCATCTGTGGGTCTATGACCAGTCGCGTCTGTCCAGAAACGATCAAGTAGCCTCGATCTTCCGATACCAGTGCAACAAACAGGGCGTCACCCTCTACACAAAAGATGGTCAATTCGATCTTGGCAGTCCGCAAGATCGATTCATGAAACAACTGCTTGACGCGGTAGCAGAATTTGACAACGTAACACGGACAGAACGTACTCGGCTCGGCAAGGTCCTTCGAGTTCGCAGTGGAAGCTGGCATGGCGGACCCGCGCCATTTGGATATAAGTTGGTGAACAAGAGATTGGTGATCGAACCCGAAGAGGCGAAGTGGGTCAGGAAGATTTTCAAGCAGGCGTTTGCCGGTGCGACTTCACCACAGATCAAGAAGATGTTGGATTCCCATGGCGTCGGCGCACGACGCGGCGGACTTTGGACCTTGGGCTCCGTGCAGTCAATGTTGAAAAATCCGCACTATGCGGGGCAATACACCTACACCGACAGCAAATCCAAAGAGGTCATTGCCGTACCTTGTCCGCAGATCGTTGATGAGCTTACTTGGAAGGCGGTGCGGCTGGAACGATCAAAATTAGATGCGACGCGACAAGCTCAAAAGAACCGTACCGTTGCAAATTTCTATCTGCTTCGGGACTTCATGTTCTGTGCACATTGCGGACGTCCGATCAGCGGACGTATCAAGGCGTCGAAAAATGAGGCGATGTACTACTGTCCCAACAAAGAGCGAGCATGGGCAGTCAATGGTGGCACCAAAGAGCCCTGGAAACGCGGCACTGGTTGCGGTTTTGACAGGGCGATGAACATACCCCTAACAGACAAATTGGTATGGGAGCTGCTGCGTACCGTGCACGGAAAATCTAGCATCCTGAAAGAGGTAGTCAAACAGCGAGTGTTGCAAGAGGGTGGTCTCAAGAACTTTGGCGATGCAGACCAAGTGAAGCAGGCGGAGGCGCGGATCAAACGGGCGCAGAAAGAACTTGTATCCGTCAGTGAAATACTTGGTGATCTAGAAGCCCGTCGGCTGTTGAAAAAGATTGACGAGCTGACCCACAAGACAACCGTTCGACGAATACAGGATGAAAAGGATCGGCTAGAGTTCTCGATCACTGAAGCCCGATTGCAGATTCGAGGTGGATCAGAGAAGCGTAAATGGACAAACTGGCTGGAGGCGTTTGGCGGAGAACTGAAGCCTGACGATCAGCTATCGAACGAAGAGAGGAAATTGTTCGTCGAAGGGCTGGTTGACCGAATTGATGTCAGCTATTTGCCGGAAACGCGAGAGCACGAAATGCGGTTGCGGTTTAAGTTGCCCATAGTGAACGACGGAATAAAGTGGGTCGATCCAAAGAGCAAGCGCAAGGGCTACAAGTTAGTCGACGGTGAGTTAGAAGCAACGCTGGCAGTAAAAAAAAAGGACGGGCGCGGCTGATCACGGCTGACCTTCAAAATTACCCCCTAACGAAACCACTCAATCACCGTGGAATGACCACTTCGCAGAAGCGGCCGCGTTGATCCGTGGGAATAGAGGTTGTCGGAGTCGGAATAGGTGTTGTCGGATGCGGCGCCGCAAAACGGACTTGTGAACCATGGCGCCTCACCACGCGGGAGCTTTCCCTATTGCTTGAGCAGCACAACCGATTGGCGCAACCGATTGGCGCACCGACACGGTCTATACTGATTTTTGAGTTTCCACAGCATAAATCAGGAGTATTTGTTTGAAAACCCTTCCCAAACTCGTTGCCACTTTGGCGCTTGCGACCCTGGTGGGCAGTGTCATGGCCCAGGGCACCCTGGACAAGATCAAGTCTGCCGGAGCAATCACTGTCGGGCACCGGGATGCTTCGATCCCATTCGCGTACCTGGACGACAAGCAGCAGCCGATCGGCTATTCGATGGACTTGTGCGCCAAGATTGTTGATGCCATCAAGGCTGATTTGAAAATGCCGGCATTGAAGGTGAACCTTCAGCCCGTGACCTCAGCCACGCGCATCCCGCTGCTGGCCAACGGCACCATCGACATCGAGTGTGGCTCGACCACCAACAACGCGGCGCGCCAGCAGCAGGTCGCCTACACGATGACCAGCTTCGTCACCGCCAATCGCTTCGTCTCGAAAAAGGCCGACAAACTCAACACGCTGGAAGATCTTAAGGGCAAGACCGTGGTCTCGACCTCTGGCACGACCAACATCAAGCAGATTACCGAACTGAACGCGGCCAAGAATCTGGGTATCAACATCCTGGCTGCGAAGGACCATGCAGAGTCTTTCCTGATGATGGACACCGGCCGCGCCGTGGCCTTCATCATGGACGACATCCTGCTTGCCGGCCTGGTGGCCAACCACGCCACACCGGACAAGTTTGCAGTCTCCAAGGACGCGCTGTCGGTTGAGCCCTACGGCATCATGTTGCGCAAGGACGATGCCGCTTTCAAGAAGGTCGTTGACGGCGCGATGATGGGCTTGATGAAAAGTGGCGAGATCAACAAGATCTACGCCAAGTGGTTCCAAAGCGCGATCCCCCCGCGCAACATCAACCTCAACATCCCGATGAGCGACGCATTGAAGAAGGTCATTGCCAACCCCACCGACTCTCCTGACCCAGCCGTGTACCAGTAGCCCAGGTTCGAGTTTGTCAAGAGCAGCCGCAGCCCGGGTGACTGCACAGCGTGGGCAATCGCCTGGCTCCCTTTTGACATAGCCCACAGCCCCCGCATTGGGGGCTTTTTCACTTTCTGATGCGTTTCTCTGAAGGACAGGCGTGAACTACAACTGGAACTGGGGCATCTTTTGGGAGCTTTCGCCTGACGCCAGCGGCACCTACATGGAGACGCTGTTTGCAGGCTTGCGCTGGACGCTGGCCACGGGCGTGACAGCGTGGATCTTTGCGCTGCTGCTCGGCGCCGCGATCGGCACCATGCGCACCACCCCCGTGAAATGGATGGTGATGCTGGGCAATGCTTATGTCGAGTTGTTCCGCAACATCCCGCTTCTGGTGCAGATGTTCCTGTGGTTCTTTGTTGTGCCCGAGTTGTTGCCCAAGGCCTGGGGCACCTGGATCAAGCAGATGCCCAACGCCTCGTTCTGGACTGCGGTGGTGGCGTTGTCGTTTTTCACCTCGGCGCGGGTGGCGGAACAGGTGCGCGCCGGCATCCAGTCGCTGCCGCGTGGGCAACTGATGGCCGGCACTGCGCTGGGCCTGACCTTGCCGCAGACCTACCGCTACGTGCTGTTGCCGATGGCCTTTCGCATCATCCTGCCGCCGCTGACCTCTGAGTTCCTGAATGTCATCAAGAACAGCGCCGTGGCGCTGGCCATCGGGCTGATGGAGCTGACGGCGCGCGCCCGCTCGATGCAGGAGTTCAGCTTCCAGGTGTTTGAAGCCTTCACCGCGGCAACCCTGATGTACCTGCTGGTCAACACGGTGGTGGTGCTGGGCATGCGCTGGGTCGAGCGCTGGGTGGCCGTACCCGGCTATGTCGGCAAGAACAGCGGGAGTTGAGCGATGTTTGAGAACTTCGACTTCAACACCATTTCGCGCTCCTGGGAGGTGCTGATCTTCCAGGGTCTGGCGTTCACGCTCCAGGTCACCCTGCTGGCAATGGTGGGCGGCATCATCTTTGGCACCCTGCTGGCGATGATGCGGCTGTCTTCGATCAAGGCGATTTCGTGGATCGCGGGCACATATGTCAATTTTCTGCGCTCGATCCCGCTGGTGCTGGTGATCTTCTGGTTTTTCTTTTTGGTGCCCTACATCGGCGCCTGGCTCATCGGCTCGCCTACGCCGATCAAGGTCGGCGCCTTTGCTTCAGCGCTCGTCACGTTCATCATGTTCGAGGCCTGCTACTACTGCGAGATCATGCGCGCCGGTATCCAGAGCATCCCGCGCGGCCAGGTCAACGCAGGTTCTGCGCTGGGTCTGAACTACTGGCAGGTGATGGGTAACGTGGTGTTGCCGCAAGCCTTCAGAAACATGATCCCGGTGCTGCTGACGCAGACCATCGTGCTGTTTCAGGACGTGTCTTTGGTCTACATCATCTCGCTGCCCGACTTTGTCACGCTGGCCAGCAAGATCGCGCAGCGCGACGGCCGGCTGATTGAGATGTACCTGTTTGTGGCCGTCGTCTACTTTGTGATCTGCCTGTCGCTGTCAATGCTGGTCAAGCGGTTGCAGTCGCGGGTGGCTATCGTGCGCTGATCAGCAATCTGCCTACTTCGTTGGCAACGTCCCGTCCCCCCTCTCTCAAGCGGAAGCGAACAACAACATGGCGATGATCGAGATCGACAAGGTATCCAAGTGGTACGGCAGTTTTCAAGTGCTGAAGGACTGCTCGACCAACGTGGACAAAGGCGACGTGGTGGTGGTTTGCGGCCCATCAGGCTCGGGCAAATCGACGTTAATCAAGGTCGTCAATGCGCTGGAGCCCATCCAGCAGGGCCGTATCTCCGTCGACAGCAAAGACGTGCACGCCAAAGGCACCAACCAATCCAAGGTGCGGGCCCGTATTGGCATGGTGTTTCAGAGTTTCGAGCTGTTTCCGCACCTGTCGATCACGCGCAACCTGACGTTGGGCCAGATGAAGGTGCTGGGGCGCAGCGAAGACGAAGCCACTGAGCGTGGCTTGAAGCTGCTCGACCGAGTAGGGCTGATCGCGCAGAAAGACAAGTTTCCGGGTCAGCTCTCAGGTGGTCAACAACAGCGGGTGGCCATCGCTCGTGCGTTGTCGATGGACCCGATTGCGATGCTGTTTGACGAGCCCACCTCGGCGTTGGACCCGGAGATGATCAACGAGGTGCTGGACGTGATGGTCGAGCTGGCGAACGACGGCATGACGATGATGGTCGTCACCCACGAGATGGGTTTTGCAAAAAAGGTCGCTGACCGTGTGATCTTCATGGACGAAGGCGAAATCGTCGAAGACGCCACCAAAGAAGAGTTCTTCGGCAGCCCACGCTCTGACAGGGCGCAGTTGTTCTTGTCGAAAATCTTGAATCACTGAGAGCCCGAGCGCCACCAAAAAGGGTGGCGTGGCCCGGCAAGGCGCAACCAGTCTTCGACATCGGCGCAGATCGCGTCATCCCACGCGGCCAGGAAGCAGATATGCCTCCGCAGGGGCCACCGCCGGGCCGCTGGTGACGCTGGACTAGCGGGACATCTACCTCATCAAGGACCTCACGCTGATTGCCCAAGCTGCAAGGGAGTGAAGATGGGGCGTTTTGATCAAATTTCACCCGGCTGCGTATGGGCTCGCGTTTGCCACCAGCGGACGCAGCTGCGTGCCAATGCGCCAGTGCTGTCCACGCATACCAGGCGCAGGTCGGACCTTATTGCGTCGAGTGCCAAGGGCGTTTCAGTGCATGCCAGGATCACGGTCGTCGCGCCACGGTTCAGTAGTAGCTTTACGGCCTGCTCGACCAGCTGCCCCGCCTCAAGCGCTCGACCGGTTTTCACGAGCGCGATGGCCGGGAGCACCAGCGCCGTCATCTCGTCGGGCTCGGGCAGCAGCGGCAGGAAACCCATCGATTCAAGGCGCTGGTCAAACAGGTGTGCAGCCAGGGTCGCGCCCGTGGCAATCAAACCGATGCGCGCTCCCGGTTTGGCCAAGCCGGCCGCCTCATCGCAGGTGGCGTCAACAATACTTAAAAACGGCACCGGGCAGCCATCCAGCAGTTCGGCAAACCAGAAGTGCGCGGTGTTGCAGGGCATGGCCAGTGCGAGGGCGCCAGCCGCAATCAGCCGGTCGCGCCCCGCCAAAAGCGCAGGCAGCGGTGACTCTTCGCCCCGCAAGATAGCAGCTGGCCGACTCGGCACGCGCGGGTCGGACAGGATCAGCAGAGGAACATGGTCCTGGTCGACCGCCGCCGGCGTCGCCGCGATCACCTTGCTGAAAAAATCAGCAGTGGCCAGTGGCCCCATTCCGCCAAGGATACCGATCATGCTTGCTTCCTTGTCGTTGTCGTTGTCCGGTTGCCGCTCATCGTACGCATGCTATAGAGTAAGTAGCAGATAGACCTCGCTGATGAGCGCCAGCCTTGGCGTCACCAGCACCGGCACCGGCACGGGCCGCCAGTATTGGAGTCATAGATGCTGCCGCGACGAGCACCCGCTTTGGGATCAGAACTGACTTTAGCAGTCGGGCCGTCTCCCCTTGTTTCTCCTTCTTCTTGTTACGCAGCGTCGCCCCCTTGAGATCAATCCAGTGACTGCTGTGCACGATCCGGCCCAAGATGGCATCTGCCAGGGTTGGATCATCCAGGTAGGTATGCCAGGCCATGCTTGGCCATGTTCAGCCGGGGCCGGTTTGCTGGACGCGCTGTGCGTCGGCGAGGCTGACACCACCGGCCCACAGCGCGATCGCCCCGACCACGCCGACGCTGAGCAGGTTTGAAGCTTCGACCAGCAACACCATCACCAGCGCCTGCTCCGATGGCACGCCGAACAGGCCCAGCGCATAAACACCACCGACGACAAAGCTGCCGACGAAACGCAGGAAATGCCCCAGGATGATCAGAAACCCGAGGAACACCATCACGAACAGGTATTGCGCCGGCGCCAGCTCCACACCGATGGCCCAACCCGCCCACAGCAACGTGGTCGCGGCGAGCAACTTGACGATGACGCTGGCCAGCACGATGGCGACGCCGCGTGCCACACTGCGCGGCCATGCGACACCGTGGGCAAAAGCGGTCATCAGGCGCTGCACCGGCGCTGCGAACCTTGGCGGCAGGCGCGCGGCATAACGCGCGACGCGGCTTGCGGGGTCCAGTGCGGCGCGACGGAACACGAACAGTGCCGGGATCAAGCTGCCGATCAACAGTGCGCTGCCGGCGCCGCCCCAGACCAGGCCGGCATGGATGTCGCCGGTGGGGTCATCGAAGACCACCGAGAACAGCGCAATTGGCACCAGGCAGGCAAACACGATGCCGTCGGTCAACCGATCCATTGCCACCGTCGCCAGCACACTGGCAAGCCGAAGTTGCTCGCGCCGTGCGACCAGCCAGGAGCGCGCGATCGTGCCGAATCCCAGCGGGATCAGGATCGCCAGCAGGTAGCCGGCCATGATCGCGCCGAACAGGGACATGACGGCGACGGGGCGCAGCCGGTAGAGGAGTTGCCGCCATTTCCAGGCCCGCACCAGTTGCTCGAGCAGGATGGAGGCCGGGACCAGGGCCACCAGCCGGAGATCGGCACCCCCGATCACCGTGCCGAAGCGGCTGAAATCGAAGCCGCGCAATACCCAGGACAAGCCGGCAAGGCCCAGCAGGCCGCCGATCCAGGGAAGCCAGCGGTTGACAGGGGTGCGGTCGGCCTGGGCGTTGCGCGTCATCGGACAAAAAACAGCATTTGCCGCTATTCTCGCGGCACGGCGCCTGCTGCCGCACGGCTGCGCGCAGTGCTGCCAGAACCCGTCATGCACCATGCGCTCCGCGCGGTCGAGTGCTGGTCGGTTCCGGAGATTCAGACCGCCGAGATCGCCGCGAGTGTCCGAACATCTCTGAGATTCGATCCGGTTACAAAGCCCGACAACCTCTTATGCGCAATGGGCGCGTTTCAAGGCCTGGTATGGCAATTGGTTGGCCGCGGCCGCGTGAGAGCGGACCGGGGCATCGCCAATCTGCCTGGCAAGGGCGGGTATCACGCCGCAAAGCCTCGAAGTCGTGGTTCAGGCGGACTACGACAACAGCGGCCTGCTGGGCATGGCCGCTGTCTACCCCGGTTATCTGGCAGTGCGGCATACGCTGTTCATCGAATGCGACGCAGCGCACGACACGGTGCAGGCCGCCATCGACGAGGCGCAGCGGTGCACCCCTATCTGCATATGTTTCGCGATGCGCAGCCCGTCACCGGGCAGGTGGTGTTCGGCCCGCGCCCGCAGACGGCGTAGCGGCATGGACGCGCTGGCGCGCGCCCTGCGCGAAGCCGGGCTGAGCAGCGTCACGACGGAACGTATCGCGACAACGGCGGACTACGCCGACGCGCAGGCCGCCTGTGACGCGGCGTTTATCGCCGGGCCGGTCGCTTTGGCCTACTCCCGGTTCGACGATGCAACCCGATCAAAGGTGCACACCGAATACCTGGCCTCCATCGCGGCTTGGGGTGTGGAATCCGGCTACAGTCTTCCTGGTGAGTTTGTGATCGGATCGGCCAGGCTTGCATAGAAGTCGGCCCTCGTACCGACCAACGGGCTCGGAATTGGCAGTCTTGATCGTGTCCGGCTCGTTCAGTACGCCGGGGCCATCCGCTGGCCCCGTTTTCAGCATTACCCACCATTTTTATTGACTTTTATTTTGAATTCGATAAATTATCAAATTGGAAATAAAAGTCAATAAAGATGATCGCCTACCCCCGCACCGCGCTGGCAGATGAACTGGTGCACCAGCTTCAGGGCAAAACCGCCTTTGGCGACGCGCACAACGGCCTGTTTTTGGCGGCGCCCCGGCGTACCGGCAAGACCACGTTTTTTCGAGGTGACCTGACGCCGGCTCTGGAACGCGCTGGCGTGGTGGTGGTGTATGTGGACTTGTGGGCCGACGCCACGCGCGACCCCGGCGTGCTGATTGCTGACGCGATCGGCCGCGCCTTGCAGCCGCACCTGGGCCTGGTGGCCCGCACCGCCAAGAAGGCCGGGTTGGACAAGGTCAGTCTGGCCGGCTGGCTGAATGTGGATACCAGCCGCATCGGCAAGCTGGACGGGCTGACGCTGGTGGACGCCTTGCGCGCTCTGTTTGGGGCGGCCGGGAAACAAGTGGCGCTGGTGATCGATGAGGCCCAGCATGCGTTGACAAGCGAGGCCGGCGAGGCGGCGATGACGGCGCTGAAATCGGCGCGCGATCAGCTGAACCAGCCGGGCAAGGTGAACCTGATGCTGGTGATGTCGGGTTCGGACCGCGACAAGCTGCTGCGGCTGGTCAACACCAATGGCTCCCCGTTTTATGGCTCGCAGATAAAGACCATGCCGGCGCTGGACGCCGACTTCATCGCACACATCGGCGAGTTGGTGGTGGCGCAGCGGCCCGAACTGGCGCCGGTGGATCTGGCTACGCTGCAGCAGGCCTTCGAAGGTTTTGGCAACAGACCGCAATTTTTTATGGAGGCGCTGGGCCAGGTGCTGAGCCCGGTGTCGGGCCTGAGCGGGCGCTTCGAGCCGGCGATGTTGCAGGCCGCGATGGAGCGCCAGCTTCTGGACGAGGCCCAGATGGATTCCGACTACCTGGGTCTCAAGCCGCTGGAGCAGGCGGTGCTCTGGCGCATGCTGGAACAAGACGCGCGTTTCCGCCCGTACGACGCCGAGGCACTGCGTTTCTACACCGGCAAGACGGGCAGCCACAAGGCGGTGACGCCGCAGCAGGCGCAAAATGCGTTGGAGTCGCTGCGCCAGCGCACGCCGGCTCTGGTGTGGAAGTCGGCACGCGGTGAATACGCGGTGGAAGACGCCAGCATGCACCGCTGGTATGAGGCGCGACAGACCGCAGGCCAATGGCCCCCGCACAGCCGCCAGGGCCAGCTGCTGGCTGACACCGCATAAGGTCACGAACACCAAGGTATCGTGAAGACCAACAACAAGAGGCAAGGGGAGCCATGATCAGCGCCGAGCAGAACGACTTCATGACCCGGGTGGGGCCCGCAACACCAGCGGGCAGCCTGCTGCGCCGTTACTGGCAACCGATCGCCCTTTCGGATGAGCTTGCCGGCCCGCGACCGGTGCGGCCGGTGCAACTGATGGGCCAGCACTTCGTGCTGTTCCGCGATGAAAGCGGGCAACTGGGCATGCTGGACCGCGACTGCCCGCATCGGGGCGCCGACCTCGCATTCGGTCGCCTGGAAGATGGTGGCCTGCGCTGCGCCTTCCACGGCTGGCTGTTCGATGCCAAGGGCAACTGCCTGCAGACACCGGCAGAGCCGGTGGGCAGCAAATTGTGCAGCCGGATCAAGCAAGCGGCGTACCCGGTGGTGGAGAAGGCGGGAACCATCTTTGCCTATATCGGCGAGGGCGAGCCGCCGGCTTTTCCGGACTTCGACTGCTTCGTAGCGCCAGATACCCATGCGTTCGCGTTCAAGGGCCTGTTCGAATGCAACTGGCTGCAGGCGCTTGAAGTCGGCATGGATCCGGCCCATGCGTCCTATCTGCACCGGTTCTTCAAGGATGCCGACACATCGGCGGGTTACGGCAAGCAATTCCGCGGCGCCTCGGCCGATTCCGGGATGCCGATCACCCAGGTGCTGCGGGAATTCGAGCGCCCCGACATCACGGTCGACGCCACCGACTACGGCATGCGCCTGACGGCCTTGCGCCATCTGTCCGAATCGCAGACCCATGTCCGCGTGACCAACGTCGTGTTCCCGCAGGCCTTCGTGATTCCGATGAGTGCCGAGATGACAATCTCGCAATGGCATGTGCCGGTGGATGACACGCACTGCTACTGGTATGCCATCTTCACCAGTTTCACCGGTCCGGTCGACAAGCAGCAGATGCGCGATCAGCGCCTGAAGCTGTATGAGTTGCCCGACTACACCTCGCGCAAGAACAAGCGCAACCACTACGGCTACAGCGTCGACGAGCAACTGACGGAAACCTATACCGGCATGGGCGACGACATCAACGTGCACGACCAGTGGGCCGTCGAATCCCAAGGCCCTATCCAGGACCGCACGCGCGAGCACCTGGGCACCACCGACAAGGCCATCATCGCCTACCGGCGCATGCTGGTGAAGGCGATCGAAAGCACGCAGGCCGGCGAAGCCGCACCGATGTTGCTGGATGCGGCTCAGGCCGCGGCCTTGACCGGACCTGCGTCGATCGACGGCGTCAGCGTTGCCGCTGACGTGCAGGGCTACTGGCAGCGTGCCGATTCTGCGCGGCGCATGCAGTCCGATTGGGCGCGCGCCCGCCTGGCTACCTGAACGGCGATGCAGAACATGCAGACATTCGTAGACCGCCATGGCCTGTGGACCGACGCGCAGCAGCAGCAGGCGCGCGAACTGGTCGGCCGCATTGACGCCGGCGAACTCGACCTGGTGCGTTTTTCCTGGCCGGATCAGCACGGCATTTTGCGTGGCAAGACCCTGGTCGCTACCGAGGCGCGGGAAGCATTGTGGGCCGGCGTCAACCTGACCTCGACGCTGCTGGCCAAGGACACCTCGCACAAGACGGTGTTCCCGGTCTTCACGGCCGGCGGCGGCTTCGCGATCGAGGGGCTGCAAGGCGGTGCCGACTTCACCATCGTGGCCGATCCGTCCACCTTCAAGGTGCTGCCCTGGTCGGCGCGCACCGGCTGGGTGCTGTGCGACGCCTACATGAACGACGGTCGCCCCTGTCCGTACGCGACGCGCCAGATCATGCAGCGTGCATTGCAGCAGCTGCATGCCACCGGACTGGAGTTTATCGCCGGGCTGGAGGTCGAGTTTCACGTGTTCAAGCTCGAAGGCGAGGCCATGGGGCTGGGCGACTCGGGACAACCCGGCGAGCCGCCGCGTGTTTCGCTGCTCTCGCATGGACATCAGTACCTGACCGAACTGCGCTACGACCGCGTTGACGCGGTGATGGAGTTGCTGCGCGCGAACCTGACCGCGCTCGGCCTGCCGCTGCGCTCCCTGGAGGTCGAGTTCGGCCCGAGTCAGTTCGAGTTGACCTTCGGCCCCATGGCCGGTTTGCTGGCTGCGGACACCATGGTGCTGCTGCGCAGCGCCATCAAGCAGGTGTGCCAGCGCGCCGGCTACCACGCCACCTTCATGTGCCGCCCGCGTATTCCGAACGTCATGTCCAGTGGCTGGCACCTGCACCAGTCACTGCGCAGCAGCGACGGTACGAATGCCTTCATCCCGTCGCAGCAAGGTCGCGACCTGAGCGACATCGGCCTGCATTACCTGGGTGGGCTCAAGGCGCACGCCTGCGGCGCGGCGGCGCTGGCATGCCCGACCATCAACGGCTACCGCCGGTACCGGCCGTTCTCGCTGGCACCGGACCGTGCCATCTGGGCGCGCGATAACCGTGGAGCCATGCTGCGCGTGCTCGGTGGCGTGGGTCAATCGGCCACGCGGATCGAGAACCGCGTCGGCGAGCCTGCAGCAAATCCCTACCTCTATATGGCCTCGCAAGTGTTTTCAGGCCTCGACGGCATGCGCAGGAAGACCGACCCCGGCGCATCGGCCGATGCGCCTTACGAGACGCCGGCAGAGCAGTTGCCGCGCTCGCTCGACGATGCGCTGGCCTGCCTGCGTGCCAGCGACATGCTGAGCGAACAGATGGGCAAGGACTTCGTGGACTACCTCTGCCATATCAAGCAGGCCGAAATCGCCCGTTTCAACCTGGAAGTCAGCGTGTGGGAGCACCGCGAATACTTCGACATGTATTGACCCCGCCTTGCCCACCATCCACTACATCCTCAAGGACGGCAGCCGCCGAAGCGTGCAGGCCAAGATCGGCACCAGCGTGATGGAAAACGCGATCCGCAGCAATATCCGCGGCATCGATGCCGAATGCGGCGGCTCCTGCTCCTGCGCCACCTGCCATGTCTATGTCGACGAGGCGTTTGTCGACCGCTTGCTGCCGGCCGACGAGATGGAGGCCGAGTTGCTCGATTTCGTCGCGTCCGAGCGGCTTCCCAATAGCCGCCTCAGCTGCCAGCTCGCCATGACCGCGGAGCTCGATGGCCTGTCGGTGTGTATTCCGCAAACGCAAGCCTGACGCGGGGTTTCAGCCTTTGGTGAGCGTCGGTGTAACGGGCCGGCTGACCGGCTTGCCATCGATGCATGCCCCGCAGGCCTGCAGTTGATCCCCGAAACCGGGCGTGCGAAGATGGTTTCCGAACCGGCCATCCCCACCTCGCGTTGCGATGGCTGGCCGAACATCTGGCTTCGCGTGGGCAATGCCTGCGCGCCGGATCGCTCAGCGCTTGCGCCCGCCCACCGTGCTTGCCGCCAGCTTGTCCAGCAGGCGTTCCTGTTCGCGGCTCAATTGCGTGGGGAATTGCGGCACGATGATGACGATCTGGTCGGCCCGGTGGCCGCTCTTGTCAGCGAGGAAGCCCTTGCCGGCCAGCCGGTAGACGACCTGACCGCGCTGCAGTCCGAGCACTTGCAGCCCCTGCAGGGTCGGGATTTCAATGCTGTGATTGGCGATCCAGGCGAATCCGTCCACGGGCAACTCGCAACGCACCGTGCCGTCGTCGTCGCGCACCAGGTGGGCGTGGGGCAGCACCTCGACCGTGATGTCCAGTGCCACTGCTGCGCGGGTGCGA
>Ga0105053_10006654_pt1 | contig 15824 bp, 10 predicted proteins | sample BON01_FD_78093 | JGI IMG/M metagenome (GOLD analysis project Ga0105053, IMG submission 78093) | Freshwater microbial communities from Lake Bonney liftoff mats and glacier meltwater in Antarctica - BON-01 | ecosystem: Environmental > Aquatic > Freshwater > Ice > Glacier meltwater | place: Lake...
CCGATGCCGTGCGTGCCTTTGGCGCCGACAAGGTGGTGATCGCCACCGGCGCGCGACCGCCGCTCACCGGCTACCAGCGTGGCCTGCCGGAGGTCGACAGCCTGCCGGGCGTCGAGCTGGGCAACGTCTGTTCGGTCAACGACGTGCTGTCTGGCCGCGTGGAGGCGGGCAGGCGGGTGCTGGTGATCGACGATCTGGGCGGCGCCTGGCAGGGCCCCGGCACAGCCCTCTGGCTGGCGCAGGCAGGACACGAGGTCACCATCGTCACACGCGACGCCTACATCGCGATGGAGACCGCTCGCGGCTCCAGCGACAAGCCGATCCGCAAGGGGCTGGCCAAGGCCGGCGCGGACATGCGGCCGATGAGCGCGGTCACCCGCTGGCTGGGCGACGGCGCCACCATCCGCCATCTGCCGACCGGGGCCGAGGAAAGCAAACCCTTCGACACGCTTGTTCTGGCCGAAACGCCCAAACCCGACGATGCCCTTTACCGGGCGCTCTCGGGTACACCTGACGTGCATGCCGTGGGCGACTGCATCGCCTTCCATTTCGCATCCGGGGCCATCTATGACGGCCGCCGCGTTGCGATGGCGCTGTGATGCAGAAACTTCAGACAGCGCCATTCCCTCCCCCCTGGAGGGGGAGGGTCAGGGTGGGGGGGAACGCCGCAGGCGAGCCCGCCCTGCCGATCGTTGGCGCCGGCGCTGCGCGCCTCACCCCCCTTCCGGCTTCGGCCGGGGTGCGGCTGCGCCGCACCGGGCCTGCGCATCCTTCCCCCTCAAGGAGGGAAGGGAGGAGAACCATGCTTCCCTTTGCCCTGGATGCTCGTCGATGAGCCAGCATTTCCCGCATCTCTTCGCGCCGCTCAAGCTGCGCCACGTCACCCTGCGCAACCGGCTGACCTTCGGTCCGCACCTGGCCAACATGAGCCACGAGGGCCTGCCCGGCGCGCGCCACCTTGCCTACTACCGCGAACGCGCGCGCGGCGGTGTCGGCCTCATCGTCATGGAAGGCCAGTCGGTCGAGGAACACGGCGGACTCACGCGTGGGCGGCTGCGCATGTCCGACGAGATCATTCCGGGCCTTGCGGCCATCGCCGAAGCGGTCCACGCCGAAGGCGCGGCCATCGTCCAGCAGCTCAACCATTCGGGCCAGCATGCCGATTTCGACAATTCCTGGGAATCCAACTGGTCGCCCTCTGGTCTCCCGTCCCTAAAGGATCATGCCGGCAGCCACGCCATGACCGAGGCGGAAATCGAGCATGTCATCGACCGCTACATCGAGGCCGCGCAGAGGAGCCATCGCGCCGGGCTCGACGGCAACGACCTGCTTGCCGCTTACAATGGCCTTGCCGACCAGTTCTGGTCGCCGCTGACCAACCGGCGCGACGACCGCTGGGGCGGCTCTCTCGAGAACCGCTGCCGCTTCACCGCCACCATTCTGGAGCGCATTCGCAAGGCCTGCGGCGACAACTACATCATCGGCCTGTCGATCTCGGGCGACGATCTCACAAGGCGTGGCCTGCCGCTGGAGGAGATGCAGCGGATCGTGGCCTGGCACGACGAGCGCGGCCTGATGGATTATGTCTCGGTCGGCTCGGGGAGTTTCTACGACTTCTCCCAGATCATCCCGACCTTCATGTACGACGAGATGCTCGGCCCGCCGCTGGCCGCCGCGATCAAGTCGGTCGTCAAACACGCGATGGTCCAGGCCGAAAGCCATGTCCGCACCCCGGCCAACGCCGACAGGGTGATCGCGGACGGCATGGCCGACATGGTCTCGATCGTGCGCGGCCAGATCGCCGATCCGCACATGGCCAACAAGGCCAGGGAGGGCCGGGCCGAGGACGTGCGCCCCTGCATCTCCTGCAACCAGATGTGCTGGGGCCGGCGTGCGCGCGACTACTGGATTTCCTGCCTGGTCAATCCTTCTGCCGGTCGGGAATGGGAGTGGGGCGGCGATGGCGGCGTCACGGCGGCCAAAAAACCCAAGCGCGTGCTTGTCATCGGCGGCGGACCAGCCGGGCTGGAGGCTGCGCGCATTGCGGCAGAGCGTGGCCATCGCGTCACCCTGGCCGAGAAGTCGCAGCGCCTGGGCGGCCAGTTCGCCCTTGCCGCGCGTCAGCCGCGCCGCGGCGCCATTGCCGACCTGATCGCCTGGTACGAGCTGCAACTCACAAAGCTGCAGGTCGAGGTCCGCATGGGCAGCGAGATGACGAAGGACCAGATCGCGGCAGCAGATTGGGACGAGGTGATCGTCGCCACCGGTTCGGTGCCCGCGCGCGACGGCTACCAGCGCGCCATGCCCTTCCGCGAGAGCCTGCCCGGCGTCGGCCAGTCCAATGTCTTTGCCATCGATGACGTGCTGGAAGGCACCGCCGAACTGGGCCATCGCGTCCTGGTGCTCGACGATCTGGGCAACTGGAAGGCGGCGGGCACCGCGCTGTTGATGGCCGAGCAGGGCCATACGGTCACCATTGCCACGCGCCATCCCATGATCGCGCCCGAACTCGTGCGCCCGGCGGCCACCGCGCCGCTGGTCAGGCGCATGGCCGAACTCAAGGTCGGCCAGATGGTCGAAGTCGCACTGCTTTCCTGGGAAGGCAATACGGCAACCTTCCGGTCATCGCTCGATGGTGAAGTCGAGAGCCACGACTTTGATAGCCTGGTGCTGGCCACGGTCAACCGGTCCGAGCGCGCCCTGTTTGATGCGCTGGATGGCCAGGCGGGGCTGTCTCTGCACGCCATCGGCGACGGCCTTGCGCCGCGCAAGGCGGCTGCGGCGATCTACGAAGGGCGCAAGCTGGCGCTGGAACTCTAGGAGACGGCCAGCGGGAGGCGCATCAGCAGTTTTTGTCGGTGCGCCACCCCCTGTGCCGGCGTCAAGGTATGGAAGGAGGAAGCATGGTCAAGGCCGTTTCGGAGTATCTCAAGGGCGCGGTCGAGGTGCCGGCAAACCGCACGGTGGTAATCGTCGGCGCTCAGGTACCGGTCCACCCCCGCATCGGCACGCCGCACGGCATCGCCGAGCAGGCTGCCCTGGTCTGGGCAGGAATCTGCGATGCACTCGCCGAGAAGAATTTCGAGCCGCGCCACATCGTGGCGATCGAGACCGACATCGTCGACCGGGCGGACATGGAAGCAGCGACCGCCGAGCAGCGCCGGCATGTGCGCCATCATGTCGCGCAGACCGTGCGCATTGCCGGGCTGGCCGATCCTGCATGGCGCCTGCAGGTCTCCGTGGTTGCGGCGCGCACAGCGTAGGTTTCCGCGCGGTTGTCCCGCGGGCGGGTGGCGGTTAGCATGACTGTAGGCGTGAATGGGCGCCGTGCCGGGGGGCATCAATGATTCAAGGTGTTGCGTCGATCGTGCTGGCGGTGTCCCTGACACTGTCCGTCGGCGCGTTCGCGCAGGACGATGGCCCGGTGCTGACCCTGGAAGAGGCGATCACGATCGCGCTGATCGACAATCCCTCGGTCGATAACGCCAGCCTGGACATCGACAAGAGCGGCACCGACATCGATGTCGCCCGCGCGGACTATTTCCCACAGCTCAATGCCACGGTGAAGTCGACCCGCAACTTCATCACGCAGAGCTATACCTATCAGCAGGGCTCGCTGGGCAATTTTCCGGCCACCGGCCCGATCCCGGCCGAAACGACCGAGATCAATTCGTCGAGCGGCTGGGCCAACACCGTCGGGCTGACGGTGACCCAGTCGCTGACCGGTATCTATGCCGTCACGCTGCAGGTCGAGGCGCTCTCGATTCAGGAGCGCATCGCCGCGGAGCAGTTGCGTCTGGAACTGCAGGACACCGCCCAGCAGGTCAAGCAGCTCTACTACCAGATTCTTGCCAGCGAGAGCGCGCTGAAGGACAGCCAGTCGAGCATCGCCCTCTATGAATCGCTGGTCGGACAGCTTGGCAATGAGGTCGCTCAGAAGACCGCGCTGGAATACCAGCTACTCGATTCACAGGCCGAACTGGCGCAATCCAGGATGCAGGCTCTCGAACAGGTCAACGACATTGCGACGCAGAAGGAACAGCTTAACAACCTCATGGGCCGCGACACGCAGGAGCCGTTCAGGGTGACCGGCGCTTTCGTTCCGCCCGTGGTCGATGTCGACGGAGAGACCGCCCGTGCCGTGGCGCTGGCGCAACGCCCGGAGATGCGCCAGGCCGAGCTCAACATCGCGCTCGCAGAGAAGCAGATCGCGATCGAAGAATACGACTACGTCCCGGATATAGACCTGATGCTCGACTACTCGCACAACAATTACGACCTGTTGCCCAATGAATCGCTCTATGTCGGCGTCGTTCTTTCCTGGGAGTTCTACGACTGGGGGCGCCGCTCGAGCACCATCGCCGGCGACCGGATCAGCGTCAGGCAGGCCATGAACGATCTTGCCAGCACCAGGGCTAGTGTCATCGCCGACGTCAATTCGAGCCTGCGCGACATCGAGAATGCGCTGGCCGCCGTGGCGGCTGCGCGCATGTCGCAGAAGGCAGGGCAGGAGAAGCTGCGCGTCACCCAGAACCGCTACAACGAGCAGGTTGCCCTCCTGAGCGACCTGTTCGACGCCGAACATGATCTGTTCGACGCCAACAACAACTACATCGATGCCGTGCTCGATGCGCATGAGGCACAGGCGGCGTTGTCCAGCGCGATGGGAGAACAATAGTGAAGGCCGCCGCCGCACTCACGGCGCTTGCCGTGTTCCTGCTCGCCGCATGCGACGATGACCCGACGGTTCCCGCGCCGATCCCATCGGTGCGGACCGAGACCGTGGCTCTGGCGCCGCAGACCGATGCTGTGGTCTATACCGCGAGCATCGCCGCAGAAACGCAGGTGACGGTATCCTTCCAGACCAGCGGCACCGTGCTCACCCTGATGCAGGTTCCCGACGGTTCGGGTACCCGCAAGATACAGGCTGGCGACAACGTGTCGGAAGGCGACATCCTGGCGACCGTCGATCCGTCCGATTACAACGACAGCCTGCAGAGCGCCCAGGCCGGCCTCGCCTCGGCACAGGCCAGCCTGGCCAACGCCAAGGCCAACTGGGAGCGCACCCAGGCGCTCTATGAATCGCAGAGCGCCACCGCAACCGACTACGACAGCGCCAAGCAGCAATACGACAGCGCCCGTGCCCAGGTCAGCGATGCCCAGGCCAATGTCGCGAGCGCGCAGACCGATGTGTCGCGCACGGATCTCACGGCACCCATGGGCGGGGTCGTGCTGGAGGTCGACGTCGAGGTCGGTACCCTGGTCTCGCCCCAGACCCAGGGTTTCGTGCTTGCCGACACCTCCCGCGTCAAGGCGCAGTTCGGCGTGCCCGACAGCATGCTCGGCAAAGTGAACATCGGCGATCCGCTTGCGGTCACCGTGGCTTCGATCCCCGATGTGACCTTCGACGGTGTGGTCACCTCCGTGGCGCCCTCGGCCGACAGTTCCACCCGGCTGTTCCAGATCGAGGTCACCTTGCCCAATGCCGACGGCCGCCTGCTGGTCGGCATGATCGCTTCGCTTTCGCTGCGCCACGACAGCAGCCTGTCGGCCTCGGCTACCGTTCCGGTCGATGCCCTGGTGCGTTCGCAGAGCGATCCGAAGGGCTACGCCGTTTATCTCGTCGGCAAGGAGCAGGAGGGTGATGTCGCCCGGCTGCGTGATGTCACGATCGGCAAGGTGTACGGCAGCCGTATCGGCATCACCTCAGGGTTGGAACCGGGCGACGCGGTCGTCGTTGTCGGCACCAACACGATTTCGGACGGCGCCAAGGTTCGTGTCGTTCCATGACGGCAGGCAAGGCTGGCATCGAGCAGCAGCACAACACGGCGCGGTTCTTTGCCGAGCATCGCTCTGTCGCGTTCGTGCTGCTGGCGATCGTCTTGGCATGGGGCAGCTATGCCTGGGAGAGCATGCCGCGGCTGAAGGACCCGGTGATCCCCGTCCGCGTTTCCTCGGCGGTCACGTCCTGGCCCGGCGCCAACGCCGAAACCGTGGATCGCCAGCTGACACGCCTGATCGAGCAGACCATCTCGGAAAGTGCGGCGATCCATCCGCCCCAGCCCGGCAAGTACGGCATTCAGTCGCTCAGCCTGCCGGGCGTCTCGATCATTCAGATTCAGCTCGATGAATCGACGACCGACCCGCAGCGCGAATTCGATGCCATCAACCTCAAGCTCAATGCGCTCAACGACAGCCTGCCGGACGGTGCCGGACCGATCCAGTTCAACGCCGGTTTCGGTGACACAGCCGCCCTGCTTCTGACCGTTGCCAGCCCCAAGGAAGGCGACATCGACCTCGAAGTCCGCGCGCGCGACATCGCCGCGGCACTGGAGGCCGACCGTGCAACGCTGCCGGAAGCGCAGAGGCAGGACCGGGTCGCCATCATCGTTGCCTTGCCCCGCTCGGTGGACCTTGCCGCAGTCCGCCCGGTGGTTGCGTATTTTGCCCGCTCGCTGGCCGAGCGCGCCGATGCGGGAACGGTGCGCCAGATCGTCGGTCCGGGTTTCGTCGGTATCGACAGCGCGCTGCCGCAGGACGACGACGACCTGCGCGCCATGCTGCGCCAGTTCGTCAGCCGCAACCTGGGCGACATGCGGTTCCATCCCGATGCCTGGCCTGCGGCCCTGATCCGCGATCCCGCCGACACGCTGGATGCGCTGAAGCAGGTACGCGGCGACAAGTACAGCTACGCCGAGCTCGACAACTTCACCGATCTGATTTCGCGCACGCTCGAAACGGTGTCGCTGGTTTCCAAGATCGAGTCATCGGGTGATGTCGACCAGCGGGTCTGGCTGGAATATTCCCAGGAACGGCTCGCATCCTACGGCCTGCAACCCGGCCAGCTCTCCAACGTGCTGGCTGCGCGCAATACCGCGATCCCCGGCGGCATGATCGATGTCGGCGATGGCCGGGTGCTGATCGAGCCGACCGGCCAGTTCAACACCGCGGGCGAGATCGGCGGTGTCATCGCAACGACCGATGCCGACGGCGCGCCCGTCTATCTGCGTGACGTGCTCACCGTGCGCGAAGGCTACGAATCGCCCCCCCGTCTGCTCAACTACTACGGCTATGAAGCCGAGGACGGCTCCTGGCAGCGTTCGCGTGCCGTCTCGCTTGCGATCCAGATGCGCGACAACCAGCAGATCGGCGTCTTCGGGGATCTGGTCGACGCCACGCTGGCCGAACTCGCCACGATCCTGCCCAACGATCTGATCTTCGCCCGTGTCTCGGATCAGCCCGAGCAGGTCGCCGACAATCTCGATCTCTTCTCGCGTGCGCTGATCGAGGCCATCATCCTGGTCGTCCTGATCGCCCTGATCGGCTTCTGGGAGTGGCGCTCGGCGCTGCTGATGATGCTGGCGATCCCGATCACGCTGACGCTGACCTTCGGCTTCATCGACATCCTGGGCATCCAGCTTCAGCAGGTCTCGATCGCCACGCTGATCATTGCGCTGGGCCTGCTGGTCGATGACCCGGTGGTGGCCAATGATGCCATCAAACGGGAACTGGCCGCAGGCAAGGCCAGGGTGCTGGCGGCCTGGCTCGGGCCGACGAAACTGGCCAAGGCGATCATGTTCGCGACGATCACCAACATCGTCGCCTATCTGCCGTTCCTGATGCTGACCGGCGACCAGGGCGACTTCCTCTACAGCCTGCCGGTGGTCATGGCCTGCGCCCTGCTGGCCTCGCGCCTGGTGTCGATGACCTTCATTCCGCTGCTGGGCTACTACATCCTGCGGCCGCGCGCCCGGGCGGAAAAGTCGATGGAGGAACGGCGCAGCCGCGGGTTCTCGGGCGGCTACTACCGTGTCGGACAATTTGCCATCGCCCACCGCAAGAAGGTCCTGCTGGCCTCCTTCCTGATCCTGGCCGGCGGCGTGGTGATTTCCAATCACCTTAAGACCTCCTTCTTTCCCGATGACGTGCAGCGCCTGTTCTTCATCGACGTCTGGATGGACAACGGCGACAACATCAACGCGACGTCGGCCGCCACGCAGGACGTCGAGCGGGTGATCCGCGAGGTCGTGGCGCAATACGCCACCGACACCGCCGGGGAGGACGGGGCGCCGCGTGAGATCCTGCAGTCGCTGGCGACTTTCGTGGGGGGCGGTGCGCCGCGTTTCTGGTTTTCGGTCACGCCCCAGCAGCAGGACCCGTCCTACGCGCAGATCCTGGTCAATCTTGTCGACAAGGATGATACGCCGGTCCTGATCCCGCTGTTGCAGCAGGCGTTGAGCAAGGCGGTCCCCGGTGCGTTCATCGATGTCCGCCAGCTCCAGACCAACCCGGTCAACTATCCCGTCGCCGTGCGGCTCTACGGGCGCGCAACGATTGCCACCGAACACGAGGATCGCGCGATCGCCACGCTGATGGATCTGGCGCGCCAGGCCACGGCGATCCTGCGCTCGACGCCGCTGAGTGCGCGCGGGCGCGACGACTGGGGCGGCGAGGTCTTCCGCGTCCGCCTCGACATCGACAACGACCGCGCCAACATCGCCGGCGTCACCAATGCCGATATCGCCTCGTCGTCCTCGGGCGGCATCTCGGGCCAGCAGGTCGGCACCATGCGTGTTTCCGACAAGCAGATTCCGATCTATGCCCGCATGGAACTGTCGGAGCGTGCCACCCTGGGCGATCTGCAGAATCTCTATGTCTATGGCAGCCAGGGCCAGAGCAAGGTGCCGCTGCTCCAGGTCGCCGATCTGGATTACGGGCTGGAACTGCAGCGCATGCGCCGGCTCGATCACTTCCCGACGATCACCGTCTACACGTTCCCTGTTCAGGGCGCCCTGGCATCGGACGTCTTCAATGCGGTCAAGGACCAGCTCGCAGCGTTCGAGGCGTCTCTCCCGCCGGGCTACCAGATGGCGATCGACGGCGAACAGGCGCGCCAGTCCGACGGTTTCGGCCAGCTCGGCACGGTCCTGCTGATCTCGATCATCGGCATCTATCTGGCGCTCGTCCTGCAGTTTGGCAGCGCGGTCAAGCCGCTGCTGGTGTTCATGGCGGTGCCCTACGGCGTCGTTGGGGCGCTGGCAGGGCTGCTCGTGATGGGCTCGAGCTTTGGCTACATGGCCTTCCTCGGCATCATCGCGCTGATCGGTGTCATCGTCAGCCACGTCATCGTGCTCTTCGACTTCATCGAGGAGAAACGGGAGGAGGGGGAAAGCCTGCACGAGGCCTTGCTTGATGCCGGCATCATCCGCCTGCGTCCGGTCCTGATCACGGTGGGGGCAACCATGCTGGCACTCTTCCCGCTGGCCATCGAAGGCGGGCCGCTGTGGCAGCCGCTCTGTTTTGCCCAGATCGGCGGGCTGGCCATCGCCACCGTCGTCACCTTGCTCCTGGTGCCGGTGTTCTATGCCTTCTTCGTGCTCGATCTGAAGATCGTGCGCTGGGAACCGCCGCAGCACGCCTGAGACCGGAGCAACGGATATCCTGCAACCGGGGCGTTCAGAACATTTAGTGCCGTTGACGCTATGGACAGCCCCCCTGGCGCTCCCCACAATGGGTTCATGGGCGATGTCGATGAGAGGCCGGAATAACCGGTCCACGTCGCCCTGAGGTTTTGCGGCACGGCGGGGGGACATGACTGTCTTTATCCTGAAGCGGCTGGGCATGATGGCGGTCACGATGTTTGTGGCATCCTTCCTGCTTTTTGCACTCATGGAATTTTCGCCGGGCAACGTGGCGAGCAAGACGCTCGGGCCCTATGCGACGCAGGCGCAGAAGGACATCCTCTACGACAAGCTCAGCCTGGGCGACCCGCTGCATGAGCGGTACATGCGCTGGCTGAGCGTGCTCCTGGGTGTGATGCCCGATCCGCTGCAGGATCCCGCGCTAGGTCTGGATTTCCACGATCCGCGTGGCGAGCAGTATTTCGGAAACTTCGGTTACTCGGCCAAGTACAAACTGCCGGTCAACGACGTGATGTGGGACAAGCTCGGCAACACGCTGGTGCTGGCCGGCATTGCCTTCGCCATCATCGTTCCGCTCTCCCTCGTGTTTGGTGTTCTTTCGGGCATGCGCGAAGGCAGCGTGCTCGACCGGGCGCTCTCCTACACAGGCATCACGCTGACCTCGATTCCGGAATTTGCCTCGGCGGTGTTCCTGATGGCGATCTTCGTGCTGTTGCTGGGCTGGTTGCCGGGCACGGCGAACATGCGGAACTTCGACGAATGGGGCTGGGCCTCGCAGATGGCCCTGCCGGTCATGGTGCTGGTGCTCTACGACTTCGGTTATGTCGCGCGCATGGTGCGCGGCTCCATGGTCGAGGTGATGACCAAACCCTATATCCGCACGGCCATGCTCAAGGGATTGCCCTACAGGACGGTGATCATGCGCCATGCCCTGCGCAATGCCCTGATCGCACCGTTCACGGTCATCCTGCTGCAGATCCCCTTCCTGATCACCGGCGTCGTCGTGACGGAAACGATCTTCAGTTATCCCGGTTTCGGCAAGATGATCCTGGAGGCGGCCCTCTTCGGCGACATCGCCATGATCGAGGCTGCGACCATGGTGGCGGTGTTCATCGCCGTCTCGACCCAACTCCTCGGGGATGTCGGCTACATGTACATCAATCCCCGTATCCGGTTCACTTGAGGAGGCCCGCGTGACAGACAAGACGCAGGAACACGCCGACCTCGCCGGTTCGCCCAGCCAGCAGGAGGGGCACCCCGGGGCCGTAGGCGATACGGTGGTGGCCAATGCCGAGCAGCCCGATCGCACCGGCCTGACCAAACTGGCCTACAACGTCGGGTTGTTGCGGGAATCGCTGCCGGCGATGATCGGTGTCGTGATCATCGGCCTGTGGGTGCTGATCGCCGTCTTTGCCGGTTTCGTCACCAATTTCGGCCCCAACGAGCTGGATTACACCGCCTTCGGGGTGCCGCCCTTCGAGGGGCCGCACTGGCTGGGGACCGACATCCAGGGGCGCGACATCTGGGCCCGCCTGGCCTTTGGCGCGCGTGCCACCCTGATCATCGCCCCCACGGCCATGATCTGCGCCTATTTCGTCGGCATCTGCATGGGCATGGCGGCGGGCTACTACGGCGGCTGGATCGATACCATCATCAGCCGTGTCAGCGACATCATCCTGTCGTTCCCGCTGATCATCCTGTTCATCATCATCATCTCGGTGTTCGGCCCGTCGGCCCTCAACATCATCATCGCGGTCACGCTCGCGGCATCGCCGGGCATCGGGCGCATCGTGCGCGGCCTGGTGCTGGACCTGCGCAATCTGGAATATGTCTCGGCAGCCCAGATCCGGGGTGAAAGCGGCCTCTACATCATGGTCGTGGAACTGCTGCCCAACGCCCGCGGCCCCCTGATCGTCGATGCCTGCCTGCGCATGGGCTACACGGTCATCACCATCGGCATCCTGGGCTTTCTCGGCCTGGGCCTGCCGCCGCCCGATCCCGACTGGGGCGGCATGATCTCCGATACGGCGACCATGGTGACGGTGCCGGGCATGGCCTACATGGCGATCATTCCGGCCATCGCGATCTGCAGCCTCGTGATCGGATTCAATCTGCTGGCTGACGGTCTGCGCGAAATCTCGATGAGGGACTGAGAGCCATGGCCCAGGAAGAAGACTACGTCCTCGAGATCGACCACGTCGGGATCTCCTACTTCACCCGTATCGGCGAGATTCCGGCGGTTCCCGACTTCTCGCTCAAGTTGAAGCGGGGCGAGAGCTACGGTCTGGTCGGTGAGTCCGGCTGCGGCAAGTCGACGGTCGCCATGGCGATCATGAGTTACCTTGGTTCCAACGGCGGCATCGTCAACGGCTCGATCAAGTTCGAGGGCCGCGACATGGCGACCATGTCGCCCGAGGAACTGCGCAAGATCCGCGGCTCCAAGATCGCCATGGTCTACCAGGAACCGATGAGTGCGCTCAATCCGAGCCTGACCGTCGCGACCCAGATGAAGGAAGTGCTGGTCTTCCACGAAGGCGTTTCCGACAGGGTCGCCAACGAGCGCTGCCTGCAGATGCTGCGCGACGTCAACATGCCCGACCCCGAGACGGTCATGCGGCGTTATCCCCACCAGATCTCGGGTGGCCAGCAGCAGCGTGTCGTCATCGCCATGGCGATGCTTTCCAACCCCTCGCTGCTGCTGCTCGACGAACCCACGACCGCGCTCGACGTCACCGTCGAGGCGGTGGTGATCGACCTCATCGGCACGCTGCGCGAGAAGTTCAACACCACGCTGCTTTTCATCAGCCACAACCTGGGCCTGATCGTGAAGGTCTGCGACCGGGTCGGTGTCATGTACTCGGGCGAGATGGCCGAGGAGGGTACGATCCGCGAGGTCTTCAAGCAGACCAAGCACCCCTACACCTTCGGCCTGTTCGACTGCATACCCACGCTGGGCGCCGACAAGCACAGCCGCACGCTCGAACCCATCCCGGGCCAGGTTTCGCTGCCGCACGAACGCCCGCCGGGTTGCACCTTCGGTCCCCGCTGCAAGTTCTTCGTCGGCGGCGTCTGCGATGCCGCCGAAATCCCGCTGCTGCCCGAACCCGGCAGCGTGACGCACCATGTGCGTTGCGTGCGCAAGGACGAGATCGAGCATGTCACCAACGTCACCACCGGTGAGGGCGACGAGGAACGGCGCGGCGAAACCGTGCTGGCCATCAATGGCATGAGCAAGTTCTACGAACTCTCCGATATGTCGCTATCGGCTATCATGTCGGGCAACACGCGCCATTTCGTGAAGGCCAACGAGGACCTGAACTTCAATGCCGAGCGCGGCCGCACGGTCGCCATCGTCGGTGAATCGGGCTGCGGCAAGTCGACCTTCGCCAAGGTGCTGACGGGCCTGGAAACAGCGACCGACGGCCACATCATGTTCGAGGGCGCCGATATCGCCGCCATTCCGGTGCAGAAGCGCGATCCCAAGCTGATCCGCGCCCTGCAGATGGTCTTCCAGAATCCGGACGGCACGCTCAATCCCAGCCATTCGGTCGGCCACTGCATCGGCCGCGTGATCCGCAAGTTCGGCATCGAACGGGATTCCAGGAAGGTGCGCGAAATGGTCGGCGAGATGCTCGACGTCGTGCGCCTGCCCAAGGCGTTTTCCACACGCAAGCCGCGCCAGCTTTCAGGCGGCCAGAAGCAGCGTATCGCCGTCGCCCGCGCCTTTGCCGGCAACCCCTCGATGGTCATTGCCGACGAGCCGGTATCGGCGCTCGACGTCTCGGTCCAGGCCGCGGTCATCAACCTGCTCAACGACGTGCAGAAGAAGTACAACACGACGCTGCTGTTCATCAGCCATGATCTCTCGGTGGTGCGTTTCATCTCTGACGAGATCATCGTGATGTACCTGGGCCAGATCATGGAGCAGGGGCCGTCGGACATGATCTTCGACCCGCCCTATCACCCCTACACCGAGGCGCTGCTTTCGGCGGTGCCGATTCCCGATCCCGACATAGCGCAGAAGCGCATCCGGCTTGAGGGCGAGATGCCCTCGGTCATCAACCCGCCCTCGGGCTGCCGCTTCTCGACCCGTTGCCCCCGCTACATCGGCAAGATCTGCAACGAGCAGGAGCCGCCCAACCAGGAAGTCGAACCCGGCCATTTCATCAAATGCCACATCTCGCTCGAGGAGCTGAAGCAGGTCGAGCCGATCTTCCACCAGAAGGACGCGGCGGAGTAGGCACGCTGAGCTGCCGTTGCTGCCCCGTGTTGGTTCGGGATAGCGTTGCGGCGTAGGTTCCTCAGCGGAGTTGTCGAGAATGACCAGCCCTGTGATCCGGCCGCCCCATGGCGGGCGCAGTTTTGCCGGAGTCCCGGTTGTAACCGATCTGTCCGCGCTGCAGGCTGATGTCGCGATCCTGGGGATCCCCTTTGGCACGACCTACGACACGGAAAGCCCGGTCAACGAAAGCGCCGGGTCACCCACCGCGATCCGCGCCCGTTCGGCGCCGTCCCATCTCTACCACCATGATTTCGACACCGGCGCTCCGGTGCTGACGGGCACGGCCGCAGATCCTCGCATCGTCGATTGCGGCGATGTGGCGGGCGGCCCTTCGCCTGCGGACGGCGAGGCCAACCGGGCAATGGCGACCGCCGCGGTCCAGGCGATCCTGAAAGCAGGCGCCGTGCCGATCATCCTGGGCGGCGACGACAGCGTTCCGATCCCCTTCTTTGCCGCCTACGAGGGGCAGGGGCCGTTCACCGTGGTTCAGGTCGATGCCCATCTCGACTGGCGCGACGAAGTTCATGGCTCCCGCTACGGCTATTCCAGCCCCATGCGCCGGGCTTCGGAGATGCCCTGGATCACCGGCATGGTGCAGGTTGGCCTGCGCGGGACCGGCAGTGCGCGCGCCGCTGAGGTCGCCGATGCACAGGCCTGGGGTTCCAGGCTGGTGACCGCACGCGCTGTGCGCGAAGGCGGCATCGGCGCGGCACTCGACCATCTGCCTGAAGGCGGCAACTTTCTGGTGACCATCGACTGCGACGGCATTGATCCCGCCGATTTTCCGGCGGTCAGCGCGCTCGCCCCCGGCGGTCTGGCTTATACCGATGTGCTCGACCTGATCGAAGGCATCGCCCGCAAGGGCCGCATCGCCGGCCTCGACATCGTCGAGTTCGGCTGCGAACACGACCCCTCCAGCGGGCTGGGCGCCACGGTCTGCAGTCGTATGGTGCTCACGGCCATCGGCGCCATGATCCGTTCGGGTCAGCTCGGCGCCAGCCGGTAGAACGCCACAGCATTGTCGTCCAGGGCGCGGGCGGCGAGATCGTCGCCCAGCGCCTCGCGCACGATATCGATGTCGCCGTCCTCGAACGGCCTTCGCGCCCGGGTCGAGGGCAGGTCGGTGCCGAACATCAGGGCATCGGGGTTGACCGCGGCGATAGCGCGCATGGCCGCAGCCGGGTCGAGCGCGACGCGGCCGAACCCGGTCGCCTTCACGCGCACGCCGGCCTCGACCAGTTTCAGCAGCACGGGCAGGCCCTGTGCGGACAGGCCCAGATGGTCGATGGAGACAAGGGGGAGGGTGCCCAGCACCGCCACATGGTCCGCCAGGTCGGCAGCGTCGGCGTAAAGCTCGACGTGCCAGCCGGCGACGTCATGGACGCGGCGCGCGACCTGTTCGATGGCGTCCATGCCCTGTGAACCGCCACGCTTGAGGTTGAAACGCGCCGCCCGTACGCCGGCATTGTGCAGCCGGGCGATTTTGGCATCGTCGGCATCGGGCGCCAGATTGGTGACGCCGACGTATCCCGGCCCCAGTTCGGCCAGGGCTGCAATCAGATAGTCCTGGTCGAAGGCCTGGAAAGAACCCGATACCACGGCGCCGCGCGTGATCCCCAGTCCCGCGATACGGGCGCGGTAATCGGCCACGGTGAAGGCCGGCGGCAGGTAGCCGTTGTTGGCGACGAGAGGGAACCGCGGATCGATGATGTGGACGTGGGCGTCGAAAAGCGACATGCGGGACCTGCCGATTTATCGTCAATCGCGGCCTTGTGGGCCACGGAAGGCTCAGATTCCCACAGAAAGCGTCGTCGCGGGAACAAAGTTGTCGCCGGGCTTTGCCTAGCTTGCGCGGCTTGATTGTCTGTGGTCGAAATGGCGATCGCACGCGTGGGTGAATCAGCGGATGTCCCGGACCAAATACTCGATCTTCAGTCTGCTCCGTCAGGCCCGCGACTATCACCGCGGTTGGCCCAAGGCATGGCGCAGCCCGGAGCCCAAACCTTCCTATGATGTCATCATCATCGGCGGCGGCGGCCACGGGCTGGCGACGGCCTATTACCTGGCCAAGGAACACGGCATCACCAATGTCGCGGTCCTGGAGAAGGGTTGGCTGGGCG
>Ga0105053_10006658_pt1 | contig 15816 bp, 15 predicted proteins | sample BON01_FD_78093 | JGI IMG/M metagenome (GOLD analysis project Ga0105053, IMG submission 78093) | Freshwater microbial communities from Lake Bonney liftoff mats and glacier meltwater in Antarctica - BON-01 | ecosystem: Environmental > Aquatic > Freshwater > Ice > Glacier meltwater | place: Lake...
ATTCCAAATGATTTATATGAAAAGCTTTCTGATGAAGAAAGTAAAGGATTCATAGATGCTTTGCAAACCTTTACTGTAGGGGAAGTTGTTCCCGATACACCTGCAGAAGAAGTGGGCCTTAGCGAAGGGGACAAAATTGTGAAGTTTAATGGTGAGGATGTTTCTTATTATCATCAATTCACTGCATTAGCAGAAAAAAATGCCAATAAGGAAGTAGTATTAGCCATTAAGCGAAATGCAGATACTTTAATTGTGAAACCTACTTTATCAGAAACAGGAAAGCTAGGTTTTCAATCAAAACCAGGTTTGAACTATGAGCATAAAGATTTAAGTGTAGGTGCTTCATTAGTTTTAGGTTCGCAAAGAGCGTTTTCGGTTATTACAGATAATATTAAAGGCTTCAAAAAAATATTTACAGGCCAAGTTTCTGCCGGAAAGGCCTTAGCCGGTCCTGTCGGGATTGCTAGAAGATTTTATGGTGGCGTTTGGGATTGGGCCCGTTTTTGGATGATTACTGGTATGTTATCAATGGCTTTGGCTTTTATGAATTTATTGCCAATTCCTGCATTAGATGGGGGACATGCTGTTCTCTTGATTTACGAAATGATTTCTGGTCGTCAGCCGTCTGTTAAGTTTATGGAACGTACGCAGCAAGTAGGAATGGTCATTTTATTAGGACTGTTAGTTTGGATTATGTTTAATGATACCATGCAGGCATTGTTTTAGGATATATGTTATTTCTTAAAAGCATATTGTGGATTTTTGGTTTGGTTTCTGCTTTTTCAAATTCAGATACTAAGCACGAGTTCCATACATCTTTGACAGAAATGAGACTTAATTCATCCACTAATTCTTTCGAAATAACAATTCGGGTTTTCACGGATGATTTGCAAAAAGCAATTCAAGTTGAAGAAAAAGTAGATTTGGGAAGTGCTAATACTGAGAAAACGATTGAACGTTATTTTAAAAAGCATTTTGCCCTAATTAAAGGTAAAGAAGTTCGTTGGGGTAGTTATATTGGAAAAGAAGTAGAATCAGATGTTACATGGATATACTTGGAATTGCCAAAAGCTAATGAAATGGGAGAATTTCAATTTCTTAATATTATTTTCATGGAGTTATTCGATGATCAATCAAATCTGCTTAATGTTATTTCTGGCGAAAAAAGAAAGACATTGATTTTTAATGCCAAAAGCAAGCTTCAAAACTTTCCTACATAAATGCAAAAACATCTTAGAATGGTATGCTTGCATAACAGTTTAACTCTCATAACTTTGTAGAGTAATCCTCTAAGGCAATCTAAATGAAAAAAGAAGAAACTATTGACTTCCATATTAAATGGACTTGGCACGCTATATCTAGGATGTATAATGTTTACGCATCTCAGAAAGATATGACTATGTCTATAGGTTATGTTTTGCTTAATATTGATACTGATAAAGGTACGCCAGCCACAAAAATTGGCCCTTCCATTGGTATGGAACCTCGGAGCTTAACTCGGATGCTCAAGTCTTTGGAAGAAAAGGGTTGGATTCATAGAGCTACTGATAAAAAGGATAAAAGATTTGTCAATGTTTTTCTTACAGAAAAAGGAAAGAAAAAGCGTGAGTTTGCTAGAGGTGGTGTAATTGCCTTTAATAAGGCTATTCAAGATGATATTCCAGAAGATGAGTTAAGGATGTTTATCAAAACATTAGATAGAATTAAAGAAATTGTGGATGATCAATCCACACATCCTACAGAAGGTTTAATGTCTTTACATCTAATTTAATTAGCAAATTTGACTATGCATAAGATTCTTCTATGTTCTGTTTTTATAACCTTTGTGCTTACTAATAAAATTCAAGCTCAAAGTGTGGCGTATTACCCGTTTAATTCCATTTTGTCAGTTTCTACTAATCCCGAAACTAAAGTATGGATTGATTTACGTTTTCAAACCAATTCTTTTTTTTCCTCTTTAAGTACAGAAATAGCCCCAGCAATAAATTTAAATAAGAATCCCAAAGGGAGGTACTACATAGGTGGTGGTCTAAGAATAAACTATTTAGCAACTTTTCAAAATGATGCTAGGGTTATGGAAGGTTATTTCTTTAATGCAGGAGTGCGGTCTGCACCTTTCGTTAAAGTACCCCAACTTCAAATAGCTTTTGAATTGTCACCTTATGTGGCTAGCAACTTTGAGTCTGGCCTTTTTAGAACCAGACTCGGTATTGCCTATAATTTTTCTAGAAAATAAGCCTATTTGCTTAGCTTTCTTGCGTCTTCAAAATGATCCATGGCTGATTTGAGCATTTCATCATTTGAGCCTACTACCCTGTAAAATGAGTTGCTTAAACCATTTGTGTCTTTCCAGATACTTCTAGCCACTAAAGCTTTTATTTGTTCCTTTATAAATCCTTTCGATTTGTTATATCCCGCGGCATCATAAACTACCCCTAATGATTTTCCTTTTTCCACTATATATTTAAGCATATCATTACTCACACTGAAACTCTTAAGATAGCCATCAAAAGTCATTAACTTTAGCTTTGACTCATTGTCATTGGCATAATTTAAAGCATATTCTCTAATGACATTAGTGCCATATAGTTCCATTAGATAAAGGCTTATATGCGAAGTGTCACGACTTACGAATACGTCAGGTGTAATTCCTCCCCCGCCATAAACAGTTCTACCACCTTTGGTTTTATACGCCTTTTTGTTAGTGTTTTTTACACTATCCTCATTAAAAAACTCGCCATGTTCAGCTCTATCACCAAGTTCACCATAGTAATCATCAAGATGGCCAGAAGTATAGGGCTTTTGGATACTTCTTCCAGAAGGAATGTAATACCTAGAGATGGTAAGACGTAATTCGGAGCCATCGGAAAGAGCAATAGGAGCTTGAACCAATCCTTTACCAAATGTTCTTCTTCCAACTATTAAGGCTCTATCATAATCTTGCAAGGCTCCAGAAACGATTTCAGAAGCAGACGCACTTCCTTCATCTACGAGAACCACCAAAGCACCTTTTTCAAAAATGCCAGTTCTTCTAGCGTACATTTTGCGATCATTTCTGTCGTCTTTTCCATCCGTATAAACCAACACATCATTTCCTGCTATAAATTCATCTGCAATAGCCGTAGCTCGTTCTAAATAACCTCCGGGGTTGCCTCTTAAATCTAAAACTAACTGTTTCATCCCTTGAGCTTTTAAATCTTTTAAGCTGCTTAAGAATTCATCATAGGTTGTTTCAGAAAAACGATTGATTTTAATAAAGCCAGTTTTTTTGTCATCCATTAAGTAGGCAGCATCCACAGAAAACGTCGGAATTTTATCTCTTAATATCTTAAATTCTAATAAACCTTTAAATCCTTTACGTTTAATTTTTAATTTAACTTCAGAGCCTCTTTGGCCGCGAAGTGTACTGAAAATTAATCGAGTACTTAATTGTTCGCCAGTTAATGAAATTCCATTAGCTTCTATTATGGCGTCACCGCTTAATATTCCCACCTCTTCTGATGGACCTCCAGAAAGTGGCGTTACAACGTAAACAGTGTCATTAAAAATACTAAATTCTACACCAATACCGTCAAATCCATTTTGAAGTTCGGCCATGGCCAATTCTGATTCGCTAGCTGGCAAATACGACGTATGTGGATCCAGCTTTTCAAGCATTTTCATAATTCCATAGTCTGCCAGAGAGTCTGTATCTACCGGATCAACGTAGCTTCTATCTATATAAGTTAGAATTTCTTTGAATTTGCTGGAAGACTTAATCACATCACCTATCATACTTTCGTTACCAAAAAATTTGGCACCAATTTGAATTCCAGCAGCTAAAGTTATAGCTATAATGATAGGGAGTCTTATGGCAAATTTGCTATTGTTTATTTTCTTCTTTTCCACAGGTTGGTTTTTAATATCATCATTATAAAAAATAATGACAAACATATTTTAATTGTATATCAGGTATCAAATGGTGTTTCTGTCAAATGTAAAACCCTATAACTCGTATTCAGAGTTCAATTTGGCCTCTAAGTTAATTTATCTGCTTAGTATAAATACTACGCACCAAAGCAAATTGAGTAAAATATAATCTATTTACACAAAATCCATAGACGTAATTTTCCTCAATTCATAATATCAAATAATAATTCTTCTTTTACCTAAAGTCCATGATTCGCAGATATTTCAAGCATTTTGTCTATTGGAGCCTTAGCGTCTCTAAGAATATCATCTGAAAGAATTATCTCAGGGCTTTCAGTTAATAAACATTGATAAAGCTTCTCCAAAGTATTAAGTTTCATATGAGGGCAATCTGAACAAGCTATACAGGCATGACCATTTTTCACAGTTGGGGCTACATGAAAAGTCTTATGTGGTGAGGCCTTTCTCATTTGATGCAAAATGCCCGATTCGGTAGCTACAATAAACTCTTTTGAAGGGCTACTCATGGTATATTTTAACAAACCTGTAGTAGAACCAATAAATTCGGCATTGTCCAAGACAGGTTTTTCACTTTCTGGATGAGCTATAACTGTAGCATTTGGATATTCTAGTTTCATATCTGCAATCATACTCGCAGAAAAGGCCTCATGTACCATACAAGCACCATCCCATAGAATCATGTTTCTTCCCGTCTTTCTATTCAAGTAATCACCTAAGTTTTTATCTGGGGCAAAAATGATCTGTTTTCCTTCTGGAACACTTTCCACTATTTTTATGGCATTGGTACTGGTACAAACAATGTCTGTTAAGGTCTTTAATTCTGCAGAACAGTTTACATAAGAAATAACAAGGGCGTCTGGGTATTTTTCTTTAAAAGCAATGAATTTGTCTGCCGGAGCAGACTCTTCCAAGGAACATCCCGCATTTATATCTGGCAATAGCACTTTCTTTCCTGGCGACAAGATTTTAGCTGTTTCAGCCATAAATCGTACTCCTGCAAAAATGATTAAATCCGCTTCAGTTTTAGCGGCTTGCTGAGATAAGCCTAGGCTATCGCCAATATAATCAGCTACATCTTGAATGTCCGATGTTTGATAGTAATGGGCTAATATTACCGCATTCTTTTCTTTTTTTAATCGAGCTATTTCTTCAACGTAGTCAATTTCCATATCAATTAGGACAACTGTATTCCCAGTTTTTTGTTTGTAAAAGTTGGTTCTGGGTATTAAAGCGTTCTTCCATCACCAGATTGTCGTGTATGTCGTAAGTTCTTTTAATGGAATTTATCAATTCCCCATGATAAGAGAACTTTTCTTCTAAGTTCAATCCTTTTGTATTATTAGTGTATGAAATTTCATATTCTACTTTATTATCACGGTCAATTTTTGTTTTACTGCTCAGAAAACCATTTGTATGCTGATAAAGTGTTTTACCAATTAGCCTTTTATTTAGAAAAGTACTGTCTATATCAATTAGTCTGGATGAATTATAACTAGAGTGGGTTTCTTCTTTCATATGACCTACGACATCATCCTTCAAAACATAAATGGCTTGATTCAAATCATTATATAGATAAGATGTCGCATGATTGACTTCTCCTTGTGCATTTCTAATTTCGTATCTAATAATGTCCCCCTTTTCATTTTTAATACTTATTTCTTTTCCAGTTACTTCATTAGCATTACCATAAAACAATTTTTCTGAGGTACCATTTAATGATATCTGAAAAGTTAGGGCCTTGGTACCCGATGGCTCATTACTTTGGGTTTCAGAGATAAGTTTGCCAAGGTTGTTATAATTTAGGTTTTTTACCGTTCTAAATTCGTCATTTAAATAGTCTGTAATTTTAATTAAATACCCTTTATCATTGTATTCAAAAGTTTTTTTTGACGTATAGGTCTGATCCAAATCAACAGAATTTAACCTCCATTCTTCAGTAATTTTACCTTCTGGGTTATATGAATTTCTTTGTTCAGAAACAATTCTGTCTCTAGCCAATGTCGATTGATTTAACAACAAACAGTTGGATTGAGCAAAGGTATTTACCGTAACAAAGATGGAAATAAGTAGTAAACTGCGAATCATAGTACTATTTAAATGTGTCCAAATTGCAAATTTTTAGATTTGATTCATAACGTGTTAAATGCTTAATAAGTCTATATCTATTATTAAATCGTTAGTATCAATCATTGATGTCTCTAATCCTTCTTTTTTGCCAATTTAGGTTTTGCTTTCACCTTTGGCTCTGGTTTTTCAGCTGTTTTAAAAAGCTCTGGCATTTCTGTAGAAAGTAGATTATACCATTGAATTATCTTCTTTATATCCGAAGAATATACTCGCTCTTTATCAAAATCAGGCATTACCACCTCGAAAAACGTAAAAAATTCAGCAGGCGTAGAATTTTTAGTGTCGAATTCGATTTTATCTGGATGTTGCTTTTTCAAGGTATGAAAAATATCTGCTAAAGGAGTAGATTTATCATGCTCCTCACTATAAATAGAGATATCTTTTAAGACAGACACTTTAGCATTTACGCTAACAATCTCCCTTTTTTTATTTCCATCCATGCTTTCTACAATAACGCCAGATCGACCTGGTTTTACAATCTTAAAAAGCCCTGATCTTCCTGCAATGTGTGCTACATCTTGTAATGCTTCCATATAAAGTTATTCTGATTTTGGTGCAAAAGTAAATATTTTGTTTTTAAAAGTCTTTTCTAGAATTAAATATCTCCTTCAGTAGGTCTAATTACAATGTCTTCAATAACTGCCGAAGCAGATAAAGAATAAGCTGCCCAAACGGTGTCAGCTATATCAGAAGCTTTAATAAATCGCGATTCTGGCAAATGAGATTCTTCCCAGCTGCTCGTGTAAGTGGCACCAGGCATAATGGATGTTACTTTAATGTTTTCCGGTAAAAGCTCGGCTCTTAAAGATTTACTAAAACCCAATAAGGCAAACTTAGAAATGGTATAGGCACCAGAATTGGGATAGGCCTGTAAGCTAGCAATAGAACAAATATTGAAAATATGCCCTTGTGGTGCTTTTCTTATGCTGTCTATTAAACCTCGGGTGGTATGGTATGCCGAGTACAGGTTAGTATCAATTTGTGACTCTAAACTTCCATCGGGTTCCTTCATTAAATCACCTTTTATAAAGGTTCCAGCATTATTAATTAAAATATCTATAGGTCTATTTAAATTCTTTACAAATTTTGTAAAAGACATTACATTAGATTTTTTGCTTAAATCTGCGGCAAATATGTTTATGTCAACTTTATTATTATTTTCTATCTGCGACTTTACTAACTCTAAATCAGTAAGCCCGCGTGATGTGATAATCAAATCTATGCCCTCAGAAGCGAATTTTTTGGCTATTGCTCTTCCTATTCCTTTTGATGCCCCAGTAATAACAGCGAGTTTGTTCATGGTTCAGTTTTTGTACAAATCTAGTTGATATCAATCAATTTGTTAACTTTGCGTAAGCTTTAAACAGGTCTTCATGTTTGCAATCGTAGGGAAATTCTTCCTTTTTCTAGGTACTTTATTTACACGACGAGAAACTTTCAAAGTTTATTGGGAGCGATTTATTGACGAATGCGTCAAAATTGGTCTTAATTCTGTCTTTATCGTTTCTATTGTCGCATTTTTTATTGGAGCAGTTACCTGTGTTCAGATTTATGCAAATCTAGTAAGCCCCTTCATTCCGAATTACATTGTGAGTAACGTGGTGCGAGATATGATGCTTCTGGAGCTTTCATCCACTTTCATGTGCGTTGTGCTTGCTGGAAAAGTAGGTTCTAATATTGCAGGCGAATTAGGTACCATGCGAATTACGGAGCAAATAGACGCTCTGGAAGTAATGGGAATCAACTCGTCTTCGTATTTAGTTTTGCCAAAACTATTGGCTGCCATGATTACGTTTCCTTTATTGGCTATTCTCTCGGATTTCTTAGGAATTTATGGAGGATATTTGGCAGGAACCTGGACAGGTATTTTAACTCCTGAGGAGTATATTTACGGCATTAGAGCTTCATTCATTCCATATAATATTATCATTGCTTTAGTAAAATCATTCGTTTTTGGTTTCTTAATTACCACTATCTCGGCTTATAAAGGATTTAATACGCAAGGCGGAGCATTAGAAGTAGGACAGTCTAGTACACAAGCAGTGACTAATAGCTGTATAGCCATATTAATTGCAGATTATTTATTAGCCCAACTGTTGTCAGGATGATTGAAATTAAAAATATATCGAAGTCTTTTGGCGACAGACAAATCTTGTTTGACATAAGTGGAACCTTTGAAAAAGGGAAAACTAGTTTGGTTATTGGCTCTAGTGGAACGGGGAAAAGTGTACTTCTTAAATGTATGCTAGACCTTATAAAACCAGAAGAAGGACAGGTTTTATACGATGGGCGACGGTTTCTCATGCAAGATGAAGAGGATAAGAAAGATATTAGAAGAGAAATGGGCGTTCTATTTCAAGGCGGTGCCCTCTTTGATTCTAAAACGGTTTATCAAAATGTAGAGTTTCCGTTAAAAATGTTAACGACTATGCCCGAATCTGAGAAACGCGATAGGGTAGAGTTTTGCCTCCATCGTGTGGGGCTGGAAGGAACAGGGGGTTTAATGCCTTCGGAAGTGTCTGGGGGTATGAAAAAGCGTGTGGGTATAGCAAGAGCCATCGTTATGAACCCAAAATACCTTTTTTGTGATGAACCAAATTCTGGATTAGACCCACTAACAGCCATTAAGATAGACGAGTTAATTGCTGAAATTACGGATGAATTTAAAATTACGACTGTAGTAATTACGCATGATATGAATTCCGTATTGTCCATAGGACAATACATTATGTTTCTATATAAAGGACATAAGATTTGGGAAGGCGATAGCAAATCTATTCTGAAAACACATATCAAAGAATTAGACGAATTTGTTTTCTCTAATCATGCCTTGAAGCAATTGAGAGGTTAATTTAAATCTCAAAAGCCTCTTTCTGTTGAGGAATCTCAATGTTTCTGAAACCCACTTTTTCTAAACGTGCCTTAAAAGCTGTTTGTTTTTCTATTTCACCATGAACTAGAAACAGTTTCTTCACCTTAGATGTGTCTTGACAAGTCAAATAACTAATCATTTCATTGTAATCGGCATGGGCAGAGAAAGAGTCCATCACTTCTACATTGGCGTTTAGCTTAAAAGTATCTCCAAAAATTCTTATTTCAGCAGCCCGCATTTTAATTTGATAACCAAGTGAACTAGGTGAGCAATAGCCCACTATCAAAATGGTATTATTTGGGTTCTCACAGTTATTTTTAATATGATGCTTTATCCTACCCGCTTCTGCCATTCCAGAAGAAGATATGATAATACAAGGTTCTATTGAGCTATTGATTGCTTTTGAATCTTCTACTTTCGTGATATAATGCAAATTATCAAAACCAAAAGCGTCGCCATCTCTTTTAATGTATTCTAAAATTTCAGGATTAAATTCTTCTTCATGCTGACGCATTACAAGCGTAGCTTTTACCGAAAGAGGACTATCGATATAGACGGGTATTCTAGGTAATTTCCCTTCGTTTTCCAGAACATCTAAGGCATATATCAATTCTTGTGTTCTATCAACCGAAAAAGCCGGTATAATTAATCTACCCTTTTTCTCTATACATGTTTCGTTTACCACCTTTAAAAGGTGTGCATGTAAATCAGACTCTGGTTCATGAAGTTTATCACCATAAGTCGATTCTGAAATGATATAATCAGACGGAGGAAAAGCTTCTGGTTGTCTCAGTATTTTATCATTTGGTCTACCAATATCTCCTGTAAAAAACAACGATTTCGTTTTGTTTTCTTCCTCATACTCTATGTAAACACCGGCACTTCCTAAAATATGACCTGTTTCGTAAAAACTAAATGTAACGCCAGGCTCTATCTCAAATTTAGTGTGATAACCTTTGGTGTCCATGAGTTCAATAGCTCTTTCTGCATGCTCTTCTACATAAAGAGGATCTAAAAGTTCATCGCCTCTTTTTCGTCTTCTTTTATTAATTCTTTTTACGTCACTTTCTTGAATTCTAGCAGAATCTAAAAGCATAATTCCACAGAGACTCTTTGTGGCATGGGTACAATAAATGGGGCCACTAAAGCCATCTTTAACAAGTTTGGGTAACAAACCAGCATGATCAATATGAGCATGAGATAAGATAACGTAATCTACCTCCTTAGGATCAAACCCGAAAGAAGTGTTCAGTTCTGTTGTGCCAATTCCTTGAAACAAACCACAGTCCAATAAAATTTTAGTGCCTGTTTTTGTTGTTAAAAGGTGCTTACTTCCAGTAACTCGTCTGGCTGCTCCAAAAAATTGTACTTTCATATGATAGGATTGTTTATTGAATTGGATATTAATGTAAAAAGTGTCTAACACCTGTTGTTACCATCGTCACGCCATTTGCATCACAATAGTCAATAGACAATTGATCACGAATAGAACCACCTGGTTGAACCACCGTTTTAATGCCTGCTTTATGTCCAATTTCTACACAATCAGGAAAAGGGAAAAAGGCTTCAGATGCCATGACGGCTCCATTTAAATCAAAACCAAATTGTTTTGCTTTGTCAATGGCTTGGTTTAAGGCATCCACACGTGATGTTTGTCCTACGCCGCATGAAAGCAATTGACCATCTTTAGCCAAGACTACGTTATTTGACTTTAAGTGTTTGCAGATTTTCAATGCAAATTCTAATGCTTTAGTTTCTTCAGCCGTTGGCTTCAATTTCGTTACTGCCGTGAACTCCTTTCCGGTTTCCATGGTCATGTCTTTGTCTTGCTCCAAAACGCCATTCAAAAGGCTCCTAAATTGTTTTTTGGATGTGGCCGTTTCTTTTCTGATTAACAATCTTCTATCCTTTTTCTTTGTCAATATAGCTAAAGCGTCTTCGTCAAATGCTGGAGCAACTAAAATCTCAAAAAATAAAGGATGCATAGCTTCTGCAGTAGCTTTATCCACCGTAGTATTGGTAATGATTACACCGCCAAAAGCCGAAATTGGGTCACAAGCAAGAGCATTTTTGTAGGCTTCTACTGCAGTTTGTGCAGAAGCTACGCCACAAGCATTATTATGTTTCATAATAACGAATGTAAGATCAGAAAACTCATCCATTAAACGAACGGCTGCATCTGTGTCTACCAAGTTATTGTAAGAAAGCTCTTTTCCGTGAATCTGATCAAACATAGCATCTAAATCGCCATAGAAAGTAGCCGATTGATGAGGGTTTTCTCCATATCTAAGTGTTTTAGAATTACCTGCTCTAAAGTTTCCTGCATCTTCCGCTCCTGCGAAATATCCATGAATAGCGGTGTCGTAATGAGAACTTACACCAAATGCTTTCATGGCGTAGGTTTTTCTGTCTTCTAAATCTGTTCCACAGTCCTTTTCTGCTAATATGTCATAAACATCGCCATATTGATTTCTGGAGGAAACAATAAGGACGTCTTGATAATTTTTAGCAGCACCACGAATTAAGGCGATTCCCCCAATGTCTATTTTCTCAATAATGTCATCTTCAGAAGCATCGGAAGCTACGGTTTCTTCAAAAGGATATAAATCTACAATGACTAAGTCAATAGCAGGAATTTTCATTTCTGCTGCTGTTTTTACATCGTCTTCGTTTTCTCTTCTGTGAAGAATACCACCAAAAACTTTAGGGTGAAGTGTTTTTACTCTTCCACCGAAAATAGAAGGATAAGAAGTTAAATCTTCCACTGCAATAACCGGAATGCCCAAATCTTCAATGAATTTTTGAGTACCACCTGTGGAGTAAATTTTTACCTCATTCTCATGAAGAAGTTTTGCAATTTTGTCTAAACCGTCTTTATAAAAAACAGAGATCAATGCCGATTGGATTTTCTTTGCCATTCTTTTTAAGGAGTAATATTCTTTGGAAATTGAAACACAAAAATAAAGATAAATGACCGACTATCATGGGACTTTCAGGTATTGAGTCTTCTTAGTTTCCTTTAAAATTTAATTGCTTGAGTAATCTTTGCTAATTTAGTTTTCTATACTCTTAAATATGAAAGAATGAAACGAAGAAAATTTATCAAAGCAGGTGCAGTTGGTTTAGCAGTGACAAGTATTTCTGCTTGTAGTGATTCATCAAGTACTAAAAGACAGAATAGTCATTCTAAACTTGGAATTCCAATTTCCATTGCCACTTGGGGGCCAAATGTCGATGCAGTGAATCAGGCTATGTTTACAATGGAAAATGGCGGAACTGCTCTGGATGCCGTTGAAAAGGGAGGAAATGTACCCGAAGGAAACCCCGATGACATGAGTGTGGGCTATGGCGGAAGGCCAGACAGAGATGGCAAGGTAACGTTGGATGCCTGTATTATGGATGCTGAAATGAATGCGGGGTCTGTCACTTTTTTAGAAGGCATAAAACATCCGCTTTCTGTGGCCAGAAGAGTTATGGAAAATACGCCACATGTTATGCTGTCGGGAGATGGGGCATTGAAATTTGCCATAGCCGAGGGATTTCCAGTAGAAGAATTATTGACAGAAAAAGCAGCCGAAGAATATAAGAAATGGCTAGAAACAGCTGAATACAAACCCGAAGCTAACATTGAACTTCATGATACCATTGGAATTATGGTTATTGATAGTGCCAATAAAATTGCGGGAGCATGCACTACCAGCGGAATGGCCTATAAAATGCATGGCCGAGTAGGAGATTCACCGGTTATAGGGGCTGGAATGTATGTAGATGATGAAATTGGTGGAGCGGTGGCAACAGGAGTAGGTGAATTGGTTTTAAAAACGTGTGGTTCTTTTTTAATAGTAGAATTAATGCGTCAAGGAAGAAGTCCGCAAGAGGCTTGTGAAGAGGGTGTTAAAAGAATAGCCAATAAATTAAAGGCTTTTGAGCAATATCAAGTAGGCTTTTTAGCTATTGATAAAAAGGGAAATCATGGAGCCTACGCTATTCAGGAAGGATTTAATTATGCGATAAATCAAAGCGGTAGTACGGAAGTGTATAAGAGTGATTTTCTGGTAAAATCTTAGAAATAAAGATGTGGCTGAATTTTTGATTAACTTTGTTAATTAAAACGTGCTTTAAAACACTAGAGATTTGACATTTAAAGAATTACACTTAGACGATCGTTTACTTGAAGGCCTAAATGCCATTGGTTTTGACCAAGTTACACCCATTCAGGAGTTTGCTATCCCAAAAATTATTGAGAATAACGATTTGATTGCTTGTGCCCAGACAGGCACTGGTAAAACAGCTGCTTTTATATTACCAGTATTGCATAAGATTGCTCAATTACCAGAAAAAGACAGGCACTTAAATACATTGGTTATTACGCCAACTAGAGAATTGGCCATTCAGATTGACCAGCAAGTGGAAGGACTTTCCTATTTTACGGGAGTAAGTTCTATCGCCGTTTATGGCGGTGGAGACGGTGATACATTTATTACCCAGAAACGTGCTCTAGAAGCAGGAGCAGATTTGGTCATTGCTACCCCTAGTAGATTAATAGCCCTTATGATCTCTACCAAAGTTGATTTTTCTAAACTTCAACATTTGATTTTAGATGAGGCTGATCGTATGCTAGATATGGGCTTTTTAGGAGACATTCTTCGTATAGCCTCTTATTTGCCGGTTAAAAGACAGACGCTTTTGTTTTCTGCCACCATGCCGCCACAGATTCGCCAGTTGGCCAATAAGATTTTGAATGATCCTGAGCAAATTAATATTGCTATATCAAAACCGGCAAAGGGAATTAAACAACAGGCCTATGTCGTTTATGACACTCAGAAATTGCCGCTTTTAGTTTCTATTTTAAAAGACGACTCCTACAAAAGCATCATTGTTTTTTCTTCATCGAAAGATAATGTTAAAAACATCGAAAGGGAATTGAACAAATTCAAGCTTGGAGCGAAAGGTTTTAGCTCAGATTTGGATCAAAGTCAACGCGAAGATTTAATGAATCAGTTTAAAGCTGGTAATGTTAGAGTTTTAGTGGGTACGGATATTATTTCAAGAGGCATAGATGTTACAGGAATAGATTTGGTGGTCAATTTTGATTGTCCGCCAGACCCGGAAGATTATATACACAGAATTGGCCGAACAGCTAGGGCAGGTTCTGCAGGAACGGCTATTACGCTTATTAATCCGAGAGACCAGCGTAAGTTTTTTAGAATTGAAAGCTTAATAGGAGATGATGTTCCTAAAATAGAAATCCCGAATGAATTAGGCGAAGGCCCTGCTTATACGCCAGAAAAGAAATCCTCTAGTGATTTTAATGGTGGTGGTAAAGGCAAATCCTTTAAAAGAAAACCTCCAAGTGGGGGAAGCAATTATAAAGGGAATAGACAATCAGGAGGCTCAAGAAACAGCAACTCTAGCAATAATTCATCTAAAGGATGAGTTTTAGCTTCGTAAGAAAAGCAAATTCTTATATTAGTAAGTATAGTTCAAGTTGTATTTTTTAACAATTTTACTTTTTTCTAAAAAGGAGAAATCTAGAGATACATATTTATTACTATTGTGGCTTTTAGTATTGCTGCACAATCAGTTTTATTGGCTAGGCTTATACTATTATCCTAGCTCAATCTCTCTTGATGGGTTTTTAGAAACTTCTTACCATTATCTGGCCCTGTTTCTTTTTTCATGTTGCAAGTCTGATAAATACCACGTAAAACAAAAAGTTTCTTCCATTTATTGTTTTTCTGGTTTTTGTTTTAGAGGTAAAGCCAGACATTGAGATTGACCACGGTTTCTAAATAAGCAAAAATGGCAATAACGAGTATTTCTATCACGTCAACGGTTATCCTTTTGCCGTAATTCCTTTATTTTATATCGTATGGAGCTCCATTTTAATTAAAAGGTATAGTAAACATTCTTGATACCTTTTCTAGTCTAGATAAGATAAATTTGAAATGGCTTAAAACATGTATTAAGTCGGCCCAAGCTTTATTAACTATTTCATTTCCAGAAATTTCTGTTGACCCATAAAAGGTGCCATACTTCAGAAGCTCAGCATTTCAATAGATCTTGGTGCCAGATATAGTCTAAACAACTTGAAAACAAATAAACTAATTCACAATGAAGACTAATGAGGGTATAATGACTGAGACAATGGAAATCCAGATCCCGATATTAACAGAAGGCATATTACCAATTTCGGAAAAGGTCTGAGACCATCTATTAATTTAAACATTGGTTATGTTTTTTTAAATAAACTTTTAAAACCCCTTACTATTTCCTCCATCCACGGGAAGAGATACAGAAGTAATGTAAGTCGAAGCATCAGAAGCGAAGAAAACAGCGGCATTGCCAATGTCTTCTATTTTTCCCCAACGATTTAAATGTATTTTGTCAAAGGCTTTATCTTTTCTGGCGGTGTCAGAGTTCATAGCGGTAAGCATCATGTTGGTTTCTATAAAACCAGGAGCTATGGCGTTAACTCGTACATTGTCTTTGCCAAATTCGGATGAGAATGCCATTACTAATCCTTCAACTCCCGTTTTAGACGCGGTGTAAGAAACTACCCTGTCAATTCCATAATAGGCAGCCATGCTTGAAATCATAATGATAGAGCCAAACTTGCGTGCGACCATTCGTTTTCCTACCTCTCTGGTCAATGCAAAAACACCGTAAAGGTTCGTTTGAATAATGCGGTCAAACTCCTCATTCGTTACTTCTACAGCTAGTTTCTTTTGATTTACCCCGGCATTATTCACTAAAATGTCTAAAGCCCCTATTTCAGATTCTATTTTTTCTACAAGGGCTGGAAGGCTATCTAAATTTGTAATGTCATTGACAATATAATGTGCTTTAGCACCTAATTTATATGCAGTCGCTTTAAGTACATCCTC
>Ga0105053_10006659_pt1 | contig 15814 bp, 15 predicted proteins | sample BON01_FD_78093 | JGI IMG/M metagenome (GOLD analysis project Ga0105053, IMG submission 78093) | Freshwater microbial communities from Lake Bonney liftoff mats and glacier meltwater in Antarctica - BON-01 | ecosystem: Environmental > Aquatic > Freshwater > Ice > Glacier meltwater | place: Lake...
AAGCCAGGCTTGGCGATGTCGTCGGCGGTAAGCACGGCCTTTATTTCGGCGATGGGGTCGGCCTGGCGCACCTTGAGATAGGGCAGCTTGCTGTAGGTGTTGGTGACGAGGTAGTTGAGCAGCTCATCGAGCACGGTGGCCGGACTGTTGGCCTTGGACTCCACGCGCTGGCCGAGGGCGAAGAACCGACCTTGCACGATCGCCTCACCGAGCTGGGCCGCGAGGCGCTGACGGCGCTCGCGGTTTTCGTCTTTGCGGTCGGTGAGGATGCGCTTGAGGGTGGGCGAGGCCTGGTCGGCCTTGGGGCTGACGATGTACTTCTCAATCTGCAGGTAGACGGCCAGCTCGACGTCGAGCCTGTCCCCCTCGGCCAGGCGCACGATGGCGCGCCCGTTGCCTTCGCTGCTGCGCAGGATGCACTTTGCTGGCTGCAGCCGCTCGTAGTCGTCGCCCAGGGGCGACAACACCTCGAAGCTGAGCGCTTGGCTGGCCTGTCGCCATGGCGCGCCGTCGAGCAGGCGGTTGAATTCGTAGTCGCCCTTGGTGTCGCGGTGGCGGACTTTGGTTTGACCGCTGAGGATTTCGTCAAACAGCAGCTCGGCCAGCAGGCGGGATTTCTCGGCGGCGGACACGTCCACATGGCCGATCTCGCGCGCCACATCGCGCTCTTCGTTGGTGAGGAAAAACCAAACGTCGCCGTTGCGGCTGACCAGGCGCTGCTGCTCCAGGCGGGCCAGGCTTTCTTGCAGCTTGCGCTTGAGGTCGAGTTTGTCGGTGTCGATCTGGTCGATGCAAAGGGTGGCGAGGTTGTCGACGTTGGGTTTGACGATGTCGGGGATGTAGCGGATGAGGAACATCGCCTTCAGCAGCTCGGCGTCGTAAGGCTTGAGCGCGGGATTGAGCGGGGCTTCGTCGATGGATCGCTTGGCCATCCCGTCAATGAAGCTCTCGATGGACGGGTAGAAGTCGTACAGGGGGACGAGGGCGTTGATCGGCTTGCCCGCGTTGCGCACGGCTGCAGACTGAAACGCATCGAGCAGGGAGCGCTCGCCGCGCGAGAGGTGCTTACCGGTAGCACCTACCTTGCGGATGGACTCGAAGATCTTTTGCAGCAAGGTGAACTGATAAGGCGCGAAGGGGTAGCAGGTGACGAACTCGGCGGCGTCTTGGTAGCCGCGCAGGCTGACCGCATTGGCCACAAAGCTGAGTTGGTTGTTGATGACATCGCCCTTGGCCGCGAAGATGTCGCGCAGGGCGACATGAGCGGCTTCTGTTTTGGTGAGCAAGCGCTGGCCGATGACTTCGTCGGTGTTGCTGCTGGCCAGCGAGAGGCGGGTGTGGAAGCGGCCTTGAATCTTGGAGAAGTCTTGGCTCTTGGCCTTGTTGGCGCCACCAAGGGCGGCGTCAATGTCTTCCTGGCTGGTGACAATGACCCAGGCCCGGCCCTTGCACTGGGTGCCCAGCTGCTCGGTGATGGTCTGCAAGCTCAACATGAGCTGGGAGCTGGCACCAATGAACTGGCCCACCTCGTCGACCAGAAAAATCACCTTGTGGCCGGCGGGCTGGGTTGACAGGTAATCGTTGACCACCTTGGCGAAGCCTTCGATGTTGATGCGGTAGTCGTCGCGCGCGCCATCGAACCATTTGCTGGCGGACTCGGGCGTCATGTTGAGCGCCTTGCCCAGGGCTGTCACCACATCGTCGCGCAAGAAATCGACCGCATCGCGTTCTTGCTCCCAGTGGCTGCCGTTGGACAGAAAAAAGGCGGCTTTAAAGCTGTCGTAAACGCCTTTGGCAACCAGGTGGCGCTCCATGTCGGCGATGTGGGGCGTGTCGCCGGAGTAGCCGAGCTTTTCGTTGAAGACGCGAATGAACACCTGCAGGATGGCGTCGCGTTCGGACTTGCTGTCGGCCTTGGCGTCGATGTTGAACAGGATCACATCGGCGGTGCCGTGCACCGCGCGGTGGATGTCGGCCAGCAACATGGCGTCTGTGATCTTTTCGTGATCAAAGAACGCAGCAGCCAGCCGCTTCTCGCCGGTCTCGGGATGCGAGGCTTCGAGGTTTTCCAGCAGGTACGACAAGATTTTGATGAAGTGGGACTTGCCGGAGCCGAAAAAGCCCGACACCCAAACACCCATGCGATCGGTCACAGCGGGATCGTGCGCCCTGTCGATGGCGGCGAGGTAGGCATCAAAGAAGCGGCGCAGGTGCTCGCTGATCTGCTTTGTGACGACGTACTCTTCGAGTTCCTGCCAGACGCTGGCGGCGTCCATCTGGTCGGCTTTGATGACGCCGTTGATGGGGCGGTCGATCGGTTTGAGAAAGAGCTGCTGGATGTTCATGTTGTTGGTTTTTCCCAGGATCCATTTTTGTGAGCGTCGAAAGTCAGGTCAGCTGCTTTGCGGTACGAGGCGGAAGGCTCGGTAGTAGTGGTCTTCGGCCAGGCTGTTGAACAGGCGAAGCGAGTGGCCGTCGTACCGGCCAGGGAAGAACATGAGCAGCGGCGTGTTGCCCATAATGGGGTGAAGGGCCGAGAGCAGCGTGTGGGTGCGCAGCATCGGGTAAACGGCGCCCACTCCGGTGATGATCAGCAAATCCAGGCTGGCCACGTCATGCTGTAAGGCGATTTTTTGCGCCAGCCTGTCTTCTTTCAGCACCGATCGCAGCGCAGCGAGCGTGCTGTCGTCGCCTTTGCTCGACTGCATGTCAATGGCTTTGTCGAGCAGCTTTCGCTCGGTTAGCAGCTCGGTCACCAGCTGCAGCAGGTTGACCGACGCGGCGCGCAACGGGGGTGTCTGCTTGCCCAAGGCCGGCAACACGGTGCCTGACACGAAGTCCCGCACCTCCAACTCGCGCTCGGGCGGGTAGTCGAAGATCCAGAAACCGATCTCGTTGCCAAGGCCTTTGCTTTCAAGAAAATCACGCGAGGTGATTCGGGGCAAAATTTGGTTGAGTCGTTCGTCAAGGCTCAACGTCATGGGGCACGCTCCAGGCAATGAATCATCTGTGTGTCGTGGCTGGCAGCCAGGTAGCGCCGAACCTCTGGATGCAGCGACTGAGGGGTCAGTGTCATGGTGCGGGCATCGGCGAGGTATTTGGCCTCAACCAGGATGCGGACGATGACCTGAAACAGCTTGGCTCGGGTGGACGCCGACCAGCCAGCAACAGCGCCGTCGTGGTGGGCACAGTCGGCCAAGAAAGCTTGCCAGTCGCGCTGAACCAGGTGGTGCTCCAGCCCCCTTTGCCGCTCGGCGTAGACGTGTCGCATGAAGTCACCCAGCAGCTGACTGTGCCGGATGGCGGCCACCAGCAGGAGCTGCATCGCCACTTCCTGCTCTCGCTTGACCAACAGAGTCCAGCCCGCCGCATCCAATGTGCGCAGCCTTTTCCGGATCAGCGTGGCCTGTCGGCGGGCTGTGATCGGCGTCTGCTTTTGCAGTATGTTTTCCACCTCCACCGCGTGCCACCAGGCGGCTTCGTCTGGCTGCGTCAACAGCAGCGCGGCGAGGCGCTTGCTTTCAAGCGGCAAGAGCGAGCCAGCTGAAATTTCGGCGTTGTAGGCAGGCATGGTTGCGGGTCGGGTTTGCGGCAGAGCGTAACAGGGCGTTGTTCGGTACATTCGAACAAAAAACAGCCAAAACGGCGCTGATCCGAGCCATTGGGCAGAGCAGCAGAGACCTGCGCAAGTTGGGCTGCCACAGCGTGTAGATTCCTGCCATGTCGCACCACCCCAACCCCCGATCGCTTCTGACCCCGACCATGCGCGGTGTGCTGGAGCGCATCGCCCGCGCTGGTCACCTGCCGATGCACGCGCTGTCGCCCACCCAGGCCAGACTGGCCTATGAAGCCGGCGCTGGCTTGCTCGATATTGCGCCGCACAAACTGCTGCGGGTGGAAGACCTCCAAATTCCAACGCGCGATGGGGCCAAACTCGGCGCACGGCTGTATGCGCCGGCATCACAGGGGCCCTTGCCGGTGCTGCTGTACTTCCACGGCGGCGGCTTCACCATCGGCAGCGTGGCCACCCACGAGCCGCTGTGCCGGCATCTGGCGCACCTGGCGCAATGCGCCGTGCTGTCGGTCGACTACCGGCTGGCGCCTGACGTGAAGTTTCCGAGCGCGGTGGAAGACGCCTGGGACAGCCTGGCCTGGCTGCGCACACACGCCACCAGCCTGAGGCTGGACCCGACGCGTATCGCGCTCGGCGGCGACAGCGCCGGCGGCACGCTGGCCTGCGTGACCGCGATTGCCGCGCGCGATGTCGGCTGGCCGCTTGCGCTACAGATGCTGTTTTATCCCGGCACGGGAGGGCACCAGAACACCGACAGCCACAAGACCTTTGCCCATGGCTTCCTGCTGGAGGAGCCGCACATCAGCTATTTCTTTGGCCACTACCTGCGCGGCCCCGCCGACCGCGACGACTGGCGGTTTGCGCCGCTTGATGGCGTGGATGCCCATGGGGAGGCGCGCGATCTCGACGGTGTGGCGCCTGCATGGATCGGCCTGGCCGAGTGCGACCCGCTGACCGACGAGGGCGTGCTGTACGCCGACCGCCTGCGCCTGGCTGGCGTGGCGGTGGATCTGGAGATTTACCGGGGCGTGGTGCACGGCTTCATTCAGTTCGGGCGCGCGATTCCCGAAGCGCTCACCGCGCAGCTCGATGCCGCGCGGGCCTTGCGGCAGGCGTTTGCGCCGCTGTGATCGCGGCTGTCACAGCCAGCGCTTGCAGCGTCCGAAACACATCTTCTGTGCGGACAAGACAAGACAAAGCGGCTGTGAAAAAGCCGCTCGAAGGCGGCTTGGTCTCAGCGCTCTTGGTACCAGCAGGGCTGGTGACCAGCAAGTTCAGTCAGCAAACTGGCCAGCGGCATCGATCACTGTCTTGAGCTTGGTGATCTGGTCTGACACAAAGGCCTTGTGCCCGGCTGGTGACATGCGCTTGTCGGTCACCACGGCAGCGCCCAGTGCATCTTGTCCTTTGATGAAATCGGGGTCTTTGAGGGCCAACATCAGCGCGTCATTGAGCTTCTTGGCCACATCGGGCGGTGTGCCCTTGGGCGCGTACATGCCGTGCCAGATCGTCAGGTTGAAGTCTTTCAGGCCCATTTCCTGCAAGCTGGGGTAGTCCTTGAGGATTTTGTTGCCAGACAGCGCCTTGGGCGTGGTGACCGCAAACGCTTTGACGCGCCCTGCTTCAATCTGGGGCACGGTGTTGGTGGTCTGGTCACACATGACCTCTACCTGGCCGCCCATCAGATCGTTCATCGCCGGGCCGGTGCCGCGGTAGGCGATGGTGGTCATGGCCTTGTCGAGCTTGAGGGCCGACTGCCACATCAGGCCGCACAGGTGGGAGGCCGAACCCAGACCGGCGTGTGCCAAGTTGAGCTTGCCGCCGTTGGCACGGATGTAGTTCTCAAAATCTCGGTAGGTGTTGGCCGGCAACTTTGGTGATCCGATCAGCGTCATGGGTACGTCGTTGATCATGCCCAGGTACTCAAAGTCTTCCAGCGCCTTGAAGGGCAGCTTGCGGTACAGGCCAGCGGTGGAGGCCATGCCGATGTGCCAGACCAGCAGGGTGTGACCGTCGGGCGTGGCGCGGGCCACCTTGGCCGCACCAATGGTGCCGCCAGCGCCAGCCGCGTTTTCCACAATGATGGTGGCGCCAGCGAGCTGCTTGGTCATGGCTTGGGCGAGTTGGCGGGCCACGGTGTCTGTGGGGCCACCAGCGGCGAACGGCACCACGATGGTGATGGGTTTGCTGGGGAAGCCTTGGGCGAAAGCGCCGGCAGACACGGCGGCGGTCAAGGCCATCGCAAGAACGTTTTTCATGGTCATCTGGGAATCTCCTGGGTTGCATATGGACTTGCGCATCCTAGCGGGCGATGCTGGATTGGGTACCCAGGAAAGTACCAATCCCCCTGGCGCCAGAGGCAATGGCCGCAGCGTGCTGCCGGCTGGCCTTGCAGCCGGTGGCGCAAGCTTGCTGTCGAGGTCTCCCAGCGGCGCTGTGGCCCACCGCTGCGCTCGCTGTTTCGGTTCATTCTTGCGACCCCTGCCAAGGGGCAGAAACCTTTGCAGCTTCCTTGCCCAGGGTGGGCAAAACCAGTGACTCCTTCGCTGCTGGCGGGGAAGGCCTGCACGGCGTCGCGGGTTGTTTCTCCCAGGGAAAACAGACACACAGCTTATTTAGTCGGGACTTACCCTCGGTTCGATCGCTGATGCCATATGGCGAAATTTTTCTGTAAGAAACCAAGGTCAGAGTCACCGCTGTAATACCGAAAACGCTTGCTTTCGGGCGTGCAAATCGTGGTGGTTCAACCCGCCGACATCGCAAATGCATCAAGTCAAGGAGATGACTGACATGACAAGTCAAGAAAACGCGAACGCGTACTGGAAGGCGACCCTGGGTTTGCTGACCAAGGTACTGGTTATCTGGTTCCTGGTCTCCTATGGCGCGGGCATTTTGTTTGCGCCGTGGCTCAACAATTTCTATCTTGGCGGATACCCGCTGGGTTTCTTTTTCGCCCAACAAGGCTCTATCTATGTGTTCATCGCGCTGATCTTCTGGTACGCGAACCAGATTGGCAAGATTGACCGCAAGTTCGGCGTGCAAGAAGACTGATCAACACAAAGACCCTTATGGAACTCCAAACCACCATTTATATTTTTGTCGGGCTGAGCTTTGCGCTTTACCTCGGCATTGCCTACTGGGCGCGCGCTAGCAGCACGTCCGAGTTTTACGTGGCTGGCGGTGGGGTTCACCCCATTACCAACGGCATGGCCACCGCCGCTGACTGGATGTCGGCCGCATCTTTTATCTCCATGGCCGGCCTGATCTCCAACCTGGGTTACGGCGGCGCCGTGTTCCTGATGGGCTGGACCGGTGGCTATGTGCTGCTGGCCATGCTGCTGGCGCCCTATTTGCGCAAGTTCGGCAAGTTCACAGTGCCCCAGTTTATTGGTGACCGGTTCTACTCCAGCGTGGCGCGCAACGTGGCGGTGGTCTGCTTGCTGGTGATTTCGGTGGTCTACATCATTGGTCAGATGACGGGTGTGGGCGTGACCTTTGCTCGCTTTCTCGGCGTCTCCAACGAGCAAGGCATCTACATCGGCATGGCCATCGTGTTCGCTTACGCGGTGTTCGGTGGCATGAAGGGCATCACCTACACCCAGGTGGCACAGTACATCGTGCTGATTCTGGCCTACCTGGTGCCAGCCTTTTTCATCTCGCTGAACCTGACCGGCAACTTCTTTCCGCAGTTGGGTCTAGGCGCTGATTTGGCAGGCACCGATATTTCTTTGCTGTCCAAGCTAGACCAGGTGGTGACCGATCTGGGTTTCAACGAATACACCACCACCGCCAACGGCTCGATGTTGAATATGTTCTTCTACACCGTGTCGCTGATGGTCGGTACCGCCGGCTTGCCTCATGTGATCGTGCGCTTCTTCACTGTGGCCAAAGTGTCCGATGCCCGCTCTTCTGCTGGCTGGGCGCTGGTGTTTATTGCCTTGCTGTACACCACCGCACCTGCGGTGGGGGCGATGGCCCGCCTGAACCTGATCGGTACCGTGAACTCTGCGGTTGGTCTGGTCAAGAGCGACGTGGGTGGCATCGTGGTGAGCGCCGATGCGGTGAAGGCCAGGGCCGACCTGTACGCGCCTGAGGCCAGCCTGGTCTATGCAGAGCGCCCAGCCTGGATGCAACGTTGGGAGAAAACCGGTCTGCTGAAGTGGGAAGACAAGAATGGCGATGGCCGCATCCAGTACTACAACGACAAGACCAAAAACGAAGTCGCCAAAGGCAAAGCCGAAGCAGCTGGCTGGAAGGGCAACGAGCTGACGGTGAACGCCGACATCATCGTGCTGGCCAACCCAGAAATCGCGCTGCTGCCCAACTGGGTGATCGCGCTGGTCGCCGCCGGTGGTCTGGCCGCTGCGCTGTCTACCGCGGCAGGTCTGCTGCTGGTAATTTCTTCTGCCATCTCCCACGATCTGATCAAAGGCGCTATCAAGCCTGACATCAGTGAGAAGGGTGAGCTCTTGGCGGGCAAGATCGCCATGGCAGGAGCCATCTTCGTCGCGGGTTATTTGGGTCTGAATCCACCCGGCTTTGCAGCGGGCACGGTGGCGCTGGCCTTTGGTCTGGCGGCGTCCACCATCTTCCCCGCGTTGATGATGGGTATTTTCAGCCGCACGATGAGCGACAAAGGCGCGATTGCCGGCATGCTGGCAGGCTTGGCTGTGACGTTGTTCTATGTGTTTGCACACAAGGGTATCTTCTTCATCAAGGGCACCGAATTCCTGGACCTGATCGGCGGAGCCAACAGCTTCTTTGGCATCACCCCCGAGGCATTTGGTACTGTGGGCGCCATCACCAACTTTGTGGTGGCTTACCTGGTGAACAAGGTGTCCGCTCCAGCACCCAAGCACATCCAAGAGATGGTGGAATCTGTTCGCATCCCCAAAGGTGCGGGTGCAGCCACCGGCCATTGAGTGCATGAGGTTTCTCGCCTCAGGTGAATGCCTGGGGTGTAGCTGAGTCAGACCCCGTCAGCCTGCTGCCGGGGTCTTTTTTATGAAAGTCATCCCTGATGAATGTGCCCAGTATTTACATCTTCAACTGGATTTTTCTGCTTGTGCTGTTTCCTGTGGCCTTCTTCTGGCTGCGGCGGACCTGGCGCATTTTGATCAAGCGGGATTTTTCAGAGGTGGCGCTGAAGAAAGGTGTCCCGCCCCCAGATGCGGAGAAATATGCGCCCTACGAGATGGCGATCAACATGGTCGGGGGGGTGGTGCTGGTTGGCGTGCTGGTCGCGGTATTGGGCTTTCAGGCCTTGACAGATGACGACTGGAAAGCGGTGGCCGGTATCACCCTGTGGTGCAAGCTGTTTGCATCGTTTGCTCTGAGCCGCCAGGCGCATGGCCTGGGGCCGAAAACCAAAGTCGACAAGACCAAGGCCAAAAAGGGCGAGCCGGGCGTTGACAAGCCCAGCTGACGAACCTTCAGTAAGCCAGCCGCCCCGGCTGGATTTCTTGCAGGATGGTGGTGGCGATTTCTTCGATCGACTTGGTCGTGGTGGAAAGCCAGCGAATGCCCTCGCGCCGCATCATCGCCTCGCCCTCGCTCACCTCCATCCGGCAGTTTTCCAAACTCGCGTAGCGGGAGTTGGGACGCCGCTCGTTGCGAATTTCGCTCAAGCGCTCGGGCCCGATCGTTAAACCAAAAATCTTCTTGCGGTGCGGTGCCAGCGCTGGTGGCAGCTTGCGGCGCTCAAAGTCTTCTGGGATCAGCGGATAGTTCGATGCTTTGAGGCCGTGTTGCATCGCCAGGTACAGGCTGGTCGGTGTTTTGCCGCTGCGGCTTACGCCCACCAAAATCACGTCGGAGCCCTCCAGGTCGCGGTGGCTTTGGCCATCGTCGTGCGTGAGCGAGAAGTTGATCGCCTCGATGCGGTCGTCGTATTCCTTGCTTTTCGAAGCGTCGGAAAACCGGCCCACACGGTGATTCGACTTGATGCCAAGCTCGGCCTCCAGCGGCTCAACAAAGATGCCGAACATGTCAAGCATCATCCCGTGGCATTGGTCCTTGAACACTTTGAGTACGTCCATGTTGACCACGGTGGCAAACACCAGCGGGCGTTTGCCCTCGATTTCAGCCGCGTGGTTGATCTGACGCACCGCTTGGTGCGCCTTGTCCACGCTGTCGAGAAACGGCAGGCGCACACGCCGCACCTGTGCTTCGAACTGCGCCAGGATGGCATTGCCAAAGGTCTCAGCGGTGATGCCGGTGCCGTCGGAGATGAAAAAAACCGTGCGGTTGGGCATGGGCGTGTCCGATAAAACGGGTTGCAACGGGACAGTGAACGGGGTTGGGCAGTGGCCAGGTACCGCCTGGAGACCTGGGTCAGCGAGGCTGCCCCTCTACAATTCAAGGCTGCGCCTGAATCATTATCCCGGTTCACCCGCCCCTGTTTTTGCCCCGTCCGCAGGCCGACCCACAACAGAACAACAGGTCCACCGTCGCGCGCTCGGAGCTCCCCGTTTTTTAACTTGAGCGGAGTCTTTTCATGTCCCACCTGTTTTCCCCGACCGATCTGGTCGTGCCTTTCGAGCACCTGCGCATGTCCGACGTTGACACCGTGGGCGGCAAAAATGCCAGTCTGGGCGAGATGATCTCGCAGCTGCCCAGTGGTGTGAAGGTGCCCACCGGCTTTGCCACCACCGCGCACGCGTTTCGCGAATTCCTCAAGTTCGAGGGGCTGACCGATCGCATCAACGCGCTGTTGATGGCGCTGGACATTGAAGACGTGCGCGAGCTGGCCAAGGTCGGCGCCGTGATACGGGCCATGGTCGAGCAGCAGCCATTTCCCGCCGATCTGGAGCAGGCGATCCGAAGCGCGTTCGCGACCCTGGTGAATGGCAGCAACCAGGCCACCTTTGCGGTGCGCTCCTCGGCCACGGCCGAAGACCTGCCCGACGCGTCGTTCGCTGGTCAGCAGGAAACCTTTTTGAACGTGCACGGCATCGACGAGGTGTTGCACAAGACGCGCGAGGTGTTCGCGTCCCTCTACAACGACCGCGCCATCAGCTACCGGGTGCACAAGGGCTTTGCCCACGCCGATGTTGCATTGAGCGCGGGCGTGCAGCGCATGGTGCGCTCCGACTTGGGCGCCGCTGGCGTGATGTTCACCATCGACACCGAGTCGGGCTTTGAGGACGTGGTGTTCATCACCAGCAGCTACGGTCTGGGCGAGACGGTGGTGCAGGGTGCGGTAAACCCTGACGAGTTCTATGTGCACAAGCCGATGCTGAAAGCTGGCAAACGCGCGCTGATCCGCCGCAACCTGGGCTCCAAGCTGATCCAGATGACATTCACCAGCGCTGAGGAAAAAGCAGCCGATGGCGCGCTGAAAGGCAAGCTGGTTAAAACGGTCGATGTGCCGGTGGAGCAGCGCAACCGCTACAGCCTGACCGACGCCGATGTCGAGCAGTTGGCCCACCACGCGCTGGTGATCGAGGCGCACTATGGCCGCGCGATGGACATCGAGTGGGGCAAAGACGGAACCGATGGTCAAATTTATATCGTGCAGGCGCGCCCCGAGACGGTGAAGAGCCAAAGCGCTGGCAAAACCGAGGTGCGCTACAAGCTCAAGGGCAAAGGCGCGGTGCTGGTGTCGGGCCGGGCCATCGGCCAGAAAGTCGGCACAGGCCCAGTGCGGCGTGTCTCCGACATCAGCGAAATGGACCAGGTGCAGCCGGGTGATGTGCTGGTAACCGATATGACCGACCCCAACTGGGAGCCGGTGATGAAGCGCGCTAGTGCCATCGTCACCAACCGCGGCGGGCGCACCTGCCACGCTGCCATCATCGCGCGCGAGCTCGGCATCCCGGCGGTGGTGGGTTGCGGTGATGCGACCGAAAAGCTGAAAGATGGCACGCTGGTGACGGTGAGTTGCGCCGAGGGCGATACCGGCAACATTTACGACGGATTGCTGGAAACCGAGATCACCGAAGTCCAGCGCGGCACCATGCCCGAGGTGGATGTGAAGATCATGATGAATGTGGGCAATCCTCAGCTTGCCTTCGACTTCTGCCAGATCCCCAACAGCGGTGTTGGCTTGGCGCGGCTGGAGTTCATCATCAACAACAACATTGGGGTGCACCCGAAGGCAATCCTGGACTACCCGGCGATCGATCCCGACCTGAAAAATGCGGTGGAGTCGGTGGCCCGAGGGCACGCCTCGCCACGCGCTTTTTATGTCGACAAAGTGGCCGAGGGCGTGGCGACCATCGCTGCGGCGTTCTGGCCCAAGCCGGTGATCGTGCGCCTGTCCGATTTCAAATCGAACGAGTACCGCAAACTGGTCGGTGGCAGCCGCTACGAGCCCGACGAAGAAAACCCGATGCTGGGCTTTCGCGGCGCGGCGCGCTACATCAGCGAAGACTTCCGCGAAGCCTTTGCGATGGAGTGCGAAGCCATCAAGCGGGTGCGCGAAGAGATGGGGCTGAGCAATGTGCAGGTGATGGTGCCGTTCGTTCGCACCGTGGCTCAGGCGAAAAAGGTCACCGAGCTGCTGGCCGAGAAGGGCCTCAAGCGCGGTGGGAACGAACTCAAGATCATCATGATGTGCGAGATTCCGAGCAACGCGGTGCTGGCGAAAGACTTCCTGCAGTACTTCGACGGCTTCTCGATCGGGTCCAACGACCTGACCCAGCTCACCCTGGGTCTGGACCGCGACTCGGGCCTGGAGCTGCTCGCGCACGATTTCGACGAGCGCGATCCCGCCGTCAAAGCTTTGTTGAAAATGGCCATTGGCGCTTGCAAGGCCGAGGGCAAGTACGTGGGTATTTGCGGCCAGGGTCCGAGTGACCATCCCGATTTTGCGCAGTGGCTGCGCGACGAGGGCATCAACTCGATGTCGCTGAACCCGGATTCGGTGGTGGACACCTGGCAACTGCTGGCCAGCATAGCCAAATAAGCCAGGCTTTCTGGCACCAAAAAGGCAGGGCGTTTGCCTGCCTTTTTCGCGGGCTGAGGGGTAAATACCCAGTCAAACCCAGGCGCAAAATAACCCCAGGGGTATGCAGCATGCTGCGCGACCCGAGCAGGAAACAAGCCTGTTCCAAGGTCTGGATGCCCGGCGGCTGGTGGCGCTGTTTTTCGTTGCGCTGGCCTTGTTTAACTTTCCTCTGCGCGCGCTTTCAAACCACGATGCGATGTTGTGGGACGTGCCGCTGTTTCCCGCCGCGCTGTTTCTGATCTGGTCACGCTGATCGCGCTGATGGCACGGATGATGGAGCGCTGGCACGGTGGCCACGGCGCAGCCGAAGACCGAACCACACGCGCACACCATGCTGCCGTCTTCGCGGTTCATTGGCGTCTCCTTCGCCTACCTCCTTGCTTGTGTTTGCAGCAGCCAGCTGGGGCGACCACCGAGCTGCCGCTGGCCGCTTGGTGGCGGGCAGCGCCTGGGTCTACGCGCTGTCGATCGCGGTCTGTTGCACCGCCTGGACCTGCCTTGGTAGCGCAGGCTGTGCTGTTGCCGCAGGGGTTTGGCTTTTCCCGATCTGTCCCGGGTCGATGCTGGCCATGCTGTTGGGCTGGATGGTGGTGCGCCAGATGATCCGCATCGCCAAGACCTACCGCATCACCTCAATCGCCGACCCGCTCGCCAGCCGCGATGGTGAGCGCCCACCCTTGGCCGGCTTGGTGGCGCTGATCCCGGTGCTGGGCATGGTGCCTTGCATCGCGCTGCAGCTGAAAGCGGTGGCCAGCGGCTGTGCGGTGTTGACCTTGCCGCTGGGCCCACCAGCGCGGATCGCCAACGATCGGTGGCACGACAGCACGCGGTTTGTTGTGCTGTTTCTGGCCTGCTCCACCCTGGGGTTTGGCGCCCGGCATCTGGACAGCAGCGAGCGCCACGAGGGCCTGGTGGCGGCAATCGCGTTTGAGTCGGTGGTGAAGCTGCTGGCGTTTGTGGCGGTCGGTACTTTTGCCAGTTTTGTGTTGTTCAGCAGCCCGGCGGCGATTTTTGAGCAGACGCGCTCAGTGGCGTCGCTGCGTGGGTTGCTGAGCTTCAAGCAAGGCCAGCCGTTTACCTGTGTGCAGTGCGCTGGCACGACCGCACTGGCTTTCTTCGCTGTGCTGTTCCTGTCGCGCCTGTTCCAGGTGATGGTGGTGAAAACCGTGGACCAGCGTCGCCTCATGTGCGCGGTCTGGCTGTTTGCTTTGTACCTGTTGCTCATCAACCTGTTTGTGCTGCCAATCGCTTTTGCCAGCCTGCTGTATTTCTGCCCAGGTCACACGGAGCCGGAGAACTTTGTGCTGTCGCTGTTGCTGCCGCTGGCCGAGGGACACACGCTGCTGGCGCTGGTGGCTTTTGTGGGTGGACTCTCGGCCGCCACCGGCATGGTGATCGCGGAGCCACAGATGTGTCCGCCATGGTCTGCAACAACCTGATCACGCCGCTGCCGCTGCCGCTGCGCATGAAGCGCTTTGAGCCGCGCAGCAGCCGTGACCTCACCGGCTTGCTGCTGGGCATCCGGCGCACCGCCACTCTGGCGATCTTGCTGCTGGGCTGTGTGTGTTTCCGCCTGGCCGGCGAGGCCTGTGCGCTGGTCAGCATCGGGCTCATCAGCTTTGCTGAGGTGGCTCAGTTTGTACCCGCGATAGTGGCTGGCATGCCCTGGCATGCCCTGGCATGCCCTGGCGTGGCGGCAACCGAGCCGGCGCTCTCGCTGGCTTGTTGCTCGCTGGCTTGTTGCTTGGTTTTGGTGTCTGGATTCACACGCTGATGCCGCCGACGCTGGCGAAATCGGGCTGGCTGGACAGCAGTTTTTTGCGCGATGGGCTGTCTGGCCTGGCCCTGCTCAAACCCGAGGCGTTTCTCGGGTTGGCCGGGTTTGATGCCTTGACCAACCTGCTGTTCTGGCGTCTGCTGGTCAAACCTGGTGGGCTCTGTCGGTGTGTCGCTCTGGCGCTCGCGCTCGGCGGCGAAAATCAGCCAGGCCTTGTTGTTGGTTGATGTCTTCAGGCGCACCGCCCAGACGCACCCGGTGTTCTGGCGTGGCAAGGCCCAGGTGGTCGGCGCTGCTGCCGCTGGCTGGGTGCCTCCTCGGTGTGCAGGCCGCGCAGCGCCTGTTCGACGATTGCGCGCAGCGCCTGGGTTTGAGCCATGTGGACGAGATTGCGGCCGACGCGCGCCTGGTGCAGTTCGTGCAAACGCAGCTGGCCGGTGCCATCGGCAGTGCCTCGGCACGGGCCATGGTGACGTCGGTGACGGAGAAGGGGGCGCTGGATCTGGAGAACGTGCTGCGCATCCGCGACGCGGCCTCGCAGCTGCGCGCCTGCTCCCACGTGCCGGAGGAAAAGCCAGCAGCCGCTGGAGCTGGCCACCGCCGAGCCGCGCGAGGCCAGCCAGAACCTCAACCGGCTGGACCATATAAGAGACGATGTCATCTCGCCAGTGACGCACAAGCTGCGCTTGCCCTTGACATCAGTCCGGGCACTCTCGGAACTGATGCGCGACGATGGCACCATGAAGTGGGCCCAGCGGCAGCAGTTTCTCGGCATCACCGTGACCGAGGCTGAGCGGCTCAGCCGCCTGGTGAGCCAGGTGCTTGACATGGCCAAGATCGGGGCTGGGCAGACCGACTGGCACAGCACGCAAGTGGATTCGCGCGGGGTGATTGAGCAGGCGGCCGGCACCGTGCGCGCGCGCCACCGCGAGCACCGGGCGGCCGCGCTGCTGGAGCTGTCAGCGCAGCTGCGCCCGGTGTGGGCCGACGCCGATTGCCTGACGCAGGTGGTGCCCAATCTGTTGTCGAACGCGTTGAAATACGCTCTGGCCCAGCAGGGCCTGGTGGTGTTACGGCTCAGCGATGCGGCCGAAGAACTGACACTATAGATAAGGCCCAATAAAGTTTGAACTTTCCCTGATTTTTTCACTCAGAGAATCATGGAAAAAGAAAGCGCAAGAAATCAAACTCTCGAGCAGCTTCACGAGCGGCGCAAGCAGGTCGTGAGGCTGCACAGGCAAGGTATCAGGATCATGCAGATCGTCACGATGACGGGGCTGAGCTACCCGACCGTTCGAGCTGCCATCGATCTGTTTGAGACAGGCGGCTGGAGCGCCATCCGACCACCTCGGCGCGGGCGTCCCAGAGGCGATGGTCGCGTGCTCAGTCGAGTGCAAGAAGACACCATCCAGCGCATGATCATCGACAAGCGCCCGGAGCAACTCAAGATGGACTTTCACCTGTGGAGCCGCGCGGCAGTCGGTCAGCTTATCGAGCAAGAATTTGGCATCGA
>Ga0105053_10006667_pt1 | contig 15807 bp, 17 predicted proteins | sample BON01_FD_78093 | JGI IMG/M metagenome (GOLD analysis project Ga0105053, IMG submission 78093) | Freshwater microbial communities from Lake Bonney liftoff mats and glacier meltwater in Antarctica - BON-01 | ecosystem: Environmental > Aquatic > Freshwater > Ice > Glacier meltwater | place: Lake...
ATCAGCACCGCACGGCGCTTGTCTTCGTTAGAACGACGTAATCCGTGTTTGTCGTTAGCACCAACCGAGAACAGTAGCGCATCGCGCAGCGTCCCTGTGCGCACGTTGGTTTCTATCTCTGTGTGTTTAGCCCGCTTGTGTGCGAAGAACCGGTGGAAGCCATCTGCAAGCCAGTAGTCCGACCCATCATGGAAAACCGTCACCGCCGGAAACGCCGAACCCTGCATCACCGCCTCAGCGTACTCAGCAACCACTTCCTCATTTAGGGACACTCTAGGCTGTGTGTTCCCGTCTAATCTTATTTTTGTTAATTCAAGTTTCATTGTTTCTCTCCAAAAGAACGATAATTCTAAAACAGCAACCGGATTTAAGCAATACTGTAATTTTGTACAGCTAACACTGCTACGTGTTGGCTCAGCCCGGCAAGCTTGGAACCGTTTTTTATACGGATGCGGTTTAAGCAGGTAAAGCATTGCCTTACGGACTCAAGATGAGCCACCTAATGATTTACTGCGGTTAAGCAGGTGTCGTCTAAAGTTGTTCGCAACGACCTATCTCTCGATGTAACGGCTCAACATGCCGCTTTCCCTAACAACCTCACCGAGAGGCAACGCTACATTTACCACCGTGTACCGTTTCATTGAAGAACTGGGCTGGTGTTGCCATCCAAGGCAGCTAGTCTTGCGTCACTCATTCCCAAGGCGTCCGGTCTGGGAGTCTTCTGTCCGGAATACGTTATAAGTCAGAATGTAGTGGCACTGCTCCGCAGGAACTACACTTTCGTTGCCGCCATGACACGTAACACTTACTCGCTTCCTTAACCCTTGGTATGATGCCTTTCCCGATAGACCCTTATAACGGTTGCCCAAAAATAAAACCGCTTAGGTTCTATTCCTTAGAACGTCCCACAGATTGGCGCCTGTAGGTAAGGAATAGACCTAAACGGTCTCAGTGGCTCGTTCTAGCAACAAGCATATGGTACAACAAATATAAGCTCCATGCAAATGTTTTTTCGTGCGTTCCAATTTGATACCAGTTCTTGCAAGATTGATTGCTTTAAATTTTGCCTGTGAACGAAGATTTTTCTGTATTTAAAGGCAAAAAACCTAAGAAATTAATGGGTTGGCTTACTTTTTTAAACAAAATGCTTTATATTCATTAGTTGAAATAAAAAGGTTCTTGCTGTAGAGCCAAATCAGGAGGGATTATGCCTAAAGCAATTGACCGTGTAGACCCAGAGCTTTTTAAATGGACTACAGGAAAGCAAGCCGAGAAGCTCCAAGCAATCATAGACCACGGTTCACTTGCCGCCGCCGCCAAAGCATTAGGTGTAGACAGCTCAAGGGTAAGCAAGGTTTTATCTAGAGTAAAACACAAAGCAGCAACGTCAGGCTATAGCCCAGAGCACGACATGACCCGAACAGTGCCAGAAGGTTACGTTGTCAGGGGTGTATCGACCTATTACAACGAGGATGGAAAACCTCAAGGGCAGTGGGTTAAATCCACACTTGACCAGCAGCAACGAGATCAATTAATGCGTGAGGCGTTTGAGGCTATGGCGGAGGATCTGCCAAAAGTAAAGCCTTCTTCCGCCCCCAAAGTCGCTGTCTCGGATCTTTGCAACCTGTACGTAATGACGGACTGCCATGTCGGGATGCTGGCGTGGCACAAGGAAAGCGGTGAGGATTGGGATCTTAAGATTGCCGAACGGGTTTTGGTTGGTTGCTTTGAGCAAATGGTGCTGTCCTCCCCAAAAGCCTCCGTAGGTGTTGTGGCACAGCTAGGTGATTGGCTTCATTCAGACGGCATACTGCCTGTCACCCCCACATCCCATAACATCCTAGACCAAGACGGTAGGTTTTCTAAGATCGTTCAGGCATCGGTGAGAATCCTGCGCCATCTTGTGGACTTCGCCTTAAAACGTCACGACAAAGTGGTCGTCCTAATGGCCGAGGGAAACCACGATATATCATCCTCAATATGGCTCAGAACCATGTTTAAAGCCTTATACGAGAAAGAACCAAGGGTAGATGTCATTGACTCAGAGATGCCCTACTACGTGTACCAGCACGGTAAAACCATGATCGCCTTTCACCATGGACACCTAAAGAAGAACGACCATTTGCCACTTTTGTTTGCGGCGCAGTTCGCTAAGGTCTGGGGCGACACGGAAAAGCGTTACTGTCACTCAGGCCACCGTCACCACGTAGAAGAGAAAGAGCATAGCGGAATGACTGTGGTGCAGCACCCTACACTAGCTGCCAGAGACGCCTACGCCTCTCGTGGAGGATGGATAGCAGAACGGCAAGTGTCAGCCATCACGTACCACAAACGGTACGGGCAAGTGGCAAAGATAACCATCACTCCAGATATGCTAGAGAACACCTAACCTTTACATTGTAAAGGATGGACTTAGCGTAAACCCCAATAAAAAGCCCCCGGGATTAACCGGGGGCAGTAGCAACGTGAGGGAGTGTTGCCATCGGGGAGAGAGCCGATAAGGAAATATATCACACAAATTTCGAGACTTCAAGAGCAAGCCCCTCTGGTTAAGCACAAACTATATTACGGTCTCTTTCACTTCCCAACGGTTGTTTCTTTTTACCCAGCCATGCACCAGTATCCGAATCCCAGCCTTACGCACCACCTCTAAATTCTCGTGTTCTCGTATCTTCTTTGCCCGGGCAGACATATTGCTGTAGCTCGTGGTTTGAACGCCAACAACCTCGCCTTCTCCTAGGCAGAGAATGTCTAAAAACCCAGCAAAATCATTGCGTCGTTTGGTGAAAGAATTGTATTTTTCAACGACTTCGGCATAGTAGCCTTGGTCACGCATGTACTTTAATGATCTTTGAGTTGGAGAAGACACTTGACAACCTATAAATGCATGAGTTATGATTCAACCACAGACTTTAAAAAAAGAGAAAACACATGGACTACTCGCAGATTTTAGTGACGTTAGACCAATCAATCAAGGAATATCGCAAGTCAGTTTTAAAAATGCAGTATGACGCATCAGCACAGTACGCCGAAACAGTTCGCAAACTTGCTGATGATTTGGTTAAAAGCACGGAATCACTGAGGGGTGACTATGGAGACCGCTACAAATAAGTTCCACGAGAGATACAAGGGCGTAACGTTTGAAGATGACACGCCTTGGTATGTATGGAACGATGCTTGGAGAGAGTGTATAGAGCAATGCGCTAGAGAGATGGAGAGACGAGCGCAGGCCACAGGAGACACGGCACTTTTTGAAGTAGCAAACGCAATGAGGGCAACAAATGAAAATCACAAACAAGCACGGCTTGCCAGAAACGATCGTCAATGCTCTGAAGCGTCCGACGTATTCTAAGGGCGGCGCCAATCTTTCGGTAACTGAATTGATTGACAGCCCACGACTGTCACAACTTAAGAGAGCCCATGCTGATTCTTTAGAGCAAGACGCATCCGAAATGGTTTGGTCTTTGTTTGGTGGTGCTGTTCACGGGCTACTAGAGCACGGTAAAGCCGACAACCACATCATTGAGGAACGCATACACGCCGAGATTGATGGGTGGCACCTGTCGGGCGCTGTAGACCTGCAGACCGTTACCGAGAAAGGTATCTTGATCTCGGACTATAAAACCACTAGCGCGTGGGCGGTGATGAACACAAAGTCCTCATGGTCGGAGCAACTGAACATCTACGCTTGGCTCATTGAGCACGTAAAGCAAGTCCCTATTACAGGACTGGAGATCATTGCCATTATCCGTGATTGGACACGCCGTGATGCTGAATCCAAGGAAGGGTATCCGCGAGCGCCGATTGTTGCTATCGAGATCCCATTGTGGAGTCTTGCAGACAGAGAGGCGTTTGTACGTACAAGGCTGCACCTACATGCTGATGCCCACTTGTGCGCCACACTGAAGGATGAACTGCCAGAGTGCTCGCCGTCGGAAATGTGGGAGAAGCCGTCCTCATGGGCAATCAAAAAGCCTAAGAACGTGCGAGCCACCGCAGTGTGTTACTCAGAGGAAGAGGCCACAAAAAAAATCAAGGCTCTTGGCAAAGGATACGTAACCGTGTTTCGTCCGGGCGAGCGAACTCGGTGTCAGAGTTATTGCCCAGTCAATCAATTTTGCAGCCAATGGGCTGAGTACGGGAGAGAGAAATGAGAACCAAAGATGATCTCGCATGGGATGTATTTTTAAAACTACTGGAGTCTAAGGATGTCCAGCAATCCTTGAGAATTACCGAAGACAAAACAAAGTGCCGCATTGGGTTGTTTAAATTAGCAAGCGACACTGCATACGATTACATATTATGGACACAGGGAGAGTTGAAATGAGCGTGCATAAAAAACTTATGGAAGCGAGGGTGCGTCTGCAGAGCACTCATCTATCAAAGTCGGGTCACAATAAGTTTGCTGGGTACAAATATTTTGAGCTGGGCGATTTTATTCCCGCCATACAGAGCATTTTTGCGGAGATTGGTATTTGCGGTGTGGTGTCTTACGCCCCAGATATTGCCACGTTGACGGTAACGGACATTGAGACCGGTACAGAACTGACTATTACGTCACCCATGTCTACGGCGGCTTTAAAGGGCTGTCACGAGGTTCAAAACCTAGGGGCAGTGCAAACATACATCCGCCGTTACTTATGGGTTACTGCGATGGAAATCGTGGAAAATGACGTGCTGGACGCTACTTTAGGATCTTCGGACACTAAACCCGAGGCACCGAAAGCCAAACCCGCAGCACCGAAACTTGCATCACCTGATACGCCTTGGGCCATTACGATTGACCCCGAGGCTAAGTTCCCAGAGTCTGTTGTGCTGGGAGCATCTAAAGCCTTGGAGTTTGCTAAATCCAAGGATAGCGTGGTAGAGATCTTCAAGGTAAACCGTGCCCTGTTTGATAAGCTGAGGGTCGAGGATAAGGATACCTACGATGATCTTATGGCGGTTTTCGCCACTTACAAATCTAAGTTTGGAGAGCAAGCATGATTAAGTCAGAGGCAGTCACTATTCTTGAAGTGAACAAGGGAAGCATGGAGTTTTGTATCCTTGGTCTATCCCCATTAATTTGCAATCGCATGAGCGAAAAGGCAATGCGCGAACTGCTGGCGCCGAGGGGACGCAAAACCACAGCAGAGAAAGCCGCGTCCATGAAGCACGATCCTATTCAAGAGTTTAGGGATTCGCCGTATCAGATTATTGACGAGTCCGCTCCTACGCTGATTGGTATTTTGCCAACGTCGTTTAAGGGCGCTATGAGGACGGCAGCGCTAGATGTGCCGGGCGCAAAGAAAGCACAGATCGGCAGGCTGGTGTATGTCCACGGAGAGATGTTGCCAGTATGGGGAGTGCCTAATTTGTTTATGGCAATTACCCGTTCGGCAGATATTAACCGTACACCTGATGTACGTACACGAGCCATTATCCCTGAGTGGGCTTGCCGTATCCGCATCGACTTCCTTAAGCCAATTATTAACGAGCAGTCCGTTGCAAACTTACTGGCAGCGGCAGGGTTTCAGTCCGGTGTGGGAGACTGGCGACAGGAAAAGGGTTCCGGCAATTATGGATCATTTAAGTTGGTATCCGAGGATGACCCAGACTTTGTGCGCATCACCTCCACCATGGGACGTAAGGAGCAGATAGCCGCTTTTGAAAATCCAGTGGCGCACGACAAGGAAACGTCTGATCTGCTGTCTTGGTATGGGACAGAAGCACAGCGCCGAGGGATGAAGGTGGCTGCATGAAACAAGCGGTCATCGAGCGGTTAAAGATGATTGAGGATTCACACGGAGGGGTGTTACGCCCTTCCGATGTGGTCAAGGACGCTCGTATCCCTGAAAGTCCACTGCATGACTTGTTTGATTGGAACTTAGAACGATCAGCAGAACGCAATTGGATGGACAGGGCGCGTCAGATCATCACCAGCGTGAAGATTGTTATCAAGCATGACCACACTTCTGTATCGGCGGTCTATTACGTCAGAGACCCTGATATGGAGGCGGGCCAGCAAGGATACATTTCCATTACTTCCGTTAGTCAAGATAGGGATAAGGCCAGAGAAGTCGCCGCACGAGAATTTGCTAGCGCAATGGCCTCTCTGTATAGGGCAAGATCTGTAGCAATGGCGCTGGGCATTTCCCCAGAGTTAGATGATGTGTTAATTACTTTGCAGTCATTAAAAGCAAGAGCTGTGGCATAGGCAGGCGAGGCGAGGCCATACGTGGAAAGCAAAGGCAGACACGGATGGGCGCGGAGAGGTCTGTTGAGGTGTGGCAGACAAGGCGGGGTCGGGAATGGTAAGGCTGGGTCTGGCAGACAGGGAATGGAGAGGAAAGGAATGGATGGGACAGGCAGCATAGGTGGGGCTCGGATTTGCAGGGAATCAAAGGCAACGCAGACAAGGCGGGGACAGGAGAGGTGCGGTGCGGAGGGGATTGGCAGGTTAAGGCATCGCAGTCGGTGTTAGGAAGAAAGGGGATTGGCAGGTTAAGGCATCGCAGTCGGTGTTAGGAAAAAAATGGTTAGTTACGTTGTGGCAGGTTTTTTTAACTAAGGAGCAAAAAAATGGAATACCCAAATTCAGGTTCACTATGGCCCCCAAAAGAGCGCAAGAGCGATAACGCGCCCAACTTGCGGGGCTCTATCAAAATGGACCCAGAGCTACTACAAGAGATGATTAACCAATCCAGCGGTGGGCTGGTTGAGATTGAGATTAGCGCTTGGACGAAAGAGTACGACGGCAGGAAGTTTCTTTCTCTCAAGGCAGGAATGCCATACAAAAAAGAAGAAAGACCCGCTTCGCCAGTTGACGACGGAGATATTCCTTTCTAAGGGTAAACCATGGACACAATCCAATTTGAATCTGTAAAGGCTGGGCTGAGACAGTCAAAGGAGGGGTATATGCTGACACTCAGCGTACACCCCGACGACTTGCCCGACGACTTAATGAGAGACTTCGTTGGCTCTCGGTATATGGTTGTAATGGTTCGCGTCGGAGACGACGAGATGCCCATGAACAGAACCGAACAATTCCCGGGTGATACCGCCGTTAAAATGTCCGGGATGCTGTGCAGAGACCCAGAGTTCTGGGACTGGCTACATGAGAATGAATGGCTTAAAGACAAGACCGAATCAGCATGTGTGGAATGGTTGATTTACTTTTTAGGAGTGGAATCCAGAAAAGAACTCAAAACCGATTCAGAAGCCCGTCTGTTATTTAATAACCTTAAGGATAAATTTGAATCATGGCGAGCAAATTAATTCCATACACGGTGTATTTACCCGAAGAACATTACGACAGTCTAAGGGTTTACGCTAAGAAACGTAAGGCGTCTGCTGTGATTAGAGACGCTATTTGTTCTTTCCTAGAAGGCAACGATCAGTATCTATCTGGATACAACAAAGCTCTTAAAGACGCCGTAAAAAAAGTAAACTCTAACAGTGAGCTTAAACCTATTGCCCTTAACTCAAAAACCATTGGTCAAATAGTGGCGGGCATACTTAACGATCTGGAGAAGTAAATGCCATACACCAAGAAACCACGCCCGTACAAGAAGGAATTTGAGCAACAAAAGGAACGGGGTGAGCATGAGAATAGGATGGAACGACAGCGGGCTCGTAGGGAATTAGACAAGAAAGGTGTAAGCCGCGCCGGTAAGGATGTGGCTCACAAAAAAGCCTTGTCTAAGGGCGGGTCTAACGGGGACGGTGTAACGCTAGAGGCACCCAGCAAGAACCGTTCGTTTCCCAGAAAATCTAACGGGGCTATGAAATGACAGACCCACAATGGAGAGATCTTGCTGCTGGCTTGGCTATGATTGGCCTGCTAGCATCCGGCGAGAGAGGAACCCTATTGGCTCAAGAGTCCTACAAATATGCTGATGATTTATTAGAGGCAAAGTATATTGACCCAGAAGGCACCGAAATGGGCATCGTAGGCGTTAAAAAAAGGAAGTCGCGTGTACAGAAACAAGAAGCTACTTGAGGCCGTCAGGGACGCCCCTTGTATGAACTGTGGTGCTCAGGACGGGACTGTGGTTGCCGCTCATAGCAACAGCCTGTCTGATGGCAAAGGCAGGGGTATAAAGGCGCATGACCACAAGATTGCAGCGTTGTGTTTTAGGTGCCACCACGAGCTAGACCAAGGCGCCAAACTAGACCGCCAAGAACGCAGAGAGTTATGGTTAGGTGCGCATCTGAAAACCATGACGTGGCTGTTTGAGAGCGACAGGCTAACGGTAAAATGACCACCCCAGAACACGCTTGCTCTGGGTATATTTACCACAAGGGGTGTACTGGGTGCGCTGTTAGATTGCTATTGCAAACCAAGAAATGTCCAAACACGGAGGCCGCGATGCTGTTTTATCTAACACGCTATCACGGTCACTCCGAGGACGAACTAATTATTGATTTGGAAATTGCTCGTTCAGCCGGTCCAAGAACATCTGCATAACCTCTGCTTTACGGTCTTCCAGAAGTTTGATTCTAATATCTTTTGAATCCGCTTTCCGCATTTCCCGTATTGATCGGTTTAATTGAGAGACGTGGTTTTCTACTCTATTTGCCGCGCCGTATAAGCGTGATTCTGGGTTAGCCGTAACGTAAGCCTCGGTTGACTCCCCCTTCTCAGCACGTCCTTTAATTTCACTTTCATGCTCAGACATGCGAATAATAGTGCGATAGAAGTTGCTAGCAATCGCTGCTGGAGACGTTGTTTCCCCGTACAACTTGCCCAGTATAGGCACACGGAACTGTTCGACGTCTTCACCAGTGGCTTGGCTCTTACCAAGCTGGTATATCTTTTGTACTTCTCGACTGACGCCACCTAGATACTGCCCAACCACATAGTCAATATCATCTGCAGTAGGGCTTACCACGCCTTTGGTAAACTCCGTTCCGCCGGACATAGAATTTAGTGCCTCGGCAAATAATTTGCTGAACTCGTTAGAATTATCCCTAGAGCGCAGATATCCCGGAGATGGATTGGTAGCCTGACTTTCTCTGGAGATTGGGCGTCCAAATGCATCACGGTTTTCAGAGATAGCAATAAATGGGTCAATAGGCGTTGGGGTTAAGGTCTGCATAAATCCAGCCCCGCCTAATGGGTTAAACGCATCAACCATAGCGCCCATAAGATCCACTACCCGATCTCTAGCCTTGGTGCGTCCATCAAATACCATCTCGGTTAGGATACGCCCCGTGTTAGGAAGGAAGTTAAATCCTAACGGCATAGGCCACATCAGATACCCGCCATTGCCCGTAGGGATGATGAGGTTCTTTTGCTTGATGAACTCGTTAGGCTCGTCCTCACCAAAGTCAAACGCCTGAAGGACAAGCGCTTGCACAGCACCCAAAGCCAATCCACCAGCAATTATTTTCTTACCGGAAGGACCTTTGAGTGTAGTAACCATGCGGTCGATACTCTGCACGGCTGCGTTAAAGAACGCATACCAAGCTGAGAGGCCCGGTGTCTTTGACCCTTTACGGTTAAAGTTCACAGTCAAATTCTTAGCAATGATTGCCGACTGCTGGACTGAAAGCCCCATGGCTAAGGCTTTTTGAAAGGCAGATAGACGCACAGCGTTCTCAAGCATGTCGTTGTAGTCAGATAGCCAATTAGCAACCGCATTCACTGTCTGGCGAACGTTTCCAGCATTCAGCTTTAACAACTGCTGCTGCAGTACTGTTCCGTTCTTTTCAGCTCTGGCAAATTGATCTCGGTATCCAGTCTGCGCACCTGCATCTCGAAAGAGCCGAAGCAATTTAGCAAACTCACCCTTAGATTCCCCGCCACGCCGTGAGGCACGGTATTCCGCATACATCTGGGGAAGCATCTTAAACGCGCCCCTCAAGACCTCTCCTTCCTGTCCCTTTAAAGGAGTCGTAGAGAGGTTTAGAGCGGCGCCCTGTAGGTCACGGATAAAGTTCCACAGACCAAAGATTGGGTTGTACTGGGTGCTCATAGAAGCGATCCAGCGCGTTACGTTACCCATCTTCTGAGTCAGGTAGTCAAGCTGCTCTGTCTCAAGGTTCTTTAGTGAGCGAACCAAGCGAACCGCACGCTCGTTGTTTGGGTTAAAGATGACATATCGGTTTTGCCCGTTCACTCGGGTGGAGATCACATTCTCGCTAAAGTTAGCGCTAGGGCTGACCACGTACTTCACCTGCTCGTAATACTCGCCCGTCTTAGGATCTTTCATGCGAACAACCTGTGCCACCTTAGGAGCCTGCATCAGGTTTTCTGCGTCTTTCGGATCCAGACCCATGGCAAGCATTTCTTCTGACAAAGCGCTGACGTCTTTAATTGCCTCTGGGTTAATAGGCAACCACACTGTAGAGTTAGGATTTGCAATACTTAAAGCGTAAAGCGCATTACCAACTAGGTTTTTTTCACCTCGAATAATGGCACGCTGACGTTGTTCAATCACGCTATTCAGAATGTCTTTTACCGAACGAGCTGATCCGACGGCGCGTTTAGATGTAGCCCCACGCACATCCAAGCCCTGTCCAAGACCAGAACCGCCTGCCGTGTAGTCAACTTCTTCACGGAATAGAGGGACATAGTTCGGGTATGCTAATCTGCCTGCCTCGATTGTGGCTGTATCCGTAAGGCCGTACTTAACCTCTAAGTCCTGCGTTCCCTCAACAATCTTGCGGATCTTTTGGTTAATGGACTCTAGCGCCTTTTTCTTATCTGGATCCATTCTTGCTAAATATTCCTCAGCCCGAGCCGTATCAATACCCGACCCACCGTCGCCAAACTTAGGATTAATCTTGGCAATTTTTTCGTTTCGCTCTTTAGCATGGAGCGCCAAAGCGTATGCGCCAAACTCTTGAGATGTAATGTTTTTGGCTTTCATTTCCTTTAATAGTGGCTGCACGTCTTGCCCAAGGAATTGATCTTCTATCCGAGCGACCTTACCGTGGTACAGCGTTTCTTTTCCAGCCGCATCCATGAAGTCTTTAATTTCACCTCGTTGTTCGGTGATTGCTTTTTCAAAATCCACTAGGTCTACCATCTTATCCACAAACTTCTGCTTCAAAGATTGCTTGGTTACTCCACCAAATTGTCCGGGCAGTAGTGTTTCTGGTGGTGCTTCCCACGTAGGTAGTGGCGCAGGATTGCCTTTATAGTTCCGATGCTGTATTTGGTTGATCGGTGCGTTAGATCGGATGTAGTCAATCAGCACCGTCGAGCCTTCACGCTCTCCGTTAATTGCAGACTTAAAGGCCGCGTACACCTCACTGCTATTGTCTAACCCAAGGACGCTCTTGATAGACTCAAGCATACCCCTGAGAGACGTTTTAAACCGCTGCCACGGGGCACCAAGATATGAGTTCATCAACGGCTCGGCATTTACCGCCCAGTACTCTGACGGGTTTAAATATTGATAGTAACGATAATCCGGCAGCTCTTTGATCGCGGCGTTCTGAGTGGCATTGGTAGGATTTTCAATAAACTTCATTACCGCATCAAAATACTTTTGTGCCTGCTCAGACTTGTCCGTCTTAATCATTTTGTCCAGATCGGAGCGCCACTTATCGACAATCTTCTGTCTCACCTCTGGAGTCATCATCTGCTCCATAGAGTGGGTGAGCTCATGTCGAACCACGCCCGGACTCAGCACGCCTTCTGTGCCCTTAAATAAGAGGACGATTCTAGCGAGTGTATTAAATTGCCCTGCCACACCCTGTGTGCCCGAGGCCCTCACGGACAAACGCAACCCATTCAAGAACGCCGGATTCTTTTTAAACATGAGATCCACGACGTCATACACATCTCGGTCAATATCACCGTCTGCTAGCGCTTTTGCTGCACGAGCCATGAAGTCTTCAGGTGTAGACTTTACCGGCTTGGTTGCGTCAATCTCGCTTTTAAGTTGTTCTGCCGCTATATATAGGGAACGATATGTAGGATCGTCAAACTGCTTGGAACGATTCTCAATGAACCGACGCTGAATGGCAGACAGCCCTTGCTTAAGTGCCTGATACTCTCGTATCTTTGCGTCACGAATATCTTCGTGCAAAGCGTCTACATCTTGTGGGGTTGAAATGATACCAGTTCTTTGGAACTCTACGCTTGGCTGGGGAACTCCCTCAACGCCTTTTTGTATATCCTGTAGAAGTACGTCCTCACTTTCTACTTGACTTTGACTATCGCCTCTCTGAGCTGAGCCGAGAACAGGAAGCTCTGTGCTAGCTGCGGGTTGTATTTCCTCATTTGCTTCAGCTCTTGAGGGTTGAACTTGGACTCCAGCACCGCTTGTCGGTCCTTGGCTTCCTGCTGTAGCTGCTCTTTGGTTACCATTTTTGATTCCTATAACAATTTCACGTATTTGCGCATAAGATTTAGGCGCATTATCCTGCAAACCCTGTGGGTCGGTAAAGTATAACGCAAACGCTTGTGCAAAAGATTCAGTCTGTCTATCAACCTTACCATTAAACTGCACAGAGAAAGGATATGATAGGATATTTTGATCTGGTTTTTTGTTGTACCAATCCTTAAGTTCGGCGTTCGCAACACCCCAATTGGGCTGCTGTGAATTGCTCGAAGATGAATCCTGAGGGCCATCGACAATATGCCCAAACTCGTGGATTATCGCTATAATTTTTGTATCTCTAGGCTCTTGTGTCCACTGAGCCCCGGTCATCAGCCAGCCATCATCAGGCACAACAGAGGCTATAGCTGACAGTCGTGTTGACCCACCCGCTGTTACATTGGCTAGTAATGAGGCGGGCATCCCTAAATCAATTGCGTCACTGGATAACTCAACCAGCTCTTTAATCTGGGCTTGCGTAAACGGCTTAGGCTTGATTTCTGAAACTCTGTTTGTCAACTGAGCAAGAAATGGTTTGATAGTATTTTGTAATGATGTCTCAAACGCCTCTAACGCCAGTCTCTTTTCCTCTTGTGAGCTGATCTGTGCTACCGTAGGTGGAGTCACTGCGACAGCGTTTGGATCTAACGATAAGCCAGCAATGATTTCTTCTACCGAACGACGTGGCGGTACGTTACCAAACATATCAGGTTCTTGAGAGAGATTGGCTTCTGCCGATACCGCTGACACAATATCCTTTAACCCTGCACCGATAGCTTTCGCTGACCGTGGATTGTTGGCAAATAACTTGATAACCTTATCGGCAACTGGATTGTTGGATATTAGGCTACCCTGACCGAGTAAGTCTGTGAGCTTTATATCTTGCCTACGGGCGTTAACTGCCGCTTCCGCTGCTTCCACAACGCTTGCTCTTATGTCGTAGTCGCCTAGCCCGTCGAGCGAGGCCATTTGTGGCGCCGCCTGAGACATGCCGTTAATAATGTTGGCAACCTCTTTATCCTGCGACTGCACGGCAAGCGCAACAATGCCATCGTTCTGGTAGGCTTTCTGGAACACCGCCGCTCTTAGGCGATTGTATGCCTGTGCGCTAGGTTGACCATTGGCGTCAATTAAGTTTTGCTGTTCTGTCAACGGCATACTGGCTGCAAATCCGCGCACCGTATCAGCGCTTATACCACCGTCCGGGCTAAACTTAAGTCCGCCCAAGTCAATTCGATTGGCATCGTTTCTCGCCTGCTCTGTCGCGTTGAGGCTCAGCGTTGAAGACACATTGCTTTCATCGGCAATGTCTGGCGTTACTTGCTCAGGTGGCAATACTCTAACCAAGACAGGATTATTCATCCCTCGAATTACATCGGCGTCAATGCCGTGCATATTATCATTGATTAAATCTTGCTTATACTTGCCCATGTTTCCACGGGTATACCCTTCCTTCAGCCCCGCTACACGCCCGTTATTGATTGCACGGAATCCACCCACGCTTGGGTCGCTATACTCAGACACCGTAGAGCCATCTACCTTGTTGCTTGCTCTGATCTGGTCTGCTTCTATGACACCGTATTGAATACCAAATGTCTTGTCTGAGTTAGAGGCAAAGATATTTCCAGAACGGCCTATCTGGTTAGCAGGTAATTGCTCTTGACCAAACACAACAGGCGCACCATCGGTAAACGAATTGGAAAACGCAATTCTGCCGTACTCAGGCTTATTAGCTATATTGTTCATCTGATTAATAGATGCAGGCGAGCTTCTCCCTCTGTTCTGAAGGATAGTTCCTTCTGGGATGCCAAAGGGTGTGCTTAGGCCCGTGCTCGGTGGGGGTGGCACCAACTCATTTATGATTGCCTGTGATGCCGTAAGTCTTTTTTGCGCAGCCTCAACCCCGTAGTTTTGCTCTGACGTGGTAAAGCCTAGCCTAGCTAAGGCGTCTAGTTCCTCTTGCGCTTCTGCGGCCTCACGCTGAGCCATCTCTAAGCGCCCTTGGTCTTCTGGGGTAAGAACAGGCACCGTCCCGCCCAGTATATCTAGGTCAGACTGCAATCCGCCGGGGTCTTGCCCTTGTCCTACGGTAGGCGGCAGGTCTGTTGTAGCCGCATTGATTAAGTCGTCTGGGCTTGGTCCTTCTTCGGGAGAGTCCTGAGAGTCGTCGGGAGCCTTGCCACGTCGTTGGCGACGGTTGAGAATAATGTCTGTAACACCTTGGACTAGTCCACCAACGCCTGCGCCGTAACCAAAGTCCTCTCCTGTATTGGTAAAAACACCCTGCTCAGGATCGTATATTCCTTTAGCGATAAGGTTCTGAGCAACAGCAGCGGAGAATTCTTGAACCCCTTCTGCCCCTCCTGTACTAAGAATCCTGCGTCCACGAGTAATGATGTCGCTAAGATCATCGCCAGCTTCTATAATGGTTTCGCCAGTAGGTGTGCGCTTAACCGTTTTGGTTGTGGCAGCAGCTCTTATCGCTCGCGCAAACTTTGCAACAGGTAAGACTTCGGTCACTCCAACGCCAGCTCCAAATTGAGTAGCAGTCTCTATTTGCTCAGGCGTTGCACCTGCTTTTTCCGCCCTAGTACGCGCTTCTCCAGCGCCTGCTGCCACACCTAATCCGCCCGCTGCAACCAAGCCGGGAGCGCCCAAAGGACCTAAAGCTAAAAAAGGCCCTACTGAACCAGCGGCCTCGCTAAATTTTCTAACGAACGAATCTTCGTATCCCGGTGATGCCTCAAATGGGGACTTTAAAATATCCGCAGTTGCCCCAATCATCCGTCGTATACCGGGCTCCATTTCGTCAGGCGCAAGCGCAGATGCGCCTATAGCAGCAGTTTCCGCAAGCCCTATCGTGCCAGAAGTCAGCCCTTTAGGAACTTCCTTGGCATACCCAAACAAACTAGTTTCAGGCGCTGGCGCTGGTACTTGTTGCTCTAAAGCCCGCAGGCGTTCTGTCTCAGCCTGCATCCCCTGAATCCGTTGATCCTGAAGGTGCCGACGCAAAGCCCCGATAACTTGACTGTCTTGTGCGTTAGGCGGGCCTTCAATCTCATAGACGGTTCCATCAGGACCTGCTACTTCATATACAGCCATGACTGCCCCTTAGTTAGGAGATTTTTGCCCGATAACCTTAAATCCACCGGAATCGCCCGTCAGATTTCCGTAAACATTATCAAGCTGAGTTTGGAGGTTTTTATTCCTATTTTCGGTTTCTGTTTCAATCTCACTGATGAGGGTATTGTATCTCGCTTGATCTGGTGGGGACAAAACACCCATGTCCATTTGCTTTTTAAACGCATCTAATTGTGTTTTGTATTTAGCTTGATTCGCCACGGCCTGTTTGGATCGGTCCATTTGCGACTCAATTAGTCGAGCTTGAGTCATCAACCGATTGCTTTCTGCATCGCCCCCGCCCGCACTAGCCGCACGAGCCGCACTAGCAGCACGAGAGTCGATGTTGTACAGGTCTAGGGCGTTTTTCGTA
>Ga0105053_10006670_pt1 | contig 15803 bp, 14 predicted proteins | sample BON01_FD_78093 | JGI IMG/M metagenome (GOLD analysis project Ga0105053, IMG submission 78093) | Freshwater microbial communities from Lake Bonney liftoff mats and glacier meltwater in Antarctica - BON-01 | ecosystem: Environmental > Aquatic > Freshwater > Ice > Glacier meltwater | place: Lake...
CCTCGACCTCGGCGCTGGCCGGGGAAACCGCAAAGGCGGCGGCAAAGATCCACACCTGCAGCGCGATCAGGGCGACGCCCGCCGCCAGCCCGATCATCAGGGCGCGCGACAAGAGCGCCGCCACCTCGCCCTTGTCGCCCGCGCCGATGGCCTGCGCCGTCAGCCCCACCGTGCCCATGCGCAGGAACCCGAATATCCAGTAGAGCGCCGTCAGGATGATCGCACCGATTCCCACCGCGCCGATGGGCGCGGCCAGACCCATCTGCCCCACCACCGCCGTGTCCACTGCGCCCAGGATCGGCACCGTGGCGTTGGACAGCACGATCGGCAGGGCGATGGTGAGCACCCGGCGATGGGTGATCGGGGCGGGCTCAGTCATCGAGCGATGGCATCTCCGGCATGATGAAATGCCCGGTGCCCTGGGCGAACAGCCGGGCGCGGTTGTCTTGCCACGCCTCGACATGGACCGATGCGTAGCGCCGCCCCGATCGGTTGATCCGCGCCCGTGCATAGGCATCGCGCGGCAGCCCCGAGCGCAGATAATCGACGGTGAAATCCACCGTGCGCGGCAGTCGTGGCACGGTGGACGCATCCATCCGCCCCGCCTCGATCTCGGGCCACAGCAGCGCCCAGCTGAGTTCGATGATCGCCGTCACCTCAAGAAACGCCGCCGTTGCCCCGCCATGGATCGCGGGCAGGACCGGATTGCCGATCAACATGTCGCAGAACGGCAGGATCGCGGTCAGTTCATCGCCCCGGCGCTCGAACTGGATGCCCATGAACGCGATATAGGGCACGTTGCCCACCAGTGCGGCCAAGGCGCCATCGCGACGCCGCTTGATCACCTGCACGGGTTCGGGGCGGGGCCTGTGGGTGCTCATGCCTTGGCCCGCCGCTCGAAGGTGAAGGCGCCCGTCGCGGCGGCCACGGGGCGGGCGGTGTCGTCGTCCATCGCCTCGGCCCGCACGAAGGCCACGTTGCGCGTCACATGATAGCAATGGGCGCGCGCCCGGATCGTCTGGCCCGGCGTGGCGGAGCGCATATAGTCGATGCGCAGATCGATGGTGGCGGTGTTGCCGTTGCCCTCGGGGTGGCACATCACCGCCGCCCCGCCGCAGGTGTCCATCAGCGCCGACACTGCGCCGCCATGGATCACGCCCGTTGCCGGATCGCCGATCAGGCGCACGTCATAGGGCATCTCGATCTCGGCCACCCCGTCTGCCATGACCCGCAGCGTCATGTTCAGCGCCTTGGAATGTGGCAACTCTGCCATGAACCGCTGCGCTGGTGTGGATGGATCGGGCAAGACGGTGCCTCCTGGTTGGGCCGACCTTGGTTATTGGCCTTGTTCGCTCCACCGGCAAGCCCGAAACCGCACCGATTGATAGTCCACGGCCGCTGCGGTATTCTGACCCCGAGGAGGGTCACCGCCATGGCCGATCAACGCATGTCCTTAAAGGAAATGTGCGCCCGCTTCGACGTGACGCCGCGCACCCTGCGCTATTACGAATATATCGAACTGCTTCAGCCCGAAAAGGAAGGGCGGTCGCGCTTTTACACTGCGCGCGACATGGCCCGCATGAAACTGATCCTGCGGGGGCGGCGCTGGGGCTTCTCGCTTGAGGAAATCCGCCAGTGGCTGCAGATCTACGACAGGCAGGGCAATGCGGCCCAGATGGCCGAATGGATCCGCCTGGCCGACCGCCAGCTGACCACCCTGCGCGCCGAACAGGACCAGCTGGCGCGCACCATCCTGGAACTCGAAGAAACCCGGAATCAGATCGCCGCCGACATCGCCGCACCGCCTGACAACCCCTGACCCTGCGTCACGGGGGTATGGTTTTCCATACCTTTTCCGGATCACCCAAAGCGCTTTGCATTGAGGAAAGTTGCGCATTCCCCAAGGTCATCTTGCATGATCTTACGGCAGGGCGAAAGTGACGCGACGTTCCGTTTACCTGAATGTCAGGCGTTCTTGTATGATGAACGCAATCGACGCATCTCGTGGATTATCACCCACTCACGAGGTACATTCATGAACGAGACTGTGATGACCATCCGCAAGATGTGCGATGCCTTTGACGTCACCCCCCGCACCCTGCGGTTCTATGAGACAAAGGAACTGCTGTTCCCGATCCGCGAAGGACAAAAGCGCCTGTTCACCCGCCGCGACCGCGCCCGCCTGAAAATGATCCTGCGCGGCAAACGGTTCGGCTTTTCGCTTGAGGAAATCCGCCAGCTGCTCGATCTCTACAACTCTAACGACCAGCAGGCCACGCAACTGACCCGCACCCACGAAATCGCCCAGGAACGGCTGAACGCCATGATCCGGCAACGCGCCGAACTGGATGACGCGATCACCGACCTCACGAAACAACTGGAGTGGGGCACCGCCAAGCTCGCCAATCTCCGCGCCCGGGACGCCGCCGCCTGACAGGAGCCATCGATGCCCAGCTACTCTGCCCCGACCAGGGACATGCAGTTCATCCTGCACGACGTCATGAACATCACCGCCAGCGATATCCCCGGATACGGTGAGCTGAACCGCGACTTCACCGGCGCGATCCTGGACGAGGCGGGCAAGCTGGCCGAAAACGTGCTGGCGCCCCTGAACGCGGTGGGCGACCGGCAGGGCTGCAGGCTGGAAAACGGCGTGGTGCGCACGCCCGACGGGTTCAAGGCCGCCTATGGAAAGATGCGGGCGGCCGGCTGGATGGGGCTGGACGCCAACCCAGACTATGGCGGGCAGGGCATGCCCTATCTGCTGCACATCGCCACGGGCGAGATTTTCGTCAGCGCCAACATGGCGTTCAACATGTACCTGGGGCTGACTCACGGCGCCATCGCGGCAATCCACACCCACGGGTCGGACGCGCAAAAGGCGCTGTATTTGCCGCCTATGATCGAGGGTTCATGGTCCGGCACCATGAACCTGACCGAACCGCAATGCGGCACCGATCTCGGCCTGATCCGCACCAAGGCCGAACCCAAGGAAGATGGGTCATACAAGATCAGCGGCCAGAAAATCTGGATCTCGGCAGGCGAACATGACCTGACCGACAACATCATCCACCTTGTGCTGGCCAAAATCCCCGGTGGCCCCGAGGGGGTAAAGGGGATTTCGCTGTTCATCGTGCCCAAGGTTCTGGTCAACGACGACGGCTCGCCCGGCGCGCGCAATACGCTGTCCTGTGGCGGGCTGGAACAGAAGATGGGCATCCACGGCAACGCCACCTGCGTGATGAACTATGACGGCGCCACCGGGTATCTGGTGGGCGAGATGCACAAGGGCATGCGCGCGATGTTTACCATGATGAACGAGGCGCGCCTGGGCGTTGGCCTGCAAGGGTACGCCCAAGGCGTGGTGGCCTATCAGAACGCGCTCACCTTCGCCCAGGACCGGCTGCAAGGGCGCGCGGTGACGGGGGCCGAGGCGCCCGGCAAACCCGCCGACCCGATCATCGTGCACCCCGACGTGCGGCGCAACCTGATGGACCAGAAGGCGTTTGTCGAAGGTGCCCGCGCCTTTGCCTTCTGGGGTGCGTCGCTGATCGACCGCGCCCGGCGCAGCGACGACGCCGAGGCAGACGCCCTGATCTCACTGCTGATCCCGGTGCTCAAGGGTTTTCTGACCGACAAGGGGTTCGAGACGACTGTGCTGGCCCAGCAAACCCTGGGCGGCTCGGGCTTCACCCGCGACTGGGGGCTGGAACAGTTCGTGCGCGATGCCCGGATCACAATGATCTATGAAGGCACCAACGGCATCCAGTCACTCGACCTCGTGGGCCGCAAGCTGGGCCTGAACGGCGGCAAGACGGTGATGGGGTTCTTCGACCTGTTGAAAACCTTCCTCAGGGAAAACGAGGACAACACCGCGTTGAAAACCGGCTTCCTCGACCCGCTGAAAGCCGCCAGCAAGGATCTGCAATCCGCCGCAATCTATTTCATGCAGAACCTGAAAAACCCCAATGCGGCCCTGTCGGGCTCTTATGACTTCATGCACCTGTTCGGCCATGTCTGCCTTGGCCTGATGTGGGCGAGGATGGCCCGCGCCTCGATGGCCGCCCTGGCAGCGGGCGACACCGACATCGCCTTCCACGAAACCAAGATCGCCACCGGCCGCCATTACATGGCACGCCTGCTGCCCGCCACGGGTCTGCATCTGGCGCGCATCACCAGCGGACCTCAGACGGTGATGGAACTGGAGGCCGCGAACTTCTAGGGTCGCCACGAAAGGACCGCCCATGCCCAAACGCTTCCGATTGACCCGCCGCCTGCCCATTGCGATGACCGAAGAGGCCTATCGCCGACTGAAACGGTTTTCAGACGAGGCCGGGCTGGATGAGGGCGAGGCCCTGAGCTTCCTGTTCGAGCATTTCGACAGCGTCACCCATTCCGAGAACCTGACCGCCCGGCTGCGCCTGTTCAACGGGGAACTCGATGCGCGAAAACGCTGATGCGGCGCGGGGTGAGAGTGCGGGATGCCTCCGGCGGGAGTATTTGGACAAAGAAGAAACCAAAGGGTGCGCTTCATCGCCATATCGGTCTTACCCAGTGCCCTTGTCAGGCGGCGATGAAGCGGCTTCTCCTTTGACGACCATTGGCTCTCCAGCCTGTATCGCACCTTAGCTTGCGAGCATTAACCTTAACCAAGTCCTACTTTCCGTTTCTTCTTTGCAAAAATACTCGCCGGGGGTGTGGGGGTGGCAAACCCCCACTCTGCCGCCAGAAAAGGGAACCGACATGACGATCAAGCTTTACTGTTTCGGGGAAAGCGGCAACGCCTACAAGGCGGCACTGACGCTGCAACTGTCGGGGCTCGACTGGGCGCCCGTCAAGGTGGATTTCTTCGGTGGCGAAACCCGAACGCCCGAATTCAGGCGCGATGTCAATGTCATGGGCGAGGTGCCGGTTTTGGTGGACGGCGATTACCGCCTGACCCAGTCGGGCGCGATCCAGGATTATGTCGTGCATCTGACCGGCAAGCTGACTGCCGACACCCCCGAGGGACGGCGCGAGGTGTTGCGCTGGATGCTGTGGGACAATCACAAGCTGTCCAGTCAGGCGGGCATGTGCCGGTTTCTGATGAACTTCCTGCCCGAGGCCAAGCGCCCGGCCGAGGTGATCGCCTTTGTCCAAGGTCGTCTGAAGTCCGCTTCTGACGTGCTGAACGCACACCTTGCGGGCCGCGATTTCATCGTCGGTGACAGTGTCACCATCGCCGATCTGTCCTGCTGCGGCTATCTCTTCTACCCCGAACCCTTCGGGCTTGTGCGCGCCGACTGGCCCCATATCGACCGCTGGCTGGGCAACATCGCCGCCCTGCCCGGCTGGAAACACCCCTATGATCTGATGCCCGGCTCTCCCGCGGATCGCGCCTGAAAGGACCCCCCATGACCGATGCCTATATCTTCGACGCCCTGCGCAGCCCCCGGGGCAAGGGGAAGGCCGATGGCAGCCTGCATGAAGTGACCGGCGTGCGCCTGTCGGCCCAGATGCTGAACGCGATCAAGGCGCGCAACGGGCTGGAGGGGCATGCGGTCGAGGATGTGATCTGGGGCAATGTCACCCAGGTCGGCGAGCAGGGCGGATGCCTGGCGCGCACCGCCGTTCTGGCGTCGGATCTGGATCAGTCGATCCCGGGGCTGGCGATCAACCGGTTCTGCGCCTCAGGCATGGAAGCGGTGAATCTGGCCGCCAATCAGGTGCGCGGCGGCGCCGGGGGTGGATATATTGCAGGCGGGGTCGAGATGATGGGCCGTGTACCCATGGGCAGCGACGGGGCGGCCATCGCGGTGGACCCCAGTATCGCCATGAACACCTGTTTTGTGCCCCAGGGCATCAGCGCCGATCTGATCGCCACGGAATACGGGTTCAGCCGCGACGATGCCGATGCCCTGGCCGTGGAATCGCAAAAGCGCGCGGCGGCGGCCTGGGCTGACAACCGGTTCGCCAAGTCGATCGTCGAAGTGAAGGATATCAACGGGTTGCCGATCCTCAGCCATGACGAGTTCATGCGTCCCGGCACCGATATGCAAAGCCTGAGCGCGCTGAAACCCAGCTTCATGGACATGGGCGAGGTGATGCCGGGCTTCGACAGGGTCGCCCTGATGAAATATCCGCACCTTGAGCGGATCAACCATATCCACCATGCGGGCAACAGTTCGGGCATCGTGGACGGTGCCGCCGCCGTGCTGATCGGCAGCAGGGCCTGGGGCGAGGCCCGGGGCCTGAAACCCCGCGCCCGCATCCGCGCCACCGCCAAGATCGGGACCGACCCCACGATCATGCTGACAGGCTCGGTGCCGGTGACGGAAAAAATCCTGAAGGATCACGGCATGGCCATCGCCGACATCGACCTGTTCGAGGTGAACGAGGCCTTTGCCGCGGTGGTTCTGCGCTTCATGCAGGCTTTCAATGTCGATCCGGCACGCGTCAACGTCAACGGCGGCAGCATCGCCATGGGCCACCCGCTGGGCGCCACCGGCGCGATCATCATCGGCACCCTGCTGGACGAATTGGAGCGATCCGACAAGGAAACCGGCCTCGCCACACTGTGCATCGCCAGTGGCATGGGCGCCGCTACGATCATTGAAAGGGTTTGAGTGTGGCTAAGAAACCCGAACATTCGGTAAAGGTGTACCGGGGGTCAATTCGCATTTCGCTGAACGGCGACAAAGCGAGTGCTTTGCGGGGCAATATCAAAAAGGAAGCGTTTGAACCATTTGGCTTTATTAACGATCCGGGGGCGCATGGAACCGGATTATGGGTCAATCCGAATTGTAGCGTTAAGCAAATGCGGGACTGCATGGAGAAATTATGGTCAACATCTTCGGCTCATAAGGGACAGGGGCAACTGGACCATGTCTGGTCAAATTTCGAGCTGATAGATCTTCGCAGTCTCTTTAAGTCGCTCAGCCACAATCAACACAAAAGTGATGCGCTTGAGAGCTTCTTGAATGAATACGGAATTGGAGAGCACAAATGACCGATTTCACCTATGATCTGGGCGCTGACGGCGTGGCGCTGATTACCTGGGATGCGCCCGGCAAATCCATGAATGTGCTGACCCGCGAGGCGTTTGCCCTGGTGGAAGACCTGATCGACCGGGCGCTGGGCGATGACGCCTGCAAAGGCATCGTCATCACCAGCGGCAAGAAGGATTTTGCCGGGGGGATGGATTTGAACGTGCTGGCCAGCATCCGCGACGAGAGCAGCGAAAATCCGGCGCAGGGGTTGTTCGACTTCACGATGAACGGCCACCGCATTCTCAGGAAGCTTGAGCGCGCGGGGATGGATCCGAAGTCCAACAAGGGCGGCAAGCCGGTGGCCTGCGCGATCAACGGCACCTGTGCCGGCATCGGCACCGAAATCGCGCTGGCCTGTCACCGCAGGTTCATGACCGACAATCCCAAGGCCCGGATCGGGCTGCCGGAAATCCTGCTGGGCATCTTTCCGGGCGGCGGCGGCACCACCCGCTATTCCCGGATGGTGGGGGCGATGGCGGCGTCCCCGGTGTTGCTTGAGGGCAGGATGCTGGACCCGGCAAAGGCGAAATCGGCCCAGTTGGTCGATGAGGTATCGGGCGATCCGCTGGCCGATGCCCGCGCCTGGGTGCTGGCGGCCAGGGACGCGGACATCGTCAAGCCCTGGGATGCGAAGGGCTGGAAGATGCCGGGCGGCGCGCCCTATCACCCCGCCGGTTTCATGACCTTCGTGGGGGCCAGCGCCATGGTGAACGGCAAGACCCAAGGAGTCTATCCTGCGGCCAGGGCCCTGCTGTGTGCTGTGTATGAGGGGGCGCTGGTGCCGTTCGACACCGCGCTGAAGATCGAGGCGCGGTGGTTCACCCATGTGCTGATGAACCCCAGTTCATCGGCGATGATCCGCAGCCTGTTCATCAACAAGCAGGCGCTGGAAAAAGGCGCCAACCGCCCCGATGTGCCCGATCAGACGGTGAAAAAGGTGGGTGTTCTGGGCGCGGGCATGATGGGCGCGGGAATCGCTTTGGTGTCGGCTTTGGCCGGGATCGAGGTGGTGCTGCTGGATCAGAGCCAGGAGGCCGCCGACAGGGGCAAGGCCTACAGCGCCGATTACATGGACAAGGGCATCGCCCGCAGGAAGGCAACGGCGGAAAAGAAGGAGCAACTCCTGTCGCTGATCGCCGCCACCACGGATTACGCCGCTCTGAACGGCTGTGATCTGATCGTCGAGGCGGTGTTCGAGGATGTCGCCATCAAGGCAGAGGTGACAAGGGCGGTCGAGGCTTTTGTGGGTGCCGATTGCATCTTTGCCACCAACACCTCGACCCTGCCCATCGGCGAACTGGCACGCGCCAGCACGCGGCCCGAACAGTTCATCGGCATCCATTTCTTCAGCCCGGTGGACAAGATGATGCTGGTGGAAATCATCAAGGGCGCGCAGACTGGCGATGTCGCCGTCGCCAAGGCTTTGGATTTTGCACGACAAATCCGCAAGACGCCCATCGTGGTGAACGACGCGCGGTTCTTCTATGCCAACCGCTGCATCATCCCCTACATCAACGAGGGCATCCGCATGGTGTCCGAAGGCGTCGCCCCCGCCCTGATCGAGAATGCGGCAAGGATGGTGGGCATGCCCCTGGGCCCGCTGCAACTGGTCGACGAAACCAGCATCGATCTGGGGGTGAAGATCGCCCGCGCCACCCGCGCCGCCATGGGCGATGCCTATCCCGACGGCGCGGTGGACGAGGTGCTGTTCCGCCTGGCCGATCAGGGCCGTCTGGGGCGCAAGGCCAAGGCGGGGTTCTATGCCTATGACGATGCGGGCAAGCGGACGGGGTTGTGGGACGGGCTGGCGCACTACAGCCAGGCCGCCGATCAGCCCGATCTGGCCGAGGTACAGCACCGCCTGCTGTTCGCGCAGGTGCTGGAGGCCGTGCGCGCCCTTGAGGAGGGGGTGCTGAGCGACATCCGCGAAGGCGATGTGGGCGCGATCCTGGGCTGGGGCTTTGCGCCGTGGTCGGGCGGGCCGTTCAGCTGGCTCGACATGATCGGCGCGGCGCGGGCTGTGGAACTGTGCGACGGGCTGACCGTGCGCCATGGCAACCGCTTTGCCGCCCCGGCGCTGCTGCGCGAGATGGCCACGAAGGGCGCAAGCTTTTACGCCAGCGGGTCGGCGCGTCAGGCGGCCTGAAAGCCGGCCACGGACATCCCCTGCCGGGCATTGGTCAGCGGGGTGGCGGTCTGGCGGCGGGCCAGCAGTTGCGCCGCCCACTCGACCGGGACAAGCGAATAGGGCCAAAGCTCGGCCTCGTCGGGCACGCGCGTCAGGTCCAGCGGCTGCTGGGCCGCGGGGCAGAAGAACAGCGCGCCCATGGCGGCGAACACGATCTGGTCGCTGGCGAATTGCAGGATCACCACGGCCAGATCGTGGGGCGGCGCCATCGGCTCGACCCCGGCAAGGCCGTGCAGGGCGGCGGCGGGGATCAGCGCGAAGGGATCGCCCAGAATGTTCTCGGCGCAGTCGGATTCGATCATCACCGATTGTTCGGCCAGAACGATGGCCTCTTTCGCATTGCCGATGGTGCCCGGGGCCACGCGCAGCGGCCACAGGTTGCGGGGGCAGTTGCCGTGCGACGACCACAACTGGCCCCGCTGCACCGCGATCACCTCTTGCGGTCCGGCATCGAAGGTCAGCACCATGTCGCCGGGCAGGATGCCCTCGACCGGGCGCCACCCCATGGCAGTGGCCACGCGGGTGCCCGCAACAAGGCCCGATGCAAGACCGGGTTCGGTGGCGCCACAGGATGCGCCCGCGCGTTCGGCCTGGCCCATGGCCTTGGAACTTGCAAAATTCAGTGCGCTCAATCCGAACATGTTGCCGTATTCCCTGACTCGGAAGGGCCATTGCGGCCCGTTGACCACGGTATGACGGGCGATCGGGACGACGGTTCGGCACAATCGGGGCGTGTTTGTGTTAATCAACTTTATCCCTTCGGCAACCACAGCCTCAGAAGCGATAGGCGAACCGCGCGATGTCAGTTTGGCACAGCCGCCCCACCAGATCGCGGGTTTCGCCGTCATAGAGCGGCTGATAGCGGGAGGGGCGCTGCGACGGGTTGGCGCGCGGTACGTCCAGCGTGAAGCCCAGATGCGCCTCGAACGGGGCAAGGTCTGCGGCCAGATGCTCCAGCCGCACGAACAGCGCCGGGCGTTCCACTCCGTCCGATCCGGTGACATAGCGGCCATAGCTTTCGGTCGCAAAGCTGCGCCGGGTGTGATCGTGGTGCAGGAAATCGGCGAAGCTCAGCGCCTTGGCCAGAGGCACGGCGGGGTGATCGAACGACTGGTCGCGCAGCCAGTGATAATAGCTGACCAGCCGGTCCCACGGGTTGCGCACCAGCGTGACGCACAACATCGCATCCAACCGCGGCTGGGGCAGGACGCCCTCGACATCGGCCAAAGTGGCGTGTTTCCACAACCGCCCCCGCGACGCCAACCCCTTCAGCCGCCCGCGCCGTTGCCGCGCCTTGGGGGTGTCGCCGATCAGGATATCGTCCTTCATCGCCCGTGTCTCCAGCGCGAGGGTCAGCGACGTGCCGCCGGTCTTGGGGGCGTGGGCAAAGACATACCCGCGCCCGGGCGAAACGATCATGCCGACTGCTCGGTGCGCAGGGTGATGACGATGCCCGCCACGATGATGCAGGCCATGCCCAGCGCAGCCATGCCATTCACCGTCTCGCCGCGCAGCATCCAGGCCCAGAAGGCCGCGAACACCAGCAAGGAATATTCGCAGACCGAGGCCATGGCCGCATCCCCCGTCTGATAGCCCCAGATGATCATCCCCACCGCGATCAGCGATCCGACGGCCTGCACCCCGATCACCGCCCACACAAGGCCGGCGGGCATGCCCCGCCAGCCCGACAGCACCCAGTCGGCGCTTTGCCCATGGAACACCGCCAGCCCGATCAGGCCCCACAGCCCCAGCACGGTGAAAAACCCCGCCAGCAGGGTCAGCGTGCCCTCACCCGCGCACAGCCGCCGCGTCGCCACCGCCCCCGCGCCGTAAAGCGCGCCGCCGATGATCGGCACCAGCGACGCGAGGCCAAAGGCGGAACCACTGGGTTGCAACACCAGGAGGATGCCGAAGAACCCCAGCGCGACCGACCCCAGCCGCCATGGCCCGAACCTGTCGCCCAGAACCGCCGAGATCAGGATCACGAACACCGGCGCCGTGAACAGCCCCGCCGCCACCTGCCCGATGGGCAGGAAGGCCAGGCAGCCGAAATAGACCACCATCGCGCTGCCCGTCAGCAGGCTGCGCAGGGCCACCGCGCGCCAGCTTTGCACCGCGAACCGCACCCCCAGCAGCAGCCCGACACCGATCAGCAGCGGCAGGGCGATTGCGCTGCGCGTGGCGTGAAACTGCCACAGCCCGATGTCGCCGGTGATCAGCGGCACGAAATTGTCGATCAGCCCGAAAATGGCCATGCCCGTCAGCACCGCCCCCGCCGCCATCACCGTTGCCGACCCCACCCTGACCGCCTGTTCCATGAAACCGCTTTCCATCCTGCCTGCACCCCGGCAATACTGCGCCCCTGACGTTCGATCAATCGTTTCGGGGAGGATATGATGGGCTGGCTGAGTGACGAGTCGGGTCTGGACAAATGCGCCGCCAACCATGTGCCCCTGACCCCACTGTCGCACCTGAACCGCGCCGCGCGGGTGTTTTCGGCCCGCATTGCGCTGGTCCATGGCGCGGAGCGCTGGACCTATGGCGAATACCACGCCGATGTGTCGCGCATGGCGGGGGGGCTGGCCGCCCTGGGCATCGGCCCCGGCGATGTGGTGGCAACGTTGATCCCGAACCTGCCCGCCCAAGCCATGGCGCATTTCGCCGTGCCCGCGACGGGGGCCGTGCTGAACACCGTGAACACCCGGCTGGAGCCGGAGACCGTTGCCTATATCCTGACCCATGGCGAGGCGAAGGTGGTGCTGTGCGACACCCAGTTCCTGCCCCTGCTTGAGGCGGCGATTGCCCTGCTGGACCACGCGCCGGTTGTCGTCGAGGTGCCCGATACCCAGGCCGGGTTCACCGCCACGGGCCGCTATATCAACTTTGCCGACCTGCTGGCCAAGGGGGCGCCCGACACGCCCTGGGTCATGCCGCAGGACGAATGGGAAAGCCTGGCGCTGAATTACACCTCCGGCACCACGGGGCGGCCCAAGGGCGTCGTCTATCACCACCGTGGCGCCTATCTGATGACCATGGGCACGGTCGTGTCGTGGCGCATGCAGTTGTATCCGAAATTCCTGGCCATCGTGCCGCTGTTTCACTGCAACGGCTGGAACCACGCCTGGATGATGCCGCTGCTGGGCGGCATGATGGTGTGTTGCCGCGACATCACCGCACGCGCGATCTATGACGCCATCGCCGACGAGGGTGTCGGCTATTTCGGCGGCGCGCCCATCGTGCTGAACATGATCGTCAATGCCCGGGCCGAGGACCGGCGCAGCTTCGCTCACAAGGTCGAGGTGTTCACCGCCGGCGCCCCCCCCGCGAGCGCGACACTGGCGGGGATCGAGGCCTTGGGGTTCAACGTCACCCAAGTCTATGGCCTGACCGAAACCTATGGCCATGTCACCGAATGCATCTGGAACGACGGTATCTGGGATCTTCTGCCCGCCCCCGAGCGCGCCGCGATCAAGGCAAGGCAAGGTGTGGCCTTTCCGATGATGGAGGATGTGGCGGTGCTGGACCCGGCGCGCGCCCGGGTGCCCCATGATGGCGCAACCCAAGGCGAAATCGCCATGCGCGGCAATTCGGTGATGAAGGGTTACTACAAGAATCCGAAGGCCACGGCAGAGGCGTTTCAGGGCGGATACTTCCATTCCGGCGATCTGGCCGTCCAGCACCCCGACGGGCATATCCAGATCGTCGACCGCGCCAAGGACATCATCATCTCGGGCGGCGAGAACGTCAGTTCCGTCGAGGTGGAAGGCGCGCTGATGCACCATCCGGCGGTGTCGCTGTGCGCCGTGGTGGCCAAGCCCGATGACAGATGGGGCGAAGTGCCCTGCGCCTTTGTCGAGTTGAAGCCGGGCGCGAGTGGCGACGAGGCCGAGATGATCGCCTTCGCGCGCACCCGCCTGGCCGGGTTCAAGGCGCCCAAGCGGATCGTGTTTCAGGAATTGCCCAAGACATCGACGGGCAAGATCCAGAAATTCGAGTTGCGCACCATCGCCAGGGCGCTCTGACCCGGCGACATGCCCGATTGTCGGCGCAACCCCTTTGGCCTATCATCCCTGCCAACACGGCAGAGAGGCGGCACCACCCGCCCGGCAGGTAGATGACAGCGCTGAACCAATACGCCCGGCTTGAGACGACAGGCATCTGGCGCGCCAGCCGCCACACCCAGCGGCGCGACGTTGTGGTTTCGCTGGGCGATGCGACGCTGGCGATTTTCGACATGCACGACACCGCGCTGGCGCACTGGTCGCTGGCGGCCGTGCGGCGCGTAAATCCGGGCGAGCGGCCGGCCATCTTCAGCCCCGGGTCCGACGCCGAGGACCGGCTGGAACTGAGCGACGACACGATGATCGCCGCCATCGAAAAGGTGCGCGAAGTGGTGGAAAAGAACCGCCCCCGGCGCGGGCGCCTGCGGTATTACCTGATCGCGGGCACGCTGGCGGCGATCGCCGGGCTGGCCGTGTTCTGGCTGCCCGAGGCGATGATCCGCCACACCGTCAAGGTGGTGCCCCCCGCCAGCCGCGCCGACATCGGCGCAAGGCTGCTCGACACGATCCAGCGGGTCGCGGGTCGGCCCTGCGCGACACCTGCCGCCACCGATGTGCTGGGCGAACTGGCGCGGCGCCTGCTGCCCGATCGCAACGTGCGCCTGGTGGTTCTGTCGCGCGGGGTGACAGCGTCGGAACATCTGCCGGGCGGGCACATCCTGCTGAACCGCGCCCTGATCGAGGATTACGAAAGCCCCGCCCCCCTGGCCGGATTCATCCTCGCCGAGGACGAGCGGGCCCGCGAACTCGACCCGCTGGAACGGCTGCTGCTGGACACCGGTGCGCTGTCGGCGTTCCGCCTGCTGATCACCGGGGAAATGCAGGTCGAAACGCTGGAGCACCATGCCGAGCGCCTGCTGCTGCGTCCGCCCGCGCCCATCGAAACCGCTGTTCTGCTGGAACGGTTTCGTCTGGCCGGCGTGGGGTCGACCCCCTATGCCTATGCGCTGGACATCTCGGGCGAGGCCACCCTGCCCCTGATCGAGGCAGACCCTGTGCGCCCCGAGACCGAGCGCCCGATCCTGAGCGACGCCAGGTGGGTCACGCTGCAGGGGATCTGCGGCGAGTGATCCGGCAGGCCTTCAGTTCCGCAGGAACGCGTCGCCGAACCCCGAGCGCCGCACGATCCCAAGCGCGTTCTGCGCCTGCCCCGCATCGGCGAACGGCCCGGCCATGACGATCTGCAACGTCTTGCCGCCCCGGTTCACCTGAGCGATGCGCACCTGCAGGCCCGCGCGCTCCAGCCTGGCGGCGGTGCTCTGCGCGTTGGATGCCACACCAAAGCTGCCCACCTGGACGAACCGGCCTGTCGTGGCCTTGGGCGCCACCCGGGCGGCGGCCTGTTTCGGCGGCTGTGCCACCTGTGCGGCGGGGGCACGGACGGATTTGGTGGAATAGGTCGGCGTTACGCCGGTTGTCAGTATCGTCTGACCCGTCGACTTCGACACCGACAACTGGCTCTTGAGCACGACCATGCGCTGGCCCGACGTCGTGCGCACGACGATGTGCTGGCCGCCCGACAGATCGCGCCTCTGCTTGGCATAGTCGGTATAGGGATAGACCAGATAATTGTAATCGCGCGTCACGTCGCGCCCGGTGCTGTTGTCGACCAGGCGGCGCGGCACCTCCTGGGTCCAGATCAACGCGGTCTGCAAGGCGCCGCTCAGCGTCTGCTTGCCCCGGTCGGGGTTCAGGCGCCCGTCGGTCCAGGCTTCGCGGTAGCCCTTGGGCACGACAAGAGGCGCCGGAGCGACATGGGGCAGGCTGACGCCGAACGCTGTGCCGCCGCCACCCGACAGCAGCGGGCGCACGCCCCCGGCGGGGTGTTCGGCCTGGGGGCCACAGCGCGCACCAGGGTTGATGTATTGCGCCGAAATCGCCGAGGCACCGGGACAGGTGCCGCGCACATTGCGCACGGCGGCCGTGGTCGCCACCGGGGCGGGCGCCGCCACCTGAATTCGGGGGGCCACCTGCACCACCGGGGCCGGCGCCCTGACGACACGCGGCGCGGGGGTTGCGACTCGCGGGGCTGCGGCCACGATACGGGGCGCCGGGGCAGCGGCCGCGGGGGCGCGCACGACCACGCGCTGGGGCGTTTCGGTCGGGGGCGGCGTACCCGGCGCATCGGCGATCACCGGCAGTTCCGTGCGCGCCACCGAGGTGGGGGTGAAACCGCACAGCTTGGTGCGCGACCGGCTGATCCGCGGCACCCACGACACCGCCCCGCCAAATCCGGCGCGCACGAAGACGCAGCCCGTGCTGTCGACATACTGGCGCCCGGTATAGCTGGCCGGTGGAAACTCGGCGGGCTGATCACTGGCAGTGATCAACTGGGCGCTGGCAGGCGCCGACAGGGTGAAGGCCATCGCAAAGGCAGCCGCGACGGCAATGGCGCTGAGACGCGTCTTGGTCATGAAATGTGCCCCCACACATTGATTTTCAGAGAAGATGACGGATTCGCGCCCCCCGGTAAAGGCCTGATCGCCGCTATTTGGTGCCGAACATCCGATCCCCGGCATCGCCCAG
>Ga0105053_10006672_pt1 | contig 15801 bp, 8 predicted proteins | sample BON01_FD_78093 | JGI IMG/M metagenome (GOLD analysis project Ga0105053, IMG submission 78093) | Freshwater microbial communities from Lake Bonney liftoff mats and glacier meltwater in Antarctica - BON-01 | ecosystem: Environmental > Aquatic > Freshwater > Ice > Glacier meltwater | place: Lake...
AAAAATAACTCCTGTTACTAAGACATAATCGTTAAGAATAGTTATGACGCACTCGCTGCTCGATGGGACAAACAGGACCTAGCACCGGTCGCCCATTAATGGTTCATCAATATTATAGTAAGAATTACTATTTTATTGATCGATTGTTTATTTACGCGAAAGCGTAAAAAGAAAAAGAAGATTGAACAAACACAACAAATAGTAGGGAATGAGTTACATTACTATGAACGAAGTTTATAGTAATGTGGCGAGTAGACGTCTATTTGTTGTGTTTATTTGTTGTGTTTAATTATTTTTTTATATTTTATATATCTTATATATTATTACGAACAGAATTTTTATCGAAGATGATGCATAGTGAACAAAAAATTGTTATCGGTGTAATAGTTGTAATACTTATTATTATAGCATATTTGTACTGGAGTGAGAAGTCATCTGTTGTGCAAGCTAAGGGTCAGGTATCGGTCCCGGTCCCGGGTGTGTCATCGTACACATCTATGAATAAGCCTGCCAGACGTCAAGCCGCATATACACAACCATCTACAAATACCCGTGCCGCTCCACTGGTTAAATCAGCGCCAAAGAAGACCGGATTTATTAGTGGATCAAATAGTATGTCTGTATCCGAGTTGGAATCGCAATTGCATGTTCCCGATGATGCACTTGGTACGTTCGCAGATGAAAGTGTCTACACGGCATACGTAGGTGCATCCGAATATGCCGAAGTAGTAGCTCGCGATCAACTCGATCCCAAAATCTATACTGAACATGCGGAATCGCTTAAGCAAGCTGGTAGCTCAAAGAGAAGCATTCTTCATGGAGTAGAACCACATGAAATCATTCCTCGATATACAGGAATGCCTCCATCTAGTAAACCAGGCAGCCGTAAACCCTATATTATTGATCAACATGACCCAGAAGAAGTTCTTCACACTGGTAACTTAAGTACCACATCGGATCATGAGACGTTGAGTGAATTCTAGACATTACTATATACTACTATATAATACTTAAAATACTACTAGACATTACTAGATAATACTTAAAATACTACTAGACATTACTAGATAATACTTAAAACATTACTAGAAAATACTTAAATACTACTAGATAATTTGCACATCAAAGTCAACAAGTAATAAATTAACACCATTGTAATAGTTATTATCATAAAATATTTTTTCAGCTGATGGTATTACTGTTAGTGTAATATGTGCAAATTTATTTTTATCAATTTTGTCAATGAAATGCTCATAATAATTTGATTTTCTTAATGATATATAACATTCACCGATAGAATTATTTTCTGGTTGCTCTTCCCATAAGCGATAAGGTACATATGGAAAACTACCAGGTAAATTTGTTCGCAGTATATTGACTTGTTCTTTACTTGTTATAAATACTTTAAATTTTGTTTTACTAAACATCCCGCGGTTTTCGCCTTTTATTATTAGCACTTCTGGCATTATTCTAAAATTTATTTATCTTACGTACGCAATCAATTTTAGGTAGAGATCTCGCGTGCACTTGACCCTTAACAATTATTATTAAATTAAATAAAAATTAAATAAAAATTAAATAAACTCAATATATAAATGTCCATTCACTCACTAAATGGTCGAACGATTATTTAATGAGTGCATGGACGTTTACATAATGAGTTTACATATTGAGTTTATGTATTGAGTTCATATATTAAAAAAATAATGTGTGTTTTTAATGTATTTTTTTAATGTATTTTTTTAATGTATTTTTTTAATGTATTTTTTAATGTATTTTTTTAATGTATTTTAGTCGATTAGTAGAAATCAAATTCGCCTGTTCTATTATCCAATTCAGGATATCTCGAACCGTTTTGATCGTCGAAATCGATATCATCAAGAACGTTATCGTAATTTCCATAACCCTTAAGATGCATGCCAAATACATTACCGAGCACATTTTTAGATGCAGTCGATGCCATATCAACATCGATCTTATGACCTAAAATACGATTACATGATGCAATAAAGGTAATAATTCGTATAAGTCGAGTATTAAAGATTTTGAGAGATGATGAATATGATGATTCAGAATCAGTCGTATGCAACTTAATAATTTTTTCACTATCATGATCACCCTTTTTGAAGCTTGCATAGGCTAAGTTAAATGTTGTGTCGGGTCTACCGTATGGATTATCCGATGGTGGGTGCGTATTTGATGAGTCTAAATAGTCTTTAATAAGAGTGGTTAACACAGTATCATTAGTAGGATGTTTGAGAATTTCATCTTTAATATCAACTAACAATTTCCAATCGGCTCTAATAATATTATCTAAGGAAACTGGAATATTGAGTTGGGATTGCAGGTTGAGATTGAGCTCTTCTTTGCCATCGTTATGTAAAAATGATGATTTATACATTTCTAAAGCAGAACTAGCGATTGAATATAAATACGCGTATGCTTGAGCGGGATCAGTAAAATCTATAGCACCAGATATTATAGTGCCGGTAAGACCACCGTAATACATATCAATTGAGTTAGTTGAGCTACCACCTGCTTTAGAATTCATTATTTCATCTTTAATTGTTACCATTATACATAGTTGCAATATCAATGAAAATAACTTCTTAAATGTTTCGGCCACTGTTAATTTTCCATTATTCCATGCTTTATGTTTGACCGGATCAATCATTCTCATTATAGCATCTATGTACATGCTATTATTTGAAACAAATGTCATCATTTCAGAAAGACTTGCCTTCTGAATTAATATTGCACATTTTGCTACCATTTCGGTCACTGCGTTTGTTGCATTTTGCACACGTTTAAGTATATATGTACAAAGTGATCTAAATGCATCAATCTCAGTTAATACATTTTTCATACTTCGACCGAATTGCCGAGTACCCAAGTCTGAAAGATTTGGTACATTATCTCCTTTGACTGATGTACCATCTTCTTTAATATAATGATAATTGAATAAGGCCGTATTACTTGGGGAAACCTTATATAAAGGATAATGTAACCCAGTTGTCATTTGTAACAACTCTTTCGATTCTTTATCCGTATTAACATTTGTATCGTACATAAAATCAGAAACAATGTCGTTTACCACAGCTTCAAGATTAGTATTAATGGGTTCACCAAATGTTATAATTTTTGTTCCGATAATTTGATAAATTGATTCAAGACCCTTACGTGCATTGACATATCGGTCTGAAAATGAACCCGATGTTTTATCACTAGTAAACGTCTTTGAATCAAACTCCTCCAGACGAGATCGAACAATCGCACGAATTTCAGTTAAACGTTTGTTTTTAGCACCGACATCTGGACCATTTGAATCGTGAATGCTTTCAGACATTGAATTGTAGTTAAGATATGGATTAAGGAATAAAGCCTTTCCAGCAAGCTCATCTGAGATGAACTTAGGACGACCACCCATTCGCAAGTTATCGGCACCTACGAAATATTTAGTAAACATGCGATACTCGTTTTGTGTAAATCGACGGAATGGATTGCACATAAATTGCATAAATAGCAAATTTGTATTCATCTCTTGTTCATATTCACGTACTCCATATGTTTCCGAATCACAACGTTTAGCAATATAGTTAAATGTACGTTTATTAGGATCTGAATCATTGATGACAGACTTGAAGATTGTATGAACAAATCGATCAAATGTATACTCATAGTTAATGAGATTAATAAATGGAACGCCGGAAGCAAGTGCATTAACGTCAAGAGGAAGAATACCCATTTCTACAATAATTGACAAAGCTTCATCATGGTATGCATTGTATGATGACTTTTTATTGAACACAGGCTCAATAATTTTTACTAGAACGTCATCTTGATTTGTATTTTCAGTTGTATTAATAACGTCTACAAAATCAGTATCAGGTTTAACAAAATAAAGTTCAAACTTATGTTCTTTATGGGTATCTACACCAAATGACTTAGACGTCTTTATGGAATCTCCTATATTATATTTATGGACGAAATTCATTCCGACAAGGGATGTCCCTGGTGGATATGGATATGCGTTTGTATACTTATACGCAAGCATAGGCAGATCGTAAAATCTGGTCCTATTAACCGACCGCAATATAACCAAAACAGCATTGGAGAAATCCAAGTATTCTGATGCATCAATCTTGTCTTGGGAACGCTGAACTGAATTGTATCGAGTCAACATATCTTCGAGACCTGGCATGTCTTTGTATGTAGATTGTTTATCATCAAGTAAAAGCTTTCGCGTACCATACATAAATTTAAATCCATCTTCGCCATACTTATACGTTGGTTTAATCAATGCACCCTCTGCCGGTTTGAGTATATTATCAACATCATATTTTGTCAGACGTGTATTTAATACAAACGCGGCTTGAGACATAAGCATAATAGGTTGTTTGTTGTTTTTTGCACGATATCGCTCAATAGAATTCTCGCCAACTTGAAGGAACTTTGGATCGTCACCAAGCTCTCGAATAACATTATCAATAGAATCGATCAGAGCTCCGCAGTATGACTCGATAACCTTAATTACTCTTAAACAATTAGTTTTGACACTAAGTGTAACATATGCCATTTCCTTCTCCAGTGTTTCACGAACGAATGCAGCTTTATCTGACAACGTCTTAAACAATTGCTTAAAGCTTGGCAAATTGCATCGATATGCTTCTTTCATATACATAGGAATGTCGGTAAGTGTAGTAACTAAATGACGTGACGCATTAGAAGTTTGAATAACATCCTTAGTGAGCCGTTGCAAAATTACTGCTAATGATCGACACAATACAAATCCTTTTGATGTATGCTCTGTACCACTTGTAACTTCACTCACTGACGTGTTCAAATCATCGACTGTTTGTTGTTCTGGTGTGTTAACTTGTCGAGACGCAACACCATTTGCAAATTCGTTAACAAGATTGATATAAATTTTTGTACCTGATGAACGATCTGTAAATACATCAAGATACTTGGCAAGCAACTCATTAAATGAAGATACAAGTGAACTAGCGCAAACCGATTCTGATTTTGAGGAATAAAGAAGACGCCGTGAACATGCTAGGCTGGGACCACCTATATCTGGTGAGTCATCAGGACCTAGTTTAGATTTAGGTTTAGGTTTAGGTTTAATTTCGCTATTTGTTTTTTCGGATACAGTTTTTATTTTGTAATCAATGTCTAATCCTAAGTTAACATCAATTGGATTATTGTCATTCACATAAATCATTCGAGTTTTACCATCTGAATCATAACCATCAAACAACAATATTTTTGATAATTCAAAATTACCATCATTGTCAATCGATTCATGAGCGGGAACTACAGATCCAGGTGCTATTTCTTGAGCCTTATATACATAAACAACATTCGCATACGCATTATCATTATCATTATCGCTACCAGTCACGCGTACACGCTGGTAAAACTTATTCATATAAACTGACAATTGACGAATGCTATCCAAAGTAGCACCAGCACCATTCTTATCGCGATCATATTCATCTAGAGGAAAGTAACGAGAGAACAACTTATTCTCCAATTTCTTAATATATGTAACATATAGACTAAATTGTTGATTGGGAATAAATGGGGCAAAAATCTCAAGATATTTTTTAACACGATCATAAATAGCTTTACATACATCATACAAACCACTTGCAGACAATGTAATTGCTTGGCCAGCTGCCTTATTTTTATCAGCATCCTTAAATTTAGTCAAATCGAGAATATCAACTTCAATCATTCCCTTAAATGCATCACGTAATACAAACAATATATCAATCAACATTCCAAAATTGTCCTCATTAATATTGGCTTTATTGTGATCGACGCCGTCCTTGAATACAATCAAGTCGGAATGCAATCCATCAAGAGCATTTTGAACAGCCGTAAGAGTATTAAGACCAAGCAACACTGTTTCATTCATCATCAAAAACTTACTTGATTCACCATGTGCACCCTTAAGACCCTTAATGAGCTTGTATGTAGTTTGCACTCGAGCCTGTTCTGATTCTTGCTCTAGTTCACGTTTAACATTTCTGAGTAATTCGCTGTATTGATTTACAGAAGTCATTTGCGAATTCGAAAACATATTTTCCAATCCATCCATAAACTTATCGCGGAATGAACGAACAACATGACGCGCATCATCGGGTGTACATGAGCCAATCTTACCAACTGAAAACTGTGTATCACTTGCATGTTCAAGATCAGAAGACTTACCATCAGACATCAACCACTGATCACTTGGCGCATGAAGACGGCTATTAGTTACATAGTTAGCATCTGAAATACTTTCACCTGGAAGAATGCTGAAATTAGTATCAAGAGCTCCTCGACTTTCCAGAATACTACGATTAACTGCTCGCATCTTTCCATATTCCTCAATCTCATCTTTGTTAAGAATGCCGTAACGCTTATTAACTTCGGTAACAAAATCATTAATGACTCGCTGTGCTACTTTATCCTTGCCATCTTTAGAATACAGCTCATAAAGCTTGTTAATTTCAGTAATAAGCAAATTAAGTTCGCTTTCAGTGTAATCGCCACTCATACTAGAATAATTCTTATTAGCATACGTAGTATCAACAGGTGTTACAGCTTCAGCACGATCAAAAATCATATTAACAATAGTACCGAATGGACCTGAAATTTCGGGAAGCATACCAACAGTAAAATTCTTTGCCTTTGAACTGTCGACTTGAAGAATACTACGATAATATTCGGCAAGACGTGGAAGACGGAAATACAAATCAGCAGCGGCGGGAATAATAGTGGGTTGCTTATAGTACTTAAGTGATGAACTACCACCGACAACCATACGCGCAGTTGCTGCTGTTGGTGTAATGTATTCGCGCTTATACAAATCATAAAGTCCCAAAATAGTCAAAATCTTTGAGGTCATTGCCTTAATGATCATACAGAGAAACTCATCTTCTTTAGAAAAGTCTGTTTCCGTTCGTTCAATACCAGCAAATTTTTGTGACCATGCAACTGGATCAAACCGAATAGCACTATACGTAATATAGTCATTAATACTCTTAAACATTGCAACCGGGGTAATAGTCATGATGCTCGACAACTTTCCATTACTGATCTTATCACCAATCGAAACAAATGCATTTAAAATATTCTTGAGCGATTGTACATTTTCAACCACACTTCTAACTGCGTCTCGTTCTCGTTTCATTGCATCACTATTTGTTTCTCCCGTTATTGCATTTTCGACTGGATCGATTTTGTTGAGATTGTCACCAATCTTATCTGTTTCAATACGGTCATAAATATGAGTATCAAGTGTCTTGTTTGCTACAATTTCTTTCATAAGAGCAATATACTTACCATCAGTTACCACTGCATTAGTATCAGTCTTGTGTGCTAAAAATGATGCAGCCAATGCATTACCACTCAATGAACTGTACCAACGTGAAATAATTGAAGTTTCGTCAAGGTCCTTCATAATAGTCAAGACAAATTTAGGATTCTTAACAATTGCACGGTTAAATTCGCGAAGATACAAATCAACTGCTTGAGCAACCTTATACAAGTTCATACGTACGTTCGCAAGAGTGCTGTAGTATTTCTTCAAAGAAGTATTAGTAATCATTCCCGATATTTCCATTTTCTTGGTATACTCTTGATCGATCTCCTTAATACGCATTGCAGACACATATCCCAAAATACTCTCATAGTTTGATTTATCATCCGATTCGTAGGTCTTTGTAGACATTCGCATATTTTCATCGAATTTGGCCATATAGTATTGATGTACAATTTTGTTAACAATTTTGTGCAACGTGATACGGGTACGGTTTGTGGATGCAACAATGTCCTTAAGTTCCGAAATTTCTTCGGATGATGATCGATAGTTGTAGCGAGTAACAATTAATTCAGAATACTTGGTAACAATATCAGTAATGTGATCGATTGCGGCCTTGATCTCATTGAAGTGTTCTCGATGAGCACTATATTGATCATTTGAGGCCAAGTTATCCAACTCGCGTTTAACTGCATTAAAACGCAACACAAAGTCATCGCGCTTTTCAGTTGCTACAGTTGTGTTAGAAAACCCAGTCAATACAATTTCAATATCAACAGTATCACTTGTAATGAGACGAACAAGAGAATTGCGGAAGTAATCGAATTGTTCAGATAGTGGAATAGTGTCGCCAATGTATGGCAAGATTTTGTCGAGTGATGCCATTAGATTAGAATAGGCAGTTGCCAAACTAGAAACAAAGGTCTTAATGATCGATTTCTTTTCGATCTTTCGACGATCTTGTGCCTTGTCGAAGCGACGCTTATATGGATTGCCTTTAACCAATTCATATTTGCCACCATAACGGCTTCCACCGTTAAATCCTGTTCGACCCCCGGACTTTTCACTTTCAAGAGCGTCTTTCAGATTTTTAACATACTCGGCATCAAACCCACTAGTGAGCAACGAACGCAACAAGTCAACACCATTGGCAAATCGAGCAATATCAGTTTCAGACTTACCCTCACTGATCATTGTGGTCGTTTGCTCTTCAAGAGACTTGATATACTCAGTCAACTTATCCTTAGTATCAAGCTGATCAGCAATTGCGGCAACCTTAATACCGAGTCGCTTTGCAGCTGCATTAACCAAGTTGCTAACTGTTACAATTCCGGATAGTCCAAGAATCATATTAGCAAAATTCTCACTACCGACAGTACTGCGATAGCCGGGTCCATCGAAGACACGTGAAATACTCTTGTTGAGTGAGGAATTCTTATTGGTAGAATCGACCAACAGATCAATGTCACTGTCACGATAAGTGTTCAGCAACATATCGAGTTTTTCCATTGTTTGTTGCAATACAGAATTAGCCGATTCATAGACAGACTTGTATGAAATAAACTCATTTGACATATATGGTTGAGAGTCGTCCATTTCACTTGTAAGTTTGTGATAACTAGAGTCAATAATTTGACGAATGACAGCCATACATTCAACTGCATCCTTAATAGCAACATATTGTGACAAATAATCCTGAGACAATCCGAGAGTCATTGCAGAAATCCACTCAGACACTTGCATACATGTCTTATCGTCCCCAAGTGATATATTAATGATTTTCTCGTGCTCTTTCTTACCTGGAGTAAAAGTACTATTCAAAATATCAGCAACGGTCTTACAGAAACGCTTAAATGAATCTTCGGAGTCCTTAAATTGCTTACCTTGCATTTTACGATTGACTTTCGAAATAATTTCTTCTGGTGAATCGTTTGCACCAATTTCACTAATGCCGAGACTTTTACAGGCCTCGGCGATTTTCTTAATCAGCGTTTCACGTGCTTCAATACCACCGCGAAGTTTGCTTTCGACAATTTCACGAATTTCGGCGTTATCCAGTTCCTTTTCAAGCGCAGATGAAATATCAACAGATTGAGCACCGCCCGATACTCTATTCATATAAGTTGAATATGCACTACCAGAATCGAGAGATGGAACATTAACAGTACCTCCATTTTTGATAGCCTTTAAGCCATCTTGGACACGGTCACAATGAGAAGACATATTTTTTTAAAAAGAGGCGTATAAACAAGGCAATAAAATATTTTTAATAATAAATAATTATTATTTATTGCACAATATTATTGATAAATATCACTGATGGTGATGACAAATGATAACAAGTGATAACAATTGATAACAAGTGATAACAATTGATAACAATTGATAACAATTGATAACAAGTGATAACAAGTGATAACGAGTGATAACAAGTGATAACAAGTGATAACAAGTGGTGATAGTAAGTGGTGATTGTAATCAATTTGTAATGTCTAATTGATTTTTTGTGGTAATTAATTATTATATTATTAATTATTTTATTAATTTCGTTTTATTTTTTATTAGACATTGATAATAGGAAAAATAATAAATTTCGTGAATAATAATGGCATTCAGTGGTGGTTTTTATGACGATGATTTTTCATCATATGGTGGTGCAGATAAGGCATACTGTTCAATTATGATGGGTTTAAAAAGCCTCGCAGGTGATTTGTACGACGCAATCGAGGACAATTGTTTATCTGCATTACTTCGGGTGTCCGGGCGTAATATCGATGGTATTACATTTGTGTTGCCGAGTGCAGATTTACAGAAAAAGTTGGTTAAAAAACTTAATGATGGTGAAAAAAGTGGGATCGAGGATTTGAAGAAATTGTGTCTGGTAGGTAATTACTCTAGTGTTGCAAAACCTCCGTCGTTTGAGGCCGTTAATTCTCTTAATCAATCGGTAAAGATTACAGATGTTAAGGATATTATTCGTATTGAATATCCAGCGCTTGGCATCCGAGAAGAACGTGCACTCAAAAGCGATAAGAAACCTTCAAGTACGTCAAGTGCTTCAAAAGACGGTGGTAAAGCTATGGGTGCATATCCAGTTTATTTAATTGTTCGCGCTGACATTAGTGACTATCCGAGTGTAGGCAAGGGTGGTCGTTCATATGCGGCTTACCCTAAAACTGTGCGTGGCGGCGGTGCACAAATTTGTGCAAATCGTGCAGATATTGCATATGATATGGAAGTACAAACACTTAAGTCCGTAGTTGAAAACAGATTTCCTGTTGACATTCCATATATTACTTGCGTTGCTTCTATTCTAAACTATCTCGAATATAAGGGAAAGACTGATGTGTTGAAGTCACTTGTGCCGTATTTGAGTTATAATGTTATTGCTACTTTTTATTTAATTGTTGAACCATATAAGGTATCAACAAGTTATCTAATTGATACTGAAGATCTTAAAGCATCGACAATGTTTTATTATGTTAACTATCCATATGCAGAGTATCTAGCTATGGTAGATAGACTAGCAACAACATATAGAACAACCCGAAGCGCCAGTCTTTCGGCGTCATTGCGTTCATCTGCAGTATTGCCAGCCGACCTTGTTAGTGATATTACTAGTAAGTACAATAATGCATATGGTAATGATGCAGTTGATATGATGTGGAAAGACGAATTTATGTTTTGGCTAAGTATGGAAATTGCACATGTACTACACAAAGAGCAGTGGGCTAAGATTGTTCAAACCATTCGTGTATTTTGGAATGGTAACGATAAGGCCGATGAGCTAAATATTCTTAATTCAAAAATAAGCATACTTGATACTCGACAACGTGGAGCTCAACTTAGTCTATTCGTTCGTTCGTGTTATCTTTTGCACGCTCCGTGTGCTATCAAGGATCTTCATATTGAATCTTCGGATGACTTGTATACAAAGGTTATGGACCAATCTACACCATCAAGCAATAAGTATATTCCACTCGAAGAATTTTACTATTCTAAATTTGTCACAAGTAAGGATAAGCGTACTGACGGTCTAGACGACTATTATACATTCCTTAAAAAGACTCTCCAAGGTTAAAACGTCATAGGTAGGCTACTAATCCACGTGGGTTATATTTGAACCCTGCGTCTCGGGTTCCTAAGATCTTCCTAGATTCGGTTTGTCCCTTTTTGTATTCATTTGGGAATTCTTAATAACTGGATGTTTATTATTTGTTTATTATTTGTTTATTATCAGTTTATATTTTTTTATCATTAATAAATATCAAACAGATCTCAAACAGATCCCAAACAGATCTCAACGGATCTCAACGGATCTCAACGGATCTCAAAAGATCTCAACGGATCACAAACAGATCCCAAACAGATCTCAACGGATATCAAACAGATCTCAAACGGATCTCAACTGATCTCAACTGATCTCAACGGATCTCAACGGATCTCAACGGATCTCAACGGATCTCAAACAGATCCCAAACAGATCTCAAACAGATCTCAAACGGATCTCAACGGATCTCAAACAGATCTCAACGGATCTCAACGGATCTCAACGGATCTCAACGGATCTCAAACAGATCCCAAACAGATCCCAAACAGATCTCAAACAGATCCCAAACAGATCTCAACGGATCTCAACAGATCTCAACGGATCTCAACTGATCTCAAACAGATCTCAACGGATCTCAACTGATCTCAAACAGATCTCAACGGATCTCAACAGATCTCAACGGATCTCAACGGATCTCAACAGATCTCAACAGATCTCAACGGATCTCAACGGATCTCAACAGATCTCAACGGATCTCAAACGGATCTCAAACGGATCTCAACGGATCTCAACTGATCTCAACTGATCTCAGCTGATCTCAAACGGGTCTCGACAGAACTATTTTATTGATCAAACATTGATCAATATTAATTAAAAAAATAACTCATTAGCACTAAATCATAATCGTTAAAGTAGTTATGACGCGCTCGCTGCTCGTTGGGACAAACAGGGCCTAGCGCTGGTCGCCCATTAATGTTTTTATCAATGATACAGATATCAACAAACATCAACAAACATCAACAAACATCAACAGATATCAACAGATATCAACAGATATCAACAGATATCAACAGATATCAACAGATATCAACAGATATCAACAGATATCAACAGATATCAACAGATATCAACAGATATCAACAGGTATTAACAGGTATTAACAGTTACTTTCGTGACCAATTATTAGACAGAGATCTTGTGTAGTTTTTTGTATAACACAATCACTCGATCTTCAATGAATAAAGTATTTACATTTATCAGTATATCATTAAATGTTTATTTCTCAACATTTCTCAACATTTCTCAACATTTCTCAACATTTCTCAACATTTCTCAACATTTCTCAACATTTCTCAACATTTCTCAACATTTCGAATTCATTAATGATTTTAGTCTTTAACTGATTATATTAATTATTTAGAAAGGTGGTAGAAATATGGTAGAAATGTGGTAGAAATGTGGTAGAAATGTGGTAGAAATGTGGTAGAAATGCAATAGAAATGACAAGAAATGCGGTAAAAATGCTAGATTAATTTTAGAAATAATGTATAGTTATAAAAATCGAGTGGATGTGACATACAGGAACTACGCGAGATTTCCGACCAAAATGCCAGCGTAAGTAAGCAGAGCGCTACGAAGCTATAGGCATTTTAGAATCTAATAATTGAATTCAATATTTAATATAATTAGTATTGTGTTCTGGGATTACTTTTTCAATTACAATGTTGCCAAAGGTTCAATGTGATGAATGCGGTGATAGTATTAGTAATAAATATCTAGTATTTAAACATTTATGTGCAAAAATGAAGTTAGATAAGGCGGTTAAAAATAATATTCTACCTGCTTTTGCAATGTTATCAGAGCCTGATGACGAAGATTTATCACCGAAAATAGAGGTATTATTAGATAAATTAGGAGTTAAAATGATCTGCTGCCGTATTCGTATGATTAGCTGTATTGAGTTTAACACTGTATACTAACAATTTATATACCATTTTATAATACCATTTTATAATACCATTTTATAATACCATTTTAATTCTTAGTTCTATTTGAACCGTAAACCCCTTGTTTTTTACAATAAATCCAATTGAAAAAATGAATTCATATATATTAGTTTTTATTCTTCATACTGAGTAACAGTTACTAAACCCTTACTTACTACCTTACTTACTACCGTATTTACTGCCATAATGTCTCAAGAATCTAAAAGCCAAGTTTTCGATAAGAAGAAACAAGCTAGTCTTGCATATGTTGACCTATTCTTGCGAGCCTGTGAAAAAACATGTGCAATCGAGGTACCTGCTGCTGCACTTAAGGCTTACAAAACTCTTAAAAGCTTCCCTAAACCAGGAGAATACCCGTTCCTTGATGTAATTAGCATTTCTCACCAGAAAGCTGATCACGCTAACAATACTAAGTATTTTCCTCTTAAGTTTATCAATCCTACTACAAAGGAGGAAGAATCACTTAACTTTTCATTTTATGGTATTAAACATTGGGGTAACTTAAAGTCAACTAGTGATCCTACATACAATTCACAAAAGGAAAAGGATGTTAAGGCTAAAGTACAAGGTAAACTTACTAATGTAATGGACCAACCCATTACCGCACTTGGTTATTATCTGGACAAATACACTACTTATTACCGTGGCCTTATTCGTGCTCGTGGTCGTAAGCTTGCAGAATACTATGAAGATACACCAAATTGTTATGACTACAACTCAGCTGATAAGACATTGGCATTTGTAGATGACGATGGCGCTAGTATCATTCCTGCAAATAGTATTATGATGACATCAAGTGAATTTGAAAAGATTACCGATCCAGCTATCAGCGCGTATCTTATCGATACACAGTTTATTATTACATGCGATACAGATTTCTCTCTTGTACAAAGTAAGCACAAAGATCTAAAAACGGGAAAGCTTGCTGATAACAAAGATGGTGATTTCTATGTAAGCTACAAACTTATGTTCAAAGCTGAAATGTCTGATCAGGACAAGAAGGAAGGTAAAGTCGATAATCGTCGAGTAACCGCCTTTATGAAAGGTAAGACACGTTCAGATGGCCATGGTTCATTCATTAGTGCAGGTAAAATTGATCCACCTGTGAGTCGTGACAACATTCATGAACATATTTCTAGTGGTACTACTTATGATCTAATTGTAATTAATATTGATAGCTGGACGTCATCAAAGATAGGTGTATCGATCAATAATCGAGTTGAGTTAGCACTTATTGGTAATACAATTAAGCGATCGGAAAACTCCCCAAGTCAATATGGCATTGAATTAACTGAGTCAGATGACGAAGATAAATCAAAAGTTGAAACAAAACGTGTATCAAAGGTTAAGAAAAGTAAAGCATCGGCGGTTGAGGACGACGATGATGAAGAATACGATGAGTATGATAACCAATTTGAATAAGACCTTCATATTTACCCCTTTATAGATAATCTTTTATATATAATCATTAAGAGATCGTTAAGAGATTGTTAAGAGATTGTTAAGAGATTGTTAATATACATTTATTTTTTAACTACAATTAATTTTTAACTACAATTAATTTTTAACTACAAATATTTTTTAACTACAATTATTTTTTAACTACAATTATTTTTTAACTACAATTATTTTAATTACATTCTTATATGTGTTCGTAGATATTTAAATTCGTATATTGTATGTATATTAATGGATTTGTCAACTGCAACTAAATTAGCAAAGGATATTAAAACTAAAATACTGTTCTTTACATTAAAAAAACCAAAAATAAAAATTGTCGGAAGTATCTTAAGAAAAGAATTAATTATAAATGATATTGATTTACTTGTTATCGATGGAGATTTAACAAAATTAAACTTATCGAGATTAACCGCTTCGGGTAATTTAGGTAAAATAATTGTATCAGGTAAGAAACACGTGTCATTTAATTACATCATGAATAAACAAACCAATCAACAAATAAGAGTTGATTTATTTACATGCAAATCATCTGAACTACCATATGCGATGTTCCACTATACCGGCAATAAAGATTACAATATACGTACGAGAGCACATGCTAAACGAATGGGTTATCTACTTAATCAATATGGTCTTTTCAAAAATGGTGTTAAATTACGATTAACAAATGTAAAAACAGAACGAGATCTCGCTCACATTCTTGGACTTACATTTAGGAAACCATCGGACCGCAAATAAACTCAAATTATCGAAGTCAATATATTACATCGAATTATTAAAGTCAATATTCAATATTAAAACAATACTTATCACATGATTACTAAATCATGATTTATCAATAGTCAATGATTTATCAATAGTCGATGATTTATCAATAGTCGATGATTTATCAATAGTCGATGATTTATCAATAGTCGATGATTTATCAATAGTCGATGATTTATCAATAGTCGATGATTTATCAATAG
>Ga0105053_10006673_pt1 | contig 15800 bp, 15 predicted proteins | sample BON01_FD_78093 | JGI IMG/M metagenome (GOLD analysis project Ga0105053, IMG submission 78093) | Freshwater microbial communities from Lake Bonney liftoff mats and glacier meltwater in Antarctica - BON-01 | ecosystem: Environmental > Aquatic > Freshwater > Ice > Glacier meltwater | place: Lake...
AAACTAATCAGATCATTGCGGAGAATGGCGATATTTCTGTGAACCTATCTACCATATAGGACGCTTCGAGACCCAAAAGTAAGAAAAGTAAAAAAAGAGAATTAAAAACTAAAGCGTTGAACTATCAACACATTTATTTTATTTTGTTTCTCTTACAATGAATCCGCCAACATCTCAGGGCTCCTACTGCTAGAATACCAACAATGAGTCCGACTACTGGAGCACCGACTATAGAAGCACTATCCAAAAGTCTTACGAATACACTAACAACTAAGAACCCAATCAAGGAACCAACTAAAGTACCCACGAGACATCCTATCATGGCAACAGAGTCAACGTCAACTAAACCGACCGGTGAAAAAAGTCACAACGTCACCATCAACGAAAAGTAATAGTGCTAAAACAATCTGAGTTTAAAATACAATTAGACAAATTTATTATTAGCAAAAATAGAGATTCAAGTCTCTGTTATTATTTATTCCGTTCAGACATTCGAGCAGCAATCTAAATCCAGATACACGTCATCCAGATCAGCAGACTCGTTGCACAGGTATGGAAGCATGCAGTTCAGAACCATCCTTGAACGTCACTGTTCCATCGATTGTAGGAATAGACATGGCATCCCCTTCTAATACACCAAAGTTCATTCCTCTAGCCATGTATATCGGATTACCTCCTTGGGTGTTCTCGTTAACCACAGCCACCACTGCATCATTAACACGGATAGTTTCGGGGACCTTATCACCCACATCCTTGAATATCACGTAGTCGCGCCCTCCTGAAGCCGAACCAAACATCGGCATCGTGTTTTGAATGCCTTCCAATTTCATAGTTTAGTTCTACTACGTAGAGGTGCGGGGACCCAAAATGATTCTTCAGATCGCACCAAGGAAAATGCTGGTAGAGTGTCCTATCGTTTACTATAAGAAGAAACCTTCAAAATTTGACACAAAAACGATCGGCTTTGGATTGCGTTATCACATTGCGACTTGATCAATTTCAATACCATCAATCAACAAATTATACTTTTTATAAAGCTATTGATAGCAAGATGCTTGGAAAAGTAGACGAGCCTACAGTAGAACCTGTGGTGCTTCAGGTGGAAGACAGCAACATGGTATTGAGTTTCACCAACCTAACCGTCAGCAACGAAGGGAAACGTAGCTGTCTTGCTCATTACAATCCATTGCTAGTACCGATAAAAAACTTTCTCCGGGATTATTGCAGCGCAGACACTGAGCTTCTTGAACCGTTCACCGTGTTTCAGGATACCAAAGGGTATTTGAAAACAGGCGAGATGGTTCTGGTGATTGGCACACCAGGAAGTGGAAAGAGCACCTTGCTACGAGCTCTAAGTGGCAACCTGAACGATACAGATTTTCTTGAAGGATCCATATTCGTTAATGATCGTGAACTGGAGAAGAATGCTACGGAGATTAAGAATTTGTGTTCCTATGTATCTGACAAAGATGTTGATCATTGCCCTGAGTTGACAGTCAGAGAAACTTTGGAATTTGCAGCATTTAGTTGCACTGGTCCAGGCGATGTTGATTCACTGCAGAAAGTTGACGAGATAGTTGAGATGTTGGGCTTAAAACATGTTGAGAATACGGTAATGGGGAATTCTGTTTTGAAAGGAGTGTCAGGAGGTCAAAAGCGAAGAGTAACACTCGGAGAGATGATGTTTAAATCCCACTCGCCATTCATGATGCTGGACAATATCACGAATGGTCTGGATGCCTCCACCAGTTTGACCCTGATTAAGCGATTGCGGGACATAGCATCCAAGAAGAACTACGGGATGATGGTGAGCCTATTGCAACCAAGTAGCGAGATCGTTGAACTGTTTGACAAAGTTCTGGTTCTTGCGGACTGTGGAGAGGCTTCCTCAGGTTCGCAGCAAGCTTACTTTGGCCCACTTGGTCAACTAAGCATGCACTTCAACAAGCCCCATGACGCATATCTAGTTGATGCTATATTGCAAGAATGCACTGGTGCTCTTGAAGCTCCTCAATACAATGCTGTGTTTCAGGAGTCTGAGGTTTCGAAACAAGTTGACGAGGAAGTAAGCCAATCCAGATCTATGATGAGGTATTTAGATCATCTGATTGACTTCAGATCCTCGCCCTTTGAACAGTTTTCTCGGGTTTGTCGTCGGAAATACCTTCTCATCTTAAGAAACCGAATGACCTATGCTCGAGTTTTTATCGCAATTGCATTTGGACTTGTGGTTGGGTCTCTCTTCGGAAATACTAACTGGGATTTAATTGGAACTCTGGGGCGTCAGGGTTACTTGTTCATGTCTATGTTTCTCGTGTTAATGCTTAGTGCTGCAGTGACACTTCCTGACCAATTCAGACAACGTCCAGTGTTCCTTAAGCATTTGAATCAGAACTTTTACGGTGTTGTACCGTATTATTGTGCTACAGTATTAATGGACTTACCACTATGCATTCTCGAGGCATTCATACTGTCAGCAATTCCGTATCACTGGGTTGGTCTTCAATCTTACGGTTACTTTTTCGCAGTTCTGATCGGACTGGAAACTGTGGGTCAGTCATTTGGTCGAGCCATCTCCTTTTTTTCTCCTACAGAAGTTCAAGCTAATGTCCTCACCACAGTTTACATCTTTACTTGCGGCGCGATGTCTGGGTTCATGCCAACATACGGAACAATAGGATGGTGGTTCCGATGGATTAGCTGGGTTACACCCGCGAGCTTCGCTTACGAAGGAGCAATGTTGAACGGATTCTATGACGAAACTCTTCAATTGATTTCAGTGGTCTCTAATGATTCAGCAGTTAGTCCTATGAACTCGATTGCTGGCAGCTCGTATCTTCACAGTATGTACATTCCGAGAATACCGTGGGGAAGTATCGATAGTATAAAGGCACTTGATGTCGGAATCCTATTTGTGTTTGCACTTGGGCTAGATATCTTGGGGATGCTCTTTGCAAGTAGGAATATCAAATGGTACGGAAACAGAACCAGAATGAGACGCGGTGTCATCCCAGGTCAAAGAATGGCCATCGATAATGCTATGAGTGAGTTTAAAAAGAAAAAGGCTAGTGCGGAACCACAAGCAATTGGAGACGAATCTCATCACCAAGTTCATCATCTGGTTATCAGGAACATCCAGTATAGTGTCAAGACTTCCGGACCTTTTAGCCACAGCGGAAGTAAAAGTGTTTTGCTGCATGATGTGTCTTCCGCATTTCAAAAGTCTCGCATGTGTGCATTGATAGGTACAAGTGGGGCAGGGAAATCCACGCTACTGGATGTAATTGCTGGTTATAAAAACTCGGGGCAGGTTTCAGGTGATATCCTGGTGAACGGACATCCAATCTGTAAAAGCTCATGGCAAAGAATTTCTTCTTACGCCGAACAGCTGGATGTGTTGAATCCTTACTTGAGCGTCCAAGAGAATCTAGAATTTGCCGCGCATGTAAGATTAAAAAAAGACGTTCCGAGACAACCTCAAATTCAAAACGTTCTTGAAACGATGGCCCTAGAAAAAGTGGCATCGTATGCTGTTGGGCGAGAAGCGAACGATGAAGGCATAGCCAAACACATCCGCAAGAGACTCACTATCGGACTGGAGTTATTGAGTCAGCCAAGTATCCTGCTACTTGACGAGCCAACAACTGGTCTTGACAATCTTTCTTCGGAGATGGTTATGCAAAGTATTCGCACTGCGTGTACCAGAATGGAACTCATTGTAATCGCCACCATCCATCAACCTTCGAGACAAGTATTCGGTTACTTTGACGATCTACTCTTGTTGACTGGAGGCGGTGTCGTTGCATATGCAGGTCCCATTGGCAATGAAGGAGAAATTGTGGCAGATCATTTCAGGAGGATAACACCCAGTAATGTTCAGGAAGCAATGGTAGCAGATTTCATACTAGACGCAGTTGAATTTTTAGGTCCTATAGCTGCCCATGAGAAATACCTCGAGAGCGAAGCCTGTATCGCGACCACTCTTCTTGTATCGGAATTGGTGGAAAAGCACCCAGCATTGCTGATGGTCGATCAGAGTTTGTATCCTAGCAGCCTCACCCAGTTTAAATGGCTTGTTCATCGACACTTTCTGACGCAGTGGAGAAATCCTAGTTATTCACTTGTCCGCATCATGATCAGTTTGGCCTCTGCACTCTTTTTAGGATTCCTATTCTTTCGAATTGGCGACTCTGATGATATCTCTACAGCCGTTGCTGCCATTACGGCAATTTTCTATGCAGTTTTTGCTTTAGTTATATCTATGCAAGCTGCGGTGGTACCTGTAGTAGAGGATCGAGCTGTGTTTTATCGTGAAACGAACGCTGGGTATTACCATAAACTGAACTACGGACTTGCAATGGTCATCGCCGACTTGCCGTTCCACATTGCAAACGCAGTTTTGTTCTCGTCTATTTTCTATTTCACCGTCGGATTGCGATCAGGAGGAGAATACATTATTTACTTTTATGTCATGTACTTTGTCTTGACATGGATTATTCCTTCACTGGGACAACTGTTTGCCTTTTGGACTCCTAATGCAGAGACTGCAGCAGGTTTTGCAGGTCTTAGTATTATCCTGTCTGTATTACTCATGGGGTTCCTCATCACGTTCGAAGCGATGCCGGACTTTTGGCGGTGGGCGAATTGGGTAAATATGTTTCGATACCCGTTGCAAGGTTTCAGCGTTAACGAATTGGGCGATCGGTATTACAAAGTAGCGTTGCCAAGTGTCAACATATCCGACATTGTTATTTTGTTTCCGGCTGATATCAATCCAGGCACTGACCGTGTCGCTACTGGTGCTTTGGCGTTGGCAAGTTTATGCAAGCAAGCAGCTCTATCTGGTAAAAACTTCACTGGAAGCTTGGATAACCTTCCTACGGTGATGCTGCTCAAATGTCTTTTGGATAATGGATGCATCACGGATCCCATTAATCCTGTGAGGTTTCCAATATGTATCGGTCTCTTTTGTTCAGAAGAAATGGCAAATGCTACGAGTGAGATCGTGGAGATAGTGTCGTGCATGCCTTTTGACAACGTAGAAAGTATTTTATGCTTGATTCGAGCCATTCTACCACCTACTTGGATCGATGCAATACAAGCATTCCTAGAAAAGATATATAAAATTGTTATATTCGTGTGGAATATTGTTGAACAAGGATATGTCAACATCCCAGGTAATGTTGTCCTTTGGTACTTTGGCTGGGCCACCGTCGATGGATTTGAAATTATAGCGGATTCCAAATGGTATTACTGCTTCTTTTCTGTATGCATGTTCTTAGTCGGGATTGAACTTTTCAAACAGATAGGAATATCGCATATTTCTTGGAATAAACGCTAATTTTATGTACCGTACCGGGTTTATAAATAACAGATCAAAATCAATTATTTTAGAACACTGCAAGTAGTGGATTTTATTTGAATTCATCTAGAAATCCATTCCAGCAACTTCTCTCTTTTTTGGGAGAAACTCTATTATCAGTTTTTTCCAATTGTTTGACTTTCTTACGTAAAGTGTTTCTTTCTTTGTTGATTTCTTCCAACTGAGAAATTTTAAACTCCCCTTTCAAAGTTATTTCTTTGAGATTTGCCAAATGTGATTCGTCTAATGTCTGTTTCAAGATTCGAATATTCACCGTGTTCTGTTCGATTTCTAGTTTTAATGCTTCATTTTTTGTGCGACTATCTCTCAAGCTTTCTAAATGTTTTACTTCAATAGCTTGTTTTTCCAATGTTCTTGCAGTAATTTCGTCATTCCTTTCTTTCAACGTATCTCTTAAAACAGAAATGTCTTTCACAACTTTATATAAGATTTCCTCGTTCATTGCAGTGGTTTCTCTGAATTTCAACTTTAATTCGTCTTTCTCCTTTTCTAGCAGAATACATTTTTCGGTGCTTTGCTTTAACGCAGATTCTAAATCCTGCTTGAGAGATTCAGTATATATTACTTTTTGCTCAATATTCAGTTTTAAATCTTGATTCTTTGAGGCAAGATTTCTCATGCTTTCTAAATTCTCAAGGCGTTTTCTAGATGATAGCAGTGCATTTTGAGTATTTCGTTTGCTCAGCATATCTCTCAAAGCAACTTGATTAGATATTCGTAAAATTTCATCCTTCATTTCGGCGGTTTCTTTTAAATTTGGAATTAACTCATCATTCTTTTTCCATACTTCACTTGTCGCAGTCCTTTGCTGTAAGATAGCGTGCAATTCCAGTTTAAGCGATTCTGTTTTATTTGAATTTTGTTCCATTTCAAATTCTAAAGTTGCAAAAGTATTTCTAATGCTACTTTCTAAATGTGGAACATCCGTTTGTTTCCCCAACATTGTGGCATTTCTTATATTCAACATATCTCTTGGCGTCGTGAGATCTTCCAGTCCGCCATTTCTCGTCAATTTTTCAGCAACGTCGTTAAATAGCTTTGATATTGGATTAGCACTCACCAAAGAACTATTTTGGCATCTACAAAACTCGAACACTTTAGGCTTTTCAATTTCAATTCTGTCTTCAGGATTTTCAAAGAGATATGTTGGTTGCTCCTCAATCGAATATTTTGGATTAACCATTTCACTAGCTTGATCCTTGTCTGTAGGCAGCTCGAAATCATTTTTTGCTGAACTCCCTAGTGCCCTATTTGACCTCGCTCTGTCCTCCTCTTCTAAATCGTCTCGCACTATCTCTGGCGGTGTCACAGTCCTTTCACCCTTTTTATTTGCAGCAAGTAGTATTCTGATTTTATCAAGTAAATCGATATCGACATCGTTGTACTCGAGCCTAGTCCCATAATTAAGAAACCAATCACGAAACCAGAAAATGTACTTACAAAATATCTTCCAAAGTGTTATTTGCTTCTTCTAGTACCAGCAGAAAACTTCGCGCCCCTAAATCCGTGATGTGATTTCCTCGCAAGTCCAGGTGCACCAGTGTTGTATTTGTGCGTAGTACATCTCCCAATATCATGGCTCCTTCGTCTCCAATTTGCCATTCAGAGTTGAATGATGGAGTGATACCCAGCATATGTGCAAAGTGATTATCACCTCCAATACGAAGCCGTTTGAAATTCGGTCGCTTATCGTGTTTGAGTAATTGAACCACAGGTTGCAATTCAGAAATAGTTAACGGTTCGTTTCTATCCTGGGCATCTCCCATGAACACAGAGTCGGTCCCGCCTCCATTAATATAACCACATGCGTCTTCAATCAAAGTCTTCCCCGAAAACCTACGTTGAATCATACGTGATATATTTTGTTAAAATCGATTTTTGTTGTTGTTTTAAATAACGAACAAATGGCAATCAACAAATGGAAGAAATAGCTCGGGGACCGTATCACTAAGTGAAATCGCATTGTCCGACCTTGTTTCACTGGTTCTTATATCATTTATAAATAGTTAAATGTATTGTGTCAATATTATAAGCAACCGTGACTCTTGAGCTTTGTTTTGAAAACTGTTCTCAAACTTCAACTTGCCCTCGTATACTATGGTTGTTAACAAGATCCCGAATCATTCGGCCGGTGCTCCGTTGTCTCCGCTGTTGGAGTACTTCGAGACTGAAATCAACGAGCTTTTGGTTCTTGCAGAAATTCAGTCATTTCAGGGAAAAGTGGGAACTTCTGTTGATAGAATCTTTCTTTTACGATATCTCATTTCTCATAATGGAAACCTGAAAAAGTCCCGAGATTCAATTTTGAGAGGGTTGAAATGGCGTGTTGAACATCTTGACCAATTAGCGTCAATAAAAAACGGTGACTATGTGAGTGACACTTATGAAACATTTGAAAGATTGATGGTTAAAGGCTGGTGTGGCTTTCTGGGCAAAGAAAAGAATCCAGTCATGGTTAGTCGTGGGGGGCTGGTGGATTTCAAAACGCTTGGTAACAGTTTGACAGAGGACGAATTGAAAGATTGCTTGCTGATGAACAATGAACTTGGTTTCCAGTTGTGTGATTCGCGAACACGCGAAAGTGGTGCATTGGTGAAAGTTTTTATGGTGGTTGATGCATTGGGACTGTCGATTTCGAAATTTGATAAGGGCGTTGCGAAAGCATTCGGGAAATCTTCCGGTGAAAGTTCGGACATGTTTCCGCAGCTTCTAGCCAAGCTGGTTCTGTTCAATTTCCCGACAATTGGACGATATATTATTAAATTCCTGGATATGTTTCAAACTGAAAGAGTTATAAATAAACGGGTGATTTGCAACAAAGGTGTCACAGTTGCCGAGGCATGTTGTTTCAGTGACGACACCTACAATTCCCTACCAGACTTTTTGGGTGGTTCGTTGTCAGATTTAGATGAATCCTTGAAACCAGGAGTAGAGCGCAGAGATGTTGAAGAGATAACTTTTTCAGGCTTAGAGTCAATTTCTCTAACAGCCAAACCTGACCAGAATCGAATGCTGCTTGAAATTCTCGGCACTGTACAAGTAACCTGTGAATCAGCTGGAGTTCATCAATTGCAAGTGGACCTCAAAGACGGACTTTATAAAGTCATATGGATACCTCAACAATCTTCTGGCATATCCGTCTGTCTAACCAACACTTGTAAGAAGGAATCTAAAGTTCAAGTTCGTTTCAAGGCTTTTTAGAAAATATAAAAAAGAATATTCTATTTGACTGCTTGTGCATCTGGAGCAATGGCCCTCATCTTCTGATACGCCAAGGCGGTCCATTCCAGTTCATTTAGCTGGTTGGTGAGTTGATTATGCAATCGATTAGAAGGATCTCTCTGCGTCCCGTCTTCACTAAACAAATCACCAGCAAGTGGATAATGCGTCAGTTTCGAAATTGGAAGACAGCCCTGTACTTGAAATGAATATTTTGAATTTCACCGTACGATTACCACTTACCAACTCAGAGAGCAATGGTCTTAAAGCCATAGCCCCCCTTGCCCCTCCCCAAGGGCCAGATGAGTAGCTCACAATGGCAGATGGCTTCAAAGTGTAGTTGGATCCCCCAAATGTCCCAACATTGAACTCAACGCGGGAGGAACAGAATGGTTGTACTCAGGAGTGATAATCAAGTAGCAATCAGCATCTTTAATCGTGTCTCTCATCCTGTCCATTTCTGCAGGGGCTTTGCCATCACCAAAGAAGAAGTTTGGATGTTGGAGATGACCGCCAGATCCAGACAAAGCTCCATTCTCTCCAAATACCTCGATAGGATCAAAAACACTGACTTCATGAGAGATTTTCATATCGCCCAATACCCGCTCTCTATTACGCAATGTGTCAACCACAAATGTATACACCGCATCACCTAATCGTGCTGGTCCACCCCCTAGCAAAAGAGTCAAACACATATACACTAACTCCATCAGCTACTTACAAGGAGGTGCAATGCTCTTGGCACTGCCCAGAAAAACAACAGTCTTGAGGACGACGGCCGGCATTCTTCAATACAGCCTCGAATCAGTCCAGTTAGAAGTTGGGAAATACGTTTTTTTTTCAAATTCAGATTTCGTTTGGATGTTCACTGATATCAGTGACCGAATTCACTCTTTGCTATGGTGTGATTCAGGTAGACCGCCTCCTCGATGCAAAGAAAAAAGAATAGAGAATGATTTATGCTTCGAATCACGTCGTCTCCGCAAGCACAGCATTGTTCGTAGAATCGAAGAGAAAACCTTCTCTACTCCTGATGGAGTAACTCTCCATGTTCGAGTGATCAAAGGCGCACCAGGTAGCCCCCTTGCACTACTAGCATCCCCACTAGGCTTTGAAGATACTTCGATATTCTGGCCACTGATCGATCATTTCGGAAAGAGGTACACGTTTGTGAATTGGAGTTATCGTGGGTTGTTTAGTAGCGGCATGCCTCGACGCAGCAGGAAGATAAGTATAAGAGATCACGCTAACGATGCTGCGGATGTAATAAAGGCATGCGGGTTTGAAAACGCCGAGGTCGTTATAGGTCACAGTATGGTAGGTTGCTCATTTTGAAAAATAAAAAGACTTTAATGAATGAAAAGGGGGTACAAGTTGCATTGGAATTCGTACTGTGCTATCCAGAAATGGTCAATTCGCTCATCTTGATTAATGGCGCATATGGTAACATCTTCAATACTGCGTTTCAACCAGTAATTCGCTTGCCATTTGTTGGGAACATATCAGAATGGATAATTCGAACAATGTTGAAGTACAATCCGCAGAAAATCATGCAGTTCGTCGTAGGTATATTAAGTTGGGGTCCCATCGAGAAACTTTTGTATAAAGCAGGGAGCGCTGGTGGAAGTCAAGTTCTTGTGGATATCTCTGGCGAAGGATTCATCAACGAGTGGATTGATATGTACTTCGGCGGGCTCGCACGAGATGAGCAGTCTGCTAGAAACTACTGCAGGTTGTTCCAAGAGCTTCATTCCCATGACGTCGCGCATTTGCTGGAGACGATCGAGCAACCCACTTTGTTGATTTCCGGGTTTTTGGATTACTTGACTCCGTACTACTTAAGCAAGGAAATGGCTCGACAAATGCCCAACTGTCGACATGTTTGTGATCCATGTAAGTACACTGCTTATTGATGCTGCCAATCATTCACCTGTTGTATTAGGGTCTACGCATATGACACTTATGGAGAACCCGGAACTTGTAATTGAAGAAGCTGAGAATTTCCTGATCAAAGAAGGTTCCTTCGTTTCAAAATACATTCGAAAAAATTCCGTTCGTTTCGAAGTTAAAGCCGAATACATCGATAATTAGTTCTTCGTCTATTTTAATTTATTATCAAGGACTTAAACACCACGAGACTATTATGTTTAACTTTCTGTTTTCGTCAAAGTTGAAATACAAGCAGTTCCTTGAATAATTTTGATTCTGTTGCTATTGCACTCAGAAATATGTAGTATATCGTATTTGCTGAGTTCATACAGCTGACCATCGTACTCAACGATAGAGATTTCAGTCGCCAGAACAAACGCCATATATTCAAATTCAAAAGTCGTATCATCTTCATATCGCATCATTGACACACTTGTACAGAATTTCGTACTATCCCACATCAAATTCAAATCTAAACCTTTCTTGGAAGCACCCATTGTCATACTTGTAGGTACATCCCCCGGAAATGAGATTGGTTGAAACACAGATAATGAATGCTTAATTCCATCGATGGTTAAAACAATATCTTCGCCTTCCAACAGCAGCAAGGTCCGATTGATTCCCTTGAACTCAGAGAATGGGCCATCAACTACAAGCTCGGCCATAGATAGTCTCCACTCAAACAAACTTTCTGTAGGGTGTATGGCTATTTCTCTAGTGAATCCCTGTCCATTTTTCCACGCGACCTTTACCAGGTCTTTGTATTTAATGACCACGACATGATTCATGTTCGGGAAATGAATTATCGTCGATTGCGGGGGGGGCCTTTTCGAAATTGAAGAAAGCGAGTCACAGGAGATGCTACGCTTCCGCGGTATTGCAGCGTCACGTTTGGTTGCGAGAATGAGCACAGTGAGCGGTCCATCTATGCTGGACTTGAGGTAAGGTTTCTACACTTGAGGCTCGAATCCTAATCGTTTTTCAGCAAGTTCGCCAATCCTGAAGAACCGAAAGAGAGGCTTCCACAAGAGGCACTTGACAGAGACATTCAGCTACGACAGGAACATTTTTCCATGCGGTCGAGCTTCCCAGATTCTGCCCAGCCTAAAGATGGACCTCCAGTAGATATTGATCTTGCATATCGTAAGCGATTGATTTACCGCGCGAAGCAACGTGGCTGGCTGGAAGTAGATCTGTTGCTTGGATCCTGGGCAGTGGACAATATCATGCATCTCTCAGTTGAAGAATGTAAGGAGTTCGAAGCTATTTTGAATTGCGAAACTCTTGATATATACAACATGATTACCCAACAGATGGATATCCCCAAGGTTTTGCAAACTCCAATGATGGGGCGATTGCAGGAGTATGCCACAACAAGCCCAGCAGGAGTCGCATCGCCAACAATGTACGCCAAGCTAAAAGGCAAGATGAGCAATTAATATATAATTTTAAAAATTATCCAAGGTCATCAGATTCGTCTACATCAGGAGAATCCAGTCTGTCAATTGCCAATTTCATGAGATTTGAATCTTTTGGATCTAGATCCAGTGCCGTGGTGAAGTGTATTAACGCCTCGTCCTTTCTATCTAACTGCTTGCAAATTTTACCCATCAAACTGTGGACACTGGCTTCTCTTGGTGCAAAGTCTTTGACGGCTTCCAGCTCAATAAGTGCATCTTCGTATTGCTCCATGGACCTCAGTACGAGGGCTCGCTGGAACTTGGCTTGCGGGTTCGAGGGTTCCAATTCACTTGCTCTGAGCAACATGCGGAGCGCATCATTAAAGTTCTGATTGGCATGGAGTACCATACCCAAGTAGCAGTACAATACAGACGACCTTGGATTGATGGATATTGCTCGTTTGAAATGATACTCAGCAAGGTCGTACTTCTCTTGTCGATAATATATCGTGCCAAGACCATACCATGCGTTATAATGTCTGGGGTCGCTTCTGATGGCATGTCGATAGTACGCAATAGCTTTTTCGAAATTCTCATTCGAGACATATTCATGGCCGCATAATGTATATGCATAAGTGAAGGATGGGTCAATCTGCAGCGCGCGTTGAAAGAACTTGATTGCAACATCATGTTCTTTCTGTAATGAGAAGCAGTTTCCAATAGCACACCATGGTTCCGGTGTTGTCTTGTCCTGGTCTAAGGCTTCCTGTGCAAGGTAGCACAAAGCAACTTCGTCTTTCATATGCCACAAATTGGTAGAGTACAGTTCGATCCCATGTGTTCTTTCGGGAGAAATGGTCCGCATCTTTTCAAATTCCGCTCGTGCTCCACGATAATTCGCCATTTCAAAATGGGCTTTGCCTTTCTGTTGGATGACCCATCCAGTGTTTTGTTGTTGCAGAGACAACCTATCAAAAGCTGCAAGTGCTTCGGTGCATCTGTAGGCGCTTAAATACCTCATGCCACGACCAAAACCATGGAGTAATTTAAGAACATCTTTCGCGCCGTCAATACTTTCAGGCAAGTTGTCTTCATTATCGTCAGGGGGGCCTTTCTGTCCTCCACAAAATACTCGAACTTCTTGGTTGTTCACTGACTGGTAATTCTCCCCTGCAGTATTTCTCCTTGATGCGGAAACAGCTCCTTCTTGCTCAGGTTCCTCCGCCCTGGGAATAACTGTAGGCCAACCTATGGCTGATGTGTTGTCCAATGAAAACATGGCTCCGTTGGTGACCTTGAGGTCGAATTTCGATGTTGAAGGCAAAACCTTTTCTTTGATAAGTTGGATAATTGGCAATGTAGATAACTGCGTTTCTTCCGTCCTGTTATCGGAACCAAAAAAACAACCTGGAGGTGCATTAACCCCTAGGGCGCATAGTCTCTCATACGCATCCCAGCAATATGGGTCCATCTTTAACGCCAGAGACAGGTAAGCTACAGCATGCTCGCGTCTGTTATCATTGGCACATAGCACTCCTAAAAGATAGAGCCCCGCACTCCCATTGGGTACGGTGCAGTTCCCCATGAGGAAGTCAGCGCATCGATAAGGGTTGTTGTTTGCTAGTGGCGTTCCTTGCACAAGAGCCGCTTCTCCTTCTCTTAGTTTGTTTAGAGCAAGACAAGATTGAGCGAACAAATACCGGAGCTTCGGTGTGATGGCAGGGTCCGTATAATTGCTCATCTCCTTCAACAAAAGTCTGTATGCTGTTTGAGGGTGGCTCGATCTCATGTGGCACGAAGCAAGCAAGTGCAAGTGCTCTGCGGAAGGTCCCGCGGCAAAAAGACGCTCCGCAAGAAAGGTGGAGTTTCGGTACAGGCCTAGATTCATGTAGTGATCGATCAGCTTCTCTAATGTGTCTTCCATCTTGATGGAATGGCTCGAGCTCTCACTTGGCATAAAGAATGGCACCCTCAAAGAAGCATCCCATTCTTGTTCCATGAAGACGACAAGGAAAATGTTCGTTCCACAGAGGAATCCATTCATAGACGCTGCAGCAGCAACTTTTCTGCCAATGAAGTCATCAACATGGATGATACTGGATCAATGGTATCGTATTATTCCATCAACAATGTTGACATGACTCTGGCGATTCAAAAACAAATAACCAATCAAATAGCCAAAGACATTATAGATTGGTTACTCACGGCTGTTGTAAGAGATACACCTGACTCCGTCGCTTCTCCAATCATGCAATTATATGAAATTCTTGATGACGGTAAATTGCTTATTTTGCTCTTAGACCGTTGCAATATGCTTGGCTCAAAATATAAGCTCGCTGACAATTCCAATGAGAATATAAATACAATTCAAAATGTGTGTAGGGACATCGGGGTCCCCGAGAAATATACGTTGCAACGAAACGATAGAATGAGCAAACGAATCATCGGGTGTCTGGTGCTATTGTCCCGAGCATGTCGCTCTAAAAATGCCAAATTAATGCCTCTTATCATTTCCATAAAGTCACTGGAAAAGGCAGGAATTCGAGTTGACGAAATGACTGCCGGGACTATCCACCCCAACTTGGAAGAGATGCAACTAAAAGGAACATTCTGGGTCCCAGATTCATTTTCAAAAACATGCATGGTGTGCGATAAGTCGTTTGGATGGTTCAAACATCATTGTCGATCATGCGGCACGTTGTGTTGCTCATCCTGCTCCTCAAGCAGAGTCAAGTGTCTGGGATACAATTCAAAACAAAGAATTTGCGAGCCATGTTTCGAATCACGTCAAAAAAATTAACACAATTTATATATTTATAGAAGTTATTCATTATCAGAGAGGGACACTTGTAGCTTCTGGTTTTACGTAATCTGTAGTCGTATTTTCGGCTGAGTGAGCTTTACAGTAATCAGATCGAGGTTTCGAATTCTTTGAGCATCCGTCAACTCTACATCGCTTCCCCCCTCCGTGAGCCTTGCACATACCCGACAATCCTATCGCACTTTTGTCACACCCCTTTTCATTGCATCTTCTACCTCCGCCATGAGCTGAACAGAACTCCGTTGTACCAATAGCGCTCTTGGTACATCCTTCAGGAAAACTGCATCGAGATCCTCCTCCATGAGACACGCACATCAAAGTTGGAGGAATGGCACTTTTCTCACACGATTCATGAATACAACGACGCCCGCCACCATGACCTACGCAGTTCGGTGTTGGACTCACAGCACTCTTCGTGCATCCATCAAAAGAACATCTTTTCCCACCACCATGTGCTAAGCATAAAGACGTTGAACCAACGCACTTCTTGACGCAGTTACCAGTCTTGCACTTGTGCTTGATGCAGTATTTGGATCCAGGAACTCTATTATTGCCCCCTTTCTTTCTGCGGTGGCAGTGACTGTGTGAGCATGACTCTGACTCCGCCTGAACTCCTGTGATCTGAGGAGGAGGAGGAGGCGGAAGTCCCTTATTGTTGTCGCCTACTCTCATCCTCTTTTATTAAAACCCAACCACCGGTTCCCAAAAAAAAATATTTTTAAAAACCGAAAGTCGATCTAAAGACTCTAAAAAAATAACGCGACCAAAAAAAGGGATTTTTGCTGATTTGTTTTTATGACCGTGGTAAAACAGGGTCTGCCTAATGAAAATCCCTTTTTTTTTGGTCGCGTTATTTTTTTAGTCTTTAGAACAACGGGACTGGGCACGCGAAGAGAGCTGCGAAGCGGCTCGTTTATTATTATTATTAGGGTGAATTTCACAACACAGTTCACTTTTATAAAAAAATTCAAAAAGTAGTTCACTTTTATAAAAAAATTCAAAAGTAGTTCACTTTTATAAAAGAATTCAAAAAGTAGTTCACTTTTAT
>Ga0105053_10006676_pt1 | contig 15791 bp, 12 predicted proteins | sample BON01_FD_78093 | JGI IMG/M metagenome (GOLD analysis project Ga0105053, IMG submission 78093) | Freshwater microbial communities from Lake Bonney liftoff mats and glacier meltwater in Antarctica - BON-01 | ecosystem: Environmental > Aquatic > Freshwater > Ice > Glacier meltwater | place: Lake...
GAGCTCCTCCGCCCGCGCCTCCTGGGCCACATGCGGCCGGTGCACAAGTGGCGCGAGGCGCGCAAGCGGATGAGCGCGCTCGCGCGCCTGGCCGACCGCATCTGGGAGACGAGGCCGGTCGACCACCGCCGCCGCCGAGTCGCCGCCGATGCCGCCGCCGCCGCTGGCGTCCTGCCACCCACCCAGCTCAAGAGCATCGTCGCGCTCGGCGACGGCCTCTTCAGCGGTGCCTTCCCCAAGAAGCCATTTGCACGAGAGCTCGCGGTGCGCGGCCCGACTCTCATCGTCGACGAGTACTTCACATTCCAGAGGTGCCCCTGTGGCCACCCACTCGAGTACATGCCCGCCCGGGCGGCGGCGGCATGCCTCGGCCCAACTGACGCAAGCCGTCGTCCCCGGCATCACACCGGGTCCGGCGGGCCGGCGCCGTGTTGTGCGATGCTTCCCTTTTCGGACAAGGGGACGGACCGCCATGGCGACGAGCTCGCCGCATACCCGAGTTTTTTTTTGCGGTGGCACTGTAACGAACCACCGACCCATGACAGCAAATGCGAACAGGCTTACAAACCTGTGGGCGGCGCAGCATGGGCGGTCCCCGAGACATTCAACCGATGACGGCTACGGCTTCGGGTTCAGTTCGCAAGCCGACCGTGAGCTTCACGAGAGAAGCCTCCTGAACTCTGTAGTCGACGTCCGAGCGCGGACCCGTCGTCGGAACTCTACACTCGATCGGGTGCCGCCCCCACAATCAACCGCCCCCGGTCGCATCGGGCGCGAAACGCGGGAGGCGCAACTTACGAACCTGTGGGCGGCGCAATGTGGGATACGGGATCAGGAACTCGCCGCGCGTGACACGCGGGCAGCGTCGCAACGGGCCCAGAACCGCGCGTTGACACGGCACCAGGAACGCACGTTGGCGCCGTAACGGGCACTGCAAATGCCTGTGCTCCCGGCCGCCCCTGGAGGTGGCCAGGGCGGCGGTGGCGACGTACCGCCCTCCCCTCCCACCCCAGGTGGCAACCCCTTGAACTGGGTCTACCCGAACCCTAGCCCTACCTTTATTTACGACCAACCCCCCCCCCCCGACAATTAACGCGTATGCGGAAAAATGGATGGGGTTCACACTACCTGAGCCACCTCCACTCGAAACTGGCCCACGGGATTGGAAGAGCCGGCCCGAACCCGAATGGCTGCCGTCCATGTGGGGTGCAACCCCCCCTACCGGTCTGATTCACGGCCAACGCCCGGCGCACACGGCGGCCTCGGTGCTCCGCTTTCTTTCCAAGAAGCCTGCTGTCCCCAGTGACTACACGGCTGACGACAAGCACGCAAACCACCTCCTGCTGCTCAAGCTGAGTTACAAACAGAAGTGGCAGCCTACCGACTTGAGGTACGCCTTGCACGTCTGCGAGCTACACCCAAGACTCCGGCGTGACAACCTTCCGCCCGACACGCTGGCAGAGGTCCTGCGCGCCTTTGCCTGGAACACACTGGCAGGGCATGTCAATCACGTGGCCGCGTCCAAACCCGTCGAGGCAACGCTGCGCAAGCTCAAGGACGCGATAGTGCAGGGGGTCGACGAGGACAACTTGCCCACTGGCGGCGGTGTACCCCAGCTGGAGAAGGCGTTGGAAGGTGGCATGGGAGACTTCCACCTACTTGGCGCGCTGCTGCGCGCCTTCACCGACGGCTGCAAGCGCCTGCGATTTATGTGGACGATCACGGCGATGGAAGCTCTCACCGAGACTGCAGATTACAAAACGTTGACGGAAGGCTGTGGTTCCTTTGAATGGGAGAGTGCCGGGTTCGAGCGGGGCACCCACGCCGCGCTGCAGCGCGTCCTCGTGCTGGTGACAACCGCGGCACAAGTCGGCGACGCCATAGGCCGTGATCTCGAGCGCGCCACCGAACTGCGCAGCAGTGCGGCGCTGCTTCTCCGTGCGTACGGCCAACTCGTGCCCAGCCGCGACTGGAGCGACGAGTTGCGCAACGGCCTGGAGGCTCTGCGGGAGGCCCTCGGTGTACCACACCCAGCGACGTTGCACACGAGCTGGCAGGACGCCTTGCAAACCCGTTTGGCTTCAATCTTCGGTGCGCCCAGCCAATCGAGAAACCGGCCGATGAATATCGCCCATACGATGCTCAAGGTTGTGCGATGGGCAATCACCATGGCCGGGCAGGTGAGGGTCAAGGGTTACCAGCCTTACACGCTCCGCGAGTTTGGGTTGAGCAGCGCGGCCGGCGAGCGGCCCGCAGCCTCCTCGTCCACCTCGGCGCAGCCGGTGTCGGCCGGCGCGGGCTGGCGACTCCACTCGGCTGACGAGCGGCGCGTGGCCCCCTCGTCCAAGTCGGCGGGGCCGGCAGCGCCACCGGCCCCGGCGCCGGCCGCCCGCACCAGCCCCACACCCTCGGACAGCGAGGGGTCGGAGTCGGAGGCGTCACCCTCGGGCAGCGAGGGGTCGGTGGCGGAGCTGCGCGAGTTTATGAGGATGCACAGCACCTTGTTGTCGGATAGCGACTCCGACTCGGCGCGGTTGCCCCGCGCGGCACCCCGAACCGGTCCGACCGGCGAGGGTGGCGTGGCCCCGCCCAAGTCGGCGTGGCCGGTAGCGCCACCGACCCCGGCGGCCGCCCGCCCCACTCGCACGTCACCCTCGGGCAGCGAGGGGTCGGAGGCGGAGCTGCGCGAGTATATGGGGATGCACAGCACCTTGTCGTCGGATAGCGACTCCGACTCGGCGCGGTTGCCCCGCGCGGCACCCCGAACCGGTCCGACCGGCGAGGGTGGCGTGGCCCCGCCCAAGTCGGCGTGGCCTGTAGCGCCACCGGCCCCGGCGGCCGCCCGCCCCACCCGCACGTCACCCTCGGGCAGCGAGGGGTCGGAGGCGGAGCTGCGCGAGTATATGGGGATACACAGCACCTTGTCGTCGGATAGCGACTCCGACCGGAGCGCAACCTCCCCTTCGCGCACGAGTTGACCCGATGGGCGAGTCCATGGCTGATGCGGCGAGACTGCGCACCGAGACGGCCGATACTCTTGACACACGACGAGTCGATGCACTCGACGCGCACGTTGCGCTTGAGCGGCCGTCTCTTGAGGCGCAGCACGGCGGCGTAGGCGCGCTCGAAGACGCCCGCCGCAGTCCGCTTGGTGAACGTTTGGAAGACAGTGGTATACCCAGCGCCCAGCGTGCGCCAAGAGCCGCCGCTCCGCAGCAACAGGGCCATGCGCTCGAGCACGGCCCTGAAGGGATGGATCGACCCGTGGGCGAGCGAAGCGAGCGGGCCGAGTGAGCGAAGCGAGTGGGCTGAGTGAGCGAAGCGAGCGGGCCGACTGAGCAAAGTGAGCGGGGCCGACTGAGCGAAGCGAGCGGGGCCGAGTGAGCGAAGCGAGCGGGCCGACTGAGCGAAGCACGCGAGCTGAGTGGGCCGAGTTAGCGAAGCGAGTGGGCCGAGTGAGCGAAGCGAGTGGGCCGAGTGAGCGAAGCGAGCGCGCCGAGTGAGCGAAGCGAGGGGGCCGAGTGAGCGAAGCGAGGGGGCCGAGTGAGCGAAGCGAGCGAGCCGAGTAAGCGAAGCGAGGGGGCCAAGTGAGCGAAGCGAGCGAGCCGAGGGAGCGAAGCGAGCGAGCCGAGGGAGCGAAGCGAGCGAGCCGAGTGCGTGAAGCGAGCGAGTCGAGGGAGCGAAGCCAGCGAGCCGAGGGAGCCAAGCGAGCGAGCCGAGGGAGCGAAGCGAGCAAGCCGAGTGCGTGAAGCGAGCGAGTCGAGGGAGCGAAGCCAGCGAGCCGAGGGAGCGAAGCGAGCGAGCCAAGTGAGCGAAGCGAGCGAGCCGAGTGCATCAAGCGAGCGAGTTGAGGGAGCGAAGCGAGCGAGCCGAAAATAGAAAGCAACCCACACAAAAGGTGTCACGTCGACACTTCATCTGTCCAGGTCCTCGCTGCCCGCTCTGCCCGCTGTGTGCTGGGCCGCTGGGGTGCTGGGCGCTGCGGCGCTGCGGCGCTGCGGCGCTCAGCGCCTGGTTGCGCGGCTCGCTCTTCGGTTCCCCTGAGCCCCCCCCCCTTGGCCAGGGTTCCGCGCGCGGTGCAGAGGACCTACAACATGCGCGAGGAGAAGCGCAAGCGGGACGATGTCGAGGACGAGGCCGAGGCCGATGGCGAGGGCGATGTGACCATCTTCGATGCCGGCAACGCCCCAGCCAGCGACACCGACTTCGAGCACGGGGAGGGTGACAATGACATCGAGGACGCGGGCCATCGGGTTGACCCCGTTGGCGAGGGCGAGGGCGAGAACATGTACACAGGCAACGACGTCACTGTCGAGGCCGAGTCCGAGGGCGAAGAAGGCGCGAAGAAGCCGTGTCTCCGCAAGCAGAACCCCGCGCCGCTCGGGCCCTTCGAGGAGCCCAAGGGCAAGGACGAGCCCAAGGGCAAGGACGAGCCCAAGGGCAAGGACGAGCCCAAGGGCAAGGACGAGCCTAAGGGCAAGTCCAAGTCCGCCAAGGCAGGGTCGAGGCCCCCCGCCCGCCCCGCAGCGGGGGCCCGCTGCGGGGCGGGGGGCACCATCAACAAGGGCAAAGGCGACGCCAAGGCCAATTCCCCGACCGCCAGTGTGAAGAGCAACAGGGGCTCATTGGTCGCAGCGGATCCGCAGCGGGCGTCGTCCGCTGCGGACGCAGTGGCTTTCACTGTGGTCGCAACGGCTCTGGTGACTCGGGCTCCGCAGCGGGCCCCGTCCGCTGCGGTTGCGGCACCCGCTGCCAATGCGGCCGCAGCGGCTCCCAATGCGGCCGCAGCGGCTCCCAATGCGGCCGCAGCGGCTCCCAATGCGGTCGCAGCGGCTACCAATGCGGTCGCAGCGGCTCCCAATGCGGTCGCAGTGGCTACCACTGCCAAAGCGGCGTCGACTCCCGCGTCGGCGTCGGCCGCCAGGGCAAAGCCGCAGTCCCTCGAGGGGCGACTCGCCGAGGCCCGGCGCGAGATGACCGAGGCCCGGCGCGAGTTGACCGAGGACCGGCGCGAGTTGACCGAGTTCCGGCGCGAGTTGACCGAGGTCCGGCGCGAGTTGACCGAGGTCCGGCGCGAGTTGACCGAGACCCATCGTGAAGAGGCCACGGTGGCCAGGGCGGCGGCCTCGGTGGCATTCACGTCGGCCACGGCGGCGTTGACGTCGGCCCAGGCAGTTGGCCAGGCGACAGCTAGCCAGCTCGCTGCGCCGGTCGGCGTGCTGGAGTCTGCCATCCTGAAGAACATCAATCGCGACCGAGTACACAAGTGAGCTCGGCTAGTCCCTCGGGCTGTCCCTCGGGTAACCCGGGTACCCACGCACAGCGGCCGCTTTGGCAGCCAAGTCCAGAGCACAACGAGGTCTGTGTTGGCTCGCTGCCCGCGTTGAGAGCTCGCTGCGCTCTGGACTCTGCTGCCCAAGCGGTAGCTGCGGCTGCGTGCGTTGGGGGTACCCCGCCCGCTGCGCGCTGCGCTCTGCGCTCTGCGGTCGTTGCGGCTGCGTGCACTGAATTCGCTGCGCTCTGAACGCGGCGGTTGCCGTGACCGCTTGTGTCAGTGTTGTGACCGCTCCTGACCCGTGTCCTGCTCTGTGTCGTGACCGCTCCCGTCTCGTGTCCTGCTCTGTGTCGTGACCGCTTTGGGGGCGAGCCCTGAAAAGAGTGCGGGCGCGGCGAGTCGTGTGACTCGCGCGCCCTTTCAGGACTCCGCGCTTCCTTCAGGCCGGGCTGCTGACCGGCCGTGTTTTTCTGTCCTCCTTGAGTGTACACCGCACCATGACCCTCGCTCCCGGCACTGTCGAGGATGTCGTCGCGCTGATCAACAGTGAGGCCGACCCCATGAGGATCAAACTCAACCCCCTTCGCTTCTGCGCGGCGCCATTTGGAGACTGGGGCCGCACAGCGGGCCTCGGTGAGGACGAGCAAACCCTGTGCGGCCGGCTCGTGTTTCAGCACGGACAGGGCCTGGTCGGATGCGCGGTCGATGCGTCGAACAGATGCAGAAGGGGTTCGGCGATCGAGAGCCACGCGGGGGATGTGTTCTGGACGGAGGCTCAAGCGTTGGCTGGGGCACGGGCATACAAGCGTGAGGCAGCTACGGCCGATGCGGCGACACCCCCGTCCAGTGCCCCAGGCTCCCTCAACTCCACCGCGCGTGTGGGCTCCAGGACACATGTGCAAGTCGCGCGCCTTTCCACCGACGAGGATACCGGCGGAGCACTGGAGCGATGACGTGGCATTCGAGAGATCGGCCGATGCACCTCGACCGATTGGCCAGGTGGCTGACAGTCGAACTGGACAATGAGGAGAAGGCCTTGGGCATCGAGATCTTCGCCACGCGCCACTTCTTGAGACGCGCCTCCCTTGAGGCTCGGACCGCCGCCGCCGCCGCCGCCACCGAAGCCGCATGCGTGTCGGTGCACGGGCCCCCGTCGGAGGTGGGGGTGCACCCTGTGGAGCTGATTGCATACGCACCCCCCCCGCTAGGGGAGGGGGGCGGTGGCACAAATGACGTGCATGGCGCACGCCCCCCCCCTCGCGGCGCTCCTGCAGAAGGGCCCCGGCCTCGACACCAAAAAGTTTACGGACAGACCGTTAGTTTTTTTCAACGGGCAGCGGCGACACCGAATGGCGGCCAAATCCGGCGGTGCTCCGCGTGTCAAGTGCAAAGCACGCAGGGACAACTGTATTGCCCGATCACACCCGCCGGCTCTTCTGGTGTGTGCTCACATGGCGAGCATGGCGATGAGGTCTTCCCCCTGACGATAACCGGGAATGCTGCTCTGCGCCGCGTCGCACATCAGAAAGGTGGGGAATGCGGTGGCGGACGCGCAGCGGGGGTCGTCGACCTGGTCGCACATGACCATTGTCGGCACATTTTCGGCACCGCCGCCTCGGAGCAACTCGAGTTCCTCGGATTGCTTCACCGAGTACTGGCACTTGCTGTGTCCCAGGATGGCAACCTGGCAAAAACTCCCAGTGGCCCCGCCCGTGACCCCGATGGGTGCGGTCCAGTCTCCGGCCTGGGTGGTGGCCTCAGCGGCGGCTCCTGCGGCGGCCTTGGCGGTGGCTCCGGTGGCGCGAGCCTCAATGTACCGCTGGAGGTCATCTTCGGTCACCTTGCCACCCCGAGAGGGCTCGGCGGTGGCCGCGGCTCCGGTGGCGACTCCTGCGGCGGCCTCGGCGGTCGCGCCGATGGCTCCAAATGGGTCGGCGTTGACCACGGTGCCATTGATCTCGGTGCCATCAGGGTCGAGTGCAGCGAGGGCCGCGGTGCAGAACCCGTTCAATAGGTAATCGTGCCCCGGGGGGAGTGCATCCCGAGCGGCGGTGATTCCCAGTTCGAGATTTTCCCTGCAATGCGGGCCCATTTGCTGCATCCAGTCATCGCATGCCGAACACGTCGAAGGGGTCACGGTGCGACTGGCAGTGGAGGGGGGGGGTGTCCTGGGAGTTCGTGTGTTAAAACTTTTGGTCCGTCGAGCCGTTGGTTGGAAGTCGGGGGGGGGGGTCTGATTTGCCAGAGCCAGACAGACCCAAGGAACCCTCCAGCCATGGAGCATGTCCTCTCGTCGGCCGACACGCTGCGCCTGTTCTGGGCGCACCTTGAACCGCGTTCCGCGGCGGCCCTATCGGGCACCTGCCAGGCGGCGCAGTGCGCCCTGGTGACCGAGATGCGCAGCATGCGCTTCGTGTGCTGTCGCGGGACGCCATTGGGCGTTCTTCCTGCTGTGCTGGCGCAGGCGGACCGCCGCGGGCAGCTCACCTTGGGCCTGTCGCCCCGCGCCGCCCGCTTCGCCTGGGTGCGCGCGCGCCGCACAGGGGAACGCACCCTGACCGGCGCGGTGCTGCGCTCATTTGCCTTCCTGCTCCGGCACGCCGGCGCTCATTTGCCTTCCTGCTCCGGCACGCCGGCGCCGAGCTCCGGCACGTCACCCGCAACTTCCACGCCACGGAACCCGGCGCCTGGGACATTCTCACCGAAGCCATGTCGGCCGCATGCCTGTCGTTAACGAAACTCGTTGTGATCGCACCCCACACCGATGCGGCCCTGCATGCCCTCGCCACCTGTGCCGAGCGGATCCGCACCGAGACACTCGAGTTGTGCCGGGCCCCGGTGTCCGCGCACACCGTCGCGCCCCTGGCGGCATTTGCGGGCCTTTGTGAGGTGAGCCTGGTGTGCGTGCGGCTAACGGTGCCGGCGCTGTCGGCGCTGCTCGGCGCCGCTGGCCGCGCGCATTGGACCGGACTGGCGCTTCGCATGACCGGTCTCACGGCAGAGCACGTTGTGGCAACGGCCCCCTTGTGGGTGCTCGGCCGACTGGAACGCCTCCAGGTGCACGGCAACCCACTTGGACCCGACGGGTGCGCCGTGCTCCTTCGCGCGGTGGCGCCGTCAGGCGCGCTGCGCGTCGTCCACATAACGTATTGCGTCAACGCCGGCGACGGTGCTGGCGCCGACGCCAACGCCGCGGCGGCGGCGACTGTGCAGCTCGTATCCACCAACCCACACCTGAGTCACTTGGACCTGTCTGGCAGCATCCAAGGCGACGCGTGGGTGCGGGGCGTCGCGGGTTCGGGCGCCGGGGCCCTGGGGTCGCTGCAAGAGCTCGCGCTCAGTGCGACCGATCTGTCGTCTGTCGCATTTGGTGCCTTGCTGCGCCTTGCGCCGCCGTCGCTGCGCGCACTTTGCCTGGCCCACAACGCAATCCGCGACCCACCCCCACTTTCGCCGGCGCCCGCGCTCATCGAGCTCGACCTGGCAGGCAATGGCCTCGACGCGGCCGCCCTGGGCGCTCTGCGGCTATCTGCGCTGGCTGGGTCGCTGTGCACGCTGCACCTAGGGATGAACAAGCTCGGGTCCACGTCTGCTTCGTTCGAGTTGCAGGAGCAGGCGCGCGGGTGCCCCCGGCTCGTTTTTCTGAACCTCGAGTGCAACGACCTGGACGACGGTGCCGTGTTTGCGCTGCGGGACGCCTTGGCGGACCCGCGCCAGGTGTGTGTTTTGCTAGGGGGCAACGACCTCACCAACGCATGCTGGGCCGGATTGCCATCCCCGCACCGGTTTGAATTGTGGGTGGGCTGTCGGTCCATGTGCCCACCGCCGTGGTGATCATTGGCGCAAGCGACTTTCAGCATCCAGCTCAAGTCGGCCCCATTGCCCGCCGAGTTGGCCCACCTCGGTGCAGGTGCCTTCCGCGGCTATGCGGTCGGTACCACACCTCCTCAAGTGGTCACCAAAAACAAGGGACACAAGATGTGTCCGAGGTGTCCGAGGGGTGTCGTGACCAAGGGGTGGCCGACGTGTCCGATGTCCGAGGGGTGTCGTGACCAAGGGGTGGCCGATGGGTCCGAGGTGTGGACGAGGTGTCCGAGGAGTGTCGTGACCAAGGGGTGGCCGAGGTGTCCGAGGGGTGTCGTGACCAAGGGGTGGCCGACGTGTCCGATGTCCGAGGGGTGTCGTGACCAAGGGGTGTCGTGACCAAGGTGTGGCCGAGAAGTGTCGTGACCAAGGTGTGGCCGAGGAGTGTCGTGACCGTGTCGTGACCAAGGGGTGGCCGAGGAGTGTCGTGACCGTGTCGTGACCAAGGGGTGGCCGAGGAGTGTCGTGACCAAGGTGTGGCCGAGGAGTGTCGTGACCGTGTCGTGACCAAGGGGTGGCCGATGTGTCCGAGGTGTGGCCCGGGTGTCCGAGGAGTGTCGGACCAAGGTGTGGCCGAGGTGTCCGAGGACCAAGGGGCGACGTGTCCGATGTCCGAGGGGTGTCGTGACCAAGGGGTGGCCGATGTGTCCGAGGTGTGGCCCAGGTGCCCGAGGAGTGTCGTGACCAAGGTGTGGCTGAGGTGTCCGAGGAGTGTCGTGACCAAGGTGTGGCCGAGAAGTGTCGTGACCAAGGTGTGGCCGAGGAGTGTCGTGACCAAGGTGTGGCCGAGGAGGAGTGTCGTGACCAAGGGGTGGCTGATGTGTCCGAGGTGTGGCCCGGGTGTCCGAGGAGTGTCGTGATCAAGGTGTGTCCAAGGTGCCCGAGGGCCAAGGGGCGACGTGTCCGATGTCCGAGGGGTGTCGTGACCAAGGGGTGGCCGCTCGCGTCGCGCCACGGGGAGTTGTTCCAGGCGGCCCCGAGGTGCAGAAGGGCGACGGGCGCGCGCGGCGCACCACTGGCGCACGACCCGGCTGTCAGTGCTGCGGGCGCTCCGCGCGCGGGCGCCCACGCGCCCATCCTGTGCAACGCGGGGGCCTACAGCGCCGCGGCGACGCGCTGCTGCAGGGGGGCGCGCGCCCAGGGCCCACCCGCCCCGTGGAAAAGATACACCCGCGCGGCCGCGGCTGGGCACGGCCGGTTGTCGCAGCGGCAATGCGCCAGGACCCGTGCGGCGGGGGGGGGGGGGGCGTCACTTTCGAGCTCCACCGCAGGACCTCCACCCACCGTGCACTCGCTTCCCCGATAGCGCCCATTGCGCCGATGGTGATGGCGCCAATGGCGATGGCGCCGGCGCCGATGGCGCCGGCGCCGATGGCGCTGGCGCTCTCCTGCCTCGCCTGTGGCAAGAGTGGAGGCAAGTTGTCCGGGTGTGGGCGGTGTCGAAAGGCGTGGTTCTGCAACCGCGAGTGCCAGGCCTGCGCTCGGGAGCTCGGCCACCGCGGCGCAGCCTGCCGTGTCGACGCTGTGCCTGCCGCCTCGTCGACAGCCCTGGTGGACCGGGGCAAGCTGGTGCGGATGTCTATAGCGCTGTACGAGCAGGCCGAGAAGGACTACCGAGGTGGCATGAGAGCCGACGCCCTCGAAGCAGTGCGCAAGGTCACGGTGGTGTTGTCGGCATCCGACCGGATCGGCGGCGCGATGGGGGCCTTCCTTTGCGCAGAGGCCTCCCAACTGCACATCCGCTGCCTGGTCGCCATGGGCGACCTGGCCGCTGCGGCGCGGGTCGCTTGCTCCTTTCTCCAGGCGTGCCGCGCGTCGGGCAACCGGACGATACTCGTCACTACGCTGTCCCTGTGCGGCAAGGTGGCGGAGCGGGCACCCCTCGAGATGGTGCACGCCGAGCGAACATGCCGAGCACAGCTGACTCCGTTGCTCGGCGGCCTCGACCTATCGCAGGAAGGGGTTAGCCTGTCGACGTGCCCGGCGGGGCTCGCCAAGCTCGGCCTGGCGTACGCAGAGGTCGCCGTCGCCGTGTGCGACGTGGCGCTAGCGGCCGCCGGCGGCCGTGGCAGCCCCGCCGCCGCCGATGAGTGGCGCGTGCCTCCCGGGGGTGCAGAGGCGCGGGTGCGAGCCTCACTCGCGGATCGCCTGGACACCGTGGGCGAGGACCGGCCGCGCGTCGTGCAGCTCATGCGGCAGGCGGTGGCGCTACAGCGCGAGGAGCTGCGAACGTCGACGTCCGCCGCGAGGGCCTACCCAGAGGACGGTGCCACCACCAACCGCCATACACTCGCGGAATACTTGTCGGACCTGGGGATGGCACTCAAGGCGAGTTCCAGGGGAGTGGAAGAGGAAGAGGCGTGCCATCGCGAGGCACTCGGGTTGTGCGCCGGGCACTGGGACGCGCAGCTCAAGGGCCTGGTCTTGAGGCGACTCATCAACCTCAGTGGCCGGGTGGGCGCCACCGTGGGGGCTACAGAGGCCGAGGGGTTTCGCGGGCGGCTGGACCAAGTCCTCGTCCACCTGGGCCGATCGGTCGAGGTGGACTGCTCCATCTGCCTCGAGCCTCTCGCGCCGCCGGGGCACGGCGCGGCCGGCGGCGACGGCCAGTCGAGCGCGGGGATGCGCGTGCTGCCCTGCAACCACCAGTTCCACGCCAGTTGCTTACAGGTCTGGTTTGACACGGCCCCAAAGTTTGCCTGCCCGCTTTGCAAGGTCTGACGCTCGCTTTGTTTCTACCCCGATCTCGTCGACTCAACTCGAGGCTGTCGCGTCTATGGGTGTTTTCGTAACCTTTTTTTGTGGCGCAGAATCAGAACCGGGGCTTTGAGTCGCATCGATGCTAGGGTACGAACAGCAATCTTGTGCGCCGTGAACACGCTGTGGCCAAGGTGGGTTGACCCCGGGTCCTGGGTGCTTCGCGACCGCTTCAGGGGGCGTGACCTATGTGTCTGGGGTGTGTCGTGACCGCTTCAGGGTGTGTGTCCGAGGTGTCCGAGCTGTGTCGTGACCGCGTCAGGAGGTGTGGCCGAGGTGGGTCAACCCGGGTCCTGGGTGCTTCGCGACCGCTTCAGGGGGTGTGGCCGATGTGTCCTGGGGTGTGTGGCGACCGCTTCAGGGGGTGGGGCCGGTGTGCCCCGGGGTGTGTCGCGACCGACGCGTGTCCGATGTGTCCGGGGTGTGTCGCATGTCGCCGATGTGTCCGAGGTGTGTCGCGACCGACGCGTGGCCGATGTGTCCGAGGTGTGTCGCGATTGGAGGCGTGGCCGATGTGTCCGAGGTGTGCTGTCACCGACATGTGGCCAATGTGTCTGAGGTGTGTCGCGACCGACGCGTGGCCAATGTGTCCGAGGTGCGTCGCGACCGACGCGTGGCCGATGTGTCCGAGGTGTGTCGCGACCGACGCGTGGCCGAGGTGTCCGAGGTGTCATGGCCGAGGCGTGTCGTGACCGCGTGTGTCCGCGTGTGTCCGCGTGTGTCCGAGGTGTGGCCGTGGCCAAGGTCTGAGGTGTCCGGTGCACGCACGTGAAACGGCGCCGATTCGGGTAGTGTGTTCGCAAGCACAAGAAAGTTTACACAGACACCGGTAGAGAGGGCGGGTGTGGACCCACCCGACAAGGACATGGGCGACCAGGCCGGGATTGTGCTCTATGTGGGCCGCGACGCCACATCGGGCGCGGGGGAGTGCCCCGGGTCACGGCACTGCTTGGCGCTCATAGACGCGCAGTGCATCCCTTGCACCGTGCAGCACGTCGAGCACCTGCATGAGGCTGGGGTCGAGATCCCCAGTTGGCTCGATGGCACACCCGTGCTGGTGGACACCGTCTCGCGGCAGGCCTTCAAGGGCACACAGGCGGTTTCTTTTCTCGAGGGCGCAGCCCGGGCCTCGGCCGAGGCGGCGCTGACCAGAGAGGCGGAGGTGGCGTCGGCGCGCGCCGCGGCGTCGGCGGCGTCGGCGTCGGCGGCGCGCGCGGCGTCGGCGGCGCGCGCGGCGTCGGCGCGCGCGGCATCCGTGGCGCCGGGGCCAGGCGGCGGGTCTGAGGGCGAGGAGGGCGAGGAGGGCGAGGAAGGCGATGCGTGGGGCCAGCCGCCGTCCGACGCCGGTTTGCCGGTGCGCCCTGGCCAGGGCATGCCACCCCCTGTGTCGCACGAGCCCCCACGGGATGGCAAGGTGACCGAGGATGACCTCCAGCGGTACATGGAGGCTCGCAACCGCACCGCGGGTTGAGGGTGAACCCGGCGCCCACCTCCAGCCACGCGCCCGCCGCCGGTGGGTTGCACAGGGCCAGGGCCGCACCCGGTGGCCACCGCGCCCAGCAGGCGTCCAATACGCGCGCCCCCGGTGGGGCGCGCCTTGCCAACGCGTGCCCCCCCCCCCCCCTTGGCTCGGCCGCCGTGCGAGATCCCGTGGTAGATGGACGTGGCCACTGCGCGCGCCCCCCTTCAGTGATGCGCGCCGCGCCAGTGCGCTCCCCTGGCCTCGAGTTGGTTATCGGGCGACGGCGGCCACTCAATGGGGCGGCGGCGGTGGGTGTGCACCTCGCTCGCCGCGTCGTACCAGATGCCCGCGCCGACGTGTGGCCCGGTGGTCGGCGGTCGCGGTGGCGCCTCGGTGTGGTAGGGCATCTCGCTGTCCGCGTCGGGGCGCGTGTTGCGCGGCCACGCCGCCAGGTCCACGTAGCCAAATGTTTGCTCGGGGGGCCGCGCGCTCAGCTCCGGCGCGCAGCGGCGCATTGTCGTCTTGACCAACTTGGCGTTGCGCTCGCCCACCGCCCCCACCGACGGCAGGCTCCAGTCGGGCATCAGGACATCGAAGCTGCCGGTGCCGACGCAGCACATTTGGCCGGTCATAATATTTTGGCTGACGCCGCGCGCGTCTTCGTGCTCCCCGAACAGGGCCGCGTCGTAGAGCACGTCGGCCGTCTCCTCGAAGAAGCACCTGGCCAGCGGGTCGGTGTTGGTGCGGTTCATCCCGTGGCGGCTGATGGACATGACAAAGCCGCGGAAGGTCATGGTGTCAGCCACCATGAGGAGGTGGCGCGGGTCGACGTAGGTGCCGTCGAACGAGATGGTGTCGCGCAGCTCGTGGAAGATGAGCGCGGCGGCCGCCTCGATGCCGAAGAGGTTGAGCACCTCGGCCACGTCGTTGGTCGAGCTCTGCGCCCAGTCGACCACCGGCAGGAAGAGCAGCGAGTCGAGGGCGCAGCCGCGCGCGCTCACGGCCCACTCCTTGCGATGGCACTCGGCCCCGGCGTCCCAGGCGTCGAGCTCGCTGGCCGAGGCGGACGTGAGCCCCGGGTGGCCCGAGATGTGCAGCTGGTCCATGACCATGAGCATGATGCGGTGGACGAGCGACTGCTCCACGCCGCCACCGCCGCCGTCGCCGCCAAAGCCGTGCTCCACCATGTCGTGGACGCAGAGGAAGCGGCAGCGCAGCCACCAGTCGACGTCGTTGACCTGCGATGAGACGACGTGGACGGCGCCAGGCAGGCGCTCGCGCACGATGGCGGCCAGCCGCGGCGGGTCGACGCCGCAGGTGCGCAGGCACGCCTTGTCGAGCGTGAGGCGCGCGACCCACTCGCTGGCGCCCGCGAGGATCCGGCTAAAGTAGGCGTCGAGGTGCAGCGCGAGCTGGTCGGCCTCCACGTCGGTCGAGGCCGGGTCCGGCTCGTGCAGCACGCGCAGCGACGTGACGGCCTGCGCGAGGCCGACCGCCGGCAGGCTCTGCGCAAGGCGGTGCGCGACTGCGGCCCGGTCGCGGTAGGGCGGCCGCAGGCGGAGCGTGGCGGTGGGCGTGCGGATCTTTTTGCTAAAGTCGAGGAGCTCGCGCACCCGCGGCATGCCCATCGTCATGCCCACGTTGGCCATGCCGCTGAGGTGGAAGGTGTTGAGCGTCATCTGCGTGGCCGGCTCGCCGAGCGACTGCGCGGCGATGGCGCCGACCATCTCGCCCGGCGTCGCCTCGGCGCTGGCGGCGCGCGTGAGCACGTGGGCGCAGATGCGCTCGAGCGACGCCTCGGTGAAGCCGCGCGCCCGCAGCCGCCGGCTGCCCATGTGGAAGGCGGGCGCGGCGCAGAGCCCCTCGGAGGCGCGGCGGCGGAGGCGGCGCACGGCGCCGAGCAGGGCGTCGACGCGCGCGCAGACGTGCGCCTCGCTGCACACGGCCGCCGCCGCGGCGGCGGCGGCGCTGTGGCGGTGGTCCCAGTTGCGGATGAGCCGCGAGATGTTGACGGGCAGCAGCAGCGTCGCGTCGAGCGCGGGGCGGAGCGGCGAGGTGGCGCTGGCGCGCAGCTCGGCCAGCAGCCGCCAGAAGCGCGCGAGCTCGTCGCGCTGCACGGCCGTGGGCGGCGCGTCGCACAGCGCCGTGCGGTGCGCCTCCTCGCCCTGCGCCAGCGCGGCGAGCATCTGCTTCTCGAGCCGGCAGGGGTCGTCGCCGTCGCAGCCGTAGACGAACTGGACCACCTCGTTGTGCGCGCTGCGCACCGTGCCGTCGTAGGCGACACGCATGTCCTCCATGGCCTTGATCTGCCGGCGCTGGATGTAGCCCGTGGTCGCCGTCTTGACGGCCGTGTCGACGAGCCCCTCGCGCCCGCCCATGGCGTGGAAAAAGTACTCGTGCGGCTCGAGCCCCAGCGCGTACGAGTTCTTGACA
>Ga0105053_10006678_pt1 | contig 15787 bp, 12 predicted proteins | sample BON01_FD_78093 | JGI IMG/M metagenome (GOLD analysis project Ga0105053, IMG submission 78093) | Freshwater microbial communities from Lake Bonney liftoff mats and glacier meltwater in Antarctica - BON-01 | ecosystem: Environmental > Aquatic > Freshwater > Ice > Glacier meltwater | place: Lake...
CGGGCGACCCGGACCCAAACGAGACAGCAGAGTGGCGCGAGGCCCTGTTGTCGCTGGCAGCCAGCCAAGGTCCGGCGCGCGCGCGCTACATCCTTGATGAACTTGCTCGCCTAGCGCGCCAGCAGCGCATGGGCTGGCAGCCCGAACTCAACACGCCCTACGTCAACACCATCGCGGTGGAAGACCAGTCACCGTTCCCCGGCGATCTGGCCATCGAGGAGCGCTTGGCTTCGCTCATGCGCTGGAACGCATTGGCCATGGTGGTGCGCGCCAACCAGGCGTATGGCGAACTTGGCGGCCACATTGCCAGTTACGCAAGCGCGGCCGACCTGTTTGAGACCGGCTTCAACCATTTTTTCCACGCGCGCAGTGATGCGCACGGCGGAGATCTGGTGTTCTTTCAACCGCACAGCGCGCCCGGTGTTTACGCCCGCGCGTTTCTCGAAGGTCGGCTCAGCGAGGCCGACCTGCTGCATTACCGCCAAGAAATCACCGCGCCTGCCAACGGCGCGCGCGGCCTCTCAAGCTACCCACATCCCTGGCTCATGCCCGATTTCTGGCAGTTTCCCACGGGCTCCATGGGTATCGGTCCGATCAGTTCGATCTACCACGCGCGTTTCATGCGCTACCTCACGCACCGCCATTTGCTTGACTGCTCAGGCAGAAAAGTCTGGGGCGTATTCGGCGATGGTGAGATGGACGAGCCCGAATCGATGAGCGCACTCACACTCGCTGCACGCGAGAACCTTGACAATCTGGTGTGGGTGGTGAACTGCAACCTCCAGCGGCTGGACGGACCGGTGCGCGGCAATGGCCGCATCATCGACGAGCTGGAAAAGCTGTTTGCCGGTGCGGGCTGGAACGTGATCAAGCTGGTGTGGGGCAGCGACTGGGACGGCCTGTTCGCGCGCGACACCACCGGCGCGCTGGTGCGTGCTTTCTCGCAGACAGTGGATGGTCAGATGCAGACCTTCGCCGCCAAGGACGGCCGCTTCAACCGCGACAACTTCTTTGGGCAGAACGCCGAACTGGCAGCGTTGGCCCAGGGCATGTCCGACGAGCAGATCGACCGTCTGAAACGAGGCGGCCATGATCTGGTGAAAATTCACGCGGCCTACGCCGCTGCGGCTGGCCACACCGGTCAGCCCACAGTGATCCTCGCGCAAACCAAGAAAGGCTACGGCATGGGCAGCGCGGGTCAAGGCAAGATGACCACGCACAGCCAGAAGAAGTTCGACGGCGCCGACCTGATCGAATTTCGAAACCGCTTCAACCTGCCGCTGTCAGACGAACAGACCACGGATCTGGCGTTTCACAGGCCCTCGCAAGACAGCCCCGAGATGCGTTACCTGCACGAACACCGCGAGCGGCTTGGCGGAGCGATGCCCCGGCGCGAAACGGAGTGCGACATGGTCCCCGTACCCGCGATCGACACCTACGCGAGCTTCGCGCTCAAGGCCGGTGGCAAGGAAATGAGCACCACCATGGCATTCGTTCGCATGCTCGGCGGCCTGCTCAAGGACAAGCAGCTCGGGCCGCGCATCGTGCCGATCGTCGCCGACGAGGCTCGTACCTTCGGCATGGCCAACCTGTTCAAGCAGGTAGGCATTTACAGCAGCGTAGGCCAGCGCTACGCGCCAGAGGACATTGGCTCGGTGCTGAGCTACCGCGAGGCGATGGACGGCCAGATTCTTGAAGAGGGCATCAGTGAAGCCGGGGCGCTAGCGAGCTGGACGGCAGCTGCCACAAGCTACAGCGTTCATGGACTGACCATGCTGCCGTTCTACATCTACTACTCCATGTTCGGGTTCCAGCGCGTGGGAGACGCGATATGGGCCGCTGCCGATCAACGCTCGCGGGGCTTCTTGCTTGGTGCGACATCTGGCCGGACCACGCTCAGCGGTGAAGGACTGCAACACCAGGACGGCAGCAGCCATCTGGTGGCTGCGACCATTCCCAACTGCAAGGCCTGGGACCCTGCTTTCGCTGGCGAGCTCGCCGTGATCGTGGATGCCGGTATGCGCGAAATGTTGGTCGAGCGGCAAGACGTTTTTTACTACATCACGCTGATGAACGAAAACTACGCACAACCCGACCTGCCCGAAGGCGCGGCGGCAGACCTGCTCAAAGGCGGCTACCACTTCGGCTCATACGGCCCGATCGATGGACAGCGAATCACGCTGCTCGGTTCGGGCGCGATCCTGACAGAGGTGATCCGAGCGGCACAGAGCCTCGCAGCCGAGGGCATCCGCTCGGACGTATTTAGCATCACCAGCTGGAGTGAGCTGACGCGAGAGGGCGAGTCCCAAAGCGAAGCTGGCCATCTCGCCCAATTGCTCTCTCAAAGCCAAGGCCCCATCGTCGCGGCTACCGACTATGTGCGTGCGGTCCCCGAGCGGGTGCGCGCCCTTGTGCCCCGGGACAGGCGCTACCTTACCCTGGGCACCGACGGCTTTGGCCGAAGCGACACACGCGCTGCGCTGCGAGCGTTTTTCCGCGTGGACGCTGCCAGCATCGCCCAAACCGCACGAGACGAGATCGCGGGAGCCTCACCAAGCAAGTGATGACCTAGGCCGTGGTGGTCCGTATGAAGGTGCAGACCACTGACCCGAGTGCGAAGCTCAACGACAGAGGTGCGGCCTTTCATATTGGTCAACGTACCGACTCCACACCACTGCTGATCGCTTTCGACGCATCCCATCAAGCCCACTTTCGCTGACCGGAAGTTGCAAGGGCAGAGGCCACAAGACGCTGCTGGTTGATGCCCTGAGGCAGGCCTACACGCTGGCGGAGCTGCTCTGCGAAGTGGCTTTGCCACACAGCAACTACTTCTACCATCGGGCACGGCAAGAGGTGGCCGACAAGTACGCAGAGATACGTCAAACCATGGCCGGCATCTTTGATAACAACCACCGCTGCTACGGATACCGGCGGATCCATGCCTGCCTGAGCGATCAGTCCGTGAACATCTCGAAGAAGGTCGTTCGGCGTCTGATGAAACAAGAGCGCCTGGTTGCCGCGACGAGCAAGCGTTGTCGATACGGCGCATACATGGGCGAGATCAGTCTGGCACCCGACAACCTGCTGTACCGCGATTTCAACGCCTTTGCACCGAATGAAAAATGGCTCACCGACATCACCGACATCACCGAGCTCCAGATCCCAGCGGGCGAGGTGTGTCTGTCTCCCATGATCGATTGCTTCGATGGCCTGGTCTTCAGCTGGTCGTCAGCTGGTCGATGGGCACGCGGCCGAACGCCGAACTGGTCAACACGAGTTTGGATGCCGCCATTGACAAGATCGCTGTCAGCGGCGAGCGACCTCTGGTGCATTCGGATCGTGGCGGCCACTATCGATGGCCAGGCTGGTTGGGCCGCATCGCTGATGCGAAGTTGGTTCGTTCGATGTCGCGCAAGCGATGCTCACCAGACAACGCTGCCTGCGAGGGCTTTTTCGGCCGTCTGAAGACCGAGATGATCTTCTCGCGCGACTGGCTGTCCACGACCATCGAAGAGTTTGCCACGCACTTGGACATCTACACTCGGTGGTACAACGAGATTCGGATCAAGAGCTCACTCGCGGCTTGCGCAGCACCGCGCTAGCACCGCACAAGCGTGGGAATCGCTGTTTAACCTGTCCAAGAAATCGTCCGCACCCTTCACTGGTCAATATTCTATCGGCGCCACCGCCTGCATCTTGAAAAGGGACGCCGTCGCCCTTATCATTGGCACTCGCTGAAGTTGAGTGCTAACACCCACCGCACCCAACTCCACGTCGATCAACGGTGCTGGCGCTAGCGCGCTGGAGCCGATGTAAATTCCCCAACCTTTCTTACCAGGAGATGCAATGAAACTTCGTCCTCTCGCCGATCGCGTGATCGTCAAGCGCATAGACAGCGAAACCAAGACCGCCTCGGGCATCGTCATTCCCGACGCCGCCGCCGAAAAGCCCGACCAGGGTGAAGTCCTGGCTGTTGGCCCAGGCAAGAAAAACGACAAGGGTGAGCTGTTGGCCATGAACGTCAAAGTCGGCGACCGTGTGTTGTTCGGCAAGTACAGCGGCCAGACCGTGAAGGTCGACGGCGACGAACTGCTGGTGATGAAAGAAGACGACCTGTTCGCGGTCGTCGAGTCCAAGTAAACCCCAGGAATTTGTGGGATGACCGGCCAAGCCATCTGATGTCTGGCCGCTTCAGCCTCAAATGATTAACCATTTTTCGGAGATATCAACATGGCAGCAAAAGACGTGATTTTCGGTGGCGAAGCCCGCGCACGCATGGTCGAGGGTGTGAACATCCTGGCCAACGCGGTCAAGGTCACCCTCGGCCCCAAGGGTCGTAACGTGGTGCTCGAGCGCTCGTTCGGCGCTCCAACCGTCACCAAAGACGGTGTTTCGGTCGCTAAAGAGATTGAACTGAAGGACAAGCTCCAGAACATGGGCGCGCAGATGGTCAAGGAAGTCGCTTCCAAGACCTCAGACATCGCTGGCGACGGCACCACCACCGCGACCGTGCTGGCCCAGGCCATCGTGCGCGAAGGCATGAAGTACGTGGCCGCCGGCATGAACCCGATGGACCTCAAGCGCGGCATCGACAAAGCAGTGACCGTGCTGGTCGAGGAGCTGAAGAAGGCTTCCAAGGCAACCACCACCTCCAAGGAAATCGCACAGGTTGGCTCCATTTCGGCCAACTCGGACGAGACCATCGGCAAGATCATTGCTGATGCGATGGACAAGGTCGGCAAAGAAGGCGTGATCACCGTCGAAGACGGCAAATCGCTGGATTCCGAGCTCGACGTTGTTGAAGGTATGCAGTTTGACCGCGGCTACCTCAGCCCCTACTTCATCAACAACCCAGAGAAGCAAGCCGCGCTGCTGGACAATCCTTTCGTGCTGTTGTACGACAAGAAAGTATCCAACATCCGTGACCTGCTTCCCGTGTTGGAGCAGGTTGCCAAGGCTGGTCGCCCACTGTTGATCATTGCCGAAGACGTCGAAGGCGAAGCCTTGGCGACGCTGGTGGTGAACACCATCCGCGGCATCCTGAAAGTGGTAGCTGTGAAGGCCCCTGGCTTCGGCGACCGCCGCAAAGCCATGCTGGAAGACATTGCCATCCTGACCGGTGGCAAAGTGATTGCCGAAGAAGTTGGCCTGACGCTGGAAAAAGTGACCCTGGCCGACCTGGGCTCTGCCAAGAGCATCGAAGTGGGCAAGGAAAACACCACCATCATCGACGGCGCTGGCGCCTCCGCTGACATCGAAGCCCGCGTCAAGCAGGTTCGGGTGCAGATCGAAGAAGCCACCAGCGACTACGACCGCGAGAAACTTCAAGAGCGCGTGGCCAAGCTGGCCGGCGGTGTTGCCGTGATCAAGGTCGGCGCTGCCACCGAAGTCGAGATGAAGGAAAAGAAAGCCCGTGTGGAAGACGCCCTGCACGCCACGCGCGCTGCGGTAGAAGAAGGCATCGTGGCCGGTGGTGGTGTGGCTTTTCTGCGCGCCCGTCAGTCTGCTGGTGTGATCAAGGGCGACAACGCCGACCAAGACGCCGGTATCAGGCTGGTGATGAAAGCGGTTGAAGCACCGCTGCGCGAGATCGTGGCCAACGCCGGTGGCGAGCCTTCGGTGGTGGTCAACGCCATCCTGGCAGGCGAGGGCAACTACGGCTTCAACGCCGCCAACGACACCTACGGCGACATGATCGAAATGGGCATTCTGGATCCAACGAAGGTGACCCGTACCGCGCTGCAAAACGCGGCTTCGGTCTCCAGCCTGATGTTGACCACCGAGTGCATGATTGCCGAGTCGGCAAAAGACGACGCACCGGGCGGCGGCATGGGCGGCGGTATGGGTGGGATGGGCGACATGGGCGGCATGGGTATGTAAGCTCTTTTTGCCTGAGGGTGCATGGCGGCGTTGCAGCCGCTTGCCGTGGCAATGCCGCTGTCTGCTTGGCTGCGCCTTGCCCTGCACCCTCATGCTGCGTCTGATGGCATTTTTGCTTTCGGACAGAGACACAAGAAAAACCCCGCGAGGCGACTCGCGGGGTTTTTTCTTGGGCGGTTGGCTGGGCTTACCCCATCATGCCTTCGAGCTTGATCGTGTCCACCACAAACGCCCGGATTCCCTCGGCCAGTTTTTCGGTGGCCATCGCGTCTTCATTCATCGCGAAGCGGAAAGCCACCTCGTCGTATTGCACGAAGGGAATGTCCATCGTCTTCGCGGCTTGTGCACCGAGGGCTCTGGGCAGCGCGGCATCGCTGGCGGCCAGCTGCGACAGCAACTCGGGGCTGATGGTGAGCAGGTCGCAGCCGGCCAGGGCGGTGATCTGGCCCACGTTGCGAAAACTCGCGCCCATCACCTCGGTCTTGATGCCGTGTTTCTTGTAGAAGTTGTAGATCGCCTGGACCGATTGCACGCCAGGATCGTTGGCACCCGCCCTGTCGGCTTCGACCCAGGCAGCGCCCGCTTGCCTTTTGTGCCAGTCGCAGATGCGGCCCACAAACGGCGAGATCAACTGCACCTTGGCCTTGCCGCAGGCGACCGCCTGAGCAAAGGAAAACAGCAGCGTGAGGTTGGTGTGAATACCCTCGCGCTCCAGGCGCTCTGCGGCCTGGATGCCCTCCCAGGTAGACGCGACCTTGATCAGCACCCGGTCCACATGCACGCCCTCGCCCTGGTAGAGGTCGATGATGCGGCGCGCACGGGTGACGGTCGCTTCGGTGTCAAAGCTCAGGCGCGCGTCCACCTCGGTGGAGACGCGACCCGGGATGTGTTTCAAGATTTCACAACCGAAACGCACCAACAGGCGGTTCATGGTCTCGTCCAGTCCCTGCGAAGCGTAGCGCGTCACAGCCTCGGTCAGCAGGTGGGCGTAGTCGGACTTTTGCACCGCTTTCAAGATCAGCGACGGATTGGTCGTCGCATCTTGTGGCGCATAGGCGGCGAGCTGATGGAAGTCGCCGGTATCGGCGACCACGGTGGTCAGGTGTTTGAGGGCGTCAAGCTGGTTCATGGCCTGATTATGGGCGCCATGGGTTTCACCACATCGCTCACGGACTGTAACCAAGTTACCATTCGACGATGCTCGACCGTATCCAAGCCTCACTGCCTTCGCTGGCACCCGCCGAACAACGGGTTGGCAAACTCGTGTTGCGCGACCCCCGCAGTTTCGCCAGCCTGCCGGTGACCGAGCTGGCCTTGCGCTCTCACGTGAGCAAGCCGACCGTGGTGCGCTTTTGCCGCAGCATGGGCTACGACGGCCTGGTGGATTTCAAGCTGAAGCTGGCCGGCACGGTGAGCGAGGGCGTGCCCTTCATCCACCGCAGCGTGGACGCCGACGACAAGGTGGGCGACGTGCTGGTGAAGGTGATCGACAACACGGTGGCGGCCTTCCTGAAATACCGCAACGACGCCTCGACCCATTCGATCGAGAAGGCGGTGGACGCCTTGGTGAGCAGCTACGAAAAACGCGGCCGCATCGAGTTTTACGGCGCGGGTAACTCGGGCATCGTGGCGCAAGACGCGCAACACAAGTTCTTCCGCCTGGGCATCAACACCGTGGCCTACAGCGACGGCCACATGCAGGTAATGAGCGCCTCGTTGCTGCGCGCCGGCGACTGCCTGGTGATCGTCTCCAACTCGGGCCGCACGCGCGACCTGATGGACGCCGCCGACATTGCGCGCAAGCACGGCGCCACCGTGATCTGCATCACCACCAGCGGCTCGCCGCTGGCGCAGTCTGGCCATATCCACTTGGCTGCCGACCATCCTGAAGGCTACGACCGCTACAGCCCCATGACCTCGCGGCTGATGCACCTGATGGTGATTGATGTGTTGGCCACTTGCGTGGCGCTGCGCATTGGCGGCGAGCTGTTGCAGCCGCTGCTGAAGGAAATGAAGAACAACCTGAGGAGCAAGCGCTACGCTTGACTGCGCTTTGCAGAGACAACCGATTGATGGCTTGACCGTTCACCCGGCCAGAGCCTAAGCAGCGCTAAACAGCGGCTGGATCAGCCCAAGCGAAATCTGGGGCTTTATCGCGCCAGTTGCACAGGCCAGCGGGTGCTCCTCGCAGCGAAGTCAAGGAGGAGACCTGCGCAGCAGGTCGGGGGACATCCGCACAGGCGAGTGCTCGCTGTGCGCGCCAACGCCAACACCAACCCAGTCAGCACATCAAATCCGCCCCTCTTCCACCGCATGGCAAGCCACCCGAACGCCGCCAATGCTCAGCAGCACCGGCCGCTCGTTGCGGCAACGGTCGTTGACGTTGGGGCAACGCGGGTTGAAGGTGCAACCGGTCGGTGGGTTCAGTGGGTTGGGCACCTCGCCACTCACCGGGACGCGCGCCCGACCAGTGTCGTGCATCTTTGGGATCGCGTCGAGCAGCATGCGCGTGTAAGGGTGGCGCGGGCTGTCAAAGAGCCTGTGCTTGGGCGCCAGCTCCACCAGCCGCCCCAGGTACATCACGCCCACCTGGTCGCTCACATGGCGCACCACAGCGAGGTTGTGGCTGATGAACAGGTAGGTGAGCCCCTGCTGGCGCTGCAGGTCTTTCATTATGTTGAGCACCTGTGCCTGCACGCTCACGTCCAGCGCAGAGGTGGGCTCGTCGCACACCAGAAACTCGGGTTGCGTAGCCAGCGCACGCGCGATGGAGATGCGCTGACGCTGCCCGCCCGAAAACTGGTGCGGGTATTTCACCCGGTCTTGCGGCGACAGGCCAACCGAGCGCAGCAAATCGTCAACCCGCGCGCTCAGGGCCTCAGGATCGGTCTCGATCGCGTGCTCGCGCAACGGCTCGGCAATGATGTTTTCCACGATCCAGCGCGGGTTCAGGCTGGCGTATGGGTCCTGAAAAATCATCTGGATGCGTCGACGCAATTGACGCCCCTGCGGCGTCTTGAAGGCGGCGTGAGCGTCCTGTCCGTCGAACTCAAAGCCGCCGCGAGTCGGCTCATGGAGCCCAACCAACAAGCGCGCCACGGTGCTCTTGCCACAACCGGACTCACCCACCAAAGCCAGCGTCTCACCGCGCGCGATATCAAACGACACACCATCAACCGCGCGCAGCAGCTGGCGCGGTTGGCGCTCGATGACGCGGTTGAGCCAGGGCGCTGACACGTCAAAGGTTTTTGCCAGGTCGGTGGCGCGCACCAGAGGGGTGGCGGCCTCAATCAGCGCGGGTGGCGCATTGCGCTTGGTGGGGGCCGGTCCGGGCTTTTCAATCGTGCTCATGCGACAACTTCCTGTGTTGGTTGCGCCGCATGCAGCCAGCAGGCCGCGCGGGTGGCGCCCGCGTCGATCAGATCTGGCCGCTCCTCTCTGCAGCGACCGAACACGTGCTCGCAACGTGGGTTGTAAGCGCAGCCGGTGGGGATGGCATTGAGCCGGGGCATGGCGCCATCGATCTGGTGCAGCCGCTCGCGGTCCACGCTCATGTCGGGAATACAGGCCATTAGCCCAGCGGTGTACGGATGGGCCGGGTGGTTGATCACCTCGTGCACCGGGCCTATCTCCGCAATACGCCCGGCGTACATCACCGCCACCCGGTCGCAGGTTTCGGCGATCACGCCCATGTCGTGCGTGATCAGCATCACTGCCGCGCCGCGCTCCTTGCAGATGGTTTTAAGCAGCGTGATGATCTGAGCCTGAATCGACACGTCCAGCGCGGTGGTGGGCTCGTCTGCCACGATGAGCTGGGGCTCGGCGGCCAGGGCCAGTGCGATTACCACGCGCTGGCGCATGCCGCCCGAAAACTGGTGCGGGAAGTGGTCGATGCGCTGCTCAGCTGCCGGGATGCCCGTGTCTTTGAGCAGCTCGATGGCCCGCTGGCGCGCCTGGGCCTGGTTCATTGGCAGGTGGGTGGTGATGGTCTCCATCAGCTGGCGACCCACCGAATACAGCGGGTTGAGCGAGGTCAGCGGGTCTTGGAAAATTGCGCCTATCTTGCGCCCGCGCACCTTTCGCATTTCTTCATATGGCAAGTTGTCGATGCGCTGCCCGTGCAACAGAATTTGCCCCGAAGCCACACGCCCTGGTGGCTCCAACAGACCAATGATGGACGCGCCGGTAAGTGACTTGCCCGCACCCGACTCACCCACAACACCCAGGATTTCGCCCGGTGCAATGGAAAAAGAAATGTTGTCCAAAGCGCGCAGCGTGCCGCGTCGACTGGGGAACTCGACAACGAGATTTTGGACTTCAAGCAGGCTCATCGGAGTCTTGGGTTGAGTGCGTCGCGCAACCAGTCACCGAGCAGGTTGACCGACAGCGCAATCAGCACCAGCATCAGGCCGGGGAAAATGGTGATCCAGTATTCGCCGGAGAACAAATAGTCGTTGCCCACGCGGATCAGCGTGCCCAACGACGGCTAGGTGGGCGGCCCGCCGACACCGAGAAACGACAGCGTGGCTTCGGTGATGATGGCGGTGGCCACCTGGATGGTGGCCAGAACCAGCACTGGACCCATCACATTCGGCAACACGTGGCCGCGCATGATGCGCAACGGCGCCACCCCTGTCACGCGAGCGGCCTGGACATACTCTTTGTTGCGCTCCACCAGCGTCGAGCCGCGCACCGTTCGCGCGTACTGCACCCAGCCGGTGAGCGTGATGGAGACGATGAGCACGCCGAATGCCAGCGCCTCATGGGCGTTCGGAAACACTGCCCGGCCCACGCCAGCGATCAGCAGGGCCACCAGGATGGCGGGAAACGACAACATCACATCGCACAAGCGCATCAGCACGCTGTCCACCCAACCGCCCAAGAAGCCGGCGGCCAGCCCAAAAGCGACGCCGATCACCACCGAAAACACCACCGATGCAAAACCGACAGCCAGCGAAATGCGCGCACCGTACATCAGCGCCGAGAGAATATCGCGGCCTTGATCGTCGGTGCCGAGCAAGAAATTGCTGCTGCCGCCTTCGCTCCAAGCGGGTGGCAAACGCGCGTTGGACAGCTCCAGCGTGGCCAGATCAAACGGGTTGTGCGGCGCCACCCAAGGCGCAAACACCGCACAAAAAATACAGACGAACGCGATGAGCGCAGCCACGATGGCGGTGGGCGAGTTGCGAAAACTGTGGCCGATGTCGCCATCAAGCCAGCGACGGGTAGCTGCAATCAATGTAGTGCCTTAAGGGGAAGAAATCTCAGCCCAGGATTGGTACGGCTTCGGCGTCTCGTTCGAGCGCGCTGGCCCGTTCAACGAGATGTGCGCGAGGGCGGGAATGTCATGCAACCGGTTTTGCCGGGCCACCGGCATTGTCGCCCCTAGGAAAAACGCGAGGCTGTGCACAGAGAATGCTATTTAGCCGTGATCTGGCGAGATCCCATTACCTTGTCGACATTTGCAAGCTGCACACAGCTGCCAGGCATGGTTTGCAGCATGAACGAAAGTTCTTAGGCTCCATGCTCGGCCCGCATAGCAAGTCATCAGGTGCGTCCAACGCGTTTGTGCACAACGCCGGTGACATAGCAAGCCCCGGCCTCGATATTCGCGGTGGCGGGGCAGGTGCGTTCGCAATTTGCCTGGGCAAAGACGCCCTGCCTCAAGGCAACGGTGCAACTCACCTCGTAAAAGCGTTTTTCCACCAGGTCCTGCACCTGTGCGCTGAAGCTGCGCCCGGTTTTCATCAGCGTTGTCGTGCTCGGCACCACGCACAAGGCACGCTTTTAGCCGTCCGCCCGCATTGCAGATCGGCTGGCGTGGCTGTCGTGTTCTCGGCTAGGCATGAGTCCGGGCCAGGTCGATTTTCACGCGACGTCGTTGTGTTCGGCGATGGTCAGCGTGTCTATGTCGGCGCGAAGCTCCATCATCTGGGCGCTAGCACGCCCTTTGCCGTGCATCAGCGCGACCACGCCAGTTGTTCCAACGCCGTTGGATTTCATCGTCGTTACACGCCCAGAGCGACTCTCCCATGCGCTGTGCGGTGTGATGCGTTTTGAAGACAATTGCAGAACGGTCACGCCGCATCGCAGCGAGCTCGATATGAAAGGCGGCGATGTGTGCGGGTGCGCGTCCATGCGACCTGATGTGAGGTGCCAGCATGTTCAATGACCTCCCGCATTTTCCACACGCAGCCGGGGATCGACCGCGAAATACAGCAGGTCGACAACCATGTTGATGACCACAAAGATCAAGGCGATCAGGCACAAATAAGCGGCCATCACCGGGATGTCAGCAAAGGTCACCGCCTGAATGAACAGCAGGCCCATCCCAGGCCACTGGAACACCGTTTCGGTGATGATGGCAAACGCGATCAGTCCCCCCAGCTGCAAACCGGTGATGGTCATCACCGGCACCAGCGTGTTTTTGAGCGCATGACCAAAATGCACCGCGCGGTTGGTCAGGCCACGAGCTCGGGCGAACTTTATGTAGTCGGTGCGCAGCACCTCCAGCATTTCCGCGCGTACCAACCGCATGATCAGCGTGAGCTGAAAAATGGCCAGTGTGATGGCTGGCAGGATGATGTGGACCCAGCCGTTTGCTGTTAGCAAGCCCGAGCTCCACCACCCCATCTGCACCACCTCACCGCGGCCAAAGCTCGGCAACCAACCAAGGTATACCGAAAACACCAGGATCAGCAAGATACCGATTAAAAACGTGGGCAGCGACACCCCCAGCAACGAGATTGTCATGAACAACTGACTTACAAAGCTGCCGCGCTTTAGTGCCGCATAAACGCCCATTGGAATACCCGCCACCAGAGCCAGCACCCCCGCTACCAGCGCCAGCTCCAGCGTGGCAGGCAGTCGCTCGGCTATCAGGTGCGACACCTTCGCGCCCTGGCGCAAGCTGATGCCAAATTCGCCTTGTACTGCGTTGACCAGGAAGTACCAGAACTGAATGAGGAACGGCCGGTCCAAGCCGAGCTGGCCACGCAGCTCGCTGACCTGTTCGGGTGTTGCGTCTTGCCCCAACAAAAAGACCACCGGATCGCCCACGTACTGGAACAGCATGAAGGCGATTAACGCCACACTGACCATGACCAACACGGCTTGAGCCAACCGTCGGAGGATGAAGGCAAACATCGGTTCTGCGGGTCCTAAAAAGGGGGCCACTCACGGCGACCCCTGTAGCCAAAATCTCACTTTATCTTGATCAAGCGCCAGTCAAGCCGGTTATCAGCGCGGTGCACCACGTCAATGTTTTTTTTCATCGCCCAGGGAATCACCTGGTTGTGCAGGGGAATGTGAGCAACATCTTTATTTTGTAGCGCCAGCGCTTTGGTCAGGATCTCGGTACGCAGCTTCAGGTCTGTCTCTTTCTTGGCGCGTTCGATCAAAGCGTCCATTTGCGGGTTGCTGTATCGGCCCACGTTGTAGTTGCCGTCGCCCTGCGCACCAACTGTGCGCACCAACGACTGCAGCGAATACATTGCATCGAAGGTCGGCACGCCCCAGCCCAACATATAAATGCTGGCCTCGTAGCGCTGGATCATCGGGAAGTAGGTCACCAGCGGAAGGGTCCGCAGCTTCGCTCTCACGCCAACCCGTGCCCACATCGCGGTGACCGCTTGGCAGATGGCTTCGTCGTTGATATAGCGGTTGTTAGGGCAAGCGAAATCGACTTCAAAACCGGCCGGATAACCGGCATCAGACAACAATTTTTTTGCTGCATCGGCGCTGAACGGATAGCGCTTGTGAACCGCCTCAGTCCAACCATTGACCTGAGGCGCCACCAGCGCACCCGTCGTTTGTCCCAGGCCACGCAGGCTCACGCGAACAATGGTGTCGATGTCAATAGCCTGGTACAGAGCCTGGCGCACGCGTTGATCTTTCAGCGGATTTTTGCCCTTGACATCGCTACCAGGCAACTCGTCGCGGAACTGGTCCATGCCAAAAAATATGGTGCGGTTCTCCACCCCATCCACCACCTTAAATTCAGACGAAGAGCGGATACGACCGAGATCTTGCGGACTGGGGTCCAGCACCAGATCTACAGCGCCGGATAGCAGCGCGGCCATGCGGGTGGACACGTTGCGCACCGGCGTGTAAATCACCTCTGTCACGTTGCCGTCTGACTTGCCCCACCATGCTGGATTTCGACTCAGCACCATCTTCTGGTCAGGTTGCCATTCCTTGAGAACAAATGGACCGGTACCCATGGCGTTGCGATGGGCGAAGTTCTCGTCCTGGGTCTTGATGTCCTTGGGTACGGTCGAGTTGTTCTTTTCAGACCATGTCTTGCTCATTACGCGCAGCTCGGTGAGTTGGTTGATGAGAACGGGGTTGGGGTTGCTCGTGAAGATGTCGATGGTCTTGGCATTCACCTTCACAACCCGATCGATACCGGCGGTGTAAACCGCGAAGTTGGATGTCTTGCTCATAGCCCGCTCGATGGAGAACACCGCATCGTCAGCGACGAAGGTGCTGCCATCGTGAAATTTCACGTCTGTGCGCAGAGTCAAGCGCAGTTGTGTCGGAGAAATTTGTGACCAAGCTGTGGCCAGAACAGGCTCTGGCTTGAAGGTGCGGCTGTCGTAGTACACCAGCGACTCATACACCGCTGCGTGTATGCCGTTTGACAGAGCGTTGTTTTGCGAATGGATATCCCAGCTGGAAATGTCACTTGCGCTGGTCCACTTGAAAGTTTGCGCTTGGACGCCGACGGTACCCAAGGCCAGCGCACAAGCGAGCATCGTTGTGGTCATTTTCATTTTTTATTCCCAAAAAAGAGTGGCAAGCGACCACTATGCAACATCCACTCGTGCGCCGGTAGCAAATTAAGGCTGGTGGGTGCCTTTTTGCGAGAAAAAGCTCGATCCAGATCAACAAAGCCGGTGGATTCCTGGCTTTGTACAAGCAGCTCGGGCGCGCCTTGGGCTGTCTCCAATCGCAAGCGACCGTACCAGGCACGCAGCCTACTCTACGTGCTGTCACTGTTGGTCATCAGCGCCACCGTGATCGGGGACCGGAATTTTCAGGACGTGCAAGGAAGGACTTTTTGCGCACATCGCGCTTATACCGCAGCCGTTACTTAAGAGATTGGTGTTCCGTTTCCAGCACCAGCTTGCGAATTTGGTCGGTGCGCGGGTTGTACGTGAATGTCTCCAGCGGCTCATTTGCGCTCCACATACAAGCCAATATGGGGTACAGCAGCTATTCTCTAGTCAGCAATTGACCGGGTTTGGAGAAGCGATTGGCACGTGCACTGGTCAATGAGCGCTCACCACCAAACGCCAGTAGAAACCGCGCGGGAGACTCCTTCGCCTGAGGGTCACGCCGATCAGACTTTAAAGCAGAGACATTACTTTTCTATTGAAAGGTTGCCCATCCGACTGTCGGCAAGCCAACGACAAATTGTTGCCGAAATACACCGACAGGACTGCTTGCTTGTACCCGCGGCTTTAACTGTGCCACGACACTTGCGGGTTCAAAAGGCTCACTGCGTTTTCCCGGCAGCACAAGTTGCTCCCAGCGTGGCGTTGTGAAGGGGGTCGACACCCAACGCGCAGTCATACTGCCCTCATGCACTGCATTGTTAACCGACAGCGCGCAGCCTGCCAACCACAGACACAATGACAGCGCCACTCACAAAAAACAAGGTCAAATCAGAATGTCCGCTCTAGCATTCGACTTATCAATAGGTTGTTCGAGCGACTGCATGGGTGTGTCAAATATGTAAAGTCTGCAGCCGGGTAGCGAAGATTTTTACGGCGAGGACAATTTGTAACCAAGCTGGAGCGTGCAGTGGGTGTTCTGCGACTGACGGCGCCGTTGTCAAATTGCAAGCCAGAAACACAAAAGCCCCATCGAATTTCTTCGATGGGGCTGATGCTGGCTGTAACAG